>Ga0315910_10000626_pt1 | contig 34525 bp, 27 predicted proteins | sample EdamamesoilMG_FD_204470 | JGI IMG/M metagenome (GOLD analysis project Ga0315910, IMG submission 204470) | Garden soil microbial communities collected in Santa Monica, California, United States - Edamame soil | ecosystem: Environmental > Terrestrial > Soil > Garden | place: USA: California...
CCGCGACCAGCTGCGCGCCGTGACGGGGTATCCGACACGCACGGCCATTCATGCCACGGGCGCGGCAGGGCTCGCGGGCGTACTCGATTCGATCAGCAAGGAATTCCAGAAAGGTACCGCCGAACTGGCTGTCATCGTATCTGGTCATAGTGATTACGATCGAACTTGGGTGCACAACTTGGCGCAGCAACGTCGCCTCCATTCTCCGGACCAGCTCGACGGCATGATCCTGTCGGAAATGGCCGCGTCTCTGCTGGTATGCACGCAGTCCGTGGCGCGCAGCCTGGGGCTTGCTCCGGCGGTGTGGATGGACGCTTGGCACACAGCCACCGAAAAAGCGCTGTGGTCCAATGATGAATCCGCGTATGAGGCTCTGGCGCTCACCTTTGCGGCGCGTCACGCGACCGAGGCCCACTCCAAGGCTGGTCGCAAGGTCGGCTGGCTCACCACGGATGCCAGCCTCGAATCATTCAAGATAGCAGAGCTTCAGTCGCTTTTGGCGCGTCTCCAGACGAGGCTTGCCGAGCCGCAACAGCTCGACACTCCCGGCCATCGCATCGGAAACTTGGGTGCCTCAGCTGGCCTGTGGCAGGCGATTTATGCCGCCGAGGCCTTCAAGCGCAAGTTCGCCCCCAGTGATGAGGTGCTGTGCCTGCTCGGCAGTGACCACGGCGGCAGGTGCGCACTCATGCTTCGCAGAGCCACCGTCTAGAAAAGACGCCTTTTCGTTTGTTGCTCGCGGCATCACTGCACGAGCCGCACCCGATTGAGTGGAGCCGAAAATGCGCCCGGCGTGGTGCCAAAACGCTGAAGCTCCACGGCGAGCTCAGCCAGTGCGCGCACTTGAGTGGACACGAGCGCCCGCTCATCAAAGTAAAAATACGCACCCGACCGCACGACGATTTCATAACTCAGGATGCGGCGCTCCGTCCGTGACCCCACCACTTGATCGAGCTCATAAAGCGATACCATGTGTGTATATTGGTAACCCCTGCGCGTACGCACTCCCGGCACCAATTGCTCAGCGTGGGCCTTGACGTATTCCTGCCAGCGTACCGCATCGATACTGGGCAGCTCGATGTAATCCGGGCTGCCTTCCGGGTCCGGATCACGCGGATCGGTGACCTCTTGTGCCAGCTTTGGCTCCGGTTGGAGCGTGACATCGTCGTCCATCACGCCCTCAGCAGGAATGGCGAACCAATCCAATAACTTTGCGCCGGTGATGCGCTCGAGCGCGGCGGCACAGGCAAACACAAGGGCTTGATCATCGTGCGCCAAGAGCGCAATCAAGGCGGGGATGCTCGCCGGATCGCCTGCCCAACCCACGGCATGCACCAATTCCACGTTGGGGGTCTCGCGCAACCAGCTGAGCAACTGGTCGGCGTCCGTGCGCTCTGCAGCGATCCCCGCGAGCCAACCAGTATCAGGCCGACCCTTTTGACATCCCTCTTTCGCGTGATGATACGCCCCGGGGTAACCGGCAAGGACTGCCGCCACAAGAAACGCCTGATACAGGGGCTGATACCCAGGCACGTCCGCGGAAAGCCGCGCGAGACGTAGCTCCACCTCCTCCAGCACGCCACGCGTGCGTGGGCTCCCACTCTGCACCAACGGAATGAGGGCCGCAGCTATGACCAGCTCACTGTCATTCACCGCTTGCTCGAGCTGCTCGGCGGAAATAGCACGCCGACGAACCAACAACCGCACGGCGAGCGCACGTCGCTCCGCACGCGGATGGGAGAGCCAACAGAGCGCTACCTCATCCACCACGGGGTTGTTGATGAGAGGCCACGACTCCAAAAGCGCCTCACTGAAGCCAGGCTCGCCCTCCCACTTGGCAAAGTAACGTTCACTCACCGCGAGACCGTCACGCCCCTGCAAGGTACCTAGGGCCAAGGCGAGCCCCGCGACCATCGCGGGATCAGGAGCCGGCGAGAGCTGAGCGCACGCTTCGAGATACCCCAACTCGGCCGGCAAGGTGTGCATGGCGTCGATGAGCTGACTCATGCGCTGTTCCAGCGCCTGCACGCTGCGCCAGGATTCACCCATCTGGGGGACCCTGCTGAGGGCCAAAGCGGACAAATCTTGCAAGTAGATCTGCAGGCGGGTTCGGGCCCAGCCCAGGCTAGAAAATGCGGGGAAGGCGTCAGCAGAAAAGCCGCCTGTACCAGGTGCTGGCGGTTGCATTTCGCCAAACCAGTTGGGCGGCGTTTCTTCGAGCCACTGGTCAGGGAGCAACACAGCGCGTTCGAGGTGCCGGAACGGCCAATCGTTGCTGCTCGCTACGAAGGCTGGGTAATTCAGATCCGGCGCAAATCCTTGCAAGGCAAAGCCGCGCTCCGCCTCACTGACAAAGCCAACGAGTTGGGGCCACACCATGCGCTCATGGAGCGAGCTTGGCGCGCCCTGCAACAACATCGACAGACTGCGCACGCAGGCGAGCGGGTCGAATCGCCCATCTAGAGCGTAGTACACCTGGTTCAGGCACTGACGAATGAGCGTTGCTGCGTCATCCTGCGCCTCACTCTTGAGCTCCAGCAAGAGCAGGTGGGTGTACTCCAGGGCGAGGGCAGGCTGAAACATGAGAGGGTTACCGCGACCCCAAAATCGCACGATAATAGTCACGCAACTGCTCAAAACGCCGCAGTTTGGCGTCATCGCCCGCCATTTCGATCTCCAGCTGAGCGCGTTGACGTTCGTAGGTCGCGGCGTCGACGCCATTGGCCCCAAACACCTGTGGAGCCCGACCTGCATCAATGTCTAACTCAGCGACCATGCAAGCAAGTTGCTCTAGACTGAGCGGTGCCGCCATAGCTGATGCGGCGGGCGACGGCGCGAGCGGCGCGCGCGGCTGAGCGCCCGAAGCCGGCATCCCCATGGGCGGCATCCCCATGGGCGGCATCCCCATGGGCGACATCCCCGACGCTGGCACGCCCATGGGCGACATCCCCGGGGCCGGCATGCCGCCCGGCATCATTGGTCCGGGAGCGGCCCGCGCCTGCGCGGGAGGGAAATGTCCCAAGGGGGAGAACGGCTGAGCCTGTGGTTGCGGTGCACCAGGCCGTGCCCCAGAAAACGAGTTGAACCCGCTGAGATCTTCAGGCAATGGGCGCAGCGAGGGTTGCAAGGGCCGCATCGCTTGCACGGCTTCTCTCTTCCCCTCCACCAGCGGCGGCGGCGCTGGCCCTTCTGCTTCAGAATTGCCTAACGGAGACATCATGAATCCCGTGTTGGCGAACGAGCCAGCGACGGGTTTGCGTACGGGCACCGGCGTGCCTTGGAGGGTCGGCTCGTCTTGTTGCCGGGGAACGACCGTCGGATCCGGCTGCGCGGAGGCGACGATGGGGGGCATTCCGAGCGTGTCTTCGGCGACAAACAGCGTACCCATGGGGCCATTTTGAGCAGGAGCGGGCGCTTGCACCGGTGCACGGGCCGATCCAGGTTCCGGGAGTGCGACCGCGACCGCGGGCACAGGAGCTGCTCGATGAACCACCAAGGGTGGCTCGTCACCACCAGCTGGGGAGCGGGGCACCGCGGCAGGTATGGCCACGGCGGCGGGAATCGGCACCGCGGCGGGCATCGGTACCGCGGCGGGCATCGGCATCGCGGCCGGCATCGGCACCGCGGCGGGCATCGGCACCGCGGCGGGCATCGGCACCGCGGCGGGCATCGGCACCGCGGCGGGCATCGGCACCGCGGCGGGCATCGGTACCGCGGCGGGCATCGGCATCGCGGCGGGCATCGGCATCGCGGCGGGCATCGGCATCGCGGCGGGCATCGGCACCGCAGCCGGACGGACGATGGGCGGTTCGCTCAAAGCGCCCCCGGTGGCGGCCGGTGTCCGTGGGACGGGCACGCCTGCCGCAAGACGACGCCGCGCCAAATCGAGCTGCACCACGTACTCCCCGGAGTACTGGCGCTGCAACTTGAATTCGCCCTGAAGCACCTGGTGACCGATCGCAGCCAGCCATTTCTCCTGCGCCGCCTGCAAGTCAGTCAACGTGACCCCCAGCTCACTCAAGATGGCCGTACGCGACTCACCAGCGTCGAGCCGAGCGGTGATCTCCGCCAGACGACCAATGGGGATGGGCGAATCACTCATCGTTGTCTCACTCGTTCAGGACGTTTGAAGTAGGCTGGCTACACCGTACTTTGGCCAACCCCACCTGAGACTGGCCAGCGTTTCCACCATGCTAGATTCATGGCAAGAATCCGCAAGCGTCGACTGCAATCTGAGTCAAAACTGCGCGCAGTTTTGTGCAGACTCGGTCCCGTTACTCGGCTTCGGGGACGTCCGTTTCTTGTGGTGAGGCAGGGGCTGCCTCAGCCCCTTTGAGGCGATTCTGATACAATCTGTCCCAGAGTGATTCCGACGTCTCCTCGATCCCGCTGCTGCGCAGTAGGTAGGCGCGTTCCAGTTGGGCGCGCCGCAACTTTCGACCCGTATCGTCGGTGAACGACACCTCTTCAATCACCTTGATTCCATCGGGCTGATAGTCGGGGGAGGAGAGAAATGAGACGGTGAGCGACCCCTTGATCCCTGGCTCCAAACCTTGGGTTTGGCGCACCCGTTTGAGTCCAATGGTGGTGAGGCGGTCCAGACGACCGGAGACGGGACGAAATACATCCAGCAGGGTATCGCAGTCGCCCGTGGCCCCGGCGCAACCGTCCGAAACAGCGGTCACCGCTACTTCGCCTCCCAAGCGCTCCAGGTCGAAACGCGTCTTCTCGGGGGATCCACGAAACACGGTGACGCCGTAGACCTCGGCGTGATTGTCCACGATCCGCACCAAGCTGAGCGGACCCGCGGCATCGCCCCCCTGCAGCGAGTGGGTGCGCAACCACACGACCTTCAGCCCATTGGCCCCGCCCCCGTAGGTGATCTTTCCGTCGTCAGCCGACTTGGGATCAAATGTTGCGCCAGCCATCAGCTTCGACTGAAAGATCGCTTCTCCATTGCACGCCAAGGTCTCTGGCTCCGGCCGAGTTGCGCCATCCTTCCAGCTGGGAACCACCAAGCCGTAGTACTGATCCTCGGGGATCTGCCGGGCAAAACCTGACTTGGAGGTGGACGGCGGCAAGTTCAGCACGCACGCCGGCACGGGACCAAGACTGCGCGTGGGGTCAGCACTTCGCGAAACGGTGGGTTCGGCGCAGCTCAGGGCGCAACCCATGGTGACCACCACGAGCCCCAGAGCGAGCCCAGACCTCATGCGAGGTTCGCTAACACAATTCGGCATGTGGCCAGGGTAGCTGCGCGCGTCGGGCTCGGCCAAGTTTTGGCAAGCTTCTAGGCCACCTGATCCGTTACGTGATCCGCCACCCGATCCGTGAGTTCGATCAGGGTGGGACGAGCATCGTCTGGGTTGTCGGTGAGCAGCACCCGCATGCAACTGCGCTTTCCATCCCCACCGCGCCCCAGCCGCGTATTGAAACCGAGCAGGGCACCCCGATTGCCCCCTAAACAATAGCCCGGCGCTTGGTGGGTGTTGAGTAAGACATCGACCTCACACTCCAAAGTACCCCGGGTGAATTGTTCGATCACACGACGCAGCACAGGGTAACGTGCCCCGCCAGGCATGAAGGTCTCGCACGCGTCGTAATCCACCGGCCCCAGGTTGAGACGAAACCGGGCGGTGCGATCCAGGACGCGCGCGCCCAGCGTGTAATCCACCCCCAAACGATTGCGACGCACCCCCACTTGCATGCGATCGTCGAGATCGATCACCGCCTTGCGCTCGACAAACTGCTCCAGCGCCACGCCTACCCCCGGCAGGAGACGCCGCAGTGCCAATACCAAGACCCGTGGCGGGCGCGAACGCATGGACAGGAGCGGCGCCAGCTCCAACAATTCCAGACGGTTCAGGCCGCTCGCCGCACGCGCCCCGTGAGCATCGACACCCACCATGCACAACATGCGCTTGGTCGAGATGTCCTCGGAGCTTTGGCGAAACGTCGTGGCTAGTCGATACTTTTTCCACGCGCGGTAGTGCAAACTGATGAGGCGGTGGTGGAACAGATCATAAAATGCGCGCAACTGCGGTTGGTCTTCCTCCTCAGCGCGAATCACGTCTTCACTGAAGCGAACCGAGAGCGGAGACACGGACCCAAACAGCCCCATAAAGGTCGAGGTGAGCCGCACGGGCCCCTGCTCAGGCACGGCGATGCCCTCGATGTCTCCTGAATGGAAATTGAGCGACGTCGCGTGTCGGAAGCGCACCACTTCATCCGCGATCGGTCCCAACTCGCCCACGGGCACCCCATCGGCGCGTAGCCGGTGCAGAAGAGTGACCGCGGCAAAGAAGCCGAACTTGTGACCGCTCTCCGCGAGGTCCTGCACTACCGGCTGGTCTTCAGTCATAAGAGCGTCTGGTTCCCGTTGCGTGCCGGCCACTTGGCCTCCCAATTGCTGCCCAAAGCGCGAATGCCCGTGCGCGAAAACGAATTGATGGCCACGTACTCAGCAAACAGGCGCTCCAGAAGCGAACCGAACAGGTACATGTCCCCATCCCCGGAGAAACCGGATTCGTCCAATTCCACCGTGATGTCGACGCCCCGAATGCATGCACCCCGAAACAACTTCTCGCTGGGTACTACCCGCACATCGCGAATGGCCTCGATGCGCAGCTCGTTGGCGCGGGCCGCCTGACGGTCCACCAAGGCCAGCAGGTTGTACACACCTAGCGCCGTGCGTAAGACGGCTGGTTCAGTGAGGGCCCGCAAGTTCATGGCCGCGTGCGCAGTAGCGCGCCACTTGAGGTCGTGTCCCAGCGGAGGCGGAACGAAACCGCTCACGGGCCCAATGTTCTTGAACTTGGCAAAAGCCGGGGAGCTGGGGGCCGCCTCGTTGATCTCCCCTGAACGCAGCGCGTTGGCCAAGGGTCCGTTGGTCGCCAGCAGATTGACCGACAGCACGTCCAAATCCACGATCGTCCCGGAGTCCTCGGCCGTCCCCAAGGATAGATAAGTGTCCGCGCCCTCCCCTACTACGGTGGAGCGCAGATGTTCGGCATAATAAATCCGGGAGCGATCCTCCATCTCCGCCGCGTGCTCGAAGGACAAGAATGAAGGCACCTCCACTCGCCGGCCACCGCGCAACACCGTCGTGACCCCTTCGATGCTGTATACGGCGCCGTGCCCCACCCCCAGCCCCGCCGGCCGCACCAGAAACCGTTCGCGCCGCTGATTGACACGAATGGGCTCGGACGTCGTTTCAAACACGTTCACAATGGGCACACAGTGCAAACGGATGTTCTCGGCAGACACCCGGCGGACGTCCCGCAAGCGGTGGCTCAAGCGTAGAGCCACACCTAGCTTGGTGATGGGCCCGAGCTCGGCTGCGCGACGGATGCCCGCGATGTCCACGAAGGCAAATTTGGCGGGCTGAATGTAGTACTCCTGGAGCAAGCGAAACCCAGGGAACGCCGACTCCACCTGGGGCAATAGGGCGCGGTCCTCATCAAAACCTTGCGCCCGAACGAACTCCGCCGCAGGCAAGACCCGCGTCGGCCCAGTCATGCCGCGCGCGGCATCATACAACACGACTTCATGGGTGTGCTGGAGCACGTGGGCGTAGAGCGCGAGAGCTTCCCGCGGTTCACCCGCAAAATGCAGAGACAATACCTCGGGCAAGATGCGCGAAAGTTCACCAGTTTGCTGCAGCGTCAGTTCCAAATGCAGCTCTTGCGCGCCGCCCGATACGTCCTGCAGCAGCACCTTGCTCAAGACCCACGGCGCCACAACACAATCGCCCGACGTGCGAAATCGGCAACGGGTGCCGTCCACGGGTACGCTTTGCACCTCAACACCAGCCGGGATGATTCTGGCCTCACGCAGGGCACTGGGGAGCGGAGTGAACTCCAAGATGGACGTGGCTGGCAGTGGCCGCACCAGTTGCGGAAAGAGCAACTGCGCCACCGTGAGCATGAGCTCGGGCAGCTCATCGTCCAGCTTCTCGCGAATGCGGCCGGTAAGGAAAGCAAAGCCTTCGAGCAGTCGTTCGACATCCGGGTCCCCACCGCGCTCGGCCAACATGGGCGCCAGTGCGGGGTAAGCCGCGGAAAATTCGCGACCCATTTCACGGAGGTAGGCTAGTTCGTCTTGGAAGTACTTGTTGAACGGCATTCGCTCACTCACTGCGCGCTCAAGAGCGCGACACGTTCATGTTGAGGCCCAATAGTCTTGGTCAATCATCAGCGTACAGTCATGCGTTGGCCTGGATCCAACATCGTCTCAAACTGCACGGGGACCTTGCCTGAGTCGGTCGTGAGCTGGGCCGTGATTTCGTAGCGCAGCGTGAGGTCGTCGGCCGGTACGTGCACGATCTTTACGTTGGTCAAGCGTGGCTCGTACTCCTTGATGGTCTGGCGAATGGAATTGGCCATCTCGGCGATCGCGTCTGGAAAAGCGTGCACCATCTCACTGACGGTGGCCGTGCCAAAGGTCGGACAACTCACCATGGTCCCGGCGCGGGTCTCACAAATGAGTTTGAGATGCTTAAGCACGCTATCGCGCGTCTCTTGAGGCGAAATGCTCCGCCGCGCGACAGCAAACTGGGGATATCGGATCCGCGTCAGCAGAGTATGGCCACTGTTCATGAGGTGTCCTGCAAAACTCCGCACGCAAGCAGAGCAAAGTTCACGGGCTCAAAATAACACCGAACTGCCCAAAACGGCCAACCAAAACAAAGACGGAACCGCGGTTGTCCTAGAGCGCACCGGCGGTTCCAAGAAAGCACCGGCGGCTCGAGGAAAGCACCGGCGGTTCTAAGAAAGCACCGGCGGCTCGAGGAAAGCAAAGAGGCCGACTTCGCGAAGAAATCGACCTCCCGCCCCAATGATTCAAAGGGTCCAGACGCTGACGCTTTACATCTCCATCCAGTCGTCAATCGCTGACGTCTGTCCGGTCTTGCTCTCGACTTCGATACGCCGATACGTAAACGAAATTTCTTCCAACTCATGGGTGTCGTATGTGGCCGACGTCTTGGCCGTGGACGCACTCTCACCAGAGCCAGTCGACGACACGATCTTACTGACCGTGGCATCTACGAGCTTGATCGTGTGATAGACCTCTTCCTTGCCTTCACGCGTGGTGTGATAAAATTCAAGAAACACCGACGAGAGCACCTCGTTGGTCACCAACGCTTGAAACAGCTGCGGGCTCGACGCCCCCCACTCCTTGGTGATCTTGACGGGGCCGTGCTGGCGCTTGCCGCTGGCCATGCCAGTTGCGATGTCGCGCGGTGCCGTAATCTCGTGGTTGTAGGACAGACCGGAGACCTTCTTCTCCTGGCCCTTACGAAGACTTTCGCCCTTGAATGCCCCCTGTGTCGTTCCCTCGATTGTTACATAAAACTCGTACGCCATTCGGATCCTCTGTTGTTAGTCGTATGTCGCAGTCACCTGACTAAATTCACGGGTGAATTCGATCGTGGATCACTAACTTACTGATAAGGCTCACCGTTAGCAATGCACAATTTGTCGAATTTTGCCGAGGGCCTTTTTCAGGCCGCGCGTGACGATTCTTTCGCCGCACCTTTCGTCGCAAAAGCGCGGTGCTTTCTGGGGCGGAGCCACCGTGTTTTTTTGGCGGAGCCGCGGTGCTTATTGGGGCGGAGCCACCGTGTTTTTTTTGACGGAGCCGCCGTACTCTCCACGGCAGAACAACCGCATTTTTGCCGCGGCGCTGCCGTCGTCGTGTGTCGTATCGCGGATACGGATCCTGGTCACCGCGGCGTCGTCTGGCTGAAACTCGTAGCGCGTGACGGGCGCCGACGCGCTGATGCGCGACCCGCGATCAGTCACCATTGACCCAGTGGTCGCACGTGGATCACAGCACGCGTAAGCTCTGCATCATAGTCAGAAGTTCTGGTTCAGCCTCTCCAAAATCCTCGCGGGGACGAACAATTTGCACCAAGACGATGCGATCGTCGCTGCGGACCAGATACTCACGACTGAAATTCACGAAGGGCTGCGTGCCCGCAGGGATCCCGCGCCGGACATCGTAGGCGCGCGCTTGTCCGTCAAAGGTCGCCACAGGCACGGACTTACCGAGGATCTCCCCGCCTTGCTTTTCCGTCTCCGCCTCATAGCGGCCCAAAACAACATGCCACGGGTCCCGCGGCGACTCGAGCCGCTCGTAGACCGACACGACGACCTGACGCGGTGAGACATACTCAATGTACCGCTCATGAGGGCGTGCGCTTCCGCGGCGAATGACCCAATCGCGTGGGCGAGAGAAGCGAGCGACCCCACCCAAAATCTCCACGCCGGAGAAGGGTTGGCCAGCGTCGCTGTCCAGTTCCGCGAACGGCTTCTCCAAAATTTCGGCCAGGTTCCCCAAGGTTGGAGCGTCGTGCTCGTAAAAAACCCGATTGTCGAATGCCATCGGTACGGGTCCAGAGGCACACCCGGCCGCGGCTAGTCCGCACAACGAGGCGAGAATCGATAGCCGGTGCAGTTGCGAAGCGGAGATCATGATCCCGCATAGGGTAACAAACCAGCGCGGCAAACCCCAAATATCTGGCTGTCGACGCGGTGGTCGCTCATGCGGTGGTCGATGGGGTCCCGCGGACGCGCCCGGTTTTTTGCCGCCGCTGAACCATTGATGTTAACATTTTCGTCATGGCCTCTGCCTCGTTCATCTCCTTGCGGCACAATTGGGCTCTGCCCATGCTCGGTTGCTGGTCCTTATTTGGTTGTGCAGCCGAAGGCCGTCTGACCCTGAGTGATGCTTGGGCCGAAGGGGGAGCCAACAGTCTGGATCACCGCAAACAGGCAGGCGATCGCTCCACCCCGCTGGCTCGGCAGCGCTTCAAGCCTAACGTCTGCAGCGGCTACGATTTGACGCCAGAAAAACAGCTGCTGACCATCGATGCCCTGAAGAGTCATCTCAAGGAGCGCGCGATCGAATTCACGATTACCCCGGAGCGCGATGACCTGCACCTATTCGATCTAAAACTCGAGGGGGACAAGGCTCAGCTGCGCGTCGCGACGCTCAAGTCCCCGCGAGAAGCAGGACGACATCTGAACCAAGCCCTACTTGAGCACGGTCAGGGTTATTGGGGGGTGCATCGCGGCAATCTCGCTGTCCTCGCTCCTTCTGGGTCCTTGAACGAAACGTCGGGCTTCGCCGTCAAGACAGGTCTCTTGTGCTGGGGCGTCTTTACCCAAGCTGGTCGGGACGACACCTTTGCGATCCCGGGCGGGTATTTCGAGCTTTAAGCACGCGCACCTTCGTTGCCAAGCTCAGGGTCGCTGCTTGAGTTCCTCCATGCTGACCCCGTCATAGAGCGCGCACCCAGACTCGTGTATCCCGAGCTCAAACCAGAGCGTGGGTGGATAGGACGACACGCGGATGCAGAACGTGTCCCCGCAACCTGGTACATGCTCTCCCGTAGAACTCGCCTGTGTCCCCGGACACGCCACGACCTCATACGATTCATCGGGAGTGATCGAACACTTCGGTTCGGGCTCGTAGAGACCAGCCTCGACGCTGGTTCTGTTGGCAGTCATTCTGAGCGCAATCGGAGACGCGTCATCGGGACGATAGCCAAGGTAATAGTACCCGCGTTGGGGCTCACATTCGACTTCGTCCGCGGGCTGACAGCTCGGTGTCGCATCACACAGCGCGACTACACCGATCATGACCGCGGCAAAGCTGTTCATGGTTGCAGCTCAATCTCCCCGACCTGCATGCTATCGTGCTCACGGTGGCCCGTCGCGATGATTTCGCGACCAAGCGCACTGCCGGCGCAGATCGGTTCATGAGCCTACGACTGGGTATGCCCCGCATCCGATGTGGAGCTGCACGAAGTTGGAAGGTCGGCTGTCCGTCCAACGTGGCGCACGGCCCTCTGCCCATGGCCCACCAGAGGTCTGGCCCCGAGCGGGCGCAATGCCTTCAATCGCTGAGCACAGTTTGCCCCCGCACGGATTTCACGGTGAGTCGCTTGGCGATAGTAGCGCGGGGGCAAACAATGAGCGATTCAGGAGGCACATCGGACGTCACCAACGTGTTCGCTCCGATCATGCTGTGATGACCCACGCGCACTCCGCCTACGATGACCGCACCGGCGCCGATGTCCACGCCGTCTTCGATGATCGGCTTGCCGCTGGTTCGGCCCCGATGCCTCACCCCCAACGTGGTATTTTGGCGAAGTTGCACATCGTCGCCGATTTCGCGAGCACCAAACACCATGCCGCCATGGTGCCAAATGCGCACGCGTCGTCCGAGTTTCACCGTGTAGTCCAGCTTGATGCCCCAGCCCCAGTGCACGGCCAGGCTGAGGGACTTGTACAGCAACGTCAGTGGCGCTCGAATTGGACGCCACGGCACGTCCATGCGGGCGTTGCCCAAGCGATGTACAGCAACCGCCCAAAATCCTGGTTCGAGCGCGCTGCGATCGTACGTGCGAAAATCCTCCCACAGCAGCTCCAAAAGCCCGAGGTCCTGGGGATTCTGGTTGGCGGTCCCCCGCGATTGGGGGGGTTGAGTCGTCGGGGCCGAGTCGCCGATGGGAGCGCGCCGCCGAGCGTCGGCATTGAATGCGCCCCGCGGCAATGGACGGAACGCAGCCCGCACAAAGTCCCGGATGATGCGCGGCGGATCATTGCGCGGCTTGAACTGCACGATGCGTCGCGCTTTTCCTAGGCACGCGCCCGAGAGCCACGCCAGATCTGCTGCGCGCGCGTAGAGTTTGCCGTGGTTCTTGGTGAAGAACAGACGCCGCGATTCGAACCAGTAGGCTGGCACGGGGCGTTCGCTCGCCCCGGTCCCCGTCGCCTTGGTGCTCTTACCAACAAAATGTGTCACTCGACTGGACGGTACGTACCAGCAGGGCCATCCCGCCATCTGCGCCCGGAGGCACCAATCCGTCTCCTCGAAATACAAGAAGTAGTCATCGTCCAAGAGACCGATGTCTTCGAGCATGTCACGTCGCACCATCATGGCCGCCCCGGACACCCAGTCGACTCGCTCCGGATGTTCGGGAATGGCCAGCCGCATGGTGGCACGGGGAAAAGCCTTGGCGAAAAGGCCGATCTTAGCGGTCCGTTCGAACTCCCTGAACATGCTGGGAAAGCGCCAGGCAGAAGGCCTAACCGTTCCATCTTCGTTCACGATGCGACTGCCGCATATCCCGACTCTGGGGTGCTGGTCCATGAACCGTACAAGTTCCGCGATCGCTCCAGGATGGGCCTCGGTATCCGGATTCAACAAGAAGACATAGTCCGGCGGTGAACCACTCGAGAAGGCAGCACGCACGGCCAAGTTGTTCCCTCGGGAGAACCCGCCGTTTTGACTGGACTGCACGAGGGAAACGTTCTGCATCCCCTCTGCGACAATCGCTTCTTCGATCGTCTGGTAGGAGTCGTCCTGCGAATCATTGTCCACCACCACGATCCGGATCTCTTCGACTCCGGACAAGCTGCGCAACGCTCGCACGGTCCAGGGCGCACTTCGATAGTTCACGATCACGACCAGCACTCGATGGCCGCCTTTGCCGGAATCGACGGAGCGCGGAGGGCGCACGACCCGCGCTTCCTCGAAGGACGAATGGTTCGCGGCCGCTCGTACTGTAACGTCGTGATGTGTGAGCATGTGCAGCACAGAGCAAGATATGCACCAAGCGTGGCCCAAGGGCGGAGGAGCGCGAAAACGCGCGATTTTGTGGCGAATTGCCCCAGGAGATCAAAGACCCCGGGGCCGGCTGTGGAGCGACGCCAGCACCCGTCACGGGCGCCGTACGCCGTGCCGTCGCGCCACCACGGGCAACCGGGACCAAACAGCCAGTGGCCTGACCTCGGACGTCGGGTTCTCGGCGGACCTCCGTTCCACCGTAGGCGGTTTTTCATGGGGGTTGCTTGGCAGATGCCGTAAACGACCAGTGCGTCTGAATGATCTTCCAACCCAGCGCACCGCAACGGAACACCTCTGTGCAATTCCAATGCAGGGCGCCGTCGCTCGCGCCGCAGGACACGAGACCGAACGTGAGTACCGCCATCTCGGCTGTGTGCTGCACGAGCGGACGAATGAGTTCAAAGCGATCAGCATGAACTTTTCCGATCAGAGGTTCATAGTAGGCGCGGAGCGCATCAAGCCCATCGATCCGGCTTGCCACGAAGGGGTCAAAGTACACGACCTCGTCATCCGAAATCTCAAGGTAACCCGACGGATCACCTGCCAGCCAGCGAGTCAACGCAGCGCGCTCTAGCTCAACGATCTCTTGAGCGACATTCGACGTCGGCAATCCCGGTGTGCTCATTGGTGACCTTCCGTTGGTTGCGACAGCGTAGCGAGCGCTACGATGCGGGACGCTACATCTGGGGCTTCGAACCGGGGATAGAGCCCGCCCACATCGCTGACCTCCTCTTGAAGCACCTGGATTTGTCGCAAATTCCTGCCCGCAGCTTGGCGTGCCCGGTCGATGTGCCATGGGGCAAATTGCAATCGCTTTGGGTCGACAACCCCGTCGCGAATGAATGCTTGTGTCTTGCGCGCGCAACGACACGGGTTCGTCGCATCGACTAGACCACAACGTCCCCCCAGAAACTGTTTGAGGTCGGCGCGAGCACGCGCCAATCTTTGCCGAAAATTGTCGCGACCGATGCCCAAGATCTCAGAGGCAGCGACATCCTTCATTTCCAAAACTTCACCGAGCACGAAGCTAACGCGCTGCTCACGATCGAGACACAGCAGCATGCCTAGCGAGCAAGCAAACCGGGCCTCACGCACCAGCAATTGCTGCTCCTGCGGCGCAACCCCCGTGAGCGGGGCATCCGCAGCTCGCTCGAGGTAGCCGCCGAAACAGCCAAAATCATGCACGGCGCCCTCGGCAATGCTCCGACGCCGGTCCAGTACATGGTTGACCGCAATCCGGCGCACCCAAGTGCGAAAGGAAGAGGCGCCACGAAACGACCCCAGTGCCGTCGTCACCTTCAGCAAGATCTCTTGCGTCGCGTCCTCCGCATCGGCGCGCACCTGCAACATGTACAAGGCCAAATTGAAGATCCACGGCTGATGGCGGCTCAACAGCATCTCCACCGCTTGGGCGTCGCCCTCGCGGGCACGCTGCACCAAGTCGACGTCCGCCACCCCAGAATCCACCCCCATGGTCATCATGAATACTAGACGATCGCCACGCATGTCGTGTGACAGTTTGCAGGGTGAATTTCCTCTGACCCAATCGGCCCAATAGCCGATGTGCCGAAAAAGTGACTGGAGGTCCAGCGCAGAGGTCAGTATCTTGTGAGCAGTGCAGGCATGTCCGACCGAGCCAACGCCGCCCACTGAGGACCGAGCCGGGAGCTCCACTTCGCTCGAACCCGTGGGAATGGACTACGGTCCAAATGTCGGCCGACGTGGCCCGGCCGTGACCCCGGCTGGCATTGGCTTGTTACTCCGTTTCGACCTCAGCCGAATTGTCGAAACTCAGCACGACCCACTCCGACGTGCCGATGACGCGTGGGGTCTCGGTAGCGCCCTGGGTGCAGCTGGCCACCGTTTTTCGCCAAAATTTGATCGCAGCGAGGTTGGCTGCCGCAGCACGAACCGTCCAATGCCCCGGCAGGCGGTGCCAAAGCCGCGCGGCTGCCTCGCGCCCAACTCCTCGGTTTCTAAACTGCCGCAGCACGAAAAACTCCGCCACGTCCAGCACGCGCGGGTCGTCACTTGCTGGAGAGCCACGCCGGACGAGCACGAATCCCGCCACGCGTCCGTCGTGACGAATCACGAGCGCACTGCGATCGCCTCCACCACACAGGTACGACGGCAGCTCCGGATATCCGTAGCGCCCATCCTCGCCGAGCATCAGGCGCGAAAACAGCGCACTCAAATCGTGAATGTAGAGCTCCATCAGGTTGTTCAAGAGCACCGCCTCGGCCTCGCCTGCGGGCTCGAGCGTTACTTGAAGTGAATCGGATTGTGTCATACTGAGCTGGTGGCTTGCGTTCCCAGGAAGAGGAGCGCCCTAAGAAAAAAGGGCGCTCATCCTTGAGCGCCCTCCTAGCAGACAGACGATGATCGACAGCGATCAGTCTTTGTCCAGCTTGCCCACCAAGGACAGAGTGAAGAATGCACCCATGTACTTGAAGTGCGGGCGCACCTTCATGTCCACCTTGTACCAGCCTGCGTTGCCGGGCACTTCTTCGACCTTGATCTTGGCTTGACGCAGGGGACGCTTGCCGCGCACGGCGGGCGTCACGGAGTCCATATCCGCCACGTACTGACCAATCCACTTGTTGAGCTCGTTCTCCAGATCCTGGCGCTCCTTCCACGTGCCAATCTGTTCACGCTGCAGCACCTTGAGGTAATGCGCGATGCGATTGGTGACGAACAAGTAGGGCAGCTGGGTGCCGAGACGATAGTTGAGCTCCGCCTCTTTGCCCTCAGGCGATTGCCCAAAATACTTGGGCTTTTGCGCGCTGTTGGCCGAGAAGAAGCAGGCGTTGTCTGAATCTTTACGATAGGTCAGAGCAATGAAGCCCTCTTCGCTCAGTTCAAACTCACGACGCTCGGAGATCATGATCTCGGTCGGGATCTTGGTCTGCGTCTCGCCCATGGCCTGGTATTGATGCAGCGGCAAGTCTTCAACCGTGCCACCCGCTTGCGGGCCGATGATGTTGGGACACCAACGGTACTTGGCAAAGCTGTCCGCGATGCGGGTTGCAAATGCGAACGTCGCGTTGCCCCACAGGTACTTGTCGTGCTCGCCGATGACACTTTCCTCATATTGGAAGCTCTTGGCCGGGACCGTCTCGTTGCCGTAGGGTAGACGCAACAAGAAGCGCGGCATCAACAAGCCGACATTGCGCGCGTCATCGGACTCACGAAATGCTTGCCACTTGGCGTACTGGGGGCCTTCAAAGATGCTCTTGAGATCTTTGAGATTGGGCACGTTCAGATAGTCGTTGCCGCCAAAGAACTTGCCACCCGCCGCGCCAAAAAATGGAGCGTGGGCCATGGCCGAGATGGCTGCGCAGTTCTGGAGCAGGGCGATGTCTTGGGGCACAGGTCCAAAGTCGTAGTTGGAGAAGATGGCGCCGTAGGGCTTGCCACCAAAGGTGCCGTAGTCAGCCGTGTACGCGATCTTGTACAGACCGCTCTTGGTGACCTCCGGTGCGTCCTCAAAGTCCATGATCAGATCATCTTTGGAACAATTGAGAACCTCGACCTTGACGTTTTCGCGAAAATCGACGCGATCTATGACGAACTTGAGGCCGCGCCAGGCCGACTCCAATTTTTGGTAGGATTCCTGGTGCATGATCTCGTCGACCTGCTTGGAAATGCGGGTGTCCAGGTCGGCAATCATCTGATCGACGACAGCACGATCTACTTTCTCGTTGGCGCGCTTGGGCGTGAGCAACTCCGCAATGAACGCTTCGACACCCGCCTTGGCGACGGCGTACGCTTCATCCTTGGGTGAAATCTGTGTCTCGCTCAAGATCTGCTCGAGCAAAGATCCCTCTTGGGTTGTGACCGCGCCCGATGCTGCTGTGGCTTGTTCTTCTGACATGTTGATTCCTTTTGTGAGATCGGCGCAGCTCAGCCCTCAAGACCGAGCTCTTTGAGCAATTTATTCTTGACCTCTTCATCCTGAAGCATGGCTTGGATCTTCCGCCGGAAGGCGGGCACGTTCCCCAAGGGACCCTTGAGTGCGGTGAGCGCGTTGCGCAGCTGCATCAATTTTTGCAGCTCCGGTACCTGCTCGACGATGGAGTCAGGATTGAAATCCGACAGCTTCTTGAACTTGAGCTGCACATTCAGACTCTCCCCTTCACTACCGGAAAGCTTATCGCTGACGCTGGCGGTCAAACTGAGGTTCTGCTCGGCAAGTACTTGCTGAAAGTTGTCCTTGTCGACGTTGATCGGCTTGCGCTCTTCCAGAGGCGTCTCATCGCTGCGACCAGTGTAGTCCCCCAGAAAGAGCATCTTCAGGGGCAGTTCGACTTCTTCCTGCGCATCCCCCGTGGACGACTTGTATGTAATATTCACGCGCTCTTGCGGAGCAACTGAACCCTCTTTTGCCATCACTTCACCTTTCGTTCGATTTTGCCCAACGTTTGACAGCGGAGCAGCCTGCACAAATAGCAGTGCTCCGCTGTAAAATCACCATCCCTCACAGAGGGCCTGCTTTCATGGCTGCCGCCGGATCCAACCGGCACAGCCGATCGAAAATTCCTTCATTGCTCAGCTGAGACTCAGCCCCCACCGTGGCGCCCTTTGCCGTCCGCGCCTTGAGCAACGCCCCAAACAACTGCGCACAAAGCGCTGGTTCCCAGTGCTCCAGGCGGTGCTCTTCGGCCTCCTGCACCAAGCCTTCCAGAATGGGGCGGGCCAGATCGGGGCGCGATGCACGTAGGGCCATTTGCGCTGTTTCGAGGCGCGCGCGAAACCGAGCGCGGGCGTCGGAGGAACGCCTCGACAGCTGGATGGCCAGGCCCAGGCCCTCGCCAATTTGACCCTCCGTCACCATCTTACGCGCCGCCTCGAAACGGGTACGCATTTCAGCCTCTTCTTCGTCTACTTTGAGGTTGGCGCCGCTGCCCCCGCCGCCCCCACCAGTGCCCAACTGGGCCTGCTGCTCCTCAATCCACGCCTTGGTCGCGTCGTCCGCAAAGGGCGTTCCGTCCGAGAAAGTCATGCTGAGGATGGCTGGTTGTGCGCTCACAAAGGCCAGCACTTCCGACACCACGGCCTTTTTTGCTTCGGTGAAAGCTGGGCCTTGGCGGTCGAGCCCTTCTGCAGAATAGCGGTGTGGGTCGAGCCAGAATAAGTATTGCGAGGCCAGGTCCTCACCTTGATTGACGAGCTCACCCCATTGCTGGCGCTGGGAGAGGGTGGTCAGACGCGCGACCTCGGCATCGTCGGGAGGCGGAATTCTGGTCTTACCCCCCTCGTCGGGCGGTGGTTCCTGCACGGTCAACCAAATCCCAATGCGGTTCAGGCGAAACGCCCACGCCGAGTTGGGTTCCGAGGATCGCACGTGGCCAGCCGCCTCCACGATACTGCGGCCGACAGCCCGGAGTGCGGGCAACACGTCACCCGCACTCGACATCGACGGAATGGTGGGGGTCGCGACGGGAGCGGCTGCAGGAGCCACCGGGGCCGCGGCCACAGCCGGCCGAGCAGCTGGTGCGGCTTGTTGAGCGGAAGCCGGCGCAGGAGCAGGTGCCGCTGCTGCCGGTTCCGGGATCATGCGCCGCTTGTCGCGCAAAAGCGTGCGAATGGGTCCCATGCCCTGGTAGTTGCTGCCCAGCTTTTCGCTCAGGAGCTCATCGACCTCGTTGAACAAGGTCTCCGCGGCGTCAAAACCGTCCTTGTCTTTGGCCGTGGGGATGTATTCGCCAAACTGACCCATCACCAAATCACCGAGCCAACCGGCCAAGTTACCACGCGCTTTGGCGCGCTTGATGGGCGGAAACATCTCCTCCCAGTGGTCTTTGCACACGGCATGGATGACGGCCAAACCTTGGGCAAATCCTGCCATGCCGTCGCGCTTGGTGCGTGCCCCCGCGATCCACACCAAGAGCCGCATGTCCTTGGACTTGTCCGAGACCAGCTGTTCGCCCTGACGGATGACCTCAGCCCAGTTCGGCATCTCGCCCGACATGCTGATGAGTTTGTCCATCTCCACACGCACGACTTCAAAGTCAGCGTCGTAAGAGACATCCGCTCCTGCAGGGCTTGCGCCCGGAATGGGGGCTGCAAACTTGGCAGCGCTCACCCGCATTTGCTCAACGAGATCGGTCATAGGTAGTGAGGGGGTTGGAAATTAGGATTGACTGGCCAGCGCCGCCAATAGATCGGCCACGCTGGCTGATTCAGAATAAACAATTTGCGACAAATCAGGTCGAATCTGCGCCAGATAGTCAGCCGCCGCGGTGGGCCCAGTTACCAAATCACTCAGCCAATCGTTGTTGGGTGCGCGCTCCCAAAGGTCGGCAAAACTAGCCCCTGTCGCCTGCCCAACAAAAATCGTGGTCGCTGCCCCATACGGATCAAACGACCAGACGCAGCTAGGCAAGGCCTTGACCCAACCGCCGCACAGGCGCAGCACATGGATCCACAGCGCGGCGGCCCCCGCCGCCCCTGAACCTACGGGCAAGCGCACCGCCAGCGCCGTCTTGGCGTCAGCTTGGCCGAACGTGGCGCGGGTCGATTCAATGATGATGTAGAGCGCATGCGCCAAGGCGTCCCGCCAGTTGGCGCCAAAAATGGCCTGACCTGCCACGCGCAACGGCGCCTCCCGGGTCCAGCCAAGGTAGCCTTCTTCATGTGCATCCACGGCCGACAGATCGGGCAGAGGGAGCGCGCGTAGCGCCGCCGACACGTCCACCCGCCCCAGGGACAGCTGTTCAATGTGTCCACCACACTGCTGAAGGAAACTCCCTAGAGAAAGCGGCAACGTGTGCCCAGCGGCCAACACCGTTTGCAGCGGCAGATTGCAAAACACAGCGAAGGGAAACCGGCGCCCCACGGCATCACGGCTGGGGGCGATGACGCCCGCCAGCAGTTCATCTGCGCTCACGCGAAATAGAAAGCCCTTCTGCGCTCCAGCATCAAAGCAATCCTTCCAGGGTTCGCCCCGCGCGCCACCTTGACCGATGCCTTGTTCCAACCAATGCAAAAATGCTTCTGCCCGGTCCGACGTGCCCGTCGAGAGGAAGTCTGCCGCCCACGGCAACTTACCGAACGCAGCGATTTCAGTAGGAGCTAGTCGAATCATTTCCCCTCGCCCTCAGCGCGATGAATCAATGGGAGCCTAGTTAGTCCTCGCCGTAATGATTCGTGGGCAGCTATAACCCGCAACCAACTCGGGCATCAAGACTTCAAGGCCTTGTTTGGTGCGGATATCGAGCTTGAGGAAGGTATTTTCCGACGGGAATTCATAATGTGCCACCAGCGTGGGGACGCCAGCGCCATTGCCACTTGCGCGGCCCTCTTCCAGTTTGGTGGCGGCTTCGATGAGCCGAAACAATCCAAATTCACCTTCACGGATGATTTCCTCGTCCAAACCGTCGGCGCCCTGAATGCGGACATGCGCGCCGGGGGGTCCTTCCTCAGCTGGCCACTGGCCAGTCAACCATTGCTCGGGATGGTTCTGGTAGACGTGGGACACCCCGTCGATGGTCAGTGAGACCTGCGAGACATTGGGGCTCACGCTGTGGAGATTGACCTGAAAGTCAATTTTGGGCTTGTCGCCCCCTTCGGGGAAGAAGGCGTCCGAGATCTTGCGACCTCGTTCCAAGCACGTGGACAAGAACCCACCGTCATACGCCACCTTGGAGTCCATGCGACGCACCGGGACGAACGCATCGCCCTCGCGCTTGATGGAACCCTTGAGATTCTGCTCGTAAAAGGACCACAGCGCGCCAGATTGAGGCGCAAAAAACGCCACGAAGTCATCCAGTTTAGGATCCGTGTTGGACTCAGCAAACGGAAACTTGGGCCCCAGGGTAGTCTGCCATGCATCCCACACCGAGACCTCCCACAGTCCGCCTGCTGCGCTGCCGATGTCGTTGGACACTCCTGACCATGAACCCATGATAGGACGCTGCAGGAGCGGACTGAGCAGTGGTCGAGTAAACCCGTCTTGAGCGGCTAACAATGCGCTGACGGTACGAAATGCCGTCTGAAATTCTTTCTCGACCTCTGTGGTGTTCGTAGGTGTGTCTGAATCACGCAGGTCAGTCAGAATGCCCACCAACTTGGCCAAAATGGCTTGATACTGCGCTAGGCCAGTTGCTGAGGCCTCCTCCCCGTCTTTGGGGACAGCAAAGCTGGTGAGCGGCTTGAATGCCTTCTCTGCAGGTGACATGGGGCGTGGCGGCTCTTTGCCAGGTGCCTGCCCAGTGATCTTTTCTTTGACCTTGTCTTCCGCTTTCTCGAGCAGTGTTTCTACCTTGGTGGGTTCATCCTCGAGCGCTAGCTTGGTGTTTTCATCCAAGATGCGGAGCAGGCGCATGTACGGCCACTCCGGCTCGCTGAGGGCGTTCAACTCATCCAGTGACGTCGTGGAGTCCTTGGGGCGCTCCACCTCGAGATCGGCCAAGAAGTTGCGCCAGGTTGCCTGAAACCGCTCGAAATACAGGCGGTGCAGGTTGGCGATCTGTTTTTCGATGTCTTGCTCTGCCAGCTCTTCCTTTTCACCGAGCACCCATTTTTCACCCGTCAGACGTGAGCGCTCGCTGCCCAGCAGCTTGCGCACCCGTTCCCAACCGTCCCGCGTGTAAGCGCCGGGGACCGTCAGTTCCTTCTTGGACTTCACGTAGGGGGCAATGGACCCATAGAAGATGTTCTCACGGCGGATGGGCGCCACATGCTCGTTCGCCTCACGCACGAGCAGATCGTAGATGCGGTCCAGCTGCGGAGCCCGGAGCAGCACCGAGCGCGCCTTCGCCACCGCCTTGCTGTCTTCAGGCCACTTGGGAATGCGCCCGCTTTGGATCAACTGCAGGTAATACTCCACGTGTGGCGCCATCGCTTGCAGCGTGTCAGACGACTGATTGCCAAGCAGTTGTCCCCACAAGTTGGAAAGCCGGGGCGTCGCCCATTCAATGGACAGATGCTCGGGTTGCGTCAGCATCAAATACAGCTTGAGCTGGTCGTACATGCGACCGTATTGATTCATCGCGATCGACTGGGTCATGCCAATCGCCGCTAAATCTAGCTCCAGCTTCTTGCGCGCCGGAGACGCCATGCCGCGCTCCAGTTGGCCGGCATACGCGTCGACCAGCGCCGGATGCAGGGTTTCACCGGTATACAGGCCCCAACGCATGCTGATGGGTGGTCCGTCCGCGGCATAGCCGTCAAACACGGCGAGCTGTGCGCGCGCTGGCTTGAGCATCTCCACCTTGCCGAGAGCGGGCGTCGGCGCCCCCCAATTGACCGATGCCGCCGCGATCGCGACCGCCTCGGTGTCTCTGATGAGCGTGCGATTCTTGCCTAGCGACACCAGCGCCGGGAGCAAGATCACCGAACCAACGACTACTGCCGCCACGGCCATGCCCGCGCGAATCAACTTCTGACGGCGCAGCTCAGCAGCAGTGCGTCCGGCCAGGTATTGATCCGGGAACACCACACGTCGAAACACGTCGGTCACGAAGTAGGAGCGTGCCTCTACCCGTGGAGCCTGGGTGGGCACCTGACGGATGCCCAAGGCGCGCGCCATGTTGCCCATGATGCGCTGAAGCGGGGTACCTTCTTGCGTACCGCTCGTGACGTAAAAGCCACGGAACATGGGGTTTTCTTGGAACGCATTTTGACGAAACAGCTCTTCGACAAACTGCTCCAAGTTGCCGCGCAGCGCGCTGAACTCGAGCGGAAACTGGTAGATCTTGGCGCGAGCATCCGCCTGCGTCTCTTTGCCGATGATGCGCAGCGCGCGTGAATGGATGACCTCACAAATGCGGTCAAATTCAGCCGCAAAGCTGGCACCTGGGCGCTGTCCAATGCTGGGATCGAGCGGAAAGGTCGCACCCAAGATCTGGTCGCGATCACTCTTGCGCAGGTCACCCCAAAACTCGACGAATCCGCCGATCAAGTCGGCCTTGGTAAAGATGAGATAGACAGGGAGCACCATGTCGAGCCGCGTCATGATCTCGTCGATGCGTGCACGCAGCTTGTTGGCGTAGCTTGCGATTTGTTCGTCCGACGCATCGAACAAGTCGGCAACGGAAACGGCTACCAAAAGCCCATTGATGGGCTTTTGGGGACGGTACTTGCGCAGCAAGCCCAAGAACGCCAACCACTCTTCCCGATCGGAGTCGTCAGTGGCGTACCTGCCCGCGGTGTCCAGCAGAATGCCCTCGTTGGTGAACCACCAGTCGCAATTGCGGGTACCACCTACGCCGCGTACACCGCCGCCACCGCTTGGGTCCTGAAACGGAAACACCAAACCCGACTGACGGAGCGCGGTGGTCTTACCGGCACCGGGTGGCCCGATGATGGCGTACCAAGGCAGCGCATACAGCGCTGATTGGCCGTGATTCTTGCCGACCTTGGTGTCTTGCAGCGCCTTGATGCCTTGTTGCACCCGCTTCTGCAGCTCCAAGATCTCCGCGCGCCGATCCGGACGTGCCGCCGCAGCAGCCTGCTCGCTCTGGCGGAGAATTTCCGCCTCGAGAGCCTTGGCGCGGCGTTGCGCCATGACCTTGCGAGCAATGATGAAGCCCACGGCGCCAAGTAGCACCAGCACGCTCGCAGTGACCTCCAAGGCGACAGGAACGGTCACATCAAATACGGAAAGAACGTACCCACCACCCCAAATCAAAAGGAGCAGGGAAACTACGATGACAATAGTCCAAATCATGGCGACTTACTTCCAGGCACACCTTGAGTTGCTGTGGCGACAATGCGCTCGGCCGCGTTGTCTGCGCTCACACTCGTCGTAAACATGAGAACGATAAAAAGCACGATCGAGAACCCAAGGAACCCCAGTGCGACGGCAACCACAGGAAACTGCTTGGGTGAAAAATTGATCTTCTGTCGGGATGGATAACCGGCAGGACTAAAGGTTTCGGCATTGGGCAGGCGACGCGTCAGCTGACTGACCGCGCGCTCCAAGACCACCGGCAACTCACCGGGGTTGGCGACGGCATAACGACCTCGGAAGCCGAGGGCCAAACACAGCGCGTAGATTTGCACCACGTGCGCGCGCTCTGGATCGGCCTCCAACGCGGCAAGACGATGAAAGAAGCCCTCACCCGCGGTGTTCTCTTGAAAGTACATCAGCTGCAGCGGCTGGGCCATCCATTGCTGTCGTGCAGGCCATGGTGAACGCAAGATCTGTTCATCCATGAACGCTGCGATGGCGTAGATGGCTTCCATCGCATCCGCCGACGGGACATCCATTTGCCGTGCCCGCGTGCGCAATGCTTCAAACGTAGCGTTGATGCGTTGTCTCAAGATCTCCGGATTGGGGAGGTCTGGCGCGGACCCCAACTGTGTCGCCAGGATCAACGCGTCCGAACAGACGGAGTACATTCTTACTAAAGCGTCGTTTTTCACAGTTTTTCCGGATCAACAGCGTAAAGAGCAAGCTCCATCGCTTCGATAGGTAGAGGGTGATAGATGGCTATGGTGGAAGTGGCCGCAATGTCGGGCCAATATTCGGGAGTGCGTTGGATCTTGAAGAAGGACACGCCGGGTTGCACGGGCAGCGCGGCGGAAGGGCGATACTCGAGCTCCACGCGCGCGCCGTTGACTGCTTGGTTGAGCAAGTTCCCGATCGCGCCCCAGGATGCGATCTTGGATAACTTGGGCAACTGGTGATGGATCTCCGCGTCGCTGAGCGTGCCGTGCACGCCCAAGAACAAGTCGTGTTGAAGGAGCGCCTTGTCCTCGATGCGGCCCAGGTACATCCCGTCGTCACGACGCTTGAGCGGGATCTGCACGTAGCGTTCCTTGATCGTGGTGTTGATGAGGTTGAGCGCACGCGCGATGGCAGGCTCGAACGTATCGCCGAGCGCCAAGTAGTCATAGCGGGGCAACGTCGTCGGATCGGAATGCGACACAAATGTGCTCAACTCGCCCGCGAGCTGCACTACGGCCAAATACGCGGTCTCCGGGTGCGTTTCGGGTGACTCCACCAGGTGGGCAAACAAAGGGATGTTGCGATTGAGCGTGGTGAGCAGGAGCATCTTGGACACGTCGCCCGCGTCAATTTCCACGTGCGCCTCCGTTCTGCGTCGGCGTGTAGCTGCCACATCCCGCGCGCGGGTGGTCATGGCGCTCGATACGCGCCGCAAGCTCACCTGCAAGAACTCCGAGGCGCCCAGCCGCATCGCAGGTGGGATGAAGGTGTCGCGCGGCAAGTACGCGCCAGCCTGCGAACGCAGCAGGTCCGCAATCTGGATGGTGCACATACCCTCGCGCGATTCAGAACCAAAGAGAATGCGCAGATCAGGCCGGCCCCAACTGAGGTTTTGGTGACGCCCACCTCCATTGAAGTCTGCCACGCTCTCGGACTCGAGCTTCAAGCGGCCGGTGGAGGTCCCTTCAACGCCCAAGTTGCCGCGCACATGACTGGCGAGCGGGAGCGCCAAATACACGGGGAGCGAGCCCAAGTTGGCAGCAAAGTGGCTACCGACCTCGCGCGTGGCCGGGAGCGCACCTTCCCCCGCACCACAGTTGAATGGGGTGCCGTCGGGCATGATGCCGCGCAAGCGGTTGAGCACGAAATGCCCCTGAGCCAGCGCATCCGTGTCGACCTTGAGTTCAAGGATGCCCCAGTGTGGCTGAGGGAGAGCAGCAAAGCGCTCATCGACAAAGTACTCGTGGTACGCGTCTTGTTGTTGAAGGTGGTGCTCCGTAATGAACAACCCTTCGCTCCATACCGGCTTACGCACTTTCATAGTGTCTCTCGGCTCTCGCTCTTGGCCACTTCCTTTTCGGGGAAGTAGTCAGCCCAATCGCTGCCGTCGCTCACGCGACCGCCGTCCAAGCGAATGTACAGCTTGGGGTTGAGCTCAGGCGGCTCCTCACATTGTCCGTCCGGGCATTTGGCTCCACACGCCTCTTGGCCAGGTGGCGGTGGCAACTCAAACGTTGAAAACCACTGTTTCCCTTTGGGGTCGCGAAACAAGGCAGCTGCTACGACATACTGCGCCTCGGGGTTTCTTTCAAAATCTACCTGTTTGCGCGTGTTCGGATAGACAGGAAACTCTTGGCGATCGAGCATGTCGGCGCCCAGTTTGTCTTGGTCCTCTTTCCAGATCTGCTCAAATGATGCGTTGCGAAAGCCCACGTCGTTCTTGAGCTGATAGATGCGCAGCTGCACTGGGCGAGGCTCACCTGTTTCCGTCAAGTTGATGAGTTGGGTGCTGATGACCGCCGCCGAGACCACCTGACGATCACACGGCTCCGCCTCTTTGGGCGCAGGGGGCTTGCTGCACGACAGGAGCGCACCGCAGACGAAAAGCAGAGAGGTTGATAAAATTCGTATCTGAGTCATGAGGCTGCCTCCGTGACGGTAACGAGGATCTCTTTCGATTCATTGAGCCGCAAATGCACTGTTTTTAGCTTTCTTCCTTCGGCCAGCGCTTCCAAAATGGCCACCGAGAGCTTGGGCAAGAGCGAACGCCGCAGAATGTGATCCACGTTGCGCGCGCCGCTTTCTACCTCGCGACAGCGATCGGCGATCGCTTCCACCACGTCGTCGGCGAGGTCGATCTCTAGATTGTGCGCCGTGGCCGCGCGTTCCAGCGCAGCATTGAGTTTCATGCGCGCGATCTCCGAGAGCGCCTCGCGCCGAATGGGCACGTAAGGCACCACGGTCATGCGCGCCAGAAGTGCCGGTTTGAGGTAGCTGGACAACACCGGTTTCACGATTTCTACTAGTTCATCGTGTCCAGGCAGGGGGCGATCCGGAGCCGCTGCCTCGGTGATCAAATCCGTAGCCAGGTTGCTCGTCATGATCACCACGGTGTTGGCAAAGTCCACGGCGCGTCCTTCGCCATCGCTCAAGGTGCCCTTGTCGAAGACCTGGTAAAACAGGTTCATGACCTCGCGATCGGCCTTTTCGATCTCGTCCAAGAGCACCACCGAATAGGGCCGATGACGCACCGCCTCGGTCAACAAGCCACCCTCGCCATAGCCCACGTAGCCCGGGGGTGAGCCAATCAAGCGCGAGATGGAGTGCCGTTCCTGAAACTCGCTCATGTTGATGGTGGTCATGAAACGCTCACCGCCAAACATGAGATCTGCCAGGGCGAGCGCCGTCTCCGTCTTGCCGACACCACTCGGCCCCACCAGCAAGAAAACACCCAAGGGCGCCCGCGGCGGTTTGAGACCGGAGCGAGCGGCGCGCAGCTCTCGTCCAAGCACCGCGAGCGCGGGAGCTTGACCGCGCACACGCTTCTCGAGACGTTGCTCCATCTCCAAAGTCACGCGTAGGTCGTCCTGCACCATCTTGCCCACGGGGACGCCCGTCCAATCGGCGACGATGCCGGCCACGACGGCTTCATCCACGTCCGCGTGCACCAGGCGCTCCTGATGAGGAATTTTCTCCAACTCGGCGAGCGCCTCCACGATGACGTCGCGGTTTTTGGATTCATCCGAGCGCGCAAGTTCGATCTTTTCGATCAGGGCGCGCTGCTCAGTGGTGCGCGCCTCGAGCTTGGCCACCTCAGTTTCCAGAACGATCTTGACCTCTCGCGCCTTTTCGAGGCGTTCCGCCTCGGGCTTGGCGCCCACCTGCTCATCGGCAACCAGTGCCTCGATTTCGCGTTCGACCCCCACCAGCCGGGCCCGGGTGTCCTCCAAGATCGCCGGAGGTGCGTTGCGCACCAACTTGACGTAGGCCGCGCTGGTATCGATGAGATCAACGGCCTTGTCGGGCAGTTGCCGACCAGAAATGTAACGTGCCGAGAGCGTCACTGCGGCCCGCACAGCTTCATCACGAATGTGCACGCCATGGGCGGCACGAAAGCGTGCTGCCACGCCACGGATCATGAGCTCTGCCGTTTCCACGTCCGGTTCGTCGACGCGCACTGGCTGGAAGCGTCGCTCCAAGGCCGCATCCTTTTCGAAGTACTTCTTGAACTCCGCGTAGGTGGTCGCAGCCACGGTGCGCAACTCGCCGCGTGCCAAGGCAGGCTTGAGCAGGTTAGCTGCGTCGCCCCCACCCTGGGGGCCGCCGGCACCAATCAACGTGTGAGCCTCATCGATGAACAGGATGATGGGTTGCTCAGACGCTTTGACCGCTTCGATCACGCCCTTGAGCCTGTTCTCGAATTCGCCCTTGACCCCAGCGCCCGCCTGCAGCGCGCCCAAGTCCAGGGACAGCACTTTGGCGCTGACCAGGCTGTCGGGCACTGTCTTTTCAACGATGCGCGCGGCCAAGCCCTCCACCAGCGCGGTCTTACCTACGCCGGGTTCACCCACGATGATGGGATTGTTTTTGCGGCGGCGCACCAGGATCTCGATGACCTGACGGATCTCCTTTTCTCGGCCAAGAACGGGATCGACCCCACCCTGACGGACGCGCTCGGTGAGATCCAGGGTGAACTTGTCCAGCGGACTTTCCCCAGAAAACGCCTGTGGCGGGCGCTTTTTTGCGCCATCCGCAGAGGGGGTGGCGGCGCCCGAGGGCGCTCCCACGCCAGCCGCGCGCGATGCTTCATTGCTCGCCTCGCAGATCTGGTCCACGTCCCGCGCCAACTCTTCGTTGCGAATGCGCCGCAACTCGAGCATGTCCAGCGCGCAATAGCGATCGGGCTGCGCCACGAGACGAGACAGCAACGCGCCGGAACGCAGTTCCGTGGCGCGGTTCTCCAAACTGGCAAAGACCCAGGCGTCCTGGATCCACTGCAGCAGCAAGCGGCTGAACACCGGTCGCCCCACAGAGCCCCGACGGAGACTGGCCAAAGAGCGTCGCACCGCTGCCAGGAGCGCTTCACCGTCACAACCGTAATGATTGAGGACGATTTGGAAATCAGCACCCTCACTGGCGATCGCAGCAACGACAAAATGCTCGACAGTGACCTCATCGTGACCCTGACGAACACAATCTGCCGCCGCGGCCTCCAACATGCGCGAACACGTGGGGCTCAGCCTTTGAAGTAGAGAACGGGGTTGTGTAACTAACATGGTTCGTCGACGCGCTCTGGTGCCTTGCTCCTACGCGTCCCAAAATTGTTCCTTAGGCCAAGAAGAATGAGCAACAAACCAACATTGATTAAGGGTGGACGTTTCCATGTTCACGTATAGAAACGCCCAATTCGGCCCGAGGGCCGCTCTTGCGTTTGACGAGAGGGTTGGCCTTTGGTGATATCGCTAGTTAGGATCGGATGATCGGGAACAGACCATGACCAGTCGAGAAGAGTGGCGGGCGGCCGTTCAAGCGCTCGCAGATGATGGCACCGCCGAGCAGGTAGAAAACCTTGCCGCGAGCATGCATGCACAAGTGGCGGCCCCGGGCCACGCGCTGGGCGACTGCCTCGATGCTCCGGGCGGTTTGGGGCAGGTCGCGCGCTTCGCTCTCATTGAACTGGGGCCCGCATCGCTCGAAGGACTGTTGGCGACGCCCGACTTGAGTGAGGCCCCACACCGCTCCTGGTACCTGGAGCGACTCCTGGAGGCTGAGTTGCAAGTCCGGGCGCGCGTGCGCGCGCGTCTGATGGCGGCGCTCGATGATACGGCGTGGCTGCCTGACGCGCGCGAAGGACCCTACATGGAAAGTTACCCCCCGCGCCGCCGGGTGTGTGATGAAGCCTATGTTGCCATGCGCGCGCTGACCCACCCTGAAGAAGATCAGGTGGGGTTTGACGTGGAAAGTGAGCAGTTTCTCCACATGCCGGTCACCCTCAAGGATGAAGCCATCGCGAAGGCAAAATCTAGTCACGTTTGGAACCATAGCCCCCCTGAGCCCAGTGACGACTGACCGCGTTTAGTCCTTTTGGACCTCCAACCCGGACCCCCATGGCCAATCCTATTCTGCACTTTGCAAGAACCAGCCCTGACCAATCCCACATCAACACGCTCGATCTGCGGCCCGAGGTGCGCAAAATTCTGTTGTGTGAGGGCGTGGAGTTCCACAATCAGGAAAAGCATCCGTCGCTATTGATTCCAGAGTGTCTCATCGACACCAAGCAAAGCGCCGCGCTGCGTCGGCGCCCGTCGTTGCCCATCCAGGTGATTGACGAGGACCATTTTACCTTCACCAGTCAAAAGCAGGGCGTACGCTACGAAGTCGAAAGGACCATCGATCGCGCTCGCTTCGAGGAGGGGCTGGCCGACCCGGAATTGTTCGTGCTCTACGGTGGTCACGCGCGCTTTGGCAACGGACCCTGCTTTGCCAACGTGCCCCGGGACTCCAAGGGTGAATTTTGGCGCACGGGCCTTGTTCGCATGGGGTTTCCCTTCATCGCCATGCCCCGTCACGAACCGCTGGAACACGGCTACACGGCGCCAGTCGTGCCGGCCACGGTGAACATCACTGCCGCGGATTGCGAACCGTTTTTGCGGTCCAAGGTGGGCAGTCTCAAGAAGAAGAAATTGGTGCAGGTGGTGGGAGAAGAGGGCCTGCCTTTCGTGTCTGGGCCAGGCCGGGATGACGAGATCTGGACGTTTCAGGGCTTTCAGCACGGGACCACCGACGACTTCATCATCGTGTTTGCTCACTTCCAAGGCACGCCCGAGTTTCCCCACGAGCTTGGCGCCATCGACATCCAGTGCCGCATATTTTTTCATTGTGGTTGCTCCACCTTGCCCCTCAATCAACCCATCGTGGTCGATCGAAAAGGTTTCGCCCGCGACCGCGACCGCAAAGTCTCACTTTACACCGACGACCTCTCCAACATGGAGGACGCGCTCACCTTCCTCTACCACCTGTTCACATTCGACAAGCCGAGTCGCTTTCGCGATTGGAGTCCGGCCATCGAGCACGCGCGCACCAGTGCCAACCGCGACCTGAAGGCCGGTAGTTTCAGTCGTTCGCAGATCAAAGAGTTCAAAGGACAAGCGGGGTGATGGTCCATCCGCGCTCGCTGTTGCTCGGACTCTCCATCGTCGCCCTGGTGGGGGGATGCCAAGAACGGCGGCACGCTCCCACGGTGACCCAGGACGTGCTCGGGCCTGCCCCCGCGCCCACCACACCTTCAGCTGTTCCAGGACCCACGGCGGCAAGCTCACTGCCCGCGCCGACGGTCATCCGACCAAGCCTGGCGCCGAGCGCCACATCACCGGCTCCAACCTCCACATCACCCGCACCAGAGAGCGCGCCTCCAGCTGCGGGGAGCGCTCCGCCCCGTTCGAAAACGGCCGATGAGTATCCGTATTTCGAAGGCAAACACGGCGGGCAGCACTGGGGACAATGACTTCGCGCTGAATTTTTGACCTAAGTCTCACCCACTTTTGCCTCGGTGCGCGTGTTGCCCTGGTGTGTGGCGTGTCCAGGTTCTGGTGATTATTGTACCCAATTGACAGCCGCTTGCACCGCACCACAATGCCGAAGATGAGGAGTTCATTGTGAGTGTGGGGCCACGTGAATCGAGTGCAAGTTCCAACTACCGCCTAGCCGCGCGCGTGGGTCGTTGGTTGATCGTGGGCGTAACCGGCGGCCTAATTCTGCCGTTTGCCTGTGGTGGTGATGTCGAGCATGCCGCCGCCGAAACCACAGATCCGGACCAGAGCGATCCAACTGGGGATCACCAGGAAACGATCAACCCGGCGACGACTGGGGGTTCTGAATCAGGGGGTGGGCCACCCGACGACGCGCAGGGTTGCTCTGTTTTCGACAGGCTCGAACTCCCTGCAGAAGGGGGTACGGCTGGCTCTGCGGGCGCCCACGGATCGCAGGATGATCCGAGCGACCCGTACGATGCTCCTCAGAAAACGTGCGGCTGTGGTGAAGGAAACTTCTTCGTGGAGCTGAGTGCGTGCGATCGGACTCTTCGTTTCGAACAGCCCGCACCCGTAAGTCTTTTGTCTGGTAGGTTTTGTGATGAGTATGACCAGCCAGGGTACTTCCGCGGCGGCGCTTGTCACGGCAGCGAAATCGCCGCCTGCTCGGCATCGGGCTGGTGCATGTTTGCCGGTCGCGAAGTGCTGACCCTGCTGTCCCCTGAAGGGGAAACGGTCCTGACAGCCAAACCGGGGTCGGGCGCGCTCCAGCACATGGCAGGTGTCACGCAGGGTCAGACAGTCGTGGGCAGCTTCGGATACCAGACCGATGATGAAGTCGACATCGTTGGTCAATTCGAAGCCTGCGTCGTCGAAACAGACGATTGCTTGCGCTGACATGGAAGTGAGCCCTGGCCTATGGTCTGGCCATCGCTCACGAGCTCTGATCATGGCCAAGAGTAGTCTCGCCGCGCCATTTTACACCACGCCATCCACGCAACGACATGCGAGGATGATGGACGGATTTTCACTTCTGCCGTGAAGGGGCGCGTGGTAATGAGACATGAATAGTTTGTGAGACTGCGCCACCAGCACGTGGTGCACGCTCATGGGCCTACTGGTTGTGGTGGGGTGTTCAATTGAATGAGCCAGTGAGATCACTGGCAAGGGGCAGATCATGTCAAACGTCAGGCGCTGGAAATCGTGGAAGTTAGGCTTAGTGATGGGCGGCGTAATGTGGGCCGTGGGCTGTGAGGGCGGCGAGGATCCGCCCGATCCCGAGGGAGAAACGGGGGGAATGGGCGGAGAAAAGCCAGACACCCACTCGGGTTCCGGCGGCAAGGCCTCGGGAAGCGGAGGCCAAGCGGGCCAACCACCCAAGCCCGAGTGCTGTCGTCCCGGGGCCAAGTGCGCTGAAGAAATGCCCCTATGCACGGTGATGTGCCCGGAAGATGAGTGGGCGTGTCCCGCTGGTAAGAAATGCAGCCAGGGCACGGACGGCCACTTCGACTCCTGCGTCGAAGAGTGCGCAGGGACAAGCTGTGGCGAGGTATGCTGTGCAACAGGTGCTAGCTGTAAGGACGGGGAGTGCGTCTTCGGCGACCTCACCATCGACGCAGATGACGTGCCGCTCACGGCGTTGTCTAGTTTGGATGTCCCCGAAGGCAGTTGCTCCATTCAGCAAGGCTGTGTGAACGGCAGCGGCCAACGTCAAATCGCGCACCTCACCGTGGAGGTGAGCAGCGTGGGTGACTTGCCTGTGGAGATTGGAGCGCCGTGGGACAGTCCGGCGTTTTACCATTCATCCTGCGCTCAGCAGTATCTGCTCGCCAACTTCATCCAAGCCGAGGTCCTCAACCAGGATGATGAGGTGGTGGCTAGCGGCCACTTGCCGACCAGTTGCATCGCCGACGATGACACGGGCAACTACCGCTGTTCGCTCCAGGGCCTCAGCCCCGACGCGACCACCGAGCAGCCCCAAAATTCCTGCGACACCTTGGACCTCACAGGCCTGATGCCGGGCGATTACGCGCTGCGGCTCACCGTGAACGCGGATCGCAAGCTGGCGGAGGAGGACTTCGAGAACAACTCGGTCGAGGTGGCGCTCAATTTCCCCGAGTGTGATGGCAACTACTGCGGCGGCGTGTGCTGTCCTAGCGATCTGACCTGCGTGGGTGACGTGTGCATGGCACCTGATCTCCGGCCCCACCAAGGGGCGGTGGAGGACTCAGTCATGGTCACCCACCAGACCTTCGGTGAAAACTCTTGCGAGATCGCCGAAGCCTGCATCACTGGGCCGGGGCGACGTCGGCTGCTCAACTTTGAAGGCCGCATTGAAAATCTGGGTCCCGGTGACCTCAATCCTGGCCCAGAGCGCAACAACCCTCTTTTTGAGTTCTCGGCCTGCCATGACCACTACCACTTCCTGGATTTCACCGACTATCGCTTGCTCGATGCCGAAGGTGGTGTCGTAGCTCAGGGGCACAAACAGTCCTTCTGCTTGATCAACATGGATCAGGTCGAGGACTACACTGGGCCCTCACCTGGAGAGCATCCTGAACCCGGGGAGACTGGGTGCAACTACCTGAGCGCGGGTTGGGCGGACATCTATGGCGTGGGAACGCCGTGCCAATGGGTGGACATCACTGACGTGCCGGCAGGCAATTATGTCCTGCAAGTGGCA
>Ga0315910_10000627_pt1 | contig 34518 bp, 20 predicted proteins | sample EdamamesoilMG_FD_204470 | JGI IMG/M metagenome (GOLD analysis project Ga0315910, IMG submission 204470) | Garden soil microbial communities collected in Santa Monica, California, United States - Edamame soil | ecosystem: Environmental > Terrestrial > Soil > Garden | place: USA: California...
CGGATACCGGTGGCGGCTTCACCGGGTTGTAGATCGTGGTCGTCCGGTCGCGGCCCAGCCCGGCAAGCCCCGCGATTTCGCCGGACACGCCATCGGAGGTGCAGACGATCGCGTCGGCCAGCCAATAGCTTGCCCGTACGGTCGCCCGCAGCAACAAGCTCCGCCACGCGCTTTCGCGGTATTGCTCGACCAGCGAACAATGTTCGGCAACCACCACGCGGGTGTGGTTGCGCAGGCCGATCGCGGCGACCAGCGTCACCACTGTGAGCGGCCAGAGCGCGGCGCAGATCGCAGTCGGCCGCGCCTCCCTGAGATAGTGCCGTAAGGGCCGAATCGCATGGCGCAGCCGTGTGGCGCCGAGTTCAACGATCCGCGCCCCGGTCGGAACCTGCGCCAGGAGTTCGCCCCGACGGTCGAGCAGCACCAGGTCGACCCTGAAGCCGCGGCCGAGCAATTCCTCGACAAGGTCGACCGTCAGCCGCTCGACGCCGCCCATCCTGAGGTCGGGCAGCACGAAGGCGATGGGCCTGTCGGGGATGTCGGATGGCATGGGCAAGCGGTTAGCCCGGCTGCCGAATCTTGGCAATCGAGCGTCCCTGGGCGTTTGCCAGAGCGCGCCGAAGCGGTATGGTCGGCGCGATGTGTGGCATTGCAGGCCTGTGGGGACAGGCCCCGATCAACCCGGACACGATCGAGCGCATGACCGACCACTTGCGCCCACGTGGGCCGGACGATTCCGGTACGTGGTTCGGGGAAGGCGGGACACTCGCCTTCGGCCATCGACGGCTTTCGGTAATCGATCTCAGCGCGGCCGGGCACCAGCCGATGGGCTCGGCCTGTGGACGCTACATGCTGACCTTCAACGGCGAGATTTACAATTTCGGCGAATTGCGCGCGCTGCTCGAAGGCGAGGGCAAGGCACCCGCATGGCGCGGCCATTCCGACACCGAAGTGTTGCTTGCCGCCATCGCTGCCTGGGGATTGCGTCAGGCGATCGAGCGCGCTGCAGGAATGTTCGCGCTGGGACTGTGGGATAATGAGCGGCGCGAACTGAGCCTGGCGCGCGACCGCTTCGGAGAAAAGCCGCTCTATTTCGGGTGGGCCGGCGGCAATTTCGCCTTCGCTTCGACGCTTGCGCCGATTCGCACCGTGACGGGGTTCGATAATGCCATCGACCCGGCGGCGCTCGCCTGCCTGCTGGCCCGGGCTTACGTCCCGGCTCCTCTGTCGATCTACAAACATATATTCAAGCTTCCACCCGGTTCGCTGCTGACGATTGGCCGCGAAGGGATGGCGACGCCGCTCGACCTGCTGCCGCCGTTCGGCGAGGCAGGGCCGATCCGGCTGGAGCGTTACTTCGACTACGGGCTGCAGGTGCTCGAAGGTGCGGCCGATCCGATTGTGGATGAAGCGGCGGCGCTGGAAGCCTTGGAAGCGGCGCTCACAGGCGCGGTGTCGCGCCAGCTGGTCGCCGATGTGCCGGTGGGAACCTTCCTGTCGGGCGGGATCGATTCGTCACTGGTTACGGCGATCGCGCAGAAATGCGTCGCGCAGCCGATCCGCAGCTTCACCATCGGGTTCAACGAGGCAGGCTTCAACGAAGCCGAGTTCGCCAAGCGGGTGGCAGCCGCAATCGGCACCGAGCACACCGAACTTTACGTCACCGACCAGGACGCGCGCGAGGTGATCCCGCTCCTGCCGGCGATGTATGACGAGCCGTTCGCCGATGCATCGCAAATCCCGACCTACCTGGTTTCACGCCTGGCGCGCGAACAGGTGACAGTATCGCTGTCAGGCGACGCCGGAGATGAGCTGTTCGGCGGGTACACCCGGCATCTCCAGTTCCCGCAGCTCTGGCGAAGGATGCAGCTGGTGCCTCGACCATTGCGGCGTGCCGCGCTGGAAGGAGTGGGCATGGTGCCGCCGGTATGTTGGAACACATTGTCCGACCTTGCAGGCCGTCTCCGGTCATCCCAATTCGGTCACAATGCCCGCCGTGCGTTCAGGCTGATGGCGCGCAGCGACGATTTCGACATGATGTTCGACCGCTTCCTTGATCAGTGGGCGATGCGCGGAAACCCGATGTCGGGCGGGGTAACCTGCGGTGAGCGGCTGCGGCTCGATCCGCGCCTCGCGGGCCTGCCGCTCGAGACCGGCATGATGCAAGCCGACGCGGTCACCTATCTGCCCGACGACATCCTCTGCAAGGTCGACCGCGCGGCGATGGCGGTCAGCCTCGAGAGCCGGGTTCCGTTTCTCGATCCACAGGTGACGGCAGTCGCCGCGCGGATTTCGCCCGCGCTCAAGATCCGCAACGGGAACGGCAAGCATATCCTCAAGCAATTGCTCGCGACGATGATTCCGCGCGAATTGTTCGACCGGCCCAAGTCGGGCTTCAACGTACCGATCGCCGGATGGATCAGGGGGCCACTGCGCGAATGGGCGGAATCCCTGCTCGATCCACAGGCGCTGGCAGAAGCCGGGCTGCTCGATCCTGTGTCGATCCGGCAGCGTTGGGAGGCCCATCTCGCGGGGCGCGAGGATGCTTCGGATGCCCTGTGGTCGGTGCTGATGTTCCAGGCCTGGCGCGAAGCTACAGCCGCCCCTTGACCCGATCCAGCCACGCCAGGAGCGAAAACTGTAGGCGGTAGCGGTCGAACACCACGCGCTCGCCGTGTGCGTCGATCGTGTGCGGCCCCTTGTAGTGGGCAAGGACCAGGTCGCCTGCCTCGGTCTCGGCATAATCCCGAGGGGAGAGCCGTGCGATCCGGTAGAGCACCAGCCCGGCACCGTACGCGCCACTATTGTCCTGCCCCCAGCGCCACAACGAGCCTGTCGCGTGCAGGATCGGCCCGCCCATCCGTCCGCCGCGCGGGCTGACATGGACCGGCGAGGCCGGATGCGGGGCCCACGGTCCGTACGGTGCGGGGGCGGTGAACAGCAGCAGCGCGTCGCGGCCGAGCTGCTTTGAATTGCCGAACAGGAACCAGCCACCTTCGTGCTCGACCATTGTGGGATCGAGCAGGCGCGGCTTGCCGGCGATGTCGAGCGCGGCGGCTTCGGCGAATGTCGCTCCGTCGCGGCGAAAGAGACGTGGCGCGCTCCAGCCGGCGGTCTCGGGGCAGACCAGCTCGCCATCCGGCAGGTGCAGGACGTGCGGGTAGGACATGTGCCCGTCCCCCGCGAAACGGGCGAGCACCCGGCCATCGCAGTCGAGTGCGACCAGCGCGCCTTTGCCGCCGCGGCGTTCGAGGCTTTCGGCATAGATCGATGTGCCGTCGGCCGACCAGAACGGATCGGCGAGGAACAGGCTGTCGCGCGGTGTCGGCAAGCTCACCGCATCGGCGAAGTCATTTGCAGTCCACTGCTCCGGCGAGCCGACAGGGCGTCGAGCGATAGCGATTTCCCAGCCGATCCTGAGGAACATTGCGCGCAGGATCCGCGCGCTCCACGCCACCGCCATGCTGAGGCAGAAGCGGGCGACCGTCAGGTTGCCGGGCAGGCTGTAATTGCGCCCTGTGCCTTTGATCGGCAGCTTCTTGTCCGCTGCCGCGCGGCGCAGGGCCGGTTCCAGCAGCAACGCCGAATGGCGATAGGCCTCGATCATCGTCGCGCGATAGGAATGGCGGTAAAGCCCGGTTTCGCCATAGGCCAGCACCTGTCCGGCATCGAGCCGGTCGGTGAGCGCCTGCACGACTTGCCCGAGCCGTTCGCCGCCCTCCAGGAACTCCCAGAAACCCGCCGGACGCCCTCGGAACCGGCGCGGGTCGCCATGGTGGAATGACAGGATCGGTGCGTGCACGATCTCTTTTGGCGGGATGCGCAGCAGCCCCATGCCGAACTTGACGATTGCCTCCGGCGAATATTCGCCGATCTTGTCTACGACTTGGGGCGGCAGGGCCTGCCACGCGCCATCTTCGAGTGCGTCGAAGGCGATCCTGTCGCCGATTGCGATCCCGGTCTCCTCGAATGGGATCGTACGCGACAGCGGATTGCGGATCGCCAGTAGGTTGAGCGCGTAATATGCGGCGTGGGCAAGTTTTCGTGGCGGATGCTGGCCGCCCCTACAGTCGAGCAGAAGGGCGATACGTTGAACGCCCGCGGCCTTTAGCGCCTCAGCCTGCCAACGCGCGATCCGGCCATCTTCTACGATAACAGCCAGCGTCAGTGCCCTAGCCGATTGCGGGAGTGCCAAATAGGGATCGTCCGGCTGCGTCATTCAGTTGCGATCCAGCGCTGCAGCGGAGACGGAGGAGATTGCTTGACTTGTCATTTAGCCATCCTAGGCACGGCGACGAAATCCCGGAACAGCCGAAGCGATTTTTTTGAGGATTGAATGGCGGACCGAAGAGGGCGCATTCTCTACATTACCTATGACGGCTTGACCGATCCGCTCGGGCGTTCGCAGGTGCTGCCTTACCTCGTGGAGCTCAGCCGGCTGGGGCATCAGTTTGCGGTCGTCAGTTGTGAAAAGCCTGGCCTGTTCAAGGCGGGGCGTGCAGCCGTCGAACAGATCTGCGCCGAGACGGAAATAGCGTGGCATCCGCTGCCCTATCACAAATTCCCGCCGATCCTCTCGACGATCTGGGATTTGGGAGCGATCAACCGTAGGGCAGCAGAGCTTCAGCGGATCGCCGCGTTCGACCTGGTCCACTGCCGCAGTTTCCTCGCCGCTATTTCGGGCCGGATGGTGGCGCAGGAATTCGGGCTGAAGTTCCTATATGACATGCGCGCCTTCTGGGCGGACGAGCGGGTCGAAGGGGGGCAGTGGCACGTGGATCGGTTTCCGTACCGAGACGTCTATCGCTTCGCGAAACGCGAGGAGAGCGAGTTCTTCCGCGAGTCAGACCATATCGTCAGCCTGACCGAAGCCGGACGGCAGGTAATGCTGGGGTGGCCGGAATTTGCGGGAGGAGGCCCGCCGATCTCGGTGATCCCGTGCTGCGTCGATTTCGATCATTTCGCGCCCGCCACGCCGGAGGGCAGGGCGCAGGCGCGGGCGCAGTTGGGGATCAGTGTGGGCGAAAAGGTGGTTGCGGTCCTCGGCTCGGTAGGCGGGCTGACCATGCTGGAGGAAATGCTCGATTTCTTCCGCGTCTATCGCCTGCGCGAAACGTGCGCACGGTTGTTGATGATCACCACCTCCGCACCCGGCCCGATCCTCGATGCGGCGCGCAGCCGCGGGGTCCAGCCGGAACGCCTGACGATCCGCTCCGCCTCGCGCGAAGAGGTTCCATTCTTCACCGGAGCCGCGGATTTCGGGTTGTTTTTCGTCAAGCCAGCGCCTTCCAAGAAAGCCGGATCGCCGACCAAGATGGGCGAGCTGCTCGCGCTCGGCCTGCCGATCGTGACCAATGCCGGGGTGGGGGATGTCGAGGAATTGTGTGCCGAATTGCGCGCAGGGGCAGTGGTGAAGGATTTTACCGAGCAAGCCTACAATGCGGCGATCGATGCGCTGGCGGCGATGCCGCACGATCCCGCCGGAATCAGGGAACGCGCTCGGACCAGGCTCGACCTCTCGGTGGCGGTCGCCGAATATGACCGGATCTATCAATCATTGCTTGGCGTTTCGGCGGCATAAGCCCAGAGGGACGCGGGGACTGAATTGACCAGACACATCATCCTGACGGGCGGTGCCGGCTTCATCGGCTCTCACCTCGCCGAGGCGCTGGTGACGCGTGGCGACCGGGTGACGGTGATCGACAATTTCGTCTCGGGCAAGCGCGCGAACCTCGCCGCGATCGCCAGCGACATCGACCTGATCGAAGCCGATTTCGAAAAACTGGAGAGCCACGCCGGCCGGATCGGCAAGGCCGATGCGGTGATCCACCTCGCGGCCCTCATCAGCGGCTATGACAGCCTAAACGATCCGCTGCAGTACCAGCGCACCAACGTGCTGGGCCTCCACGCGCTGATCAATTTCGTGCGCAATCAAGGCATCGGGCAGGTGTTGTTCGCCTCCAGTTCGACCGTTTACGGCATCCAGCCCGAACCCGAAATGAGCGAGACGACGGTCCCGCGCCCGGTATCGGTCTATGCGCTGAGCAAGCTGGCGGGCGAGCATCTGCTCGGCATGTACGGCAAACTCCACGGCTTCGATCATTGCAGCCTGCGCCTGTTCAACGTCTACGGCCCGCGCCAGGCGACCGACCATCCCTATGCCAACGTCACCTGCAAATTCTCGCACGCCGCGGCCAACGGCCTGCCGGTGCTGCGCTATGGCGACGGCGGACAGAGCCGCGATTTCATCTACGTGTCGGACGTGGTCGATGCCTTCGTCGCCGCGCTCGATGGGGCGAAGGCCGAACTCTACAATGTCGGGACCGGCAGCGATCATTCAATCAACCAACTGCTCGATACGCTGGCGGGGCTGACCGGGCACGAACTCACGGTCGAAGACTTGCCGCCCTGGCCCAACGACATCCGTGCGATCCGGGCCAACATAGACCGGTTCGAGGCCGATTTCGGCTTCCGTCCCAAGGTCGGGCTGGGCGAGGGCCTGGCGGCGACGGTCGATTTCTTCCGGCAGGGCTGAGGTGGCGGCCGATCTGTCCCGGGTGGTGCTGGCGGTTTCGGCCTTCCGCTCCGACGCCAGCGTGATCGCCCTGCTGCGGCAGGTATTCGCCGATAGTTGTCCGTTCGGGGCTGTGATCGTGGTGGATTCGATGGGCAGCGGAGCGATCAAGGAAGCGATCGGGCGCGAGGGCTGGAAGGCCGAGTACCACGACCACCCGGCCAATCTTGGTTCAGCGGGCAACCTTGCCCGGCGGCTCGATCTGGCCGCGGCACTCGACATGGACTGGTGCTGCGCGATCAACCACGACGGCACGTTGAAGCCCGAGCTGGTCCAGCGCCAGCTGGCGCATGCCGAAAGCGGCGAGCGGATCGGCGCGGCCTATCCGCGGCTGGTGTTCACCTCCGCCGACAACCGCGAGGACCGCGCGCGTAGTGGGCTGACATTGTTCTCTGTGCTCGAGGGCGAGCCGGACGGCCAGGCATGCGTCGAAGTGGCATGGAGCAGCTCGAACGGCGCGCTTTACAACCTCGCGGCGATCCGCAGCGGGATCGCCGTCTGGGGCGACCTTTGGATGGGGTGGGAAGACCTCGCGCTCGGCTGGCAGCTGAGCTCGGCCGGTTGGCGGCAGCTCCTGTGCAACGACGTGCGGCTGGAGGACAGCTACGAATATCGGCGGGTCAGCCTGCCGGGCAAAGCGATCTACATGGCCGAGAAACCGCCGTGGTATTCCTATTACCTGCTGCGCAACCTGCTGATCATCCGCGAGCGCTCAGGGGGAGCGGCGGTCGGGCTGTTCGGGATCGCAATGCGCGGGTGCGCCGATATCGTCGCGACATTGCTGTTCCGCGACCGCAAGCGCGAGCGGTGGAGCTTGCTGCTGCAGGGCCTCGGCGCTGGATTTCGCGGCGTTACCGGCAAGGGGCCGGTGCCCTAGGCCTTGGTTCCGACTGCCACCCAGAACGGTACGCTCTCGGAAAAGCGGATATCCTTGAGCCCCGCCGCTTCCATCATCGCCGCGATCTCAGCGCGGGTGAAGCGCTGTTCGAGCCGTGTCCCGAAGCGGTCGAGTGCGTCGGTCCGCATCGAATAGAAGCTGCTCGCGCGATAGGCGCTGAGCGGCAGGTTGCTCACGTCGAGCCTGGCCTTTTCGAGCACCACCGCCAGCCGCGCCAGCGGCCAGTAGACCAGCGCCGCGATTATTCCCGAGACCGCCTTGCGCGGGCCGAAAGGCAGGCGGCTGATGATCAGCCGCACCGCGTCCGACAGCTTCCAGATCGCGCGGAACCACAGCGGCCGGTTGTCGAAGGCGTAATAGAGGTAGAGCAGGAACGGCGCGCCCGGCTTGAGTTTGACGGTGCACGAACGTAGCGCCGCGGCGGTGTCGGGGATGTGGTGCAGCACGCCGAGCGAATAGCCGAAATCCTGGCTGCCGTCGGGCAGCGGGATCGTATCGGATGCGGCGCAATGGAAGCTGGCAATGCCGAGATCTTCGAGCCGCTTGCGGGCAACGACAAGGGCACGCTCGGAAGGATCGATGCAATGAAGCATACCCACCCGCGGGGCCACGCCGACGGCCCAGCGGCCTGAGCCACAGCCCAAGTCGAACCCTTCGGCATCGGCGGGCAGGCGGTCCCACGGGAAGATCACGAAATAGCGGTCGAACAACTCGCGCCATTCGGCTTCGGACAGCGCCGACTGGTCGAAGCTCTCCCACTCCCGGCCAAAGCCCTCGACGGTTTTCCAATCGATATTGCCGCCGGATCCGGTTGCTTCCTGCTTCGTCATCCGTTCAGCTCAGAACCCCGTAAGGCTCACTTGGCGCCGAACCCGCTCATCACCACGCGCAGGGTCCGGAAGACGATCAGCAGGTCGATCCAGTAAGAGATGTTCTTGATGTAATAGAAATCGAACTGCAGCTTGTGGTCGATCTCGCTCAGGGTCGTCACGTGGCCCTGGTTGACCTGGGCCCAGCCGGTGATCCCCGGCCGCACGATGTGGCGGTAGCGGTAGAACGAAATCTCCTGTTCGTAGAATTCCGACAAGTTGACCGCCTCGGGCCGCGGGCCGACCCAGCTCATTTCGCCGCGAAGCACATTCCAGATCTGCGGCAGTTCGTCGATCCGCGTACGGCGCAGGAACCGTCCCAGGCGCGTGATCCGCTTGTCATCATGCATCGTGACCAGCGAATCGATATCCTCGTCCGGTCCGGCATCGACCATCGTGCGGAACTTGCAGACCCTGAAGGTCTCGCCCTTATACCCCATGCGCCTTTGCCGGAAGAACACCGGCCCGGGGCTGTCGAGCTTGATCGCCAGCGCAACGATGAGGCCCGGCACGATCAGCACCGGCAACAGGACAACGCTGGCAAGCACATCGATGACCCGCTTGGCCTTGCGGTAGCCGAGCATAGGGATCAGCGAGCCGAAGCTGTTCTCGGAAAGGTGCTCCATCTGGACCTTGCCGGTGGTCGCTTCCCAGACCTGCTTGTAGTGATAGACCGGACAGCCCGAGATTGCAGCCTCGGCCAGCAGCCGCTGCCATGTGGGGCAGTGTTCGTGATGCAGGTCGGCGATAAAGGCGGCATTGCGCAGCGCCGGCAGGCGCGGTTCGATCATTCGGACCTGGATCAGGTCCTCGAGTTCCGCGACCACCCCCGACTTCCCTCCGGGGACGACATAATAGGTCAAGTCGTAACCCCGCAGCTTGAGTGTCGCCAGTGCATAGAGCGAAGCCAGCGTGGCCATGAAGCTGAGCACCAGCACGAAATTGCTGTGCGGCAGGCGCAGTCCGAGCAGCACCAGCATCCCGATGCCATAGAGTGTGGCAACGGCAGGAAGGATGAACTTGACGATAGACGCCGTCGGATAAAACGACAGGCGCCGCAGGATCAACAATCCCAGCACGGCCGAAAACACTGCAACGACGGTGGAATTGAGCGCCGGGCCGGTCTGGAACAGGCGGTCGCCGGAATAGAGCAACGCCAATTGCACCGGCAGGAACACGCCCACCGCAAGAGCGAACAGCAGGTGGAACCTGAGCGAATGAAAGATTCCCTGCCGGACGGCTGGCATTTGAACCTTCGTCATCAACATCGGTCTCGAACCTGTCCCCGTTTTCGGCCCATTTCTCGTGCGACGACCGGTCGCGCGTGGCCAAGGAACGCACCGCCTCCCCCAGCAGCGCCACTTGGGGAATCCTTTGCGCCCTGCATGGTAAACAAATCAAGTATGAACTTGGTTTTATGTTCCGTTCAGATGGCCAAATGCGAAGGAAGCTGGCCCGATCCGGATTGAGGCGATAGGGGGATGGCCATGGTCGAGACGCTTACCATCCGCCGCCCCGACGACTGGCATGTGCACCTGCGCGACGGAGAGGTGCTGAAGGGCGTACTCCCGCATACCGCGCGACAGTTCGCCCGGGCGATCGTGATGCCCAACCTATCGCCTCCTGTGGCGACCACGGCCGGTGCCGCCGCCTACCGCGAACGGATCCTTGCGGCACTGCCGGAAGGCGTGGATTTCACCCCGCTGATGACCGCCTATCTCACCGACGATACCGATCCCGCCGACCTTGTTCGGGGCCACAGCGAAGGCGTGTTGACCGCGGCCAAGCTCTATCCCGCGCATGCCACCACCGGCTCAGCGCACGGTGTCACCGACATTGCCGGCCTAGGCCCGGTGCTCGAGGCGATGGAGTTGGCCGGCATGCCGCTTCTGGTCCACGGCGAGGTGACCGATGCCGATGTCGACGTGTTCGACCGCGAGGCGGTGTTCATCGAGCGGCACCTGAAAAGGATCGTGCGCGATTTTTCCGGGCTCAAACTGGTATTCGAGCATATCACGACCGAGGATGCGGTGGGCTTTGTCGAAGGCACAGGCGCCAAGGTTGCGGCGACGATCACACCGCAGCACCTCCACTTGAACCGCAACGCGATGCTGGTCGGCGGGATCCGCCCGCACGCCTATTGCCTGCCCGTCGCCAAGCGCGAGAAGCACCGGCTGGCATTGCGCAAGGCGGCGACTTCGGGCTCGCCGAAATACTTCCTCGGCACCGACACCGCGCCGCACGCGAAACACTTGAAGGAAGCGGCCTGCGGCTGCGCGGGCATCTTCAACGCGCCCTTCGCGCTCGAATCCTATGCCGCCGTGTTCGAGGAGGAAGGCGCGCTCGACCGGTTCGAAGGCTTCGCCAGCGAGCACGGCCCGCTCTTCTACGGCCTGCCGCTCAACGAGGGCACGATCACGCTGGAAAAGGCCGAGGTCGAGGTCCCCGAAGTAATCGACGCCAACGGCACCCAAATCGTGCCGTTCCATGCAGGGGAAGTGCTTGGCTGGCGGTTGCTGGCGTGAGCAATGCTAGCGGCCGCGACTAGCTGGCGAGCACACCCTGCGGAATGATGCGTTCGATCTGCGCCATTCTGTCGGGCTGGGCGATCAGGAAGTTGCGTTCCTCATTCTTGATGGGCTCGATGATCCTGCGGAACTCGTAGCCGAGGCCGCCCAGTTCGGCTTCGATTTCCTGCAGCAGCACATCGTTGAGGATTTCCACGAGCAGGGTCGGCCGCCAGCGATCGAGAGTCTGGCGCATCCCCCGCAGTGCCGCCGGTTCGTGCTTCTCGACATCGAGCTTGATCGCGTCGATGCGTGGCAATCCCTCGCGGGGAAGTGCGTCATCCAGCCGCACAACCGGCACTTCTACGCGGACTTGCCCTCCGAACGACGTTTCGAGCGAAGCGGACAGCTGGTGCTCACCGGGAAAGTCATGGAACGCGGCGGTGCCATTCCTGTCCGAGATCGCGCACTCGCGGGCTACGATAGGAAACCCGTTCAGTTCGATATTGTGTAGCAGCTTGGCGAAGACCCGTGCAGAAGGTTCGAACGCGATGACCCTGGCGTGTGGCCTCAGTGCCTGGGCGGACAGTGCGAACAACCCGGTGTTGGCACCGATATCGGCGATAAAATCCGCAGTGCGAACCATTTCGCGCCAGACGCCGAGTGCGTTCGCTTCATATCCCTTGCCAAAGCCACGCCAGAACAAGTCATTCTCGATTTCAAAGCCGTAGCTCATCATCGCAAAGCTTACGCCCGGCTCTACCTCGACGCGGAAACGTCCGTCAAAATAGAGGTGCCGAAACACGCGTTCCGGAGGGCTCCACACAAACCTTAGCGCACGGTGGAACACCGGCAGTTTACGCAATGTTTGCTGAATCTGCTTGAGCATTGCCCGGCTGTAGTTCCCATCCCGAAGCACAACGGTGCGCTTACGAGGATATCTGCAGTCGGGTCAAACGGTCTGTACCCGCTGCTTGCGGAGGACTCTCGATTGCAATTGGTGCGCCTATTCCGAAACGTTTTTTGAGCTGAACCTGGCGCGCTGGGCAACGGCCCAGGCGAGCAAGCGCCGCAAGTGCGGAAGCAGGGGCTTGAGACGGTTCCAGAGCCAGACAAAAGCGGCCTTGACCCTGTCGGCGTTCGACCTCCGCGGGCGGCTGGATTGCAGGACCTTTGCCCGGAGGCTGTGGCGGGGAAGCTCCACGACCGGCGGGGCGGGGAAGCGGACGATCTCGATCTGTTGCGGCTCGGCGGGCTCGGGCTCGAGCTTGGCAACACTCCACTCTTCGGGTGCCGCCTCGTACCCGTTCGATCCATCCCACTCGGTATCCAGCGGTTCGAAGCGTTCGTCGGCTTCTTCTTCGGGGAGGGTGGGTTGCCAATCGGCTTCAGGCGTTTCGGCCGCGAACCCGGCCGGTGGTTCGGCCCAGCCTCCGGCGACAGGCTCCCAAGCGTCGGGGACGGCCGGAGTGTCGATTGGGGAGTCGGCCCAATCGGCGGTATCGCCCTCGTAGCCCGCATCCGCAGGCTCCTCGGCGATTTCTTCGCTTTCGAAGGCAGCAGCGGCAATCCTCTGTTTGCCCACCCGCTGCTCAAGAAATGTCTGCCATGGTATCGGCGCCTTCACGGTAGGCTCCTGCGCAGGCTCAAGCTCCGCGTTCGCAATTTCCGGCGTTTCAAGATCGGGCAGAGCGGCCTCGCCGGCCACATCGTCGAGCGCCTCGCTTGCGGATGGCAGGTCTTCAAAGGTCTCGTCCGTCACGGACAGGGCTTCCCATTCGACTTCTGCGAAGTGCTGTTCGGCCTCGTCCTCGGCTGGGGTGTCGGGAGTCCAAGCCTGTTCGTCCTCGAATGCTGGGAGGCGGACAGCGAATTGCCTGGCGGACGGAACCGCATCGATCCAATCGTCCTCTACGGCGACTGCGGGAATTTCATCCGCGTCGGTGGGAGTCTCGACTGGCGGATCGTGGGCTGCGGGCCAATCGGCGGGTTCCTCCGCCACGTTCCCGGAGAGCGGTTCCTCAGCTTGCCATTCGGAGACTTCGGCTTCCACGAACTCTGCCTCAAGAAGTGGTACTTCAGGGTGCCACTCTGGGACTTCCGCTTCCGCCTCGAATTCTGTTCCGGCGAGCGGGTTTTCTGACTGCCAGTCGGGGTTTTCGGTCGCGGCATCGAGTCCGGTGCCGGCGAGGGGGTTTTCCGGTTGCCAGTCGAGATCGTCCTCTTCCTCCTGGACTATCCCGGTTCCGGCGAGCGGGTTCTCGGGTTGCCAATCGGCGTCTTCCTCGTCCTCCTGAGCAATACCGGTCCCGGCCAACGGGTTTTCTGGCTGCCAGTCCGGATCGTCATCTTCATCCGCGGCCCAGGAGAGGCTTTCGGCCAGGTCTTCCTCTTCTTCCACTTCCTGCATCGCATCGAGCGGATCGAGATTGAGGAAGCCGATATTGCGGTTCGACCGGTCGGGGTTGGTCATCAGCTGCCCGGCATTGATCTCCATGACCTCGGCGGCGCGCTGAGCTTCCATGACATCGAGCACCAGCGCCATGGTTTTCTTGCGCACTATTTCCTTGCGCGGACTGACGCCGAGCAGGCTGCTATAGCCGGGGTGATCGCCTGAATCGTCCGCTTCCTCCTCGTCTTCCGTGTCATACAGGAAGGCCAGGGGATCGCCCTCGACGGGCTCGATGACATCGGGGTCGGAAGGGTCGTGACGGTCCACTCTGCAGCATCAACGGCAAACATGGTTGGAACACGATTACCGCCTATGGTTAAGCCGCTGTTCGCACTTTTCGGCCGCGTAACAAATCCCAAACGAACAGCGCCATCGCTGCCCAGATCAAGACGAAGCAGGCCAGCTGAGCCTGGTTCAGTTCCTCGTGGAAATAGAACAGGCCGAGCAGGAACACGACCGTGGGCGATAGGAACTGGAGGAAACCGAGCACCGAATAATCCATCCGCCGCGCGGCTACCGCGAAGGTCGTGAGCGGCACCGCGGTCATTGGCCCGCCCAGCGCGATCGCGGCGGCGAGGCCGAGCCCTTGCGCCATCGACGAGCCTTGATCCTGCATCCCATACCACACCGCAATGCCGATTGAGGGCACTATAAGCAGCAGCGTCTCGACCGTCAGCCCGGCGAGCGCGCCCACCCGCACCGTCTTGCGGATCAACCCGTAGATCCCGAAGGTCACCGCCACGATCAGCGACAGCCACAGGGTGGATCGCGCGCCCACCGCCAGCAGCCCGACCCCGACCGCCGCCAGCGTCACAGCGCCCCATTGCGGGCCGGTCAGCCGTTCCTTCAGGACTGCGAGGCCGAGGACCATCATCACCAGCGGCAGGATGTAATAGCCCAGGCTCGCGGCATAGACGTGGTCGGTCTGGACCGCGATCACGTAGAACACCCAGTTTACCCCGACCAGCATGGCGCTTGCCGTGAGCGCGGCAAGCGAGCGACGATCCTTGAGTGCGGCGATAACTTCAGCGCCCCGCCTCCGCCAGGCGAGCATGGCAAGGCACAGCGGCAGGGTCCAGATGATCCGCCAGGCGACGAACTCGACAGGCGGCACGTTGTGGACCAACACTAGGTAGAGCGGCATCAGCCCCCAGATCGCATGCGAAACGAGCGCATAGGCGAGGCCGTCCATCCGGTGCTTGCCGCTGGAATGGGTCATACTGGGCAATTTCCTCCCGCGCGGGCCTTTAGGGCGCTGCCGGAAGTGCCACAAGCGCAACGAGAAAGTCGTGCTGCATTGCGGAACCCAATGGGCGACAAAGCGTTTCACCACCAGGGACCGGATAGTCTCCCCCCTCCTGGCCGGTCCCAAGCCCCTCGGCATTCCCGTGCCGGGCGGACAAGGCGCCCCATCCCGGCAAAGCATGAAGCCGGGAGGGGCGCCCCCCAATGATCGCAGTAACTCTTGTCTCGTCCGCTTTCCCGAGTTGGGACAGGCCGCGTATTGGCCCCCGGGGCGCGGAATTCCTCGCTAAGCAGGCGCCTTTCTGTCTCATTCGGAGAATCAACAGATGACCAGCCCGCTATCCAGGCTTGCGCGAATTGCCCTGTTCGCCCTGTTCCCGGCGCTGCTGTTGGCCGCCTGCGCCGACGAAGAGGGAGACCAGCCCGATACCGCCGAAAGTGACGCGCTCGAAGACGCCGCGCTGGGCGACCAGATCATGGTCGATCCTGATCTTGCGGGAGAAAACCTCGCCAACAGCGCTGTCCTCGCCGACCTGCGCAACGGCATCCTGCCGCCCGAACGCCGCTCGCCCGCGGCCGTATCCAAGGCCCGCGCCGATGCGCTGGCCCAGCTCGGCGGGCCAAGTAGCCTGATGAAGGCCCCGGCGGCATCCGCCAACAGCAATTCCGGAGCCGGGGTGGCGCTCACCGCCGCGGGCAAAGCCGCCGCCTCACCCGGAGGCAGCGGGGATTGCGCCGCGATCGCCACTTACACCGCCGATTGGGCGGCCAGGCTTCCGGCGGGCTTACCGGTCTATCCGATGGGCGCGGTGGTCGACGCCGCGGGGACCGACGCGAACGGATGCTCGCTGCGGGTGGTCACCTTCCTCAGTGCCATGCCGCTCGGCGAGGTGCTCGACTATTACTACACGCTCGTGGACCGGGCGGGCTATTCGGCGAGCCACGCACTGGACGGGGAATACGATGTACTCGGCGGGACCAAGGGTCGCTCGAGCTATATCGTCTACGGCCGGACCTTGCCGACCGCAGCGACCGAGATCACGCTCGTCACCAGCGGCAGCTGACCTTTCAGTTCAAGCCTTGAAGCCGACGCCGACACTGGCGCGCGGCTGGTCCATTTCACTGCTGGCGACAGGATAGGCGCAATAATCGGCGGCATAGAACGCCGCTGGGCGATGGTTTCCCGAAAGCCCGATGCCGCCGAACGGGGCATCCGAGGAAGCGCCGTTGGTGGGGCGGTTCCAGTTGACGATCCCGGCGCGGATATTCGCCCAGAAACGGTTGTAGTGTTGCGGGTTGCCGCCGACCAGCGAGGCCGACAGGCCGAACCTCGTGTGGTTGGCCTCGGCGATCGCCTGGTCGAAATCGTCGACCTTGATGACCTGCAGGACCGGTCCGAACAATTCCGCGTCCGGGCGCTCCTGCATCGCGGTCACGTCGATGATCGCGGGCGAGAGGAACGGCAGCTCGCCTCGCAGGCGCTTCATGTGCCGGATCGGCTTGCCGCCGTTGGACATCAGGTAAAGGAACCCTTCGGTCAATTGGTCGGCGGTGTTTGCATCGATCACCGGGCCCATAAACGGCGCCGGCTCGTCGAACGGCGCGCCGACGATCAGCCGGTCGGTGAGTCGGATGATCTCTTCCATCGCCTGGTCGTAGATCTCCGCCTTCACGATCAGCCGCCGCGCCGCGGTGCAGCGCTGCCCGGCGCTGGTAAACGCCGACTGGACGACCAGCATCGCCGCATCCGGTAGCTTAGGCGTGTCCCACAACACCAGCGGGTTGTTGCCGCCCATCTCGAGCGCGACGATCTTGCCGGGATTGCTGGCGAGCTTGCGGTTGATGGCAATTCCCGCCCTGGCGGAACCGGTGAACAGCACACCGTCCACTCCGGCATGCGCAACTAAGGCCTGTCCTTCCTCGGGCCCGCCGACGAGGAGCTGGATCACCGCCTGTTCCAATCCGGCCCGGTGGAAACACTCGACTAGGAACTCGCCCACGGCCGGAGTCTTCTCACTCGGCTTGAAGACCACCGCATTGCCCGCGATCAGCGCCGGGACGATATGCCCATTGGGCAGGTGGGCGGGGAAATTATACGGACCCAGAACCGCCATCACCCCGTGCGGCTTGTGACGCACGGCCGAAGAGCCCTGCAGCGCGCCGTCGTGCTTGCGCTGCCCGGTGCGCTCGGCATAGGCGCGCACCGAAATCTCGACCTTGTTTATCACCGACTCGACCTCGGTCTTTGCCTCCCATAACGGCTTGCCGGTCTCGCGCGCTATCAGATCAGCGAATCGGTCACTTTCCTTTCGCACCTCGTTGGCGAAGCGGCGGACCATCTCGATGCGGTTGGCCAACGGCTGGCCCGCCCATTGCGGCCACGCCCGGCGCGCACGGCCGACGGCTTCATCGACGTCGCCATGGTTCCCGCGCCACAGCTCAACGCCGGTCGCGGGCTCGAGGGAAACGATCGTGTCCGTGCTCACCAGGTCGAGTTCCGTTCGAAATGGCCGATTTCCGGGCTTTCCAAGCTGCCTGGCCGCCCTTTGCGACAGTCACGTCCAAGTTACAAGCAGCGAGGGAGACGCGCGATGCCGCCCTGAACCAGGTTAACTAACAGCGCCGATCCTGCTGGGAGGTTGGTCAAGCCATGGCAAACGTTGAAGGTTAAGGTCGGGTGAAGCTGTCACATTCTGCACCATTCGGTTTTTGTTCAGTCTTCTGTGTTTGACTCGACTCGGCAAGCGGGGCAATCTCGCGGCCTTGAAGGGACTGCGGCGGAGTCACGATTCCGTCGTTTGAAAACATTAACGGTCGTAGCGTCTGGCTATTAACGTTCGGGATGGGGCGACTGCCCCCTGCCGAGGGACACAGGGGATATCTCATGAATACGGTTCTCAGCCGCGGCACTTTGCTGGCTTCGCTCTCCGCTTCTGCTGTCGCAATCGGCATTGCGATTGTGCCGGCGGCCCCTGCATTGGCGCAGGCGGAATGCGTCGTCGATACGAACAATGACGGCCTGAGCGACGACACGACCGCCAGCTCCACCGGTACCGACAATTTTGCCTGTGGTCCGGGTGCGATAGCTGGCGATGCGGCGGCCGACAACGACGCCACGGCGATCGGCGACAGCGCCCAGGCCCTCCAGGATTTGTCGACGGCGGTCGGCTCTAACGCCCAGGCCCTCAATGCTAATTCGACCGCGGTCGGTGCCGATGCGCTGGCCAATGCTTTCGACGCGACCGCGATTGGCGCGGATGCGCAGTCATCAGGTGTCAGCTCGGTGGCAGTCGGCCAGAACGCCCAGGCCCTTCAACAAGGTTCGGTGGCGGTCGGTGAATCGGCCGAGGCCGCAGGTGGAACCTTTGGTACGGCGGTGGGCCAGGGCGCCTATGCCTTCGGTGCCGATGTTACCTCGATCGGTGGCACGGCCTGGGCATCGGGCGCCAACTCTACGTCCGTGGGCGCGGATTCAGATGCATTCGGCCTCAACAACACCGCGATTGGTGCGGGAGCCCAAGCCGTCGACAATGTCCTGAATGCGGGTGTCCTCGATTCCGTGGCCGTCGGTGCGTTTTCAAATGCCGGCGCCAATAGCTCCAATGCACTTGGCGTGAATTCCCAAGTCCTGCAGGATGAGGGTATCGCGATAGGTCATAACGCGCAGGTCGATGGCGATGGTCCCGTTGGAGAAGTAGTCGGCGGCATAGCGATTGGCGGCGATACCGATGGTGACGGCACTGGCGCCTATGTCGAGGAAATCGCAGGCATAGCCATCGGTTCGGAAGCGGCATCCAATGCTGCCGGCGGCATCGCCATTGGCGGCGATACCGACGGTGACGGAATCAGCGCTGAAGCGAACGGCGAAAATTCGATCGCCATGGGCGACAATGCGAACGCGGCGACCGATGGGGCGATCGCGATCGGTGCGGGATCCTTTGCCATGGGCTCGACTGCCGTAGGTACGGGAGCGATCGCGGATGGCGACGGTACTGCTGCTTACGGCGCTGGCGCTGTGGCCGACTCGGAAGAAAGCACCGCATTGGGCGAAAATTCGAACGCCGGCGGCCTTTTCGGGCAATCCACCGCGGTCGGCTACGACGCGAACGCGGACGCCACCGCCGCCACGGCCCTGGGCGCGCATTCGGATGCGCTAGGCTGGAATTCCACCGCTCTCGGCCAGGAAGCCGTCGCTGACGGCGTCTACGCCACCACGACCGGCGCCAATTCCGAAGCGTTGGATGATGGAGCGACCGCGAACGGCGCCTTTGCGTCAGCTTTGGGCGAGGATTCGACCGCGGTCGGCTTTGGCGCCGATGCGAATAGCGAAAATTCCACCGCTGTAGGTGCGAACTCTCTCGCGGATGACGAGCACGCCTCGGCCTTCGGCGAGGGATCGGAAGCGACGGCGGATTCCGCGACTGCGCTGGGCGCGCATTCGACCGCCTCTGACAACGACGCCACTGCGGTCGGCGAAGGCGCCAATGCCTCCGGTGCTCAGTCGCTGGCGGCCGGTTCCGACGCCGACGCCGAGGGCAGCCGCTCGGTGGCGATCGGCAACGATTCATACGCCGAGGGCGACCAGTCGGTGGCGGTCGGCGAAAGCGCCCATTCCGAAGGCCAGCGCTCAGTAGCGCTCGGCAATGAATCCGAATCGATCGGCAACCGCTCGGTCGCCATCGGCGACACCGCGATCTCCGAAGGCACGGCCTCGATCGCGATCGGCGACGACGCCACATCCGACGGCAATCGTTCGACTGCGATCGGCCCGGATGCCGCGGCCGACGGGACTTCCTCCTTCGCGGGAGGCGACGGTGCCCAAGCGGTAGGCGACGATTCGGTCGCCACGGGTAATACCGCCATCGCGAATACCGAAGGTTCGACCGCGGTCGGTGCCTTCTCCTATGCCGACGGCGACTTTGCGACCGCGTTGGGCAACGACGCCGATGCGCTCGGCGACAACTCGCTCGCAGCGGGCTTCGACGCCACGGCCAATACCGAAGGATCGACCGCTGTCGGTGCGCTGTCGTTTGCCGACGGGGACTTCGCGTCTGCCTTCGGTAACGACGCCGACGCGCTGGGTGACAATTCCGTTGCCGCTGGCCACAACGCCACGGCCAATACCGAAAATTCGGTCGCGGTCGGTGCCGACTCCTTTGCCGATGGCGATGCCGCCGCGGCCCTAGGTTTCGAAGCAGAAGCTCTGGGCGACAATTCGCTCGCTGCGGGTAATGCCGCCATCGCAAATACCGAAGGATCGACCGCGGTCGGCGCCTTCACCTTTGCCGACGGCGATTTTGCGACCGCGTTGGGCAACGATGCCGATGCCTATGGCGATGAATCGCTCGCGGTGGGCTTCGATGCCTATGCCGGCAATGGTCCGGGGACCGTTGCGGTCGGCGCCCTCAGTGTTTCCGACGGCGACTATGCGGCGGCCTTTGGCCACAGTGCAGAAGCCCAGGGCGACGATTCGCTTGCCGGTGGTCACAATGCCGTGGCCAATACCGAGGGTTCAGTAGCGCTCGGCGTCGATTCCTTTGCCGATGGCGACAGCGCGATCGCGATTGGCGACGCCGCGGACGCCGAAGCCGATGGCTCGGTGGCGATCGGCGGCGATGCCGATGGCGACGGCACTGGCGCTCTGGCCGAAGGCGAAGATTCGAACGCACAGGGCGACAACGCCTATGCCGAGGGCGACGGTGCGATCGCAATCGGCGGCGATTTCGACAACGATGGCGACGGCGCCTATGCCGAAGGCAACAATACGATTGCCATGGGCGACAATTCGCACGCGGTATCCGACGGCGCAGTCGCAATCGGCTTCGGCTCCTATGCCAGCGGTTCGACCGCAATCGGCATGAATTCCTGGGCGAACGGCACCAATGTCGCGGCCTTCGGCGAAGGCGCGATGGCGGATGGCACCGATGCCACGGCGATCGGCGAATATGCCGATGCCTGGGGCACCAACGTGACCGCTCTCGGCGCGAATTCGCAGGCCTTCTTCGACAACAACAACGATGGCATCTTCAACCTTGTCGATGGCGATACGACGCTTACCGACGCGACCGCCACCGGCGCGGACGCCGAGGCGAGCGCCAACGGCGCCACTGCCACCGGTTCGTCCTCGCTGGCCGATGGGGTGAACTCCACCGCCAACGGTTATCTCTCGGATGCAGGCGGCGCGAACGCCACCGCTCTCGGCTACAGCTCGGACGCTTCGGGCACGGATTCGATCGCGATCGGCAATTCGGGCGCGACTGCCGCCAACGCCATCGCCCAAGGCAATGGCGCGCTGGCCGATTTCGCGGATTCGATCGCGATCGGCACCAGTGCGGATGTCGGAAGCGCCGCAGCGGTTGCAGTCGGCATCGACACCGACGCGAGTGGCCAGGGCGCGGTTGCCCTGGGCAATGACAGCAATGCGACCGGCGAAGGCGCGGTGGCGTCGGGTGACGGAAGCACCGCGACCGGCCTGGGCGCGGTGGCATCGGGTAACGCCAGCAGCGCAATCGGCCAGGGAGCGGTTGCCGACGGTAACAGCAACACGGCAACCGGCGAAGGCGCGATGGCGTCGGGCGACGGCAACACCGCGACCGGCACGGGCGCCGTGGCCTTGGGCGACGGAAGTACCGCGCTCGGCGACGGCGCAGTCGCGATCGGCGATCCGAACGCGGCAACGGGCAATGGTTCGGTCGCGATCGGTGCGGACAATACCGCCGACGGCGGTGGCGGCGCGGGTGGTCCGGCTGCGATTGCCATCGGCGACAGCAACGTTGCGACCGGCGATGCCGCCATTGCGATCGGCATCACCTCGAGTGCGACCGCAGCGGGCGCGACCGCGATCGGCGATACGGCGGTGGCCGATTTCACCAACTCGATCGCGATCGGCACGGGCGCCGATGTCGGCGGCGCGAGCGCCACGGCGGTCGGCGACGACACCAGCGCGGGCGGCGTTCAGTCCACTGCGATCGGCTTCAGCGCCGATGCGCAGGGCCTCAACTCCTTCGCCGGCGGCGAGAACGCCACGGCGGTTGGCGCTTCGGCGGTGGCCCTCGGTAGCGATGCCACGGCAACCGGCATCGACAGTGTCGCGATCGGTGACGATGCGACGGCGCTGACCGATTTCGACATCGCCATCGGCGACCAGGCCAATGCTGACGGCACCGGCGCTGTGGCGATCGGTGAACTTACCGACGCTACCGGCGATGACTCGGTGGCCATCGGCTCGGGCGCGCAGGCGACCGGTGACCAGTCGACAGCCATGGGCGACACCGCCGTAGCGGCGGGCGTCGATTCGACCGCCATCGGCGAAGGCTCGAACGCCTCTGTGGCTGATGCGACAGCAGTCGGTTCCGACGCGGATGCCGACGGCATTGGCGCTACCGCAGTCGGTAATGCTTCGAACGCGGACGGCGCTGGTTCGCTGGCTGCAGGCGAGAATGCGAATGCCACCGGCATCGACTCGATCGCCCTCGGTGATTCCGATGCGACCGCTACCAACGCGATTGCCCAGGGCAATGGCGCGACGGCCGATTTCGCGGATTCGATCGCGATCGGCACCAGCGCGGATGTCGGCGGTTTGGGTGCCGCGGCGGTTGGCAACAACTCCAACGCGGATGCGGCGGGCGCTGCGGCCTTCGGTGAAAACTCGAACGCGACGGGTGTGGACTCGATCGCCTTGGGTGATTCCGATGCGACCGCGACCAACGCTTTCGCAGGCGGCAATGGCGCAATCGCGGCGGGTGTGGATTCGACCTCGCTCGGCGAAGGCTCGAACGCCTCGGTGGCTGACGCCACTGCGGTCGGTTCGGATGCCGATGCCGACGGTATCGGCGCGACCGCGGTTGGTAACGCTTCGAACGCCGACGGCGCCGGATCGCTGGCTGCTGGCGAAAACGCCAATGCCACCGGCGCTGACTCGATCGCCCTCGGTGATTCCGATGCGACCGCGGCCAACGCGATTGCCCAGGGCAATGGCGCAACGGCAGACTTCTCCGATACGATCGCGATCGGCACCAGCGCCGATGTCGGCGGGATCAACGCCGTAGCCATCGGTGAGAACACCGATGCGGGCGCCGCTTCGGCGGTGGCCATCGGCAGCGATTCGACCGCGACCGCTATCAACAGCACCGCGATCGGCAACGATGCGAATGCGACAGGGGATTCGGCGATTGCCATCGGCGACCTTACGCAAGCGACTGCGACCAATGCGACCGCCATGGGCGACGGCGCCATCGCGGCGGGTGTGGATTCAACCTCGCTCGGCGAAGGCTCGAATGCCTCTGTTGCCGATGCGACAGCGGTGGGTTCGGACGCTGATGCCGATGGCGTCGGCGCGACCGCGGTTGGTAACGCTTCGAACGCGGACGGAGCGGGATCGTTGGCTGCTGGCGAGAACGCCAACGCCACCGGCACCGACTCGATCGCGCTCGGCGATTCCGATGCGACCGCGACCAACGCCATCGCCCAGGGCAATGGCGCTACGGCGGATTTCGCGGACTCGATCGCGGTCGGCACCAGCGCCGATGTCGCCGGGATCAACACCGTGGCGATCGGTATCGACGCCGACGCCGGTGGCGCTTCTTCGGTTGCGATCGGCGACGACGCAGACGCGTTGACTGCCTTGGCAACTGCAGTCGGCAATGACACCGACGCGAGCGGCCAAGGCGCGGTTGCCCTGGGCAATGACAGCAATGCGACCGGCGAAGGCGCGGTGGCGTCTGGTGACGCCAGCAACGCAACCGGCCAAGGCGCGGTAGCCGAAGGTAACGGCAACACCGCAACCGGCGAAGGTGCCATGGCGTCGGGCGACGGCAACACCGCGACCGGTACGGGCGCCGTGGCTTTGGGCGATCAAAGCACTGCGCTCGGTGATGGCGCGGTCGCAATCGGTGATCCGAACGCGGCAACCGGCAATGGCTCGGTCGCCATCGGTGCGGATAACACCGCCGACGGCGGTGGCGGCGCGGCTGGTCCGGCTGCGATTGCCATCGGCGACACCAACACCGCGACCGGCGATGCTGCTATCGCGATCGGCATCACCTCGAGTGCGACTGCCGCTGGCACCATCGCTCTCGGCGATACGGCAACCGCCGACTTCGCGAACTCGATCGCAATCGGCACCAGTGCTGATGTCGGCGCTGCCGGTGCAGCGGCGGTTGGCAACAACTCGAACGCCGGCGGCGTCAGCGCTGCGGCGTTCGGTGACAATGCCAACGCTTCCGGTGAGGAATCGGTCGCGATGGGCGCCAACACGGTGGCGAGCGGCGAGGAAGCGATTGCGATCGGCTCCAGCGCCGATGCGCTGGCCGAAGACTCGATCGCTATCGGCGATGATGCCTTGGCTGACGGGGTCGAGGCGGTTGCGATCGGTGACGACGCCGATGCCGGTGGCCTCGGTTCGGTCGCGATCGGCGAAGATTCGGATGCGAGCGGCGACCTGTCGGTTGCGATCGGTCCCGACGCCGTTGCAAGCGGCTTCAGTTCGACGGCGGTGGGCGACAACGCCCAGGCGACCGCAGACGAAGCCACTGCGCTCGGTCAGGACACGGTAGCCGCCGAGGAAGGCGCGACCGCCGTGGGTACGGGCGCTCAGGCCAACGGGGTCAGCTCCTCGGCCTTCGGTCACGAGGCGATCGCCGATGGCGACGACAGCACCGCGCTTGGCCAGTACAGCGAGGCCTTGGCGAACCAGTCGACCGCGGTCGGCTACGAAGCACAGGCCGAAGGCCTCAGCTCCTTCGCGGGTGGCGACGATGCCCATGCCGAAGGTCTCGGCTCGGTGGCGATCGGCGGCGACGGCAACAACGACGGCGAAGAGGGCGGTGCCTACGCACAGGGCACCAACTCGATCGCTATCGGCGACGATTCGCATGCTGTGTCGGAAGGCTCGGTGGCAATCGGCTTCAACGCCTATGCCAACGGCTCGACCGCGGTGGGTATGAACTCGATCGCATCGGGCACCGACGTTGCCGCGTTCGGTGAAGGCGCCGAGGCGCTCGGCACCAACGCCACGGCCTTGGGTGAATACGCGATTGCCGATAACGGTGCCGGCACGGCGGTCGATGTGACTGCGGTAGGTGCCCATGCCACGGCGGACAGCGACGATTCGACCGCATTGGGTGCGAATTCGCTGGCCGATGCCGCTGGTTCGACGGCGACCGGCGCCAATTCGCTGGCTGACGGCGTGAACTCCACCGCCAACGGCTTCCTGTCGGATGCCGGTGGTGCGCAGAGCGTTGCGGTCGGTTATGAATCGGATGCTTCGGGGCTGGATTCGACGGCGGTCGGTACCTTCTCCCTGGCCAACGCCACCAGCGCTTCGGCCTTCGGCGACGAGGCGAACGCGACCAACACCAACGCCACGGCGCTGGGTTACAGTTCGCTGGCTTCGGGTACGGATACGATTGCGATCGGCAATTCCTCGGCGACGGCAACCAACGCCATCGCCCAGGGTAATGGCTCGACGGCCGACTTCTCCGACACGATTGCGGTCGGCACCAGCGCCGACGTCGGCGGGATCAACGCCATTGCCATCGGCGAGAACACGTCTGCGGGCGCGGCTTCGGCTCTCGCCATCGGCAGCGATTCCGATGCGTCGGCCGTCAACAGCATCGCGATCGGTAACGATACGGATGCCGACGGTGTTGGCGCTACCGCCATCGGTAACCTTGCCAACGCCGACGGCGATGGTTCGTTGGCCGCGGGCGAATTCGCAAACGCCACTGGCACCGACTCGATCGCACTCGGCGATTCCGACGCGACCGCGACCAACGCCATTGCCCAGGGCACCGGCGCGCTGGCCGACTTCACGGACACGATCGCGATCGGTACCGGTGCTGACGTCGGCGGGATCAACGCCGTTGCCATCGGCGAGAACACGAGCGCGGGCGCCGCTTCGGCGGTGGCTGTCGGCAGCGATGCCGATGCCTCGGCAGTCGATTCGGTCGCGGTTGGTAATGACGCGAATGCGGATGGCGCCTCCTCGACGGCGATGGGCGACGATGCTTCGGCGGTTGCCCAGGGCAGCACGGCGATCGGCGGCGACAGTGACGGTGACGGTGTCGGTGCTCTCGCTGAGGGCGTCGACTCGATCGCCATGGGCGACGATTCGAACACCACGGCCGGTGCGGTTAACGGCATTGCCATCGGCACCCAGTCGCTTTCATCCGATGACAACGCCGTAGCAATCGGCTTCAGCACGGAAGCTACCGGCATCAACTCTTTCGCGGGTGCAGAGAATGCCACCGCGTCGGGTGCTTCGGCGGTTGCGCTGGGCAGTGACACGGTCGCTTCGGCCCAGGACACCGTGGCCATCGGTGACGATGCCGAGGCAACCGATGTCTTTGCGATTGCCATCGGCGACGAGGCTGAAGCTTCCGCCGACTCGGCGATTGCGATCGGCGACGCCTCGGTTGCGAACGCGCTCAACGCCACGGCGGTCGGCAATGACTCCGAAGCTTCGGGTGTCGACAGCGTCGCGGTCGGTGACAATGCCCTGGCGAACAACACCAGCGCCACGGCGGTCGGTGACGAAACCATCGCTTCGGGCGTCCAGTCCACGGCGATCGGTTACAATGCCGACGCAACCGGGCTGAACTCGTTCGCCGGCGCCGAGAACGCCCTTGCTTCGGGCGCTTCGGCGGTGGCTCTGGGCAGCGACACGATCGCTTCGGCGACCGATACCGTGGCCATCGGTGACGACGCCCAGGCGACTGCGGTATCTGCAATCGCCATCGGCGACCTGTCGGTGGCCAGCGATACCAACGCGATCGCTATCGGCGACGAGGCCCTGGCGAGCGACGACAATGCGGTTGCCATCGGCAATGACGCTGAGGCGACCGACGACGAAGCCATTGCTATCGGTGACGATGCCGCGGCTTCGAACGACTCGGCGATCGCTATCGGTGACGACAGCGCGGCTTCAGGCTTCCAGTCGATCGCGATGGGTGAAAGCGCGGACGCGACTTCGCTCAACTCGATCGCCATCGGTGAAAACGCCCAGGCGACCGACATGTCGGCAACTGCACTGGGCAGCGATGCCAATGCCTCGGGCTTTGACAGCACCGCGATCGGTGAGGACACACAAGCGATCGGCGACAGCTCGTTCGCGGGCGCGGACGATGCTGTGGCCGAGGGCCTTGCGTCGGTCGCCATCGGTGGCGATGGCAACAGCAGTGGCTTGGGCGCATGGGCGGAGGGTGACAACTCTGTCGCCATGGCCGACGATTCGACCGCCGCAGGAGCCAATTCGATCGCGATCGGCCTCAGCACCAATGCAGGGGCCGACGACACGACCGCGGTTGGTGAGAACGCCGATGCGTCCGGTCTTGCCGCGAGTGCGATCGGTTCGGATGCGGTGGCGAGCGGCGAGAGCTCGTTCGCGGCCGCCGACGATGCCGAGGCGACCGGGCTTGACTCGGTTGCGGTCGGTGCGTCTTCCGATGCCCTAGCCGAAAACGCAGTCGCGGTCGGTGCATGGTCGGTCGCCGATGCAGAGAGTGCAACGGCGGTCGGCCCCTATGCGATTGCCAGCGGCGCTACGGCCTTTGCCGGCGGCTTCGAGGCCTTCGCAGAGGCCGATGGCAGCGTGGCGATCGGCGACAACGCATGGGCCGCTTCGGCCGGTGCGGTGGCGATCGGCCAGGGCGCCTATGCCAACGGGTCGACCGCGGTCGGCGCCGGATCCATCGCCAATGGCGTGAACACCGCGGCCTTCGGCGAAGGCGCAGACGCAACCGGAACGGACGCGACGGCGCTCGGTGAGTATTCCACCGCGACCGGCGACGACGTTACGGCGGTGGGTGCTTCGGCAACCGCCAACGCCAATGGCGCAACGGCGGTCGGTTCGGGTGCTTCGGCTACCGGCCTCAGCGCTTCGGCGTTCGGTTGGGGCGCATCCGCCTCGGGCGCTTCCGCTTCGGCGTTCGGTACCAGCACGGTCGCCTCGGGCGCTTCGGCGACGGCACTGGGCTTCAGCTCGACGGCGGCCTTCGCCGGATCGACTGCGGTCGGCACCGGAGCGATCACCACCCGGGCCAACCAGGTTGTGCTTGGCGGCGCGGGCAGCTCGGTCACGATTGGCTCGCTGGCTTCCAGCACCGCGGCGCAGACTGGGACGATCTATATTGCCACCACCGATGCTTCGGGCACTCTGGGCCAGGGCATCGACGTGGCATCGCTCCTGACCGACGAGGACCTGATCCCGATCTATGAAGACATCGACACGCTGTTCGACTTGACCGCGCAGAACGCTGCGGCGATCAAGCGGGCGAATGAAGGTGTTGCGATGGCGCTGGCAATGGAATCGCCGTCCTTGCAGCCGGGTGAAAAGATCGCCATGACCGGCGGCATCGGCTACTACGAGGATCAAGGCTCCATGAGCATGGCGCTGGCGGCCCGCGTAGGCGACAATGCCTGGATTTCGGCCGGGATGGGCGTAGGCCTCGACAGCGGCGAAGTCGGTGCTCGCGGCGGCTTCCGTATCGGCTGGTAAGGCGCCTGAAAGGACAGCTTACCGGAATGTGTGTTGAAACTTTGAAGATGCCGGGGTCTCGTGCCCCGGCATTTTTGCGTCCGATGGCCTTGGCCCTGGCCGCATTTTCCATGATCGTAATCGCTGAACCGGCATCGGCCCAGCTCCGCTCGCTTCCGCAGCAGGATTCGGGGCTGCCGCCGGTCCCGACGCAGCAGCAGCCATCGAGCCCCTCGGCTCCCGGCATTCCCCCGGTATCGGCGCGGCCTGTGCCCGACCAGATGCAAATGGCGAAATTGCTGTGGTCGACGATGGCTGCGGTCGACCATGCCAACAAATCGGGCAACTATTCGGTCCTGCGCGATATTTCGTCGACCGCGTTCCAGATCAACAACGATCCATCGACACTGGCGCAGGCCTTTTCGACGATCCGCAATTCGCGCATCGATCTGTCCAACACGCTGCTGGTTCCGCCCAACTACACCTCCGCGCCGCAACAGCTGCAGTCGGATGTGTTCAGGGTCCAGGGCGTTTTCAGCCTGCGGCCGATCGCCATCGGCTTCGATGTGTTCTTTCAGTGGGAACGCGGCGAATGGCGGCTGTTCGGCATCGATTTGAGGCCGCTGGCGATGCAGGAATCGATTGAAACCACGCCGCGGCAATAGGCACTAATCGAAGCTGTGCCCTTCGGGTGCGGGCGCTTCCCCCAGCGCCTCGCCCATGCGCCTGATCGCGGCGATCTTGTCTTCGAGCACTTGCCAGTCCTCGCGCTCGGCAATCGCCGCCCAGATTGCCTCGACCTCGTCGATCAGCATCGTCTGGGGCGTCTCGTCGGCCCAATAGGGGTGGTCGGACGCGAGGGGTTCGTAGCCCTCAAGCGTTTCCGCCAGAATGCCCTCGGCATTGCGCCCGCCGCGATGCGCGAAGAAGTATGCGTCGGGTCCGATCCCGCCCCGCTCCATCAGCTTCTCCGACCGCGAAACGAGGCGCCGGTCGCGCTCATCACCGAGCGGCTTGACCCCAAGGCGCCAGCAGAAACGACGCGCCAGGGCGGCCTCGTAAAGCGGTGCGAAGCGCTCGAGCGCCGCGACCAGAGGCGGCGCGTCGACAAGGGTGCGCAGCGACAGCGCCAGCTGGGTGCAGTTCCAGTGGATCGAAACCGGCTGGCGGCCATAGGCATAGAGCCCGGTCTCGTCGAAATAGGCGGCGGTGAAGTTGGGATCCCATTTGGGCAGGAAACGCCACGGCCCGTAATCGAAGCTCTCACCGGTGATGTTCATATTGTCCGAATTGAGCACGCCGTGGACGAAGCCGGCGACCATGTAGGCAGCGGATAGATCGGCAAGCCGTTCGACCACCAGGTGCATCAGCCGGACGGAAGGTTCATCGCGTCCGGGGGCATTTGCGGGCGGCGGCGGGCCGGGATAGAGCCGCAGGCAATAGTCGACCAGCGTCTCCATCTCCTCGCGCGGCCGGTCGAGCGCGGCGAGGCGCTGGAAGCTGCCGATGCGGATATGCGAATGGCTGAGCCGCACAAGCACCGCCGAGCGGGTCGGCGATGGCTCGTCGCTGCGGTGCAATTCCTCGCCGGTCTCGATCACCGAGAAGGTCTTGCTGGTATAGACACCAAGCGCCTCGAGCATTTCGGTGGCAAGGATCTCGCGCACCGCGCCCTTCAGCGTCAGCCTGCCGTCGGCGGTGCGGCTGTAGGGCGTGAGGCCGGAACCCTTGGTTCCTAGGTCGAGCAGGCGGCCCGCACCGTCGCGCAACTGGGCAAAGGTAAATCCGCGCCCGTCCCCGATCTCGGGATTGTACACGCGGAACTGGTGGCCGTGATAACGCTGCGCCAGAGGTTGCGGGATATTGCCGGGAAGCGGCTCGAAATCGGCAAAATGGCGCACCCAGTCGTCGTCGGACAGATCGTCGAGACCCACGGCCCGATCCCAGCGGCGGTTGCGAAAGCGCAGTTCGGCCATTGGGAACAGCGCAGGGTCGACCGCGTCGGCGAGCCAGTTGGCGATGCCGAGGATTTGCGGGTCCGGGGTATACTGGGAACTGGGCGGATCGGGATGCATCCGGCTCTATTGGGGGCTGCAATTTCCGCGCGCAAGTCGTAGAGCGCAAGGGGGCCCAAAGGGCGAGAGTTTTCAGGGATTTCGATGAGCGAAGCCGCCTATACCGACGGTTACTGGCACAGCACCGATGGGCTGCGGCTGCACTATCGGGACTATCCTGGACGGACAGATCGTCCGCCAATCCTGTGCTTTCCGGGCCTTACCCGCAACGCTCGCGATTTCGAGCCGGTCGCGCGGGTTTTCGCGGGTGAATGGCGCGTGTTGTGCCTCGATTTCAGGGGGCGCGGCGAAAGCGATTACGCCAAGGACTCGAGGAGCTACATCCCGCTGCAATACGCCGCCGACATCGCCGCGTTGACGGAGCAGACGGGGATTGCGAAATTCGTCGCCATCGGCACTTCGCTCGGCGGGATTGTAACGATGCTGCTCGGCGCCACCAATCCCGGACTGATTGCCGGGGCAGTGATCAATGATATCGGACCGGTCATCGAACCCGAAGGCCTCGCGCGGATTCGCGATTATGTCGGGCAGGGGCGAAGCTTTGCCACCTGGATGCATGCCGCGCGCGCGCTCCAGGAGACCAACGGGGTGGCCTTTCCGGCCTATGCGATCTCGGATTGGCTCGCCATGGCCAAGCGGGTGATGGTGCTGGGCGGGAGCGGCCGGATCGCCTTCGACTACGACATGAAGATCGCCGAGCCGTTCAATGCGCCGCCCTCGGAAGCGGGCGCGGGGGATCTCTGGCCGGCCTGGCGTGCCCTTGCCGGGCGGCCGCTGCTGGTGCTGCGCGGCGGGCTGTCCGACCTTCTCTCGGCCGCGACGCTCGAACGGATGCGGCAGGAAATTCCCGAGGTGGCGACGGTGACGATCGACGGTGTCGGCCATGCCCCGACCTTGTCCGAACCCGAGGCACTGGCTGCAATCGCCCGCCTACTGGATCAATGCGCGTGAGCTCCGCCGGTCCCAGGGCCCCGATCCTACACCTCCATTCGAGCTTCGACGAGGGTGGCAAGGAGCTGCGCTGCGCAAGGCTGATCAACGCCTTCGGCCCCGGCCTGATGCACGCCATTGTCTCCGCGAAACCCGGCGCGATGGGGGCAGTGAAACTGATTTCGCGTTCTATTCCTGTGACATATCCAACGAAGTTCCCATCGCTTATAGGCTTGCCAACGCCCGGCAGGCTCAAGCGCATTGCCGAGGCGATGAAGGGCTATGGGCTGGTCCTGACCTATAATTGGGGAGCGATGGATGCGGTGATGGCCCACACATTGTTCGCCAAGGCATTGCGACTGCCGCCGCTGATCCATCACGAGGACGGGTTCAACGAAGACGAGGCCGGCGGCCTCAAACGGCGGCGCAACTGGTATCGCCGGATCGCATTGGGCCGCACCGCCGCCTTGGTGGTGCCCTCGCGCGGGCTTGAGCGGATCGCTGCGGAGGTGTGGCACCAGCCGGCAACGCGCATCCACCGGATCGCGAACGGGATCGACATCGCCGCCTATGGCAGGAAACCGCGGCTCGATGTCCTCCCGCAGCTGATCAAGCACAAGGGTGAATTCTGGGTCGGCACGGTCGCCGGTCTGCGCGCAGTCAAGAACTTGCCAAGGCTGGTGTGCGCCTTTGCAGGGGCGCCACACAAATGGCAGCTGGTGATCTTCGGCGAGGGCCCCGAGCGCGCCGCAATCGAGGCCGAGGCGGTGCGGCTGGGAATTGAGCACCGCGTTCACCTGCCCGGCTTCGTCGCTAAACCACAGGACGTGATCGGCCTCATCGATATCTTCGCATTGTCTTCGGACAGCGAGCAGTTCCCGATTTCGCTGGTCGAGGCGATGGCCGCGGGGCTTCCGGTCGCGGCGCCCGCGGTGGGGGACATCGCGGACATGGTCGCGCCTGAAAACGCACCGTTCATAGCCGCCCCCGGCGACGAGGAGGGCCTGAGCCACGCCCTGGTAGAACTGGCCCATGAGCCAGGCCTGCGCCGCACGATCGGCGATGCCAACCGCCGCAAGGCCGAGGCAAATTACGGCGAGGAACGGATGATCGCGCGCTATCGCCGGCTCTATGCAAGCGCGATGGGGCGCAAGACTCTTCCCTGAGTTAAAGCGCGCCTTCATTCGCGGTTCACCCGAAAGGGGACAGGTCGCGTGCCAACACCCATTGGAAGTTGAAATGACCGGTCTTTAGGTTAAAGACCCCGCAAGCTTAGACGAGAAAAGGCGCCCTTCTTGGCTCTTCCCCCCGGCACTCCGGCCCCCGAACCCGACAAACGCCAGGTGGCGCAAAGCGATGCGCTCCTGCGCGAGGTCGATGACGCCGTGCGGCAGGACGAATTTGCCTATCTTGCGAAGAAATACGGCGTCGCCGTGGGTATCGCCGTGCTCATCGGGCTTGCCGCTTTCGCCGGCTGGCTGTGGTGGACCGAGCGGCAGGAGGCCGGACTCGAGCGATCTTCCGAAGAACTTGTCATGGCGGTCGATTCCATTTCCCAGGGCAGGGCGGATTCCGCGGCCCGGGCCTTCGCCTCGCTTGCCGGCAACGGTGAGGGCGGGACCAAGGTCGTCGCCAGGCTGGCCGAAGCGGGGATCGCCACCGAACAGGGGCGGCCCGGCGATGCGGCGAAGATTTACGCCGAGGTAGCCGCCGATTCCGCTGCGCCGCAGGTCTATCGCGATTTTGCGACGGTCCGCGAAGTGCTGCTGCGCTACGACGATATGAAGCCGGCGGAGGTCGAGGCGCGGCTCAAGCCGCTCGCGGTTCCCGGCGCCGCATGGTTCGGCAGTGCCGGTGAATTGCTTGGTCACGCCTATCTCGACCAGGGCAAGGAAGACCAGGCCGGCGCGCTGTTCCGGACCATTGCGACAGACGAGAAGGTTCCCGAATCGATCAGGTTCCGTGCGCGGCAGATGGCCGGAAGCATGGGCGTCGATGCGATCGAGGATGTCGACAAGACGCTTGAGGAATTGCGGGGCGCAGGCTCCGGAGCGGGCGCGCAACCATAATACCGAGGATGACGGGAAGAATGAGCCGAAAGATCGACCAAACCATGAGCGGGCGCCGAGCGGCGCTGTTGGTGCCGACGCTGATGGCCGTGGCCTTGTCGGGCTGCAGCGTGTTCGGCGGCGACGACGAGGTGGCGACGCCGACGGTGGGCAACCGCGAACCCATCCTGTCGCGGATCGAGGCCGGGGCGCGGGTCGATCCCGCGCTCGCAAGCGTTTCGGTGGTCATTCCGGTGGCGCAGGTGAACGCCGACTGGAGCCAGGCCGGCGGTACCGCCTCGAAGAGCTATGGCCATCTGGCGATGGGCCCCGCGCCGACCGAATTGTGGAGTGCCCGGATCGCCGGATCGAGCAACAGCCAGCGGCTGGCGGCGGCTCCGGTGGTCGGCGGCGGCATGCTGTTCGTGGTTGATACGCAGGGTGTGATCCACGCGCTCGACGCCGCTACCGGCGCGAGCCGCTGGCGCTATCGCATGCCGGTCGAGAACAATCTTGCAGCCGCGGCATTCGGTGGCGGGGCAAGCTATTCCAACGGCCGGGTCTATGCCACAAACGGGGTGGGCGATGTCGTCGCGCTCGATGCCCAGAACGGCGCGCCGGTGTGGAGCGTGAAACCATCGGGGCCGCTGCGCGGTGCGCCGACGCTGGCCTTCAACTCGGTCTTCGTGATGACCCAGGACAATCAGATCTACGCGCTCAATGCCGCGGATGGCGCGGTCCAGTGGCAACAGGGCGGATCGGTCGGCCAGGCCGGGGTGTTCGGGGTTGCCGCCCCTGCGGCCGGCCAGGGCACGATTATCGCCGGCTACAGTTCGGGCGAGCTTGCCGCCTATCGCTACGAGAACGGCCGCGAATTGTGGCTCGACGCGTTGGCGCGGACTTCGATCTCGACCCAGGTCGGAGCGCTCACCGATGTCGATGCCGATCCGATCATCGAGGGTGGCCGGGTCTATGCGCTGGGCCAGGGCGGGCGCATGGCGGCCTACGAGCTGGTCACCGGCCAGCGCATCTGGGAACTCAACCTTGCCGGCATTTCCACACCGGCAGTGGCCGGAGAGTGGGTGTTCGTGATCACCGACGATTCCCGCCTGCTGACCATCGCGCGCAGCACCGGCAGGGTGCGCTGGATGACCCAGCTCCAGCAGTGGCGCGACGAAGAGGATCGCGAAGGCCAGGTGTTCTGGACCGGACCGGTGCTGGCGGGCGATCGGCTGTGGGTGGCAAGTTCGCGCGGGCAGGTGATGTCGGTCGATGTGCTGACCGGGATCGCCAGCATGTTCCGCGAGGTCGGGGCGCCGGTGTCGCTGCCCCCGGTGGTCGCCAACCAGACGCTCTACATCCTCGACGATAGCGGCGAGATTCACGCCTGGAGGTAGATTAGTTCCTCCCCGGGACGGGGAGGGGGACCATCCGAAGGATGGTGGA
>Ga0315910_10000629_pt1 | contig 34481 bp, 27 predicted proteins | sample EdamamesoilMG_FD_204470 | JGI IMG/M metagenome (GOLD analysis project Ga0315910, IMG submission 204470) | Garden soil microbial communities collected in Santa Monica, California, United States - Edamame soil | ecosystem: Environmental > Terrestrial > Soil > Garden | place: USA: California...
GCGCGCATGTCCACGGCCTCGCACACGCGCCGGACCCAGCCGCGGTGCTCCTCGATGTCGATGTCGCCGAAGACCCCGGTCGTGATGCCGCGCAGCCGGAACTCGCGCCAGGCTTCCACGAACACGCCCTCGTAGTCCGCCCAGCTCGCGTTGTTGGTGAACAGCCGCAGCCCCAGCGCCTCGGCTTGCGCACGCAGCACGGTGTGGGTCAGGCCGTGGGAGCGCGAGCGCTCGCCGCCCTCGGTGAACATCGTGAACAGGCCGGAGGGTTCCAGGCCGGACTGCTTGGCACGGTGCAGCGCGAGGCAGGAATCCTTGCCGCCGCTCCAGGACGTGACGAAGGTCCGCGCCCGCATGTCGGAGCGATCGATTCGCGAGCCGCGCCGTGGACTCGGGTCAGTCCACGCAATTTCATCCGACGAGGACGTGGGCGCCTCGAACGGAGCGGAATCCGGGTGCATATCGCGGTGGGGGAAGCGGCGGTGGCCGCCTTGGGCGATCGAAGGACGTGGGACGCGACGACGTTGCAGTGCAGGAACAACCGCGACGCTAGAGGGCCGTCAGGGCCGGGTCAAGCGAACTCGGCAAGGTGACCATTTTGTCATGCCGCCCTGGGAAAGTGCCTCGCCTGGGTCCGGCAGGCGATGCGCGGAGCAAGCGTGCGGGCCGCCCCGTCGCGAAGACGGCGCGGCCCGCGCAGACGATTCCGTGCTCGCGACCTACTCGTGCCCGCCGTTGGACGACTTCTTCTCTTCCTTCTCGGGAAGGTCGCTGACCAGGGCGTCGGTGGTCAGCAGCAAGCTGGCGACCGAGGCGGCGTTCTGCAGCGCGTTGCGCGTGACCTTGACCGGGTCGATGACGCCGGCCTCGATCAGGTCCTCGTACGCGTCCGTCGCCGCGTTGTAGCCCCAGTTCTTCTGGTTCTTGGCGCGCACGTTCTGGACGATCACCGCGCCGTCCTGGCCGGCGTTGGCGGCGATCTGGCGCAGCGGCGCTTCGAGGGCGCGGCGGATGATCATCGCGCCGACCTTCTCGTCACCGGAGAGCTTGAGGCCCTCGACGACCGCGATGCAGCCCAGCAGGGCAACGCCGCCGCCGGGAACGATGCCCTCTTCGACGGCCGCGCGCGTGGCGTGCAGCGCGTCCTCGACGCGGGCCTTCTTCTCCTTCATCTCGGCTTCGGTCGCGGCGCCGACGTTGATCTGCGCGACGCCGCCCGAGAGCTTGGCCAGACGCTCCTGGAGCTTCTCCTTGTCGTAGTCCGACTTCGTGACTTCGATTTCGGAGCGGATCTGGGCGATGCGCCCCGTGATCGCTTCCTTCGAGCCCGCGCCCTCGACGATCGTGGTCGTCTCCTTGGCGACGACGACCTTGCGGGCCGTGCCCAGGTCCTTGAGCGTCACCGTTTCGAGCGTCTTGCCCGTCGCCTCGAAGATCGGCGTGGCGTTGGTGAGCACGGCGAGGTCCTCGAGCATCGACTTGCGGCGGTCACCGAAGCCCGGCGCCTTGACGGCGACGACCTGGAAGGCGCCGCGCAGGCGGTTGACGACCAGGGTTGCCAGGGCCTCGCCCTCGACGTCCTCGGCGATGATCAGCAGCGCGCGTCCGGACTGCGCGACCTGCTCGAGCAGCGGGATCATGTCCTTGATCGTCGAGATCTTCTTCTCGCAGATCAAAATGTAGGGCTTCTCGTACACCGCGTCCATCGACTTGGCGTTGGTGATGAAGTGCGGCGAGAGGAAGCCCTTGTCGAACTGCATGCCCTCGACCCAGTCGACCTCGGTCTTGAGCGACTTGCCCTCTTCGACGGTGATCACGCCGTCCTTGCCGACCTGATCCATCGCCTTGGCGATCATCTGGCCGATTTCCAGGTCGTTGTTGGCGGCGACGGAACCGACTTGCGTCACTTCCTTCTGGCCCTTGACCGGCGTCGCGCGCTTCTTGAGCTCCTCGACGACCGCGGCGACCGCCTTGTCGATGCCGCGCTTGAGCGCGACCGGATTGGCGCCCGCGGTCACGTTCTTCAGGCCCTCCTCGAAGATGGCCTCGGCGAGCACGGTCGCGGTCGTCGTGCCGTCGCCGGCGTTGTCCGAGGTGCGCGAGGCGACTTCCTTCACCAGTTGCGCACCCATGTTCTCGTAGGGGTGCTCGAGCTCGATCTCCTTGGAGACCGTGACCCCGTCCTTGGTCACCGTGGGCGAGCCGAAGGACTTTTGGATGATCACGTTGCGGCCGCGCGGCCCGAGGGTGATTTTCACGGCGCGAGCGAGGCGGCGCACACCATTACGGATGTGTTCGCGTGCCTCGGCGTCGTAGCTGATCTGCTTGGCTGACATGTGTGTGGTTCTCAGGTTCGGGGTCGTGGGAGCAGGATCAGGCTTCGATCACGCCGAGAATGTCCTTCTCGTCCATGATCAGGTACTCGCTGCCGCCGAACTTGACTTCGGTGCCGCCGTAGGAGGTGAACAGCACGCGGTCGCCGACCTTGACCGAGAACGTGGAGCGCTCGCCGTTGTCCAGCGTGCGGCCGTCGCCCAGCGCGATCACCTTGCCCTCGCGCGGCTTCTCCTTGGCGCTGTCGGGCAGCAGGATGCCGCCGGCCGTCTTCGATTCGGCCTCGACGCGGGCGACGAGCACGCGATCGCCGAGGGGACGGATCGAGCTCTTGTTGGACGTGGCGGACTTGGTCTTCGTGGACATGGGCTTTCTCGCAGGGATCAGGGTTTTTGGGAGTTGGTCTTGGGTTCGACCGCGGCTTGTCGAAGCCGCGGATGGATGGGGGCGCCGCTCAGGCCGCGCGGCCGGTTTGCAGCGCGCGCAGCACCTCGCCGCGCAGGTGGTCCGGCCGGACGGGCTTCTTCAGGAAGGAGAAGGCGCCCATCTCGATGGCGCGGCGCTCCAGCTCGGGCTCGGCTCGGCCGGAGCAGAAGATGGTCGGCACCATCGGGTGCACGCCGCCGCGGTGCGCGCTGAGCGCTTCGGCGACGCGGGCGCGAAGCACCGTCAGGACCTCCAGCCCGCTGCAACCGGGCATGTGCATGTCCAGCAGGAGCAGCGCAAAAGGCTCGCCGGCGTGGGCATCCAGGCTCTTGAGCACCTCCAGCCCGCTTTCGACCTGGAAGATCTCCAGGCCCAGCGGGGCGAGCAGGTCGGCGATGCCCGAGCGGACCTCGAGATCGTCGTCGGCGAGCAGGATGCGGCGGGGTGCGAGCATGAAGGGGCACAAGCCGGAGGGCCGTGCGGGCCCCGAATTGCAAACCCTGTGCCGCCCCCGTGTGGCGCGGCGCCGGCGGCGCGAGGGATGCAGCGAGCGCCTCGAGGACCTTGTTGGTCTGCCAATCTGGCACGGGTTCAGGACGACTTCGAGGCGGGCTGTCAGGTTGACAGGGAGCTCGGGGTCGATGGCCAGCTCCGGCGGGCCTGGGGCTTGGCCCTGCCCGATGAAGGCCAGCAGCGCTCCTCGTGCTCGGGTGCTCGGCCTTGGCCAGATCCGCCGGGACCGAGGCTCCGGCCGGCGCATCACACGCTCTTCCCCAAGGTCGGAGAGGCTTCGAGTCCCCGTACTTCACTCGGGGCCACCAGGCGCTGCGGGTGCCGCCAAAACCGCGTTTCCGCGAAGCCCATGCGGTCCAGCAGGCATGCGAGACAGCGGACACGCGAGACAGCGGACATACGAGACAGCGGACATACGAGACAGCGGACATGCGGGGCAGCAGGCATGCGGGGCAGCAAGCACGCGAGGCAGCAAGCACGCGAGGCAGCAAGCCGACCCGCTCCGGCGATTCGCGCGCTCGCGCCGCGGCCTCCCTTGGCCTGCGAGCGGTCCGTCGCGCAGCCTGGATCTGGCCGGGGCTCAGGCGCCCGAAAGCGCTCGTTCCGCGGCCTCCAGGTGCCGCAGCGCACCGGCGCGTCGCTGCTTGGGATGGTGCTCCAGGCTCTTCATCGCCGCAGCCTTGGCCGCCGCCGCGTCCTTGGAGTGCTTGAGGTGCCACAGCGCCAGGTTCTCGTAGGCGTCGCCGACCGCCTCGTCGAGATCCTGCAAGTCGCGCTCCTGCGCCGGCGGATTCGTCGCCAGGATGCGCTCGCCTTCCACGATCGCGCGATCGAGCAGCTGCTGCGAAAGCTCCCACTCGCGATCGAGGTGGTGCACGGCGATCAGCGCGCAATCGTTGCACAACCGCACGTTCTGCGGATCGAGCTGCACCGCGCGCAGGTAAGTTGCGTAGCTGCGCTCGTAGTACTCCGCGGCCGCGAGCGCATCGCCCGCGCGCTCGAGCTGGTTGCCGCGGTCGCGCGCGAAAACCGCGGCGTTGTTCAGCAAGTCCAGATCGGTTCCCACAAGGTCGGAGGCGGTGCGGTAGAAGGCCTCGGCCCGGGGAAAGTCGCGCATGATGCGATCGCCGACGCGCAACAGTCCGAGCTTGGTGGTCTCCGACTGCCCGAGGTCTTCGCCGATGCGGTCGGGGCAAAGGCGCGTCGATTCCAGCAGCCACGCTTCGGCGTTGGGCAGGTCGTCCGCCAGGAAGGCGATGTTGCCTTTCTTGCCCAGGCACATCGCGAGCCACTGCTCGCAACCGGCGCGATAGGCCGCGTTCTCGTGCATCGAGGCCGCGAAACGCTGCATCGCGGCGTCGAGCGCTTCGAGCGCAGCGCTCGTGCGTTGCTCGTCGCGCTCGACGCCGGCCATCAGGTACAGCACGCGACCCTGGTACCACAGACCGGTCGCATCGCTGCGCTGCTCCAGCGCGGCGAGCGCCAGCGGCAATCGCGCTTGCGTCGCGGCCACGTCGACCAGAGCGTTCAAGTACTCCTGGTTCTCGGGCTCTCGTTGCACGGCGCGCGCGTAGACGCCGACCGCCTCGTCCTGCGCGCCGGCCCATTGCTCGGTCGTGGACCACAAGGAGAGCAGGCTGGAGTCGAGCCGGCCCTGCTGCTCGAGCGCGACCAGCGCAGCGCGTGTTGCGCTCAGCAACCGTGGATCGTCCTGCTCGCGCGCCTTCTTGGCCGCGTAGTCGCGTCCCGCGGCGTTGGCCAACAGCGCCTGCGCCGCCACGCGCTCCTCGAGCTGGCCGTCTCGCGCTTGCAGCTGCTGCAGGAGCTCGCTGGCGGTGCTCACGGCGGCTTCGAGCTCGTTGCTCTGGTACTGCGCCTGCGCGAGCAGCAGTTGCGGCGCCGCCGGCTTCGGATCCAGTTCGACCGCGCGTTCCAGTGCGCCGGCGGCGTCCTCGAACAGCAGACCCGCGCTCGATCCACCTGCGTCGCGCTCTGCGATCGCCATCCGCAGCGTCAGCTCGCCGCGCAGCGCGTGGTAGGACGCCGACTCCGCGCAATCCGCGGCGATCTCGTCGAGCGCCACCAGCGCCGCGCCGAGCTCGGCCGCATCGGGCTCGTCGGCGAGCAGGATCCGCGTCTCGTCGAGGACTTCGGCGGAGCGCGAGGGAGGCGCGACACTGGCGCAGGCGCCGAGAAGGAGTGCGCAAATCAGGATCGACGGGTTCATGCTCGCGGAGAAACTGCCGGGGTGCGGGTAGTGATCGAGGATGCCTTGGCGGCCACGGGCAGAGTGTGCAGCCCGATCTGGCCGACGCACGCACGAATTCGGGAGGTGCTCATGCCGCGTGGTAGCAGGCGCAGCGCCAAAGCACTACAGCCGCGTCCCGCTTCAGGTGCCCTGTTCCTTGAGCTTGTACCCGCAGGCGACGCCGGTCCCTCTCCGCGGGACCGCGAGGCTCCCCCAGGCAGCCGCGATAGGATGGAGCGCACCATGAAGCCCCCGAGTCGAGTGCGGCTTGCGATCTACCTCGGTGTCGGAGTGGGCCTGCTCGTCGGCGTCGTCGCCTGGGGCGTGCTGCACTGGCGCGGCCACTCGGATCGCGTGGGCGGCGCGATCGTCGGCGCCACGCTCGTGGCGGCGCTGTGCATAGCGGGCGCGGTCGCGAGCCGCTACCGGAGTGCCAAGTCCTAAGCTCGCACCCAGCCCGTGCTTGCGGATGCCGCGATGCCCCGGGTGTTTCTGGTGAGGTTGGTGATTCTGCTGGAGCTCCATGTGACCGGAGTTCGGAACCGATGGGCGAGTGCGGCGTGAAAGTTCGAGCGAAGGCGCGAGCGGATAAGGCTGGAAGGATCTTCGTTGGCTGCCTGGTGGCAGGATCCATCGCCCTCGGAGTGGGCGTGCTTGCCTGCATCTGGGCGATCAAGTTCGCCTACTTGGACGGATTCTTTTCGACTCGACTTAGCTCCAGATCGACAATAAGTCCGCAGGTAGCGGTTCATGGAATCTCCGACGCCGATGGCGACGGCCTGCGGGATATTGTCGTGGGCGTGTGGACCGCAGACCCTGTAAGTCTGCGGGTCACTCGCATCGGGGGGAAGAGTGGAATGCGGCTTCCTGGCGAGTTCGAGTGGACACGAAGCCGCTACATGTGGGTGCACTGCGCGGTCCCAGACAGCGACGGAGATCACCAGGACGATCTGGTGGCTTCTGATGGCGAGGACTTGGCGCTCGTTTCGGGAGCGAGCGGGGAACGGATTCGAACCCTACTGAAGCTCGGCGGCTCAGGTGTAGTCCACGTCGACTCGATCGGCGACGTCGATGGAGATCAGAGCCTCGACTTCGCATTGAGCCGGGTCGGCAGTCATGTTCAACTCGTGAATGCGAGCACCGGCCGTGAGATCGGCGCGATCCGTCCGGCCGAAGCCTGCGTCGACTTCGGCTACGACCTCGCGCATCTTCGAGTTGATTCGGACGAGTGCGAGGATCTGATCATTGGCGTCCCTGCCAATGGAGGGTGCACCCCGGAGAACCGAGGATACGTCGAAGTGCGTTCCGGTCGCGCTGGGCGCCTCCTTTACACGGTCCGAAGCGATCCCGCCGACGACTACTTCGGGCAAACGGTAGTGGCCATCCCCGACTTCGATCGCGACGGGCGTGAGGACTTCATGGTGAACACGCTCGAGGGCGCGCGCATCTTCTCGGGATGCGATGGCACCCCACTCTTGAAAGTGGCGTGGAAGGGCGAGCGCTGGGGTGGATCGATGCCGCTCGCCGACATGGATCACGACGGCGTGCCCGAGTACTTTTGCCTGGAGGACGAGCACGATCCCACGGTCGCCGGAGAGTTGCAGCTGACCATCAGGTCTGGTCTAGATGGCAGCCTCCTGCGTCGATTCGGCTGGGAGTGCGCAACGACACCAGCCCACCAGGATCCTTACTACCACGTCGATGCGATCGGAGATGTGTCTGGCGACGGCGTTTTCGATTTCTTCTTCTGCATGCTCTACACGGATGCACTCGGGGGTGGGATCCTCAATCCAGTGATCCTGTCAGGTGAAGATGGGCGCGTGCTCACGACTTGCGACGGCCTCAGGCAGTAGTGGAGGCTCCACCGGATCTCGCCCGTAACTGGGTGCACGAGCGCGACTGAGGAATCGGCGGAGCGACAGTCGCTGTCGGATCAGACACGCCTGCCTCGAAGTCGACGAGGCGTGCTTACCTGCTAGCATGCGCACCCGATGAGGCACACGACGGATGGCCTCGGCCCGCTCGCCGCCCAGCTCACCGCCGAGCGCCTGGTCTTCGACGCGCACGCCGACTCGCTGCAGCGCGCGCTGGACCTGGGGACCGATCTGGGCGTCGAGGGACCTGGCCATCTCGATGTCGAGCGCGGCCGTCGCGGCGGGCTCGGCTCGCTCGTTTTCGTCTCGTGGGTCGATCCCAAGTTCATCGACGCCGGCGAACACGGCGCGCGCGATCGCACGCGCGGACTCTTGCGCGAGTTCCACCGGCTGCGGCAACGCCATCCCTCGCGTGTGCATTTCGCCGGCAACGGCGCGCTGCTCGATCAGGCACGCGCGTCCGGCGCGCTCGCCGGCATCCCGGGCATCGAGGGCGGGCACTCGATCGAGAACAGCCTCGACGAACTCGACTGGTTCTTCGAGCGCGGCGTGCGCGTGCTCACGCTGGTCTGGAACAACCACCTCGACTGGATCCGTTCCTGCCAGCCCGGAGCGGGCGCCAACGTGCCCGAGGGCCTCTCCGAGTTCGGCCGCTCGGTCGTGCGGCACATGAACCGGCTCGGCATGCTCGTCGACCTCTCGCACGCGGGCGAGCGCTCCTTCTACGACGCGCTCGAAGTCAGCACGCAGCCGGTGATCGCCAGCCACTCCTGCTGCAAGGCGTTGAGCGATCACCAGCGCAACCTGAACGACGAGCAGCTGCGCGCGCTCGCGCGCCACGGCGGCGTGGTCGGGATCGTCTTCTGCACTCCCTTCCTCTCCGTGGAGGCGGGCGCCGAGGACCGCCGGCTGCGCGAGACCGCGGCCTACAAGGCGATCCGCGACGGGAACGGCACGCGCGAGTTCGTGCTGCAGTCGGAGTTCCTGCAGCGCGAGGCGGCGCCCCTCGAGGCCTCGGTCGTCGCCGACCACATCGTCCACGCCGTCGAAATCGCGGGTATCGACCACGTCGGGCTGGGTTCGGACTTCGACGGGATCCAGCGCACGCCGCGCGGCTTGGAAAACGCCGGCTGCTACGGTCTACTGGCGGACCTGTTGCTGCGCCGCGGCTTCAGCGCCGGAGACGTTCGCAAGGTGCTGGGTGAGAACATGCGGCGTGTGTACGCCAAGGTCACCGGGCCTGGGACGCACGCCGCCACGGCGAGCCTCGTGCCCTTCGACTGCTGAGCACCGACCACGCCGCCCACCTTCCCCTGCGGAGCCCCAACCCATGTCCGACCCTCGCGCCAACCCCATGGATCGCCGCACGGTCCTCGGCGCTGCCCTCGCGGGCTCCGCCCTGGCCGCGCTCGGCGGTCCTTCCTGTTCCGCCACGCCTTCGCCCGCCGGCGAGAGCGCGGCAACCTCCACCCCTGCCCACTCCATCATCATGGCCCACGAACTTCCGCCCCTCCCGTACTCCAACGACGCGCTCGCGCCGCACATTTCCGCCAACACGATCGGCTTCCACTACGGCAAGCACCACAAGGCCTACGTCGACAACCTCAACGGCCTGTTGAAGGACGCGCCCGACCTGGCGGCGCTGTCGCTCGACGCGTTGATCCCGAAGATCGCCGGCGACGCATCGAAAGCCGGCATGTTCAACAACGCCGCGCAGGTGTGGAACCACACGTTCTATTGGAAGAGCATGTCGCCCAAGGGCGGCGGCCAGCCCACGGGCAAGCTGCTCGACCTGATCGGCAGCTCCTTCGGCGGCTTCGACAAGTTCAAGGACGCCTTCGCGACCGCAGGCAAGACGCAGTTCGGCTCGGGCTGGGCCTGGCTGGTGCTCGACGGCGGAAAGCTGACGGTCGAGAAGACCGCCAACGCGGACACGCCGATGGCGCGCGGCAAGAAGTGCCTGCTGACGATGGACGTCTGGGAGCACGCCTACTACCTGGATTTCCAGAACCGGCGCCCGGACTACATCACGACCTTCCTGGACAAGCTGGTGAACTGGGAGTTCGCCGCCGCCAACCTCGGCTGAACCTGCGGGCGCAAGTTCGCGCGAAGCCCCTTCCGGCTTTGGCCCCCGCGCCGCACAATCGAGCAGGTCCGCAACGGTCACGGCCGCCGCGGGCCTGCTTCCCTCCCGTCCTCGCCTTCGGTCACTCGCTGCACCGATGTCCAACTCGCACGCCCGCCGAGCCCTGTTCGCGCTGTCGTTGACCCTGGCGTTCGCGGGCGCTGCGCGCGCGCAGTCGACGCAGGAAATGACCGGCTTCGCGCGCCTTGCCGAGCGGCTGGGTCCGGGGAATTATCCGACCGGGCTGGGCGTGATCCTCGGCCAGGTCGAGGCGCCCGCCGACGGCGAGTACGCGCCCGACGCGGGCCACCCGGAGCTCGGCGCGAAGGCGATCGCGTACCGCAGCGGCTTCTCCGGCGGAGCGAGCTGGCACGCGACCGCGGTGGCGCAGTACGGATTCGGCGCGCAGACGAGCATCGCGCCCGGCATCTCGACGATCCAGGCCTTCGAGGCCAACCACTGGATCGGTTCGGGTTTCCTCAATGGTCCTGGGAGCCTGCCGCCCTCGATCGCCGGCGTGCGCATCTTCAACCACAGCTGGATCGGCAGCGCGGGCGCGGCGAACAACATGCTGCTGCGCAAGCTCGACGCCGCGATCGAGGCGCAGGGCCTGCTGATGTGCGCCGGCGTCAACAACGGAAACGGGCCGCTGGACGTCGCACTGTTGAGTCATTCGTTCCATGCGATCGCCGTGGGCCGCAGCGATGGCTCGCACCGCGCGGGAGCCACGGCGCTGGACATCGACGGACCCGGCCGCATGAAGCCCGAACTGGTCGCGCCCGCGAATGCGACCAGCTTCGCCACGCCGCTGGTCTCCGGCGCCGCCGCGCTGCTGATCGAGACGGCGTCGCGTGAACCGCGGCTGGCGGGCAATCCCCACGCCGCGCAGCCCGAGGTCGTCAAGGCCGTCCTGATGGCCGGGGCGCTGCACCGCGCCGGCTGGTCGAACGGGCCGGTGCTCTCGGGCTCGCTGCGCGGCGCGACCGCGACGCCGCTGGACCCGATCTTCGGCGCGGATCAACTCGACGTCGACACCAGCCACTGGATCCTCGCGGCCGGCGAGCAGCCCGCGGCGCCGAGCGCGGCGCTTGCGCCGGCATGCGCGCCCGCCGGCTGGTCGCTGATCGACATCGGCTCGGGCCAGAGCCTCTGGCTTCGATTCCAGGTCGAGGCGCGCAAGCCCTTCGTGTCGATCGTCGCGGCCTGGGATCGTTCGGTCGCGCCGGGCTACGCTTCGTGGGCGCTCGCCGACCTGGACCTGGAGCTGTGGTCGGTCGATGCGCAGGGGGCGCCGGCCGCGCTGCTGGGCGCGCCGAGGGGCAGCTTCTTCCAGGCGGGCAACGTGCTCAGCGACAGCGCCGTCGACAACGTCGAGCACCTTTATGTGTACGGCCTCGAGCCCGGCGAGTACCTGCTGGAGCTGCGCCGCGCCCAGGACGGGCTGACGCCGGTGCGCGCGGCGATCGCCTGGCACTTCGCCAGTCCACAGCCGCAGGCTTACGGCGCGTCGCAGCCCACCTCGCTCGGCACGCGGCCCGCGTTGCGCTCGTCCGGCATGGCCTCGCAGTTCGGCGACGACTTCGAGCTGGCCCTCGACGCGGGCGTGCCGCACGCCAGCTGCTGGGTGCTCCAAGGCAGCGGGCGCGCGAATCTGCCTTTCGGCGGGGCGAGCTTGCTCGTCGCGCCGCCGATCCAGCGTTTGCCCGCGGGGCAGCTCGACGCCTCGGGTTCGATGCGCCTGCAGATTTCGATCACGCCCGAGATGGTCGGAACGACGCGGCACTACCAGTGCTTGTTCCTCGATCCGCGGCATCCGGGACGCGGCGGGTTCGGACTTTCGAACGCCCTCGAGGTGGCGTTCGGCCGCTGAGCGAGATTTTTCGCGGAAAGCGGGCCACCAGGGGCGCGAGGCGCAGTCGTTGGAATGCAGGGTCGCGTCGATTCCGACGACGCGCTCGCGATCGACCCCAACGCAACAGGCCCTCCATGCACTACGACTTCAGCCAGGTTCAGGACGTCCATTCCTTCGTCTCCATTCCCGAGGGCACCTACGACTGCCGCATCGCCGAGGTGCGCGTCGGGCTGGCGCGCGACGGCAGCGTGCGCTGGAGCTACAGGCTGGAGGTGCTGCGCGGCGAGTACGCCGGGCGCACGGCGGGCTGGGACGCACTGACCTGGAGCGAGCGTGGCATCCCGCGCGTCAAGCGCACCCTGGGCGTGCTCGGGCTGGACGTGCGCGGCGAGGTCGATCTCGAACCCGACGACTTGATCGGACTGCGTGCGCGGATCAGTTTCGAGTCGGAGGAACGCGAGGAGGCGAGCACCGGGCAGCGCACGCTGCGGCTGCGCGTGCCCTATGCCGGCTATGCGCCGCTGGAGGGCGGGGCGCAGCTCGAAGTCGACGCGCCCTTCGGCGGACCCGGCGGGGCGCCGACCACGGGTGCCGGCCGGCAGGATCGCGATTTCGACGACCCGCTGGACGTTGACGCTGCACCGCACGCGTGACGAAATGGCGGCATGAACCCGCCTGCGCCGAAGAATCCTGGACCGAGCCTCGAGTCCATCCAGGACCTGCTGCGCGTGGCCTTCGCCGCGGCGGAGCTGGCGCACAGCCCCTACTCCAAGGTCAAGGTGGGGGCGGCGCTGGTCACCAGCGACGGCCAGGTCTTCAGCGGATGCAACGTCGAGAACGCGAGCTACGGCCTGACGATTTGCGCCGAGCGTGTGGCCGCGGTCAAGGCGATCTCCTCGGGGGCGACGCGTTTCGAGGGCATCGCGATCGCCTCCAACCAGGACGCGCCGATGATGCCCTGCGGCGCCTGCCGCCAGTTCTTGGTCGAGTTCTGCGCCGACCTGTGGGTCGTCGTGCAGGGCCGCGAGGGGCCGCGCGTGCAGTCGAGCCTGGGCGAGCTGCTTCCCAAGGCCTTCGGTCCCCGGGACCTGAGCTGAGCCGATGAGTGCCAGGCAGGCGGCCGCGCGGGCGGCGCAGTTGCGGAGCGAGATCCTGCGCCATGACCGGCTCTATCACATCGAGGCCGCCCCGCAGATCAGCGACGCGGAATACGACGCCCTGTTCCTCGAGCTGCTCGAACTCGAGCGCGAGCACCCCGAACTCGTGCTGCCCGACAGCCCGACCCAGCGCGTCGGCGCGCCGCTGCCCGAGGGCCAGGGTTTCAGCCAGGTGGCGCACGAAGTGCCGATGCTGTCGATCGACAGCCTGTTCGACGCCGGCGAGGTGCGCGAGTTCGTCGATCGCATCGTGCGCTTCCTCAAGCTGCTCGACGCCGCGGACCTCGACTGGGTGGTCGAGCCCAAGTTCGACGGGGTCTCGGCCTCGATGCTCTACGTCGACGGCGTGTTCGTGCGCGGGCTGACCCGCGGCGACGGCGCGCTGGGCGAAGACGTGAGCTCGAACCTGCGCACGATCCGCAATCTGCCGTTGCGTCTGGGCGGCAGCCCGAAACACGTGCCGGACCGCCTGGAAGTGCGCGGCGAGGTCCTCATCGAGCGCGCGGCCTTCCAGCGCTTCAACGCAGCGCGCGCGAAGCAGGGCAAGCCGCTGCTGGCCAACCCGCGCAACGCGACCGCCGGCGCGGTGCGCCGCAACGATCCGGCCGAGGTGGCGCGCTATCCGTTGCAGTTCCATCCCTGGGCCGTGTTGCAGGTGGACGAGCGCGGGTTCGAGACGCACACGCAGCAGCTGGAAGCGCTGAAGAGCTGGGGTTTCGCCGATGCGGGCTTCGCGAGCCGCGTGCGCGGCCTCGAAGCCGTGCTCGCCTACCACGCGGACATGGCCGGGAAGCGCGAGAAGCTGCCCTTCGAGGTCGACGGCGTGGTCGCCAAGCTCGATCGGCTGGATCTGCGCGCGCGCCTGGGCACGACCGCGCGGTCGACGCGCTGGCAGTTCGCCTACAAGTTCGCCGCCAGCAGCGCGACCAGCCTGCTGCGCGCGATCGAGGTCCAGGTCGGCGCCAACGGCCGCATCACGCCGCGCGCCCACGTCGACCCGGTCGAGATCGGCGGCGTCACCGTGCGGCACACCACGCTGCACAACGCCGACCACGTCGAGAAACTCGGCCTGGCGATCGGCGCGCGTGTGCACCTGCACCGCGCCGGGGACGTGATCCCGCAGGTCAGCGGCGTCGCGGAGGCGCCGCACGGCAAGCCGCCGCGCGACTGGGAGCAGCTGCTGCCGCTCGAGTTGCGTGTCGACGGCGATCCCGCCGCGCCGATCCGCGAGGGCGTCGTGTGGCGCTTCGGCGAGCGCTTCCGCATGCCCAGCGAGTGCCCGGCCTGCGGCACCAAGCTCCTGGCCGAGGGCAAGTACTGGCGCTGCCCCAACCTGAATCGCTGCCGGCCGCAGATCGTCGGCCGCACGCTGCAGCTCAGCGGGCGCGGGGCCTTCGAGATCGATCGCCTGGGCGAGAAGATGGTCGAGCAGCTGATCGAGCACGGACACCTGGAGAGCCCCGCCGATCTGTTCCACCTCGATCGCGAACCGCTGCTCGAGCTCGAGCGCTGGGGCGAGAAGAGCGTCGCGAACCTGTTCGCGCAGATCGCCGAAAAACGCCGCATTCCCTTCGAGCGCTTCCTGGTCGCGCTGTCGATCCCCGAGGTCGGCCCGGCGACCGCGCGTCTGCTCGCGCAGCATTTCCCGTCGCTGGATGAGCTCGCGCGCGCGCAGCAGGCCGACTTGGAGCAGGTTGGCGGCATCGGGCCCGAGATGGCCAGCGCGATCCACGAATGGTTCCAGGCGCCGGCAAGCCGCGCGCTGCTGGGGCGCTTGCAGGCCGGCGGCGTCGAGATCCTGGCTTCGACGCCGCGCGGCGGGGAGCAGGGGCCGCTCAGCGGCAAGACGATCGTCTTCACCGGCACCCTGAGCTCGATCGGCCGCGCCGAGGCCAAGCGCCTGGCGGAGGTCGCCGGCGCGAAGGTGGCCTCCGCCGTCAGCGCGAAGACCGATTTCCTGGTCGCGGGCGCCGACGCGGGCAGCAAGGCCAAGAAGGCCGCCGAGCTGGGCACGGCCGTGCTCAGCGAAGCGCAGTTCCTCGAGCTCTGCGGCCGGTCCTCCGCGGGCGGCTGAGCGCGTCGCGCGGGCCCGCCAGGGATGCCCTGTGGCTTAGCTCCGGAGCCGGGGCTAAGTTGGGTCGAGTCCAGCCCATGCCGTCCGATGCCACCAACAATCCGGAGAGCGTCCCGCCGGACGAAGGCGCCTTCCAGCTCCCGCCGGGCTTCGAGACGCCGGACACGGCCGAGCTCGTGCGGCGCGCACAGACCGGCGACGTCGACGCGCTGAACGACCTGTTCGCGCGCTACCACAGCCAGATGGTCGAGATCGCGCGGCGCCGGATCGGTCCGAAGCTGCGCCGCAAGGAGGAGCCCGACGATCTGGCGCAGACCACCTTCCGCGAGGCGACGCGCGACTTCAAGAACTACGAGTACCGCGGCGAAGGCTCGCTGGTGCGCTGGCTGGTGCACATCCTGCAGAACAAGATCCGCGACAAGGCCGAGTTCTACGCCGCCGGCAAGCGCAACACCTCGCTGGAAACGGCGCTCGACGCTCCGCTCGATCGGCAGAACGCGAGCTCGCGCGGGATGGAGCCCGAGGCGCAGGACCTGTCGGTCACGCGGCAAGTGCAGCGCGACGAACGCTTCGAGATCCTGCGCAAGGCGCTGGGGGAACTCTCGCCCGAGTACCGCGAAGCGATCACGCTGGTCTTCTTCCAGGGCCTGCCGCTGCGCGAAGCGGGCCAGCGCATGGGCGGCCGCAGCGAAGACGCGCTGCGCATGCTCCTGCGCCGCGCCGAGGCGAAGCTGAAGGAGATCCTGAAGACGCCGCTGGGCAAGGATCCCAGCTGAGCGCGGCTCCCGGCGTGCACGCGCTCCCCCAAAAGCGCTGCGCGCCGGGTTTTACCGGCGCGCAGCTGAGGGGAGCTCGACAAGACTCACCGATCCACGAGTCTCATCGAACCGGGCCTAGCAGCCGCCTGCGCGCCGCAACCGAACTGCGGCCCGCGCACGGAATCGAACCGCGCCTCCAAGCGTTTGCGCAGCAAGCACTTAGAGTTTGCGCGCGCAAGTCGCAGCTGGTCAGGAAATTTCTGCGCGGCCCGCGCGCCGCCCGTCCGCCGCGCCCTTGCCCGCTGTGGGCCACACCGCTACAGTCTCCGCCCCTCTGGGGCCGCTAACTCAACTGGCAGAGTGCCATGTTCACAGCGTGGAAGTTACTGGTTCGAATCCAGTGCGGCCCACCATCGCCTTGGCACGACGAGGATGGCGACAGTCGTTGAACGGCCCACTTGAAGGCACCGGGCGTGCAACTGGACCGTTCATGCGGGTGTGTGCCGAACTCTAGGTCCAGGGGGAGAATGCCTGAGCATGGAGGCAACGCGCACCACCGCCGTGGTCCAGCGCTATCTGGAGGAACGGTGAGTCCATCCGGAGGAGATCGCCGCCCCGCAGATCGTCCGCGAACTGCTCGAGCGGTGGGCGCTGCGTCTCCATCTCTGGTGCTCCTCGATGATCCGTCGCAGCTGCTCTGGAGGAGCGAGGATCTCGAGCATGAGACATGCTCGGCCATCTAGCATGCGTGCACTGCCGTAGCCCGAGCCCCCGGATCGGCCTCAGTTGGGGCTGCATTGGGCTAAGCTCCACCACATGAGCGAGGCCACCGGCAATGGGGACGCAGATCCCATGCTTGCGGCATTCTTCGGCAGGTACCTCCCAAGTCAACGCACGCCCTCGCTCACCGACTTCAGAGACCTGGCTACCTTCCGGTTATTCGACGACGCCATACGCGTAGGACGAGCGCCCCGCCCCAGCGGCCTCTGGAAACAGGAGTTTCTCCGAGAGGCGACCGCGTGTTTGGAGCATGTGCTCGTGAAGATCTTCGACGCGATCCCGCTCCAGACGGAATTCGGCCGGGGCGTGAAAATCGGAGATGTTCTGTGCAACCACGAAGCGTGGGTGGCGAAGTGCTTTTCGAATTCGGTCGCGGACTCGATCCGAGCGAAGTGCGCTGTGCTGCTTGGTTCGGACGTGGATCCTCCGGTACGCGCGGATGCGTTGAAGGATGCGGCCATCCTCCACCGTCTATGCGCTGACCTCGGGTGCCCTGACTTCGGGCCGCGGCTTCATGAGACCGTCCTTCGCAGTATGGAGCTTTTCGAGCAGGAAGAATCAGGTGGGCTGATCCCCGAGCACATTCGAGAAGCGCTGACGCCCTATGCGCAGTCTGTTGAGACGCGCAGGGCCTTCAAGGACGCCTTCACCAAGTTGTGGCTCCAGGTGCCGGACACGACGACGGAGATGCGGCTCGCAGTCATCTTCACGCTCGCGAAGCTCCAGGACTACGCCCAAATGGCGCAGCTCAACAGCGGGTACCTGTCGCAGTCCGTTCCACAGGCAGCTGTCGATCGGTTCCAGGGAGAGCTGGCCAAAGGCTGGCCGTTCTCTCACCTTCGCGCCGGCTTCGTGTACCTGCAGGATTGCCCAGTCGGCCCCAACGGGGAAGTATTCAAGGTCATCTGGAGACTTTGGAAGCACCCGAGGTCACCCGAGAGCGACGCTGAGCTCGTTGAGAGCTTGGAACTCCTCCTAAGACTGTTGGAGAAGAAGGGATTCCATCACGACATCTCGGACTTCAGGCGCATCATGCGACTCATCCCGCTGACGCACGCCCATGTGCTGTTGCGATTCAAGCCCGAGGTGGCACAGGGTTGCTACACCGCACTCGCGGCTCTGTTCCGGAGACACGGGGCGATCCCGTATCCTGTGCAGATCCAGTTGGTCGACCTGCTCGACACTGCCCGAGGCAAAGTTCCAAATGCAACCTGGGAAAAGAAGCTCGCGAACCTTCGAACTTCCGGATACTGGGGTGACGTCGTCTCATTCGCGAAGTGGCTGCGCGTGAACTCGCGCTTGACTCATCACTTCGGGCCAGGCAAGTGGCCCGATGACGTGTTCAAGCGATTCTTGAAGGCGTCGAGCTGGATTCTGGCCAACTGAACGAGCTGCATCCGCCCGGCCGGGGATGTACGAGGTCAAGTCCTTCTTGACCATGATGCGCAGAAAGTTGAAGAAGGTCGTCTCGCAGCACGTCTCGTGGATCGTCCACATTTTTTGCGCGACACCCTGCTTGCGAGCGCCAGGAAGCGCCTGCGTATGCGACCACTTGCGACTGACGAGTGCACCGCTAAACTGACGCAAGTTACTTCCGATTCCAATGGTTACGTTGCTCCAAGACGGCGGGATTCCAGACCTTCACAGCCTGGAAGTTACTGGTTCGAATCCAGTGCGGCCCACCATCTCAGGTCGATGCTGCTGGCGCACCTGCGCCAACTTGCTCTTGCGAACAGCGCGCTCTCGATCGCGTGGACCGTCCACGCAATGGCGTCAATTCGGCACCGGGTCGAGTGGCGTGAGTCGCAACTGAAGGCAAGCGAGCCGTCGTTGCGTTCCTGGAGCGCCGGATCCGTGGCGCGCGAAGCGGATGGAGAGGGAGCCACCACAGGGTATCGAAGCCGCTGACCAGCGGACTTCGGCCGCGCGTGCCGGGACTGCTCAGAGCGGCGTTCTCCAGCGGCATGCGGCCTGCGACGGGATTCTCGGGACGCACAGGCGTCGCCTTGGTGACTTGCTTGACCGCGCTCTCGACCGCCGGCCGCTCAGTCTTCCACGTTGAGCCGATATCCCACCCCAGCTTCCGTCTCAAAGACGCGCAGCTCCCCGGATCCGCGCTCGAGTTTGCGCCGCAAGTGCGTCATGTAGACGCGCAGGTACTGCTTCTCGTCTGCGGCTTGTGGGCCCCAAACGTCGACGAGAAGCTGACGGTGCGTGACGACCTTGCCCGCGTGCTTGACGAGCACAGCGAGCAACTTGAACTCGATAGGCGTGAGCTTGATCTCGCGCGAGTCGAGATGGACCCTCCGACCCGAGAGGTCGACGCGGAGCTCCCCGCACGTGAACACGGGCTCTTCCGGGCTGCTCCGCGTGCGCGCCGCGTGGCGCAACGCGACGCGCATGCGCGCAAGGAGTTCGGGCATCCCGAACGGCTTCGTCAGGTAATCGTCCGCGCCAGCGTCGAGGGCGTCGACCTTGATGCGCTCCTGGCCGCGCGCGGACAGGACGATGATCGGCAAGTGCGTCCAGGTGCGCAGACTGCGCGCGACCTCGAGCCCGTCGAGGTCGGGAAGTCCGAGGTCGAGCAGCACGATGTCGGGGACGTGCTGCTCCGCGTGCAGGATCGCCTCGCGCCCGCTCACGGCCTCGAGCACGCGATAGCCATGGTGCGTGAGGCCCGTGCGCAGGAAGCGCATCACCTGCGGTTCGTCTTCGACCACGAGGACCAAGGGTTGTGACGAGTCCATGGGCCGTCACTCGTGCAGAGCGGGACCAGGGGGCGGAACTCCGCCGCTCGGGAGCTCGACCAGGAAAGTCGCGCCTCCGCCGGCACGGTCCATCACCTGGATCGAGCCGCCGTGGGCTTCGACGAGCGCGCGCGCGACGGCCAGACCGAGCCCAGCTCCTTCGGATTGGCCCGGCACGCCGACACGGTAGAACCGCTCGAAGATCTTCTGTTCGAGGCCGGGCGGGATCCCACTCCCTCGGTCGGAGACCTCGAAGACCACCGAGCCCGTGCCCGCGTGGACGGACATGTCGATTCGCGAACCTTCGGGGCTGTACTTCGCTGCATTCTCGAGCAAGTTGACGAGCACCTGCTCCAGCAGCACAGGATCCACGGGGGCCTGGAGGATGTGCTCGGGAAGGCCGAGCTCGATCGTGCGCGAACCCATGCGCCCGCGCATCCGATCGACGGCGGAGTGAACGACTTCGTCGACGGGGCACCATTCCTTCTTCACCTGTACCGCGCCCGATTCGATCTTCGTCAGGTCGAGCAGGTTCGCGACCAGTTGGCTGAGCCGGTCCGATTCCTCGTGGATGGCCTGGAGCAGCTCGCGGCGGGAAGTCTCGTCCAGCGGGCTTGCGTCATCGAGCAGCACCTGGGCGGAGCCCTTGATCGATGCGAGCGGCGTGCGCAGGTCATGGGAGACCGTGGAGAGCAGCGTGCTGCGTAGCCGTTCGGCCTCCGCGGCTACTCTCGAACGGGCCGCGTCCTCGGTGAGCAGCACTCGTTCGAGCGCAAGGGCCGTTTGACCCACGAAAGTCTCCAGGATCTGACGCTGCGAAGGCGTCAAGTCGTCCCCGCGCTGCCGTGTCGCGATTGCGAAGACTCCGAAGGTGCCGCGTGAGCCCACGATCGGGAGGTAGAGCCCGCGAGATGCCGGCAGAGTATCTGTGCCGAATCCGGCCGGCCGGCCGTGCTCGAACACCCAGCGCGCGACCGCGGTCTCGCGCTCCGACGCGAGTTCCTCAGACGCGCCGCGGACAAGCCGCTCGAGTCCTTTGTCATCGGTGCCGCGAAAGATCGCGGCGTCGCAGCCGAACAGGTTGCGGACTTGTCGGACGGCCGTCTCCGCGATCGGCAGCGCTTCGCGCTCGACGCCCAGCGCGCGGCTCATCTCGAACAGCGAGGCGGTGCGCCGCTCGCGCTCGCGCGCCGCGTCGGCTAGCTCGCGCATGAGGACCGTGCGATGGCTGACGCTGACTGCGACGACGAGCATCACGGCGAACGTCACTATATAGCGGAAGTCATCGATGGCAAACGTGTTGTATGGAGGCACGAAGAACCAATCGAGCGCCGCAATGCTCAGAACGGCAGCTAGGAACGAGGGGCCGCGCGACAATCGGCTCGAAGCAATGAGAACCCCGAGCAGATAGATCATCGCCTGATCGGCCAGCGTGAACACCTCGCGCGTAGCAAGCCCCAAGAGAGTGCAAACGACGATGGGAACAAATGCCCACGCGTACTCGCGCGAGCGACCACGAAGCATCGGCGCCGGCCGAAGTTGCGTCTTTTCGGCTTCGGGCTCACCAGATGTGACGAGCACTTCGATGTCGCCGGAATGCCGAACCAGATGGTCGACGACCGACCCTCGTAGCGCTCGCAACCAACTTGGAGTCGATGGCCGTCCCACGAGGATGCGCGTGATGTTGCGGTCGCGCGCGACGTCTAGGATCTCGTCGCCAGCCCGCTCGCCCCGCACGACGAGCGTTTCCGCGCCCAAGCGCTGAGCGAGGGCAAGATTGGCTGCCAAGCGCTCACGATCCGAGTCCGGACGGCGCTCGAAGGCGGGACCTTCCACAGTAAGGGCGATCCAAGGCGCGTGCAGGCTGGCCGCCATGCGCCGCCCGGCCCGGAGCAGGTTCGCTGCTGAGTGCGACCAGTCGATCGCGACAAGCAAACGCTCGCCGATGCGCCATGAGGCTTCGATTCCGTGCTCACGCCGCCATTGATCCGCCTGCGCATCGACGCGCTCGGCGGTGCGGCGCAGCGCAAGCTCGCGAAGCGCGATCAGGTTTCCCTTCTTGAAGAAGTTGGCGGTCGCGCGCTCGGCTTGCGCGGGCACATATACCTTGCCTTCGCTCATGCGCTTGAGGAGATCGTCCGGCGGCAGGTCGACGAGTTCGATCTCGTTCGCCAGGTCGATCAGTGAATCCGGCACGGTCTCGCGCACGGAGACGCCGGTGATGCCACGCACGACATCGTTCAAGCTCTCGACGTGCTGCACGTTCAAGGTCGAGTAGACCTCGATTCCGGCCTCCAGCAGCTCCATGACATCTTGCCAGCGGCGCGCGTGGCGAGAGCCGGGTGCGTTCGTGTGGGCAAGCTCGTCGACGAGCACGAGCGAGGGATGCCGTGCCAGGGCGGCGTCGAGGTCGAATTCGTGCAGCTCGACGCCGCGGTAGTGCAGGTCTCGGCGGGGGATGACTTCGAAGCCATCTGCGAGCGCGGCCGTCTCGGCGCGACCGTGCGTCTCGATCACGCCGATCGCGACGTCTGCGCCCTGCGCCTTGCGCGCACGCGCCTGCTCGAGCATCGCGTACGTCTTGCCGACTCCAGGGACCGCGCCGAAGAAGATCTTCAGTCGACCGCGCTGACTGCGCTCGCGCTCCGCCGCGGCTCGAGCGAGCATCTCCTCCGGCGCCGGTCTGCTGTCGTTCACGGGTGCCACAATGGTCCTACTGCGCTCGGTCGAGCGCCAGGTTGAGGAGCAGCACGTTGACCCGCGGCTCGCCCAGGAACCCAAACGTGCGGCCTTCGATGTGCTCTTCGATGAGCCCTCGCACGCGCGCGCTGTCCATTTGTCGTTCACGCGCGACGCGCTCGACCTGGAACCGCGCGGCCGCGGGGCTGATGTGGGGATCCAGACCGGAGCCGGAGGAAGTCACGAGGTCGACTGGAATGGGTTGCTCTCCTCCGGGGAGCGCGCGCAGCCTCGCGACACGCCCTGTCACGGCCTCCGTGAGTGCGGGATTGGTGGGCCCCAGATTAGAGCCCGAGGACGCCGCTGCGTTGTAGGGCACTGGTCCTGTGGCCGACGGACGGCCCCAGAAGTATTTGGGATCGTCGAATGCCTGCCCAACGAGCTCGGATCCGCGCACGACGCCGTCTACGACGATCTGACTGCCGTCGGCTTGGTGCGACAACGCCGCTCGCGCGGCCACCGTGACGAGGAGCGGATAGGCGAGACCCGTCAACAAGGTCATCGCGATGAACAGGACGAACGCTGCACGCATTTCACGGAACATTGACTACTCCAGAGCTCAGGCGAGTCCCGCCGCCGAAAGTGCCAGATCGATCAACTTGATGCCCGCGAACGGCGCGATCAGACCGCCCAGGCCGTACACCCAAAGATTGCGTCGCAACAGCGCCGCGGCACCGATCGGCCGGTAGTTCACGCCGCGCAACGCCAGCGGAATCAGGGCAATGATGATCAACGCGTTGAAGATCACCGCCGAGAGAATCGCCGAACTGGGGCTGGCCAGACGCATCACGTCGAGCGCCTTCAGTTGCGGATACGTCAGCGCGAACGCCGCGGGGATGATCGCGAAATACTTGGCGACGTCATTGGCGATGCTGAAGGTCGTCAGCGAGCCGCGCGTCATCAGCAGTTGCTTGCCGATCTCGACGATCTCGATCAGTTTCGTTGGATTCGAATCGAGATCGACGAGATTGCCCGCCTCCTTCGCAGCCTGCGTCCCGCTGTTCATCGCGACGGCGACATCAGCCTGGGCCAGCGCCGGCGCATCGTTCGTGCCGTCGCCGGCCATCGCAACGAGGTGGCCCTTGGCTTGGTACTCGCGGATCAAGGCGAGCTTCATCTCCGGCGTCGCCTGGGCGAGGAAGTCGTCAACTCCTGCCTCGGCGGCGATCGCAGCCGCGGTCATCGAGTTGTCGCCCGTGATCATCACGGTCTTGATGCCCATGCGGCGCAGTTCTCCGAAGCGTTCGTGAATACCGCCCTTGACCACGTCCTTGAGCCGGATGACCCCGAGCACCTTCGCTCCATCGGCGACGACCAACGGAGTGCCGCCGACTTTGGCGATCTCCTCGACGCTCTGGCGCACGTCAGCGGAGTACGAGCCTCCGTTCCAGCCGACGAAGTCGGCGATCGCGTCGTAAGCACCCTTGCGAATTTCGCGCTTGTCGATGTTGACACCGCTCATGCGCGTCTGCGCGGTGAAAGGCATGAAGGTCGCGCCCAGCTCCTGGATCTTGCGTTCGCGCAGCCCGTGTTTCTCCTTCGCGAGCACGACGATGCTGCGACCCTCCGGTGTCTCGTCGGCGAGCGATGCGAGCTGCGCGGCGTCGGCCAATACTTCCATCGTCACGCCCTTCGCAGGAATGAACTCGGTCGCCTGCCGGTTGCCCAGCGTGATCGTTCCGGTCTTGTCCAGCAAGAGCACATCGACATCGCCCGCGGCTTCTACCGCGCGGCCTGAATTCGCGATCACGTTGGCCTGGATCATGCGGTCCATACCCGCGATGCCGATGGCCGAGAGCAAGGCGCCGATCGTCGTCGGGATCAAGCACACCAACAGCGCAACGAGCACGGCAACCGTGACCGCGCGACCCTGGCCGCTGGCTTCGACCGCGTAGGTGGAGAACGGCAAGAGGGTTGCGGTGGCGAGCAGGAACACGATGGTCAAGGCCGCGAGAAAGATGCTCAGCGCGATCTCGTTCGGAGTCTTGCCGCGCTTGGCACCCTCGACCAGCGCGATCATGCGATCGAGGAAGGCCTCGCCCGGATTCGTGGTCACCTTGACGACCAGCCAGTCCGAGAGAACGCGCGTGCCGCCGGTCACCGAACTGCGATCCTCGCCGCTCTCGCGGATCACCGGCGCGCTCTCGCCTGTGATCGCGCTCTCGTCGACCGAGGCGGTACCGTCGACAACTGCGCCGTCGCAGGGAATCACGTCGCCGGCAGAAACCAGGACGAAATCGCCCTTGCGCAGACTTGGCGCCGGGACCGACTCATGGCGTTCGCGCTGCATCGGATCAACAAGGCGCTTCGCCACGACGTCGCGCCGCGACTTGCGCAGACTCTCGGCCTGCGCCTTGCCGCGGCCTTCGGCCAACGCTTCGGCGAAGTTCGCGAACACGAGCGTGAACCAAAGCCATGCGGAAATCGCGAGGATGAAGCTCCAGCGCTCCTTGCCTTCGCCGAACATCGCTTGCACGCACAGTCCCGTCGTCATGACCGCTCCGACCCAGACGACGAACATCACCGGATTGCGCACTTGCGAGCGCGGATCGAGCTTTCGGAACGAGTCGATCAATGCGCGACGGGTGATCATCGGATCGAAAAGCGGCTTCGTCTTGTGGCTGGACATGTGTTGGAGATCGCGCTGTTCTCACTGCATCATCTGCAAGTGTTCGACGAGCGGGCCGAGCGCAAGTGCGGGGATGAACGTCAGCGCACCGACGAGCAGGACGACGCCGATCAGCAGAAAGACGAACAAGCCGTCGTGCGTCGCGAGCGTTCCGGCTCCCGCCGGAACGATGTTCTTGTTCGCAAGGGATCCGGCGATGGCGAGTGCAGCCAGTGCAGGGAAGAAGCGCGCGAGGAGCATCGCCAGCCCCAAGGCCAGGTTGTAGAACGGAGTGTTCGCAGAGAGGCCAGCGAACGCGCTGCCGTTGTTGTTGCCTGCCGAGCTGAACGCGTAGAGGATTTCGCTAAAGCCGTGCGCACCGGGATTCGCGACGCCGACCTTGCCCTGCGCCAGCACGACCGCAATGGCCGTGCCGAGCAACACCGCCAGGCACGGGACCAGGATTCCCATCGAGGCCATCTGCATCTCGAAGGCGCCGATCTTCTTGCCCAGGTATTCGGGTGTGCGACCGACCATCAAGCCGGCCATGAACACGGCCACGATCACGAACAACAGCATGCCGTACAACCCGGAGCCGACTCCGCCGAAGATCACTTCGCCGAGCTGCATCAACAGCATCGGTACCATTCCCCCAAGAGGCGTGAACGAGTCGTGCATCGAGTTGACCGACCCGTTCGATGCCGCGGTGGTCGTCACCGCCCAGATCGCCGATGGCGCGATGCCGTTGCGCAGTTCCTTGCCCTCCATGTTCCCACCGGGCTGTGAATCGTCGGCGGAGACATCGATTCCCTGACCAGAGAGCGTCGGCGTCGCCCCCTGCTCGAAGACATTGACCGCGGCGATCGCCGGCACGAGCACGAGCAGCATCGCAGCGATCAATGCGACGCCTTGTCGGCGGTCCTTGACCATCGCGCCGAAGGTGAAGCACAGGCCCGCAGGAATCAGCAGGATGGCGAGCGCCTGCAGCAGATTCGACAACGGCGTGGGATTCTCGAGCGGATGCGCCGAGTTCGTGTTGAAGAACCCGCCGCCATTCGTGCCCAGCTGCTTGATGGCGACCTGCGACGCCGCCGGACCGACGGCGATCGACTGCTGCGCCAGCGTCGAGCCGTCAGCGTTGGCGATCGGGTCGAGGAGTTGTGCGACGACGGGTGCGCCGAAGTTCTGCACCACGCCCTGCGACACGAGGAATACTGCGAACAGCGTCGATAGCGGCAGCAGGACGTAGAGCGTCGAGCGCGTCATGTCGACCCAAAAGTTGCCGATCGCCTGACTCGAGCGGCGCGAAAACCCGCGGATCAGCGCCACCAGGATCGCCATGCCCGTCGCCGCGGAGACGAAATTCTGCACGCCCAAAGCGAGCATCTGCGTCAGGTGGCTCATCGTCACCTCGCCGCTGTAGCCCTGCCAGTTCGTGTTGGTCATGAAACTGACGGCGGTACTGAAGGCGGAGTCCGGCGTGACCTGGGCCTGTCCGGCAGGATTCAGCGGCAACCGGTGTTGCGCGCGCTGAAGCGCGTAGACGACCAGGAAGCCGACGAGATTGAACGCGAGCGCACAGCGCGCATAGGCCTTCCAACTCATCTCGTCGGTCGAGCTCACTCCCGCGATGCGATAGGTGAAGCGTTCGATTGCGCCGAAGGCACGCTGGGATGCGCGGGCCTCGCCCGTGTAGACGCGCGCCATGAATTCACCCAGGGGCACGGCCAATGCGACCAGGACCAGCACGTAGACGAGGATTTGCAGCCAGCCCATGGCGATCAGTCGAACAGCTCGGGTTTGAACATGGCGAGGAACAGGTACACGAACAGGCCTAGCGTGACGACCAACGCGATCCAATGGACGACACTCATGGCATCAGCTGCTCGAGTCGACGCTTCGTTCGTCGACGACACCGACGATCCAGTCGAGCAGCAGAAAGAACGCGACGGCGATCGCGACGTACAGAAGGTCGAATGCACTCATGTGATCGTGGCCTGCTCCTGGTTGGCCGAAGCGTAGGATGCGGTCGCGCTAAGAAGTCGCTAAATCGACATGGCAATCTGCTAACGCACCGACAAGAACGGACCTTCGCGGTTGTTCTCAGCCGCGCTTCGACTCAGGGTGCTCGCGCGACGACTCCGTCGCCGAGTTCGAGTCGTCAGTTCGAGCACTACCCATCCCCATGTGCCCTTCCGTTCGCAAGTCGCTTGTCTTCTCAGCGTTCATCGTTGCACTGAGCTCGATCGCAACCGCGCAGGAGACGATCAGCACCGATCGCCCCGGGTTCACGTTCACACCGTGGCTGGTGCCGACCGGCCGGTTCCAGGCCGAGCTGGGGATTCCCAGCGCTGTCATCACGGAAGGAAGCGGCGGCGACAGCAAGGCATGGAACTTACCGCTGCAATTGCGCTACGGACTCTCCTCCGCGCTGGAGCTGCGCCTGGGCAGTCCGATGTACACGGCGGTGAGCGACGATGTGACGGACACGACTACTGAAGGCTGGGGCGACGTCGAGGTCGGCGCCAAGGCCGCGCTCTCCGACGCAGCTGGATGGCTGCCGAAGTCGGCGCTGATCGCCGGAGTGCGCTTGCCTGTGGGCGACGACGATTTCACCTCGCATCAGGCGGGCTACAACCTCAACTGCGTCGCGGATTGGGATCTCGGCGGCGGCAACCTGTTCCGCGGAATGGCCGGCGTCTCGCGCACGCCGAGTGGCAGCGACGACGCCCTGACAGGAACATTTGTTGCGTTGTTGGGCCGCGCCTTCAGCTCGCAGTGTTCCGGCTATGTCGAGCTGACGGCCCTGCCCGGATTCAACGACGTGGCGGTGGACCAGAACTACGCCGGCGCGGGCATCGCGTACCTGGTCAACAACGACTTGCAGCTCGACTTGTCCGGCGATTTCGGCCTCGACGCGGATTCGGCCGACGCCATTCTCGCCCTCGGAGTTTCCTGGCGCCGCTGAGACCCGGCTGTGATGGTCTGACGCGAGCTCGCGCGCGCGGCTAGCGGCCCGTTGATGGACTCGCGGGAGTCGGTCAGCGACGGCGAAGACGTTGCCAGCCTGCGCATCGAGGAGCACCACCGCTGGCGATGCGACAACGTGATGGAGACCGACAGCACGACGGATGGATCCCGACGAGCGAACTGGTCCGCTCGCCTGTCACGGACGGACCGGTCCTGTCCAGGGAAGTCGGCTTCGCATCGGACTCGTTCACAGCGTGCAAGTTGCTGCTTCGATTCCAGCGCGGCCGACCACCTCGAGTAGATTCCCAGGCCGCGCGCTCACTTCGCAGCCTCTGCCTTGCGTGTGAACACGAAGCTCTTGGCTCTTGTTCCGTCGAGCAACGAGATGGTCGCGGTCATCCCATTCTCGGTCCGCTCGTAGCGAATGCGCTGCGGGTGATCGTGCTTGGCGTTCTCGAAGACCATGACCTTGTCGTCCAGCTCCGTCATCAGGAACGGCACCGGCGGGTCGCCGCCCGGCTGGGGGATGTACGAGATCAAGTCCTTCTTGACCATGATGCGCAGGAACTCGAAGAAGCTCGTCCTCTTCGAGTCGTACGTGTGCGACACGCCCATCATCGTGCTGCCCTTGAGCGGGAACCAAGTCTCCTCGGTGATCTTCTCGCCGTCCTTGATCTCCCAAGTTCCCGCGAGCCAGGCGAGCTTCTGAGGATCGAAGGAATGCGCCGGCGCTTTCTGGGCGTCCTGAGCGCTGCTGATGAACAGGAGGCAAACACCTGCCAGCGCGGTGCTGAGGAAGTTCATGGGAATGGGTCCTCGGTGAATGGTGGTGGTAAGGCGCGGAATCGAACCGGATCCTAGCGACCCGAGGGTTGCACGTGAGAATTCGCTCGCGCACGTCCACCAATGGGTGGCGCGCGCAGCACCAGAGCGCTTGGACTGCGCGAGCACTCACGCTCGAATGGGTCGCGGGCGGCCGCTGGCCGCGATTCCCGACGCACGGCACCAAGGAGTCAAGCTCGCATTGGGTAACGTCTGCCAGGGCGGTTCCGACAATGGCAAGGTTCGCGACCCTCGGTGAACGGGGCAGCACCGACCATGCTCGCTTCACAACAGCGGGCTCGTGATCGTCGTGTGCTGCTCTCCGCCACCAGCGCGATGCCAGCAGGGCTTCCTCCAGCCGGCAGGCGGCCTGCGGAAGCACCGCTTGGTCGCGCGGAGGACTCTCCGTGCAAACCGCAGCCCCGAGCGCACGACCTCGATGGGGGAAGCGAATCGCACAGGCCGCCCCGATCCCAACTGCCCGTGGAAGGGAGTCCGCGTAGGGCCGCTCGAAAGCTAACGTAGCCGCCCATGACGCAAGGCCCGACCGCCCGCATGCCTCGGCAGATCCCGTTCATCATCGCGAACGAGGGTTGCGAACGCTTCAGCTTCTACGGGATGCGCAACATCCTGACGATCTTCCTCGCCGGCGCGTTCTTCTCGAACCTGCCGACAGCAGAGGCCGAGAGCGAAGCGAAGGACATCTTCCATGTCTTCGTCGCAGGCGTGTACTTTTTCCCGCTGCTCGGCGGCTGGCTGTCCGACCGCTTCTTCGGGAAGTACCGCACGATCCTCTGGGTCTCGATCGTCTACTGCATCGGCCAGGCGTTCCTGGCGATGTTCGACGACGAACCCGCGGGCTTCTACGCCGGCCTGTTCCTCATCGCGCTCGGCTCGGGCGGCATCAAACCGCTGGTGTCGACGTTCATGGGCGATCAGTTCGACCAGACGAACAAACATCTGGCCAAGGTCGCCTTCGACGCCTTCTACTGGATCATCAACTTCGGCTCGTTCTTCGCGTCGCTCTTCATGCCGAAGCTCCTGCAAGGCTGGGGGCCAGCCGAGTGGTGGGGACTATCGCCGGCGTCGGTCGCGTTCGCCGTGCCCGGCATCCTGATGTTCGTGGCGACCGTGTTCTTCTGGGGCGGGCGCAAACGCTACGTGATGGTCCCGCCGGCGCCGCCCGATCCGCATTCGTTCACGCGCGTCGTGCGCACGGCGCTCACCGCGCCCGGCGGCGGCGCGGGCCTCTCGATCGCCATCGCGGGTTGCGTGCTGGCGGCAGGCTCGATCGCGTGGCTTCCGCTGGCCGGCAGGGGCGGCGGCAAGGACATCGTGATCGCCTTGTGCCTCGCGCTGGTCTTCGTGCTCGCCGGCGGTGGCCTCGGCGCCTGGATCCAGCTCGATCGCGCGCGCGGCAAGCATCCCGACGAAGCCGTCGACGGCGTGCGCTCGGTGCTGCGCGTCCTGGTGATCTTCGCGCTGGTGACGCCGTTCTGGTCGCTGTTCGACCAGAAAGCGTCGACCTGGGTCTTCCAGGCCGGCGCGATGACCAAGCCCGCGTGGTTCAGCCCCGCGCAGATGCAGGCGTTGAACCCGGCGCTGGTGATGCTGATCATCCCGCTCAACAACCTCGTGATCTACCCGGCCATGCGCCGCCGAGGGCGCGAGCCGAGCCAGCTCGGTCGCATGGGCCTTGGCATCGCTCTCTCAGGTGCGTCGTGGGTCGTCGCGGGTCTGCTGCAACTCGTGATCGACGCGGGCACTCCCGTATCGATCGCGTGGCAGATCGTGCCCTACGTGCTGCTGACCGCCGGCGAGGTACTCGTGTCGGCGACGGGGCTCGAGTTCGCCTACAGCCAAGCTCCCGCGTCGATGAAGGGCGCGATCATGAGCTTCTGGAGCCTCGCCGTCACCGTCGGCAACCTCTGGGTGCTGATCGTCAACGCGGTGGTCAAGAACGGCGCCGTCACCGAGGCGATCCTCGGCACGGGCATGGGCGTGATCGCCTTCCAGATGTTCTTCTTCGCGGCCTTCGCATTCGCCGCTGCGCTCGCGTTCCATCTGGTCGCGCGCCGTTATCGGATGGTCGACAACTACCGCAGGGCCTGACCTATTCCTGAGCTTCGGCTCCAAGCGCAGGAAACCGCTGTCCGGACTGTGTTGCGCCGACGTGTTCGATCCCGAGCGACCTACAGGTCGCCTCCCGCTGCACGGCTTCCACCGAAGCCGTGCCACGCCCGCTTCGCGGGCTGACGCGGGACCCTTTGGTCGAACACGTCGTCGCGTCTTGCCGGCCAGCGGTTTCCTGCGCTTTCGCTCGAAGCTCATGAATGGGCCGGGCTAAGAGGGGCGGCCCGGATCCCAGCCAGGCAACGCGGCCGCCTGCTTGACCCAGCTCGCCAGCTGCGCCTCGTCGAGTCGGTCGCCTTCGCGGATATCGAGGTAGCGCGTTCCCTTGACCTTGCTGGCGCCGGGCGGGGGCGGTCTCAGCGACGAGCCGCGGAAGAAGCCCAGCTTCACGTAGTGCGTGAAGGTGTGGAAGCTCAGGAACCAACCCTGGCCCTCGATGCCGTAGAACGGCGAGTTCCACTTCACGGCTTTGCGCACGTTGGGCACGCTGCGCGTGATGAGCGCGTCGAGGCGCTTGCCGAACTCGCGCTTCCATCCCGGCATCGCGGCGATGTACGCCTGTACCGGAGCGTCGCCCTCCGCCTTCGCGATCTGCGGGTTGCCCCCAGAGAGGAGGACGACCTGCTTGCTTCTTCGCACTTGGACCGGCTTGCCCTCGCCCGCGCCTGGCCTGGCATTCGTTCCGGCCTTGGGAGCGGACTTGGTGGGCGACTTGCGCGTCGGATCATCCTGGGCCACCGCGGCTTTCACGAGCGCCTTGAATGCGCGCGCGTCGACCTGCTCCCCCTCGTGGATGTCGATCGCCCTTCGCGTGTTGCCTTCCAAGCTGGAATTGAAGAGGCGCGATGGGTCTTTGATCCTGGCACCGCGTGCGAAGGTGAGCTTCACGGTCTTCGTGTAGGCCTCCCCGGTGCAGACGATCCCGTGGTGAGACCAGACCGGAGTGCTCCACTTCCATTCCTCCGTCATCTCAGGGTCGGCTTCCAGGATCAGCGACCGCATGCGCGCCAGGGTCTGTCCGCGCCACCCACCCAGATCGCGGATCCGCTGGTCGATGAGATGGCTGGGCGTTTGTTCCTTCGGTGATGGGTTCGCTCTCTTGGGCATGGATCATGTCCTCGCTAACGCAGTGCAGTCTAGCGGCCACAGTTCATCCACGGCGCGGCCGTCGAGTCCGACGAGCCGGCCGCACGTTCAGCCGCCACGTCGCCCGACGTGCCACTTCGTGACATGCAGCAGCACGAACAGGACATGCCGGTGAGCCAGAGCAAGCCGAGCGGGAACAGCGGCAAGTCGCTCGCCCAGACGACCGACTCAGCTTGTCCCAAGGCGACGGAAGTCACGATGACGGCCAGCGCGCAGGCCACGGACAGCCCGCGGCGGGTTTGCCGAACCTGTTGTTCCAGCTCACGGGATCTTCGCGAGCAGGTCGACGAGGGGCGATGCCGCTCTCCTGCAACCGACGGGACCTCGAGACTTCGGCGTCGGCCCTCGTCCCCATCGCCACCGGCCCGCACCCGCCGGGGCCCGTGGCTGGCGGCCACCCGTCCGCCGATCGGTTGGGATCCAAAGCAGGGCCTGTTGCAACACCCCACAGGATCCGGAAGGCAGGCTCCCGATTGTCTCCACTTCCTGCCCAGCGAACGCCGATGAGGTCGGCCATGCCTGGCCCGCGGGTCTCGACCCGCAGGCTCGATCGAGGGGAGCTCGCAACCGAGCCGATCGAAAGGGGAGAAGATGGGACCTGGTTCTTTTCGCGGACGAGCGCTGCTCGTCCTGGGAGCGGTACTTGGGGCCGGAGACTTCGCGGAGGGTCAATCGCTGATCCACCGCGTCGGCGGCATGGCCGCGGGCGAGCGGCATGGAGCCGCCGTGGCGATCGTCGGGGACTTGAACGGCGACGGCAGGGCTGAGTTCGCCATCGGCGCGCCCGGCGCGGCGTCGGGCTTCGGCCTCGTGCGCATGTACTCGGGCGTCGACGGCAGCCTGCTGTGGGCGATCCAAGGTCCGACCTCGGGTTCGAGCTTTGGCGCGAGCCTGGCGGGGCTTGGAGACGTCGATGGCGACGGTCTTGCCGACCTCGCGATCGGCGCTCCGCTCGCGAGCTTCACCGGATTGGTCGGCTGCGGCATCATCCGCGTCGTCTCCGGGGTCAGCGGAGCAACGCTGCGCACTTTCCGCGGCGACTCGTCCGGCGACCACATGGGCTGGTCGGTGGGCAGTGCCGGGGACATCGACCACGATGGAGTGCCCGACATCATCGGCGGCGCCATCGACGACGACGACCTGGGCGAAAGCACGGGCTCGGCGCGCATCTGGTCGGGCGCGACGGGGATGGCGATCCACAAGTTCGTCGGTGGATCGATGCGCGAACTCTTCGGCTATTCCGTGGACGGTGGAGCCGACGTGGACGGCGACGGCACGAGCGATCTCGTCGTCGGCGGCGCGTACTTCACTTCCGCGCCTCAAGGCGGTGTCGTGCGCGTGCTGTCGGGCAGCACGTTCGCCACGCTGTGGAGCACGCCCGTCGCCCCCGCGCGCGATGGGCTCGGAAGTTCCGTCGCGTTCGTGGGGGACGTCGACGGCGACGGCTACTCCGACGTCCTCGCCGGCGCGCGCCAGCCGTTCGCGGGCGGCGTCGGCTACGCGCGTCTGTACTCGGGAGCGAACGGATCGCTGCTGTTGCAGCTCACTGCGGCTCCGCTGCAACGCGCTTTCGGCAGCTCCGTGGCCGCGGCCGGCGACGCCGACTGCGACGGCCTTCCCGATCTCGCCATTGGCGCGCCGGACTCGAGCACGGGCGGGACGCTGAGCGGCGTCGTGCGCATCTACTCGGGAGCGAGCGCGACCGTTCTGGCCGAGTACGTCGGTGCGCCGGGCTCGCGCCTGGGGACCTGCGTGCGCGGCGGCGGCGACATCAGCGGCGAAGGCTGGCCCGATCTGGTCCTGGGCGCGCCGACCGAAGCCTCGGGCGCAGGCCAGTCCGGCGCGGCCTACGCTTTCTCGGGTTCGGACGCTCCGCCGCCCGATGCCGACGGCGACGGAACCCCCGATGCCTTGGACGGCTGCCCGATCGATCCGAACAAGGTCGCGCCCGGCGCTTGCGGCTGCGGCGTGGCGGACACGGACAGCGACGGGGACGGCACCCCCGACTGCAACGACGGCTGCCCGAACGATGCCGGCAAGCTCGCGCCTGGCGCCTGCGGCTGCGGCGTGGCGGACATGGACAGCGACGGGGACGGCACGCCCGACTGCAACGACGGCTGCCCGAACGATGCCGGCAAGCTCGCGCCCGGCGCTTGCGGCTGCGGCGTGGCGGACACGGACAGCGACGGGGACGGCACGCCGGACTGCGACGACGGCTGCCCGAACGATCCTGGCAAGCTCGCGCCTGGCGCCTGCGGCTGCGGCATCGCCGACAGCGACAGCGACCAGGACGGCACGCCGGACTGCTACGACGCTTGCCCCTTCGACGCGAACAAGCTCGCGCCCGGCGCCTGCGGCTGCGGCGTGGCGGACACGGACAGCGACGGAGACGGCACGCCGGACTGCGACGACGGCTGCCCGAACGACGCGGGCAGGATCGCGCCCGGCCCCTGCGGCTGCGGTGGCGGGCCCGAGACCGATTCCGACAACGACGGCACGCCGGATTGCGCGGATGGGTGCCCCACGGACCCGTTCAAGGTGCTGCCGGGCATCTGCGGCTGCGGCCAAGCGGACGTCGACACCAACGGCGACGGCTTGTTCGACTGCCAGGAGGCTGGGACCTCGCTCGAGGCCGACGTGCTCGAGATCTCCTACGCTTCGCAAGCGACGCAGCACCTGACGCTGCGCGCCGGGAAGAGCAACGCCGGCCGACGGTTCCTCATGCTGGCGAGCCTGCATGGCAGCGTGCCCGGGTTCTACTTGAACGACGTGCACGTGCCGCTCGTGTACGACCGCTTCACGTGGCTCAACCTGATCCCGCAGCGGCCCTCGGCGATCGTGCCCGTCGCGGGAATCCTCGATGCCGAAGGAGAGGCGCACGTCGAAATCCAGGTCAGCCGCCTGCACGGCCGCGGATTCTGGGTCGGGCGTACGCTGCACCACGCTTTTGTCCTGCAGGACGAGCAGGGTCGGGTGACCTTTGCCAGCAATGCGGTCGGGCTGACGATCATGCCCTAGTGTCCTGTCTCAGAAGTACGCTGCATAAGGCGGCCCGAATGCGTCTTCCTGGCAAGGCGCCGCGACGCCGCGTGTTCGCTGCAACACTCGAAAGGTAAGCCCCGGTGCGGCGAAGCCGCACGCGAACGACGCAGTGCGTCGTTCGCGAGGGGATCCC
>Ga0315910_10000630_pt1 | contig 34475 bp, 22 predicted proteins | sample EdamamesoilMG_FD_204470 | JGI IMG/M metagenome (GOLD analysis project Ga0315910, IMG submission 204470) | Garden soil microbial communities collected in Santa Monica, California, United States - Edamame soil | ecosystem: Environmental > Terrestrial > Soil > Garden | place: USA: California...
CCGTTCGATGCGACTGCTGGCCAGGTGCACGGCGGCGAGAGCCAGCCCTACCTCGCGCGCGTCGCCCGGGGTCACACCCCGGCTGCAGCGGATATCGCCCTCGACCCATGGGAAGAGCACGAACGGTTTGCCGGCGTGGGACGGCAGCTCGCCCGCGGGCGACAGCGCTTCGGCTACCGGCACGCCGCCGGTCGAAAGCGCGTGAAGCAGCGCGATCTCACGCGCCGCGCCGGTCTCGGCCTGCTCCTCGTACAGGCGCGCGAAGAAGGTGCGGCCGTCCGCGCTTCGAGCACGAAAATTGGAGTTCACCGAGCCGAGCTCGAGCGGCTCGATCGCCGTGATCTCGACGCCGCACACTCGGCCGAGCCGCTGGGCGGCCTCGAGCGGGAGCTCCGTCAAGAGGGCCATCGAACGCTCAGCCTTCGTCGTCCCGTCGCGGGCGGCGATTGCAGTCGAGCACTTGCTTGCGTACGCGGACGGCGTCCGGCGTCACTTCGACGAGCTCGTCGCGGTCGATGAACTCGAGCGCGGTGTCGATCGTCAACACGTGCGGCGGCGAGAGGATCACGTTTTCGTCGCGGCCGGCCGCGCGAATGTTGGTGAGCTTCTTCTCGCGGGTCGCGTTCACGTCGAGATCGTTCGGTCGATTGTGCTCGCCCACGAGCATGCCCTCGTACACCTCGACGCTGGGTCCGATGAACAGGACCCCGCGCGGCTGGAGGTGAAAGAGGGCGTACGGCGTGGTCGTCCCCTTGCGATCAGCGACCATGCCGCCGTTCGGGCGCCGGAGCATCGGCCCCGCGTAGGGCTCCCAGCCCTCGAACAGCGAGTTCAACAGGCCCATGCCGCGCGTTTCCGTCAGGAACGCGGAGCGAAAGCCGATCAGGCCGCGGGACGGCACGACGTACTCGAGCCGGGCGCGCCCGAACCCGAGATTGGCCATCTTCACGAGCTTACCGCGACGCTCGCCGAGGCGGGTCGTGACCGCACCCACGTACGCCTCCGGCACGTCGACGCTCACCCGTTCGATCGGCTCGCACTGCACGCCGTCGATCTCGCGGACAACGACCTCGGGCATGCCGAGCGCGAACTCGTACCCTTCACGCCGCATCGTCTCGGCGAGGACCGCGAGCATCAGCTCCCCGCGGCCGTAAACGATGAAGGTATCCGGCTCGGGGGTGTCCTCCATGCGCAGGGCGAGGTTGCGGCGCGCCTCCTTTTCGAGGCGATCGCGGAGGTGCCGCGACGTGACCCATTTGCCGACGCGGCCGGCGAGGGGTGAGGTGTTGACCACGAAGCGTATCTTGATCGTGGGCTCTTCGACGACGATGCGCGGCAGCGCGTCGGGGCGCTCGGGCGCGGCCAGCGTGTCGCCGATCTGCACCTCCTCCATGCCGGCGACGGCGACGATGTCGCCCATTTTCGCGCCGGTCACCTTGACGCGGCGAGGGCCCTCGTAGCCGTAGAGCGCGCTCACACGCGCCGGCTTCGACCCCTTCTCGCCGAGCAGCGAGATCGTCGTCCCGACGGCGATCGCGCCGCGAACGACGCGGCCGATGCCGAGACGCCCCACGTACTCGTCGTGCTCGATGTTGTGAACGAGGAGCTGGAGCGGCCCTTCGACGTCGCCGCGCGGCGGCGGCACGCGGGCGAGGATGGTCTCGAACAAAGGCTCGAGACTGGTCGCCTCGTCGGCGAGCTCGCGCTTGGCGAGGCCTGCCTTGCCGATCGCGTAGAGCGTCGGAAAGTCGGTCTGCGCGTCGCTCGCCTCGAGCTCGCAGAACAGATCGAACACCTCGTTCAGCACGTCGTTCGGGCGCGCGTCGCCACGGTCGATCTTGTTGATGACGACGACCACGGGCAGGCCGAGCTCGAGCGCTTTGCCGAGCACGAACCGCGTCTGCGGCAGCGGCCCCTCCGCTGCATCGACCAGGAGGAGCGCTCCGTCCGCCATCTTCAGCGTGCGTTCCACCTCGCCGCCGAAGTCCGCGTGGCCGGGGGTGTCGATGATGTTGATCGTCACGTCCCGGTATCGAACGCTGCAATGCTTCGCCAGAATCGTGATGCCGCGCTCCCGCTCGAGATCGTTCGAGTCCATCACCCGCTCGACCACCTGCTCATTCGTCCGGAACGTACCGGTCTGCTTGAGCATCGTGTCCACGAGCGTGGTCTTGCCGTGGTCGACGTGCGCGATGATGGCGACGTTCCTGATCTCGCTTCTCGGGGTCATGGGCCGGCCGCTCTTAGCACCGGGCCCCGGAAACTCGCGCGCTCCGCGACCGATAGTGGGGAAATGCCGATGAAACGCGGCTTCTTCGCCGCCCTGACCCTCGGTCAGGCCGCCCTTTCGGGCTGCGGTCCCGGTTCCGCCTCGCCCGCCGCCTTCCACGAGGGGCGCCTGCCCGCCGCCGCCGCCGAGCTTCGTGCCCTCGAACCGGCGGCGCGGGCGGCCGGCGGTCGGGCCCTGCCGCGCTACGCGAGGATTCGGGGCCTGGTCGAGCTCGGCCTCGGCAACGTGAGGGCCGCCGACCTCTGGCTCAGCCTCGCCAAGCGAGCTGCCGAGGGCGACGCACGCCTCTTCGACGCCGAGGAACGAGGTGAGCTCGACGCGGCGTGGCGCAGCATGGGCCGCATGCCCGGCGACCGCGGCTCGCGCTGAGCCGGCGCTCGGAACGTCCCGCGCGACCGGTCACGGCCGGCGCGTGATCACTCGCTCGAGCGGGACCTTTTCGTCCCAGGCGCTTTCGTAGCCGTCGTAGTGGACGAGCAGGTGCCCTTTGCCGGCGACCTCGAGCACCGTTGCCGCGTACACGCTGCCACGCCAGGTGACCCGCACGCGGTCTCCCACACGGTAGGGGTTGCCGAGGCCGACGGCTCCGGAGCCGGTCGGCGCTCCGGCCGCGCGAACCACCTTCGCCGGTGCGGGCGGCGGCGCCACACTGCCCTCGATGCGGCCGCGGATCCGGTCGACGCCGACTTCCTCGTCCCAGCGCTCGTCGTAGCCGTCGAAATGGACGCGGTAGCGCGCCGTGCCGCGCACGTCGACGACATAGGCGGGGTAGAGCTTGCCCTCCTCCCACTCGACCAGCACGCGCTCACCGATCCGGTATGGCCGCTTGCAACCGGCCACGGCGAGCGGCACGACGAGCAACCATCCGAGCCGGGCGATCGTGAGGCGGGCACGCGAGCGCACGCCCGAACGGTAGCATCACACCGGGACTTCCGAGCGGGGCTCGCTGCGTGGCGGCCTGAGCGTCCAGCCGGCACGCGCGAGCGCGCCGTGTCCTTGGTCGGCGGCCCTTCCGAAGACCGTCCGCGCGTGGCGGTAGGCGTACTCGAGGATTCGGCGCCGGACCTCGAAGCTCGAGGGGTTGCCGAAGAAGAGCAGGCCTTCCTCGGGCTCCGGCTCGACGAGCAGCACCGCCTTTCCAGCCGCCTCGGCGCGACGGCACTGCTCGCCGAGCGCGCGCGCCGCACCGATGCGAATCGCCTGGTTCGCGACCGCGAGCATGCCGCGCTCCCTGAGCGAACGCTCACCCTCGCGCTGCGGAACCGCGAGCGGCACGAGCGGGTTCACGACCACCATCACGTCGGCACCGTCCGCGAGTGCCACGTCGAGGTGCACGACCTGACCGGCACCCGGGTTCACGTACCAGCGGTCCCCGATGCCGACCGGGGAGAAGAACGGAGGGATCGCCATCGACGCGATGCAGGCGCGGGTGACCGGCACCGATGCCAGGTCGCCGGTCCCGAACTGGACGAGCTCCGCCGTTTCGAGGTCGTGGGCGAGGATGCGAAGCGCACGCGGCATCGCGAAAAATCCGTTCGGTACGCCGCGCCGAATGAAAAATTCGTCGAGGAAGCGCTCGTACCCTTCGAGCGTGAAGAGACCGCCGGGCAGCGCCTCCGCCAGCCGATCGAGCTTCTCCCACAATGCGGCTGGAGGCGGCAGCGCGCCGCGCGCCATCAGCCCGCCCGCGCCTTCACTGACCGCCGCGATCAGCGCCGGCAACGTCCGCCGCCATTCGGCGAAGTCGACACGCAGCAGATGCTTTCGCTCGAGGCCGAAATACGCGTCGGCCGGATCGAGAAACGCCCGGTAGATGCGCTGCACGGGGACGCCTCCCGCGAGCGCGGCCGACACGCTCGCGCCGCCACTGCTTCCCACGTAGAGGTCGAACCCGGACACTTCGACCCCTTCGAGCGCGTCCTCCAGCGCCGCGAGTGCCCCGACCTGAAAGAGAGCACCCGCCGCGCCGCCGCCCGGAAGACACAGCGCCACCTTCGCCTTCACGACACCACCCCACGATCGAGCTCTCGGGCCTGTCGAGCAAGCTCCCCGTGACCGAGGCGAACGACGAGCACCAAAAGAGCGAGCGAAGCCAGCGTGCCGGCGGCGACCAGCGGCACGGAGAGCGCTCGCTCGGTGGCGCCCCCGGTACCGAGCTCGAGGGCGAGACCGGTGGCGTTGAACCCCACGTGCACCCCGAGCGGCGGCCAGAGCGAGCCGCTCTCGGCGCGCAGCACGCCGAGCACCACCGCGAGCGCGAGGATCGGCGCCCAGTGACGTGGCTCTGGGTGAAGGAGCGTGAAGAGGAGGCCGGTCGTCCCCACGGTTCCGAGGGTCGTCGCATGGGGGCGAAGAGCCGTAAACAGCGCGCCACGGAAAAAGAGCTCCTCGGCGAGCGGCCCCGCCCCCGCCGCCACCAGCACCAAAAATGCCCCGTGCACGAGCGACCTCGGCCGGAGCATCGCGTCGCGCTCCTCGAGCACGTCGTGCGGCAGCGGGAACGCCTCGTGGATGAGCACCGTGATTTTTTCCGCCGGGGGGCACAGCGCGACACCGAGCAGGACCCCTGCCGCGACGAACGAAACCGATGTCGCTCGCATCCCGAACAGGTCGGAGAAGCTCTGGCCGGGGCGTCGCGCCGCGAACAGCGCCGACACGATGAGGAACACGACGATCTGCACGCCGCCCGCCATCACCAGATCGTGCTGTGCGTTCGGAGCGAAGGCGTGGGCGATGATGGCGGCTGGGATCCAGGCGAGCGTCAGGACGAGCGTCCACCCGACGGCGTCGACGTGGGAGAACCGGCCCTCCACTAGGCGGCCGCTCCCCGACGTTCGCGGAGATGAGGCAACACGCCCCGTTTCACCACCGTATCGCTGGCGAACTCGGCGAGCGTGTCGGGATGATCGATGGTGTAGTGGAGCCCCCGGCTCTCCCGCCGGCTCGCTGCCGACGAGATCACGAGCTCGGCCACGGTGGCGATGTTGCGGAGCTCGAGGAGGTCGCGGGTGACGAGGTGCTTCCAGTAATACTCGCGGATTTCCTGCTCGAGCAGCGCCACCCGGCGCGCCGCCCGCCGGAGCCGCGCGTCGGTGCGAACGAGACCCACGGAGTTCCACATCAGGCGTCGGAGCTCGTCCCAGTTGTGGGTGACGACGACGGCCTCGTCACTCGGCACGGCGGAGCCCGTCTGCCACTCCGGAACCTCGGGCAGCGGCGTGCCCCGGAGCCCCTCGATCAGCCCGCCGAGCTTGTCGGCGGCCCGTCGCGCCATCACGAGGCCCTCGAGCAGCGAATTGGAGGCCAGGCGGTTCGCGCCGTGAAGACCCGTACACGCCGTCTCGCCGAGCACCCAGAGCCCAGGCAACGTGCTGCGGCCGTGCAGGTCCGAGGTGACGCCGCCGCACAGGTAGTGCGCCGCGGGCACGACCGGGATCGGCTCGCTGGTGATGTCGACGCCGTACGATTTGCACTCGGCGTGGATGTTCGGAAAGCGGCTGCGCACGAAATCAGCCGCCTTGTGGGTGATGTCGAGCAACACGAACTCGGAACCGCTTCGCTTCATCTCGAAGTCGATGGCGCGGGCGACCACGTCGCGCGGCGCGAGGTCCCCGAGGGCGTGATGGCGCGCCATGAAGGCCTGGCCGTCGGGCAATCGGAGCGTCGCGCCCTCACCGCGGAGCGCCTCACTGAGCAGGAAGCTCTTCGCTTTCGGCTCGTAGAAGACGGTGGGATGGAACTGGAAAAATTCCATGTTGGCGACTTCCGCACCGGCGCGAAACGCCATCGCCACGCCGTCACCCGTCGCAACGTCGGGGTTCGACGTGTAGAGGTAGACCTTGCCCGCACCGCCCGTCGCCAGGACCGTCGTCCGCGCGAGGATCGTATCGACGACACCACGCTCTTCGTCGAGGACGTAAGCGCCCACGCAAATATCGGGCCCTCCGAAGCTCGACATCGTGATCAGGTCCACCCCCATGTGCCATTCGAGCATGCGGATGTTGGGTGAGGCGCGCACTGCCTCGAGCAGCGCTCGCTGGATCTCGCGTCCGGTGATGTCGCCTGCGTGGACCACGCGCCGCTCGCTGTGACCACCCTCGCGCCCGAGATCGAGGTCCCCGTTGCTGTTGGTCGAGAACGACGCGCCAACGCCGGCGAGCCAGCGCACCGCCTCCGGTGCTTCGCGCACGCAGAGGTCGACGACGATGTCGTGGCACAGGCCCGCTCCGGCGACGCGAGTGTCGTCAGCGTGCTTCGAGAACGAGTCCTCGGGGCCGAGCACCGCGGCGACACCGCCCTGCGCCCAGCTGGTCGCGGAATCGCCTGCGGCCCGCTTGGTGACGACCACGACCTCGCCGTGACGAGCGGCATGGAGAGCGAACGAAAGGCCGGCAATGCCGCTCCCGATCACCAGAAAGTCGGTACTCTCTCTCACGACGCTCGCGTTCTAGCACCCTACCGGCCCTTCCCGACGAGGCCAGCGCCGAGGCCCGCCCCCGCCGGCCTTCTGGCCGAAAGAGCCGGGTTGCTCGAGCCGGCTTCGCCTGGTGAGATGGCCCGAGGAGAACCCGTAGCGTGAAGATCCTGGTGGCCATCAAGCGTGTCGCGGACCCGGACAACGCGAACAAGATCAAGATCGCCCCTGCGGGCAACGCCGTCGATACGACGGGGCTCGAGTGGAAGGTGAACCCCTTCGACGAGTACGCCCTCGAGGCCGCGCTCCGCCTGACCGAGAACGGCAAGTCGCCGAAGCAGCGGATCGGCGAAGTGATCGCCGTCACGCTCGGCCCCAAGGAATGCGAGCAAACGCTGCGCGCCGCGCTGGCCACCGGGGCGGACCGCGCCATCCGCATCGACACCACGGACGACGCGCTCGACGGCCGGCTGGTGGCGCTGGCGCTCCAGGCGCTCGTGCTGTCCGAGAAGCCCGACGTCGTGCTGCTCGGCAAGCAAGCCGTGGACGGCGATTCGAACCAGGTCGGACAGCGGCTCGCGGAGCTCCTCGACTGGCCGATGGCGACCTTCGCGGCGACCATCCGCGAGGAGCAGGGGGCGCTACTCGTCGGGCGCGAGGTCGACGGCGGCGTGCTCACGCTCAAGGTCGGTCTGCCGGCGCTCGTGACGGTGGACCTCCGCGTCGTGGCGCCGACCAGCGTCTATTCCCTGCACACGGACCCCGCGCACAAGTACGCCGAGGGCGTCCGCTTCGCTCCCCTGCCCGCGATCATGGCCGCCAAGAAGAAGCCCCTCGACGTGAAGCCGCTCGCCGACGTGGTTCCGGGCGCCGCCCTCACCAGCCGCGTGTCGAAGTTCGAGCGCCCCGCGGCGCGGTCCGCCGGCGTCCGCGTGAAGGACGTCGCCGAGCTGGTCGACAAGCTGATGAACACCGCCAAAGTCCTCTGAGACGCACCCGAGCCCCGATGCCCAACGCACTCGTCATCGCCGAAACCTCCGAGAGCGGAGACGTCAAGAAAGCCACCCACTCGGCGATCACCTTCGCCAAGCAGGCGGCGCCCGCCCTCGGCGGCTCGTTCTCGATCCTCGTACTCGGCGCCCACGCGTCGAAAGCCGCCGCCGCCCTCACCGGTTTCGGCGCGGCGAAGGTTTTCGCTTGCGAGGATCCGACCCTCGAAAAATACACCGCCGAGCATTTCTCTCGAACCGTCGCCGAGATCGGCAAGGGTTTTTCCCTGCTCGTCGCCACGGCCACGAGCCAGGGGAAGGACCTCATGCCCCGCGTGGCCGCGCGGCTCGATGCCGCCTACGCCGGCGACTGCTCGGCGGTCCTCGTGGAGGGAAACAAGGTCCTCTACAAGCGCCCGATGTACGCGGGCAACGCGTTCGGCACGACGGAGCTCCTCACGGCGATCCACGTTGCCACCGCCCGCCAGAGCGAGTTCGACCCCGCGGCGCCGAGCGGCGGCACCTCGCCGATCGAGTCCGTCGCCAAGGTGGCGCCCGGTGCCGCCGCCGCGCGTGTCTCGGTCGTCTCACTCGAGGCCGTGACGAGCGAGCGCCCCGAGCTCACCGAGGCACGCGTCGTCGTCTCGGGTGGGCGGGCCTTGAAGGAGAAGTTCTTCGAGGTGCTCGAGCCGCTGTCGACCGCGCTCGGTGCCGCCATCGGCGCCAGCCGGGCAGCCGTCGACGCGGGCTACGCGCCCGGCGACTACCAGGTCGGCCAGACCGGCAAGATCGTCGCCCCGGAGCTCTATCTGGCGATCGGCATCTCGGGCGCCATCCAGCACATCGCCGGCATGAAGAGCTCCAAGGTGATCGTCGCGATCAACAAGGACGGCGAGGCGCCGATCTTCCAGATCGCGGATTATGGGCTGGTCGCCGACTTGTTTCAGGCGGTGCCCGCCCTGGTGGCCGAGCTCGCCAAGCGCGGCCGCTCAAGCGCTTGACCGAGCGCTTGACAGATCCGACGAAGGCCCTCATCCTCCCCGCGCCCAAAAGGGCCGCCTGTTCGGGGCGTAGCGCAGTTTGGTAGCGCGCACGGTTCGGGTCCGTGAGGTCGCCAGTTCGAATCTGGCCGCCCCGACAAATAGAAAGCTCCCCAACGGAGCGAACGGGAAAGGGGCTGGGGCCCCTTCGCCCACGAGAGCGCGGCCCCGTTCGCCCACGAGCTGCGGCCCTAGGCCCATTCGCTCCAGGTTGGAACTGCTCAGTTCGAACCTGATCGCCCCAACGCAAGACGTTTCACCCGCAGCGAACGGGGCTGGAGCCCCACGAGACGGGGTTGGGGTCGCGTCCGCTACGAGCTAGGCTGTCGGCGATGACCCCGGTCCACGAAGGCGAGATCCTCGCCGGAAAGTATCGCGTCGAACGGGTGCTCGGTGTCGGGGGCATGGGCGTGGTGGTTTCGGCGCTGCACCTCCAGCTCGACGAGCGGGTGGCCATCAAGTTCCTCTTGCCCGAGGCGCTCGACAACGCCGAAGCCGTCCAGCGCTTCTCTCGGGAGGCGCGGGCGGCCGTCAAGATCAAGAGCCTCCACGTCGCCCGCGTGATCGACGTGGGCACGCTCGAGACGGGCGCGCCCTACATGGTGATGGAGTTCCTGCACGGGCAGGACCTCTCGCAGCGCCTGCGCGATTCGGGTGCTCTCTCGGTGGTGGACGCCGTGGACTTCGTTCTCCAGGCCTGCGAAGCGCTGGCCGAAGCCCATGCCCTCGGCATCGTCCACCGTGACCTCAAGCCGGCCAACCTCTTCCTGACGAAGAGCGCCGACGGCTCGCCGTGCGTGAAAGTCCTCGACTTCGGCATCTCGAAAATCACCCAGCCGTCGAGCTCCGGCCAGGATTTCGGCATGACCAAGACTCAGGCGATCATGGGCTCGCCGCTCTACATGTCGCCCGAGCAGATGGCGAGCTCACGCGACGTGGACGGCCGCAGCGACATCTGGGCGGTCGGCACCATCCTCTACGAGCTCATCACCGGCCGCGTTCCTTTCCAAGGCGACACCATGCCGCAGCTCTGCACCATGATCCTTCAGGGTGCGCCGCTACCCCCGCGGACTTATCGGCCCGACATTCCGGAAGGGCTCCAGCAGGTGATCCTGAAGTGCCTGGAGAAGGAGCGTCGGAACCGTCCGGCGAACGTGGCGGACCTCGCGACCGCGCTCGTCCCCTACGGCTCCATCCATGCGGCGCGGAGCGCCGAGCGCTCGATGCGAGTGCTGAGTGCAGCCGGTATTTCGTCGCAGGAAATCCCGATTCCCACCATCCCGCCCGCCGCCGACGCCCTAACCCATTCGGCGTGGGGCCAGACGCAGAACCGTCGCTCGCGCTCGCTCTTGTGGATCGGCCTCGGGCTCGCAGGCGCCGCCGGCGCCGGCATCGGTGCACTCATGTTCGTGCTCCGCGGCGGCGACGGTGCGACACCAGGACCAGCCGCATCCGAGCTCGCGCCCGCACCGCATGCGCTGCCGGCACCCCCAGCAAGCACGACGGCAGAGCCCGTTCCCACCGTCGCTGCCGTCGCCACCGCCATCGAGGCGCCAAGCGTCCCGTCGGCTGCCGCAAGCGCGTCGAGCGCGAAGCCAGGCGCCGTGTCGCGTCCCAACAAGGGTCGTCCACACGCTGCGCCGCCGCCGGCAACCACCGAGCCGAAGCCCGTCGCAGCACCGAAGCCCGCGTTCGATCCGCTGATCGATCGGCGCTGAGCATCGCCCGCGTCGAGTACCGGATTGCCCGGACTCCTATGGCTGGGGTGAAACATGCCCGGCGCCTGCGCGACCGATCACGAGCGCGCGCCAGGTCTCCTCTCCGCCAGCGTCGTGGCGTCCGCAGCTCGCAAAACAGCGGAAATAACCAGGTATTTGATGCTCCAGAAATCTAGTGACGTGGTAACCCGAGGGGTATTATAGTGTCACTGCAACCGACCACCCAGACCATCCGAGGAGAACGATCTTGCCCATCGAAGTGCCGTTCGTGCGCATCCTGATCGTCGACGACGACAAAGCCATCTGTGACTACATGCAGACGCTCCTCGAAAAGGACGGCTTCATCGTCAAGACGTTGAGCGACCCGACGCTGGTCGAAGACGAAGTTCGTGCAGGCGACTACCACGTCCTGATCCTCGACGTGATGATGCCGAAGCTCGACGGCATCGAAGTCTTGAAGCGGGTTCGCTCGATCGACTCCGACGTCGCGGTGATCATGTTCACCGCGCATCCAAACCTCGATACCGCCGTCGCTTCGATGAAGCTCGACGCGGTCGACTACATCAAGAAGCCCTTCAACGTCGACGAGTTCCGCGAGGTTCTCGCACGCGTGATGAAGAAGAAGGGCCTGGCCCGCACGCCGGAGGAGCAGCTCCACAAGATCATCGGCGATACCATTCGCGCGATGCGCAAGGAGCGCGAGCTCACCCTGAAGCAGATGAGCCGCCGCACCGGCCTCAGCATTTCGCTGCTGTCGCAAATCGAGCGCGCCGAGTCGAGCCCATCGATCTCGAGCCTGTACAAGATCGCGGTCGCCCTCGAGTCGAAGATCCACGACCTCTTCGGCAACAACTGAACGCGGCCAGGGGCCGCCCGCTCACGCGGTGCTACTCGGTAGCGAGGGCCGGACTTGAACCGGCGACACCACGCTTATGAAGCGCGTGCTCTAACCAGCTGAGCTACCTCGCCAAAATGGCCCGGGACTATGAGCGGCCGAGGGTACCGATGTCAAGCGCGCGCTCCCCGGCTCCGGACGCCTCGGGGCCCCGCACCGCGCGCTCGAGCCGAAACGCGCGGAAGGCATTTTCCGTCGTGAGCTCGGCGAGCTCTCCCGCGGAGAGTCCGCGGAATTCGGCGAGGCGCGCCGCGGTGTGCACCACGAGCCCCGGCTCGCAAGGTTTTCCCCGGAACGGCACCGGGGCAAGGTAGGGGCTGTCGGTCTCGACCAGGATGCGGTCGGCCGGAGCCCAGCCGGCGACCTCGTGCACGGTGCGGGCGTTCTTGAACGTGAGGATGCCGGAAAACGAAAGATAAAACCCGAGCTCGAGCGCGCCTTGGGCAAACGGGCGGTCTTCGCTGAAACAGTGGATGATGCCGCCCACGTCGCGGGCGCCCTCCTCGCGGAGGATCGCGAGCGTTTCCGCGGGCGCCTCCCGCGTGTGGATGACGAGGGGTTTGTCGATCGCCCTGGCGAGCGCAATCGCACGGCGAAAAACGCTCGCCTGGACGTCGCGCGGGGAATGGTCGTAGTGAAAATCTAGACCGACCTCGCCGACCGCCACCACGCGTGGATGCGACGCGAGATCGGACAGTGCCGCGTCCAGGCCGGCGTCCAGCGTGCTCGCGTCGTGGGGGTGCACGCCGACCGTCGCCACCACGTCGCGGTGCCGTTCGGCAAGGGCGACGGCCTGGCGGGCGTGGTCCAGCGAGCCCACGCCGATGCAGGCAAAAGCCGCGACGCCGGCCGCCCGCCCGCGTGCCAGCACGGCGTCGGAACCCTCGGGGAAGCTCCCCCGGTCGAGATGGCAATGGGTGTCGAACAGCACGCGAAACTCCCGGCCCGACGCTCAATCGAGCAGTGCCGCGAACCGTTCGCTGAGGAGCACGCCGGCGGCGTCGGCGGCGGACGTGTCCTCGTAGCCGTAGCGTTGCTTCAGGTCCGCGAGCGTGCGCTCGGCCGCCGCCCGGCGCGGCGCATCGAGGCCCGACCCCTCCTCCCGGAGGAGCAGCACCACGTCTCGACACAAGCGAGCGACGGCTCCTCGTCGCTCCGCGAACACCGCGTCGCGCAGGCGCTTGAGCTGCGAGGCGAAAATCCGCGTGTGGTCGATCGGACGATTCGGGTGATCGATGACCGAGGCGGCAATGGCGCTGATCAGCCCGTGGCGAGTTTCCTCTGGCTGGTCCGCCACTCCGAGCACGGTCTCCACCTCACGCATCAGCCGCGGATCGGGATCCTCGTACTGGCCGGTGGTGGGGTTGCGGAGCTTTTCGCCCTTCACCCAGAAGCTCACGTGCGTGACATAGCGATCGAACAACTCGCTGTAGCGCGACTCGTCAACCAGGCCGCTCGCGACGCGAAGCTCGTCCTCCAGCGCGTCGAGCAAGCGGTCGCGCAGCGTTTTGCGGAACAGCACGTGATCGTGATAGCCGCCCGGCAGCCGCTCCTCCGTCAGGAACCCGTACTCGCCCGCCCGCTCGCAGAGCCGGTCGATTTCCTGGAGCACGGCGAGCGGCGACAGGCAGCCGTAACGCGGACTCTGCGCGGCATCGAGCAGCACCGTTCGCATCTCGCGAGCGCTGGCACCGACGCTGCCCTCGAAAATCGGGTAGGCGTCGCTTTCCCGGTAGAGGTCGCCGACGGCGGCGCGCAGGAGCTTCGCCGCCTCGTCGTCGAGCTGCGCGGGCGTCGCGCCGGTCGCGTAGAGATCCATCTTCTCGATCGCCGTCAGCTCCTCGACCACGTCGCGGAGCGGCTTGGTGTAGCGCTCGGCGTTGGGCTTTCGCATGCGCGTCAGCACCGCGAACATGGCGGCCATCTCGGTGGCGTGGGGGGCGACGTGGCGGCGTATCTGGGGCGCGATCTGCGCGTCGTAGATGCGTCGCTCGTCGAGGTAGCTCAGGAGATATGGCGCGCGCACGAGCTCGAGCCGGCCACGGAAGCTCTCGTACTCGGCATGTTCGCGGAAAGCACCGAGGTGAAGCTCGTTGGCGCTGCCGATCAGGACGCAATTGACCTCCACGCTCTGGGAGCGAAGCTGTACCTGCCCCGTCTCGGCCGTGATCTGCAGGTACTTGAAGGCGTCGAGCGGGCGCTTCAAGAGGTCGGAAAATTCGAGCACGCCGCCCATCGCGTCGACCAGCTCGCCGAACGCCTCGAACAGCGTGACCGACTGCAACGCCGGCGGCAGCGCCGCCGGGCTGCGATCGGCGGTCAGCTGCCGCTCACCCGCGTCCACCGAAAGCTCGGGCCCGATCGTGACCGCGCCGACGCGGTAGCGGCGCGAGATGAAATAGCGCTCCACCTGCACGTGACGGAGCACTTCGTCGAGCGCTCCCTCGTAGCTCGTGAGCAGGGCGTCGTAGACCTGCCGGCTCTTGTGGGACAGATTGCCGCGCAGAACCCAGTGCGGGGGCGCCTCGCGCGCGGATGCCGCAGCGAACAGCCGTTCGAGCAGGCCCGCGCGCTGCTCGAGTGGGATCAGGAACAGGGGATGGTCGCGGATCTCGACCTGCAACCGCGCGTCGACCTCCTCGTCGGCCAGGTGGGCGTAGGTGCCGTCGTCGGGACGCGCCGACGCGCGGCGCCCCCCGAAACCGATCGCGCCGCGGAGCCGCGCCTGGTTCGGGAAGATCCAATGGAAGCGGTAGAGGGCGCCCTCGTCGCGCTCGGAATAATGCTCGAGCGCCCGCATGATGCAGGCCGCGACCGTGCTCTTCGCCGAGCCGTTCGGCCCGTGGAGCAAGATCAGACGATTCGCCCTACCTTCACGCGCGAAGTTCTCGAGCGCTCGAAAGATCTCCTGCTGAACCTGCTCCTCGCCGACCAGGGCCTCGCGCGCGGCCTCGGCCGGATCGAGGAAAGGGAGATCGAAGAGGCGGAAGCGGTTCTCCTCGCCCCAGGGCCGCTGGACCGCGCTTTGCCCGTAGTACTCGAACATGTCGCGCAGGTACCGACAGGCGTCCCGTGAGTAGCGAAGCGGGTCGCTCGAGAAGAGCTCCAGGTACTCGCGAAACGAGAGCAGGCGGCGCTCGACCTTGAAGTCTTGCTCCACCCGCTGGGTGATGCCCGATAGCTCGTCGAGGATGGTGCTCCCCATCTCCCGGAACGTAGCTCGCCCCGCCGCGCGCCGCGAGCCCTGCTATTTCACGTCCACGGTCAGCGCCAGATCGCGCTTCTCCATCAAGCAATTTTCTTCGGTGCACACCGAGAAGAGAAACTGCCCGGCAACCGTGACCTTGCCGGCTTTCTCGGCGGCGAACGCGACGGGCATGGTCAGGCTCTGCTTCTCGAGCTTCGCCTTGTCCTTGCCGACCACGGCACTCGCGAATTTCACCCCGGCCGCTTCCTTGGCCTTGAACTTGTGGGGGTACTGATCGTTCACCTTGAAGGGCGGCGTTGCCGTCAAGGTCACGGTGACGACGCCCTCCTTCCCCGCGGCGTAGTCACCGCCCGGTTCGAAGGCGAGCGCGAACTTCCCTGCCTCGTCGTAGCGATTGGTCCCGGCCGCGGTCGGCGCGGCGTCCGCGGGGGCGGCCGCTGGGGGGGCGGCCGCGGCAGCAGTCGGGGGCTCGGCGGGCGGGCTCGGGCTCGCTGCGACGGTGCCTGCCGTGGGGGCCTTCGCGTCCTCTGCCACGGGCGGGGTTTCGCGCTGGCAGGCCAGAGCGGCGACCAGCGATCCGAGGAACCAGGGGAAGAGACGGCCCTTGTTCATGGCCACTTAGTCATAGGCCCCGAGGGTCAGGCGAGCAAGAGGAACAGCACCACGAGGATCGCCCCGAAAAGAAGGGCGCCACCGCCGACGAGCGCCAACAGCAACCACGGTGGCCCTTTGGTCGGGATCCCGGCGGCGGCGAGATCGGCCGACGGAGGAGCGCCGTATCCACCCGCGGGTGGCGGGCCGTATCCCTGGACTGCGTACCCTGGCGCCGCCGGGACCGGCGGCACCTGAGCACCCGCCGCCAGTGCATCATCCTCACCGAAAAACGAATCGGCCGCGTCGCCCGGCGCCCGCGGCGCCGAGACCGTCTGCATCAGCCGCGGGAGGTTTTCCTGAATGCGGGCGGCGATCTCGGCTTCGGGCACGGTGGCCCAGAAAACGTGCGGCCCTTCGAGGCCATACGCGTGGGCGACGGCATCGGCGAACGCGCCGGTCGACGGCGTGCGCATGGCCGGCATCTTCTTGAATGCTTGAGCCATCACGGCATCGAGCGTCGGCGGGACTGGATGTTTCTGTCCTTTGCCGACCTCACTCGGGGGCTTCGGATCCTTGGTCAGGATCTCGAGCAAGATGCTCGGACCGTTGTTGCCGGAGAACGGCACTCGCCCGGTCACGCTTTCGTAGATGATCGCAGCCAGAGCCCACACGTCCGCCCGCTGGTCGAGGGTGTCGAGCCCCTGCGCTTGCTCGGGCGCCATGTAGAATGGCGACCCGATCGTGGTTCCCATCACGGTGAGCTTCTTGGCGCTTTCGCCCTTGTCCTTCACCGAGCCGAAATCGAGGATCTTGACGATGTCGCCTTCGCGCGTCTGGCACAAAAATAGGTTGTCCGGCTTCAAATCGCGATGAACGATCTTGGTCATGTGCGCAGCGTCGAGCGCGAGCGCCACCTGACAGAGCATTCTCACCACGCGCGCCGGCGAGATCACGGCCTCTCGTTTGAGCGTGGCGCGGAGCTCCTCGCCGTACAGAAACTCCATGACGAGCGCGTAGGTGCCGTCGCTCGTCGGGGTGAAGCCCAGCACCTCGACGATGTGCTGATGAGGCAGCGTCCGACTGACCGAAAACTCGCGCTTGAAGCGTTCGACCGCTACCTCGTCGCGGGCCACGTCCGGGTGCAGAACCTTGAGCGCGACGTTGCGGCGTTCGGCCAGATCGAGCGCCTCGTACACCCGGCCCATGCCGCCGTCGGCCACCACGCGCCGCACCTGATAGCGCTCGCACAGCAGCTGCCCGACGCGCGCGTCCTGCGCGTCGCCGAGCACGGGGACCTGCGTCGCGCTCGCGAGTGGCGCGCCGTCCACCGGGCAAAAACCCGCATCGTTCGGATAGAGACGCCCGCACGACGCGCAGGCTTTCATCGTGCTTCGACCGGCACCCGGGAGCTCGGAATCACGGCCCTCCGGATTCGCTGTTCGTCTCGGAGCGAGCCTCCGGCCTGAAGTAGAGGATCCTGTTGCAGCTCGGACACTGACCGAATTCCTCGGCGCGAAGGAGCTTCTGAAACAGCATCGGCTGGAGCCGAATGTGGCAGGCGCTGCACGTTCCATCCCGCGTCCACGCCAGGGCGGTGCCCTTCCGTTGCCGGATCATCTCGTAGCGCCGGTAGAGATCGGGCTTGATCTTCGGCACGATGAGCTCGCGCTCCGCCTGCTTCCTCGCCAGCTCTTCTTCGGCGGTGGCGAGGCGGTTCATCGAGTCCGACTCGCTCGAGCCGAGATCTCCGGCGACGGCGCCGTGTTGCTCGGTCACGGAGTCGACCTCTCCACGCGCCTGCTGCATCAGCCCATCGAGCTTTTCCAGCTCGATTTCACGGTCTCGATAGAGCTTTCGGAGCTCCTCGACCTCGCGCTGCGCGGCGTTGGCCTCCCGCTCGGTGCGACACCGTGCGAGCTTCTCGCGCGAGCGCTCCACCTGAATCCCCATCTGCCGGAGCTCACCGACGAGGTCGGAGCGCATGCGCTCCATGTCGTCGATGCTCTGACGGCTTCGAGAAAGGCGGTCCTCCAGGCTTTTCGCCTGCTCCTTCTTGTCGCTGAGAGTTTTGTGATCCCGTCGATGTCGGTCGGTCAGCTCTCGAAGCTCGGCGTCCAGGACGGCCAGGCTTTCGAGTGCCTCAATCTGCAAGTTCATCGTCACCTTTAAGCTTGGCTCCTTGATTAGCTCGAACCGCCACGCGCCGAGTGGGCCCACCTGGGTTCGAACCAGGAACGGCCCGGTTATGAGCCGGGGGCTCTGACCGATTGAGCTATGGGCCCGCGAGAAGCTAGCCGAAACGGGCCCCCCCGGCAAACGGGAGAGTGGGCGGTAAATCCAAGTACTTTTGCGCTTGTAGCACGTTGCTCGGCGACTTTGTCCCAACGTGGCGGCCGCCTTTCCGCGGGCCCTCGCTGAGGGGCGCGGAGGGGGCGCGGAGGGATAAGCAGGGCGAGGTTCGGCCGGCGGCGACTCGAGCAGCTCTCGGAGCCGAGGCCCTTCGCCCGCGTCCCCGGCCGAAGGGCGGACCAGGGGGATCCGTGTTACGACCCCGGATTCGGGATGGACTTTCTGGCGGTTCGGGGCGCGGCCCAGCATAACCTCCGCGAAATCAGCTGTGACCTGCCGCGAAACAGGCTGGTCGTCATCACCGGACCGAGCGGATCCGGGAAATCCTCGCTCGCCTTCGACACCATCTACGCAGAAGGCCAGCGGCGGTACGTCGAGTCGCTCTCGGCCTACGCCCGCCAGTTCCTCGATCAGCTCCCCAAACCCAAGGTCGAGAGCATCGAGGGCCTGAGCCCAGCCATCGCCATCGAGCAGAAGGGCCTCGGGAAAAGCCCCCGCTCCACCGTCGGGACCGTCACCGAGATCGCGGACTACCTGCGCCTGCTGTTCGCCCGCGTCGGTATTCCGCACTGCCCGAAGTCGGGGAAGGTGCTCCGTGCGTACACCGTGCAGGAGATCGTCGATTCGATCCTCGCGCGTGGGACCGACGCCCGGGTGGCACTGCTCGCCCCCCTGGTACGAAGGAAGAAAGGCGACCTCTCCGACGAGCTCGACCGCCTGCGTCGGGACGGTTTCGTTCGGGCTCGCATCGACGGCGTCCAGGTCGACCTCGGAGAAGCCACGGCTCCCGATCCGGGCAAGGCCCACGACCTCGACGTGGTGGTGGACCGCATCGTGGTGCGAGACGGCGTCAAGGGGCGCCTGACCGATTCGGTGGAGCTCTCGCTCAAGCTCGGCGACGGCACGCTGCTCGTCGATGCGATGGACGACAAGGACCCACTCGTCATGAGCGAGCGGCTCGTGAGCTGGGAGTACGGCATCACCCTGCCGCCCCTGGAGCCTCGGCTCTTCTCGTTCAATAGCCCGCACGGTGCCTGCCCGGTGTGCGACGGCCTCGGCATGCGATCGACCGTGGACGTCTCGCGCATCGTGCCGGACCCTTCGCGCTCGCTGCGCGAGGGGGCGGTGGTGGCGTTCGGGCGCCGCGGTTCGGTGGCCACCGCGACCGAGGTCGCCCGCGTGGTCGAGCTGTTCGGCGTCAACCCCGACGTGCCGTTCGGCGATCTCCCCGAGTCGGAACGAGACGCCATCCTCTACGGGAACAAGGCCCAGAAGGGCAAGCGACGAGGCCGGGAGGTCGGCTACGAGGGGCTCGTGCCGCGACTCGAGCGCATGCTCGAATCGGGAGAGGCCGACGAGACGGGCGACGAGCAGGAGGACGGCGCGATCGGCATCGACGATCTCGGCCGCTTCGTCGTCACGCGGACGTGCGCCGCCTGCGACGGTGTGAGGCTTCGTCCCGAAGCGCTCGCCGTCCGCGTCGGCAACAAGACGATCGCCGACCTTTCGCGGATGCCGCTCCGCACGCTGAAGGATTTCCTGGGCGAGCTCGCTCGCGACCCGGCGCTTCCGGGGCGTGACGCGGCGATCGCCCTGCCGCTCTTGAAGGCCGTCACCGAACGCCTGCATTTCTTGCTGGAAATCGGGCTCGACTACCTGTCGCTCGACCGCGCCGCGCAGTCGCTCTCCGGCGGCGAAGGCCAGCGCATCCGTCTCGCGACCCAGATCGGGGCTTCCCTCGTCGGCGTGCTCTACGTGCTCGACGAGCCGAGCATCGGCCTGCACGCGCGCGACAACGAACGCCTGCTATCGGCTCTCCGCCGCCTGGTGGAAAAGGGGAACAGCGTGCTGGTCGTGGAACACGATCGCGACGCCATCCTCGCCGCCGACTACGTGCTCGACATGGGCCCCGGCGCTGGAGCCCACGGCGGCCTGATCGTGGCCGCCGGCACGCCGGACGAGATCATGCGCTCCGCCGCCTCGGTGACCGGACCGTACTTGTCGGGCGAACGCCGCCTCCCGGTACCCAAGGAGCGCTGCTTGCCGAGTGGCCCCGCCCTGCGCGTGGTCGGGGCTCGGGCCCACAACCTGAAGGACGTGACGCTCGAGGTCCCGCTCGGCCTGTTGACCGCGATCACCGGCGTCAGCGGCTCGGGCAAGAGCAGCCTGGTCGTCGACACCCTGCTCAGCGCCGCCCGCGCCGAGCTCTACGGCGCCACGGGCTGGGTCGGCCCCTGCGATCGCATCGAGGGCCTCGAACACATCGACAAGGTGATCAGCATCGACCAAACGGCGATCGGACGGACGCCGAGGTCGAACCCGGCGACCTACACGGGCATCTTCACGCACCTCCGCGAGCTCTACGCGGGCCTGTCGGACGCCCGAGCACGGGGCTACAAACCCGGGCGTTTCTCGTTCAACGTGCGCGGAGGGCGCTGTGAGGCGTGCCAGGGCGACGGCGTCCTGCGCGTTGCCATGCACTTCCTGCCCGACGTGTACGTCACCTGCGACGCGTGCGGTGGCAAGCGCTACAACCGCGAAACGCTGGAGGTGCTGTACCGAGGGCTCTCGATTGCGGACGCGCTCGCCCTCACCGTCGACACGGCGAGCGAGCTGTTCGAATCGATCCCGCGCATCCGGCAGAAGCTCCACGCGCTCCGCCAGGTCGGCCTCGGCTATATCCAGCTCGGGCAGGCGGCGACCACGCTCTCGGGCGGCGAGGCGCAGCGCGTGAAGCTCGCGACCGAGCTGTCTCGAAAGGCGACCGGCCGCACGCTCTACGTGCTCGACGAGCCCACGACCGGTCTCCACTTCTCCGACATCGAGCTTTTGACCCACGCCCTCTTGGGGCTCCGGGACGCGGGCAACACGGTGCTGTTCATCGAGCACAACGTGGACCTCATTTCCTGTGCGGACTGGGTCGTCGATCTCGGACCGGAGGGCGGCGAGCGCGGCGGCCGCATCGTCGCTCAGGGAGCCCCCGAGCTGGTGGCCAAGACCGACGGCAGCCACACCGGCCGCTACCTCCGCGCCGCCCTCGACCAGACCGTCGAAACCGCTCCGCGGCGCGGGCCGAGCACCTCGAGCGGCGTCAGGACCGCCGCCGTTCGGGAGCCGAGAAAGTCACGCGCCCGCTGAGGGCGGGACGCTCGTCTAGCCGAAGTCCTTCTCGACCCGCTCCTGGTCTTCCTTGCAGCGGATGCAGAGCGTGGTTTCCGGCCGCGCCTCGAGGCGCTTGATCGAGATCTTGTCGCCGCAGTCGTCACAAACGCCGAACGTGCCGCTGTCGATCTTCTCGATCGCCTTTTGGATCTTGTCGAGAAACACCTTTTCGCGCCCGCGCAGGCGGAAGGTGAACGACTGAAGGTATTCGCTCGACGCGAGGTCCATCTCGTCGGGAAGATCGTCCGTATCGAGCGCCATGTCTTGATCGAGCGTCTGCTGGGCGCGGCGGATGATCTCCTCGCGCTTGGCTTCGAGCATCTCGCGGAATTTCTTGAGTTGCACTTTGGTCATGGCGAGCCCTACCTGGTCCCGCGGCCGGCAGGCCGGCGTGAAGGACCCGAGAAGTTAGGTCCCCACATCGCAATCGTCAACGGGCCTAACGACGATTCGACCGCGATCTGACCCCAGGACGACTATTTTCCGGCCTGGTAGGCACGGACGGCATTGACGATGCCGTCGGCGAGCTTCGCGCGGTAATCGGGCGTGTTCAGCCTCACCTCCCCGAGTGAGTTCGAGATGAACGACGATTCGAAAAGGACGGCGGGCATGGCGGCTCCCGCGAGCACGTAGAAGCCGGCCCGGCGCACGCCGAGGTCGGGAACATCCGGGTAGCGGCCCGCCAGCGAGGCTTTCGTCGAGCGCTGCAAGAGCGTCGCGAAATGCTCCGAGCGTGCCAGCGTGCCGCGGTCGAGGATCTGACTCAACGCCGCGGCGAGCTCGCTCGCGGCAGCGGCCGACGCCGCGTTCTCGCGTGCTGCGATGTGCGCGGACGCCCCGTCCGCGGATTGGTCGAGCACGAACGTCATGACGCCCTTCCCGGAGCCGTCCGGGCTCGCGTTGCAGTGGATCGAGATCAGGAGCTCGGCACCGAACGCGTTCGCCCGCGCGGTGCGCTCGTCGAGGGGGACGAAGACGTCACCGTCACGCGTGAGCATCGTCGAAACGCCGAGCTCGCGCGCGAGCAACGGCGCGGCGCGATGGGCGATGTCGAGGGTGACGTCCTTCTCGAACAGACCGCCGGGCCCCGCGGCGCCGGGATCGTGGCCGCCGTGGCCCGGATCGAGCACCACGCGACGGACCGGCCGCGAACGCGCCGCCTGCCCGTCGCTCGGCGGCGAGGCGGACACGTCCACCACCAGGCGGAACGGCTCGGGAAGATAGAAAACGCGGCGGTAGGCCGGAGCGGACAGATCGAGGACCACCCGCGTCGATCCTCGCTCCGTGCCGAGGCGCAGCCGCTCCACCAGGCCACCCACCGCGAAGACCTTCTCACCGTCGTACTTCACGCCCGGCAGATCGACCACGATACGAGGGGCGGCGCCCTGGGCCGCCTCGAGCGAGGCGACTTCGAATTTTGCAGGATGGGAGACGTGGATGACCACGCGCGCGGCGTCCTTGGCGCCATAACGCTCGATGCGACTGACGCGGACTTCTCCGGTCGGCGGTGGCACGGCGCTCGGCATCACGACCGGCCCCTCGCGCCAGCCCGCGGCGGACGACGACGCGGCCGGCACGGCTCCGGCTCGCGCGTTTTGCTCGATCGCGGCAAGCGCGCTCTGCTCGGGACGATGAGCCGCGAGGCCGAGCAAGGCGCGGTCGACCAGAGCGCTGCACGCCTTCGAAGGGTGGCGAGCGCGGACGGCGTAGAGGCGCTCGTAAGCGCCGCCGGGGTCGCCGCGCCGCTCGGCTTCCAGCGTCACCTCACGCGCGGTGAGCTCGCAGGCGCGTTCAGGCGCAGCCCGCGCACCGGCGGCGAAGAGCTCCACCGCTTCGAAGGCGTCGGCCTCTTTGTGCTCGCGCCGGAACGAGCGCTCGCGGATCTCCGCCGCTTGGACGTACAGCTCGGCGCTCTTCGGCCCGCTTTCCCGTGCCGCGCGCACCGCGAGCTCGTCGGCACGAGCCACCGCCTCCGCGCGGGTTCCAAAGCGAGCCGGGCCATCCTGCCCCTTCGGAGCCGCCGTCCCGGACTCCTGGCCCGGGTTCTCGCGACGGCAGCCCGCGACGGCCCAAAACACCAGAAACAGCGCGATAGGAGGGAAAAAACGCGTGGGAACCGGGCCTTACCCGGGGTTCTCGGGTTTGCGCCGACCGGGTCCAGGATGGTACCTTGGCACTCAAAGGATGGCCGAAAGTAACGCGAATCGGCCGACTCCCGACGCGGTGACGGCGGAGGACGCGGACCGCCTGTCGGAGCGTTTTCGGCCCAGCTGGGAGGCTGAGGGGCAGCCAGCGCCGGCCCCTCCCCGGGCGCCGCCGGCTCCAGCCCCATCCCCGATGAAGCAGACCCTGCTCGGCGGCGGGGGCGCCCCGAGCCCGGGCCCGGTTCCACGCGCGCCAGCGGCACCCGTGCCCCAGCGCCCGGCCGCCCCCGCACCAGCTGCTCCGCAGGCGGCGGCACCCCAGCCCGCGCGGCCTGCTCCGGCCCCGGCACCCACGCGGGTGGCCCCCGTCGTCAATGTCGGCGCGACGTCGTCGAGCCCCGCGGGGGCGGCAGCCGCCGACTTGATGCGGCGCGCAACGCTCGCCGGCATTTCCCCCGGACAGAAGAAATCGACCGACCGGAGTGCCGCCGCGCCGGACGACCTCGATTGGGAGCTGCCGCCGAGCGTCCAGGCGGCGGCCGACGCCCTCGACGTGACGCTGGACGCACCGACCAAGCGGACCGACGCGCTGTCGAAAACGCAGCCCCTCGCGCCGAGAGCGCCTGCAGCGAAGCCCCCCGCGGAACCCGAAGAGCCGATGCAGGTCGACGTCGAGGAGCTCCCGCCCGAATCGAAGCCGAGCGGCATCGGGCAAACCTACAAGCCGCGCGATCAGGATGCTCCGCCGGTCGTTCTCACCGAGGAAGTTCAGCGGACCGAGGCACAGGCGCGCGCCATGCTCGAAGCCCAGCATCGCGCCCGCAGCGCGCCGACCATTCAGCGCATGCCCGCCGTGCGCGCCACAGCCGCCGCGCCATCCACCAAGGTTCTTGACGCCGATCTCGAGACGCTCGCGCCGAGAAAGAGCCGTGCCGGCGTCTGGATCGCGCTCGTCGTCGCTGTGCTCGCCTTGGTCGGCGGCGCCGTCGTCGTCCTCACGAGACCCAAAGCGCCTCCGCCCGAGGCGACGGTCACGACCAAGCCGGCCCCCGTTGCCCCCGACACCCGAGCCCCGCCGCCGCCGGAGCTCCCGCCGGCCCCGGCCGTTACCCCCCCACCGGAGCCCGTGGCCGCCCAGCCCACGGAGAGTGCCGCCCCCGCCGAGCCTCCCGCTCCGCTGGTCGAAGCCAAGGCTCCCCCAACACCCCCGAGCGACGTCGAGGAGCCGACGACGAAGCGCCCGGAGCCGGTCGCGGCGCGAACGCTCAAGCCAAAGCCCGCCGCGCCGAAACCACCCGCAACGGCGAAGCCACCCGCACCGACGAAGCCACCCGCAGCGCCGAAGCCCGCCGGCAAGGCGTCCGGGGTCATCGTTCGCGACAACCCGTTCTGAGAGCTCTCCACCGAGACGCTTCCCGGCATCCGAACGCTCGAGCCCTAGCACTCCCGCCAATGACTCGCCTACTGTGGAGGACCGTGCCGTCCAAGACTCCTCGTCTTCTCGTGACCGCGTGCATGCTCGGAGCATGCCTCTTGTCGTCGGTTCCGGCTCATGCCGATGACGATGCGACCGCCACGTCGGCCGCTCGTGAACGCTTCAAGGAAGGCGTCGCCTACTTCGACCAGAAACAATACGAGAAGGCACGCGCCGCGTTCGTGCAGGCGTATGCGCTCAAGAAACATCCGGCCGTACTCTTGAACCTCGCCCAGAGCGAGCTTCGATCGAATCACGAGCGCGACGCCGCCAAACATTTCGCGAGCTATCTTCGCGAAGCGACGGACGCCTCCGCGGCCGAGCGCGAAGCCGCCCAGGCAGGGCTCACTGCGGCCAAGGCCGTGGTCGGCGAGATCCAGATCAGCGCCGAGTCGGGCGGGGAGGTGCTGGTGGACGGAACCAGCGAGGGCGTCGCTCCCCTGCCCGGCGCCGTGTACGTCGATCCCGGGACGCACGCGATCGAGCTCAAGAAGGGCGACCGCACGGCGAACCAGTCGGTCAGCGTGAAAGCAGGGGAAGCCAAGGAGGTGCGGCTCGCCCTCTCGGCGGAAGCCGTCGCCGCGCCCGCGGCCGCCCCACCCCCCGACGACCAAAAGCCCGCGGAGCCCGAGGCCGACGACGAGACCACCTCGCGCTCCACGGGAAAGCGTGAACCATTCCTCCACTGGGTCACGACCAGCCCGGCGGGCGTGATCCCGGCCGGCGCGGCCGTGCTCCTCGGCCTCGGTGCCGGCGGCTTCGCGATCGCATCGAGCCTCGCCTACGGCGAGGCGGAGGACATCGGGCAGCAGATCGAGGACAACGCGCGACAGGACATGGCATCGACGCAGGGGATCTGCAGCGACCCCAGCACGGTGCTGATGCAGGCGGGCTACCCCGCCGACAAGATTGCCCAGCGCGCGGGGCAGTACACTGCTGCCTGCACCCAGCACACCGACAGCACGGAAAGCGGAGACTCGTACAAGACGTTTGCGATCGTCTCCGGCATCGGCGCCGGCGCGCTGGCCATCACCACCGTCGTCCTCTACTTCGCGACGGCTCCGGACGAACGGGTCTCGGCGTCGTCGGCGCCGCTCACGCTCGACGTGATCCCCGCCTTCGCGCCGGGCGCTGCCTCGCTGTCCGTCGTCGGTCGATTCTGACGCCCACGGGCAAGCCACGCTCGGAACGTGCTGCGCGGCACGCCGGCGGCGCGCGCCGCGCGACTGACGTTGCCGTGCCGCTCGAGGAGCTCGGTCGCCATCTCCGGCCCCGGCCGCTCGACCCCGGCGCGTCCCGGCGCTGCCTCCGGGAGCTCGAGGTGGACCCCGTGGATCTCCTCGCCCTCCGCGGCCATCGCCGCCCGATAGAGCACCGCGGAGAGCTCGCGAACGTTGCCCGGCCAGGAGTGCGCGGCGAGGCGCGCCAGCGCCGAGCCGGCGAGCCGCTTCGGGCCGACGTCGTCGCGGAGCCGGGCAAGGAGCTCACGAGCGAGGGCCGGCAGGTCACTCGTCCGCTTGCGGAGCGGAGGGAGCGCGATCGTGACCGTCGAAAGCCGGTGAAACAGATCGACCCGAAACCGGCCCTGCTCGACGCGTTCGTCGAGCGGTGCCCAGCTCGCCGAGGCGATGCGGACGTCCACCTGAACCGGTTGCGAGGCGCCGAGCGGGCGGACGGAGCCGTCCTCCACCACGCGAAGGAGCCTCACCTGCCCGGACGGAGACAGCTCGGCAATCTCGTCGAGGAACAACGTGCCGCCGTGCGCGAGCTCGAAGGCGCCGATCCGATTGCTGACGGCGCCCGTGTAGGCGCCACGCCGGTGCCCGAAAAGCTCGGCGTCGGCCAAAGCGTCCGGGAACGCGCCGACGTTGAGCGGAACGTAGCGGCCGTTGCGGCCGCTGAGAGCGTGGAGCGCGCGAGCCGCCACGTCCTTGCCGGTGCCTGACTCACCCTGAAAGAGCACGCTCGCTCGAGAACGCGCGTGCCTCCTCAGCGCTTCGGCGACGCGTCGCATGCCCGGCGAGTGACCGATCAGCCCGGGGACGGCCGGTGCCGCGGCCGGCTCGGCGTCGGATAGCGACCGCGCGGTCACGGTCGTCGAACCAATGACGAAACTCGCACCGTCCTCGACGAGGAGCGCGGACGAGAGGCGCGCCGCGCCCACGTAGAGCCCGTTCGTCGACGCGAGATCGACGACGCGCAGGCCTTCGGCCTCGATCGAGACCGCGCAGTGCCGTGAGCTCACGGTTCGATCGTGGATCCGAATGTCGGCGGTTCGTCCGCTACCGATGACGAGAGGGCGGCCCGGTGCGAGTTCCACGGTCTCCGTCCCTTCCGCCGAGCCCACGTCGAGCGCCAGGGCGCGCCGCACCGGCACCCGCACGAGCTCCAGGGTGTCGCCGTCGCGCTCACCGTCGTGGGTTCCGCCTTCGAGCAAGCCGGTCTGCAGCACGATGGAGTCTCGGCCGGCCCGAGCGCCCAGTTGCGTGGGAAGCGCAGGCCTGCCCGTTTCGGGTTCCCCCGCCGCCACCCGGGATGCTAAGCCTGCCGCCACCGCCCCCCGACCCGCGATGCACCGAGCCCGCCTTTCCGCAATTCTTGGCCTCGCCGTCATTTCGTCGTGCTGGGCGTCGGTGGCCCGAGCGGTCGAGGAACCCCCGGCGATGATGGTCGTCACCGACGAGCCCCCCGAGTCGCCGCTCGTCCCGAAGGCCCTCGATACGCTCGGCGGTCACCTGATGCTCGCGGCGAGCGGCGCGATCATCGTGCCCTTCGGCAGCTACGATCAGAGCGTCCGTGCCAAGGAGGCCGGGTTCGGTGTCGGTGGCATGGCCGACATCTCGTTCGGCATCACGCGCGGTGTCGCGCTCGGCGTCTACGGGCGATACTTCACGCAGCGGTTCCGCTGCGACACCTGTCGTTCCAACACCTTCGCGGTCGGCCCCTTCGCCGTCTACCACGCGGTTCAGGGGCTACGCTTCGACCCCTGGATCCTCTTCGGCATTGCCTACGAGCGCGCCACCCTGTCGCAGCCCGGCCGTAACGCAACCTTCAGCGGGATCGAGTGGCTCCGGGTGGCGATCGGCGGCGACTACTACGCCTTGAGCGGTTTCGCCTTCGGCCCCTACGTCGAGCTCGACCTCGGCTCGTTCATCGAACGTTCGGACACCGACGACCCGCCGACCGTGCACGGCGCCTTCGTCACCGGGCTCCGCTTCGCCTTCGACACGCCTGGCCGGTAGAGCAGCGCTGCGAAGCCGCGCGCGGGCGAAGGAACGGCACCGGATCAGGCCGTGACGGCGATGCCGAGCGCCCGGCGGACCTGCGAGTATTCCTCGCTCACGAAGTAGAGCAAAAGCTCCTTCATCTTGTCCGCCGCCGAGAGATCACCGGGGATCTGCTGCTCGGCGCTCAGGATCTTCTTCGCGACCTCGAGGTCCCCCGACACGATCGCACCGGCCCGGCACGCCGTGAGCTCGACGGCCTGATTCCAGCGCTTGATGTTGGCCTTCGCGCCTTCGTCGATGAACCGCTTGACCACCATGCGCAGGCCTTCGAGCTGAACCGGCTGAATGTGCTTCGCCAGCTCCTGTGCGGTCGCCCGGATCTGCGCCGCCATGTCCTGCGGCATCGGCGTGTTCGGCGCGGCAATCATCACGCCGGCAAAGAGCATGATGGTGAGCTCGGCCTGGGTCGGGAACAGCGTACGGATGTAGTGCTCCCCGCGATAGTGCGAGAGGTGCTTCCCGCACATGAACGTGAGCTCTTGAGGCTGGAAGCCGGTGAGCACGGTCTGCCCGGCGACGGACGCCGGCGGCGTCGCCGGAACCGCCACGATCGCGCCCGGCACGTCGTTACGAACGTACAGATCCGGCGGCTGGATCCCGAGCACCTGCGCCGCCCACCCGAACGTCTTGGCGAACGTGACGGTCGAAGTCGCCGGATCCTGACGGAACCGCTTGTCGAGCACGGGCAGCTTTCCCTGGCCCTGAAGCTGCGCGATCTTCGCCTGCAGTGCCGCCGGCGCGATCATCTCGAAGATCTTCGAGATGTAGAGGTTCTCGTCGGCGTGGAAGACGGCGTTTTGCCAGAGCTCGTTCGAGACGCGGCCCTTCACCTGGAGGATGCCCTGCGGCCGGTAGTCCTCGAAGAAACGCTTCTCTTCGTCGTCCGCCTTGCGGAGGAACGACATCGCGGCCGCCAGACACCAGGCTTCGTCATAGGACTGCTTGTGCAGGTAGAGACGGTAGAGCGCGCGGTACGGATCGATGCCCAGCGGGTCGGCGGCGAGCAGGATCCGTTGCTCGACGATGCCGTCGTCCCAGCGCTCGTTCACCTCGTAGAGCTCGGCGAGGATCTGGTGGATCACCGTCGAATCCGGCTTGGTGACGCTCGCCATCTTGAAGGCTTCGATCGCCGTCTCCGGCTGAGCCAAGCGGTCGCGGTAGATCAAACCCAGCTGGTGCCACAGCGTGTGCTCGAGGTCCGTGTTCCCCTTGCCCGCAATGCGGTGAATCATCTTGCGGTAGGAACGCTCGAGCTGCTTCCAGTTCTTCTGGCCGGTGAGGATCTTGTTGATGCGCTCGAACGCTTCGAGATAGCTCGGATTCAGGTCGAGAGCGTCGTTGAACAGCTCCACGGCGCGGTCCTGATCTTCGAGCTTGTCGCGGCAGATCTGGGCCTGCGTGAACACGTAACGCGCCCTGATCTCGGGGCGTTCCTCGAGCTCGGCGATCGACTGCAGCGTATCGATCATGCGCTGCCACTCGCTCGCCGCCTGGTAGAGCGCGAGGAGCTTGTGGAGCAGCACGTGATCCTGCGGGCGTAGATCGCGCGCTTCCTCGAGCGCCTCGATCGCCTTGTGCGGGTTCTTTTCCTTCTCGCTCCAGATGTCGCCGATCGTGTTCAGGATCGCGTAGCGCTCGTCGCCGTCGACCACGCTATCGAGGATCTGCCGGCGGTAGGCGGCGACCTGCTTCCAGTCGTTCGACTTCGCGTACACCTCGACCAGCGCCTCGAGGGTGGCGCGGTGCTCCGAGTTGAGCGCCAGCGCCTTCTCGTAGTTGTTGATCGCCTGGCGCGGCTGATTCTGCTCGCGCTTGATGTTGCCGAGACGGAAGTAGACGTCCGTGCGCTGCTCGACTTCATCCTCGCCGAGAGCGGTCAGCACCTTCTGGTAATTCGTGAGCGCGCTCGGCCAATCCCGGAGCTGATACGCCACGTCCGCGATGCCGCGGATCGATTCCTGATCGGTGACGTCGAGCTGGTTGGCGGCCTGGTACGCCTTCAGCGCGCGGTCGTAGGTGCCGAGTGCCGCCAGCACCTTGCCGAGCAGCTTCTGCAGGACGTGCTGTTCCTGGCGATCGCGGCCCTTGCTCTTCTTGACGAGCATCTCCGCGAGCGGTTCCGCCTGCGCCCAGCGCTCGACGCGAATGTATTCCTGCACGAGTGGCAGCGCGGCGTCCTCGCAGTCCGGGTCCGCCTGGATGGCGAGCTCCCATGCCTGCACGGCGCCTTCGTGCTCGCTGAGCATCTCGTCGCGCAGCTTGCCGAGCTCGACGAGGAGCTTCGCGCGCGCACGCGACGACGCGGTGTTGGCCTGTTCCTGCTCGAGGTAACGCGCCGCCCGATCCCAGTCCGATTCGTCGATCGCGATCGTCCTGAGCGCGGCCAGCGTCGGCAAGTGGGCGGGGTCGAGATCGAGCGCCATCTCGAAGCGCTCTCGCGCTTGCACGCGCTCGCCGAGCTTCTCGTCGAGCGACTTGCCGATGCGGAAGTACATCTCGACGCGTTGCGCGCCGTCGCTCGTCAAATCCGCGACGCGCGTCATCGCATCGATCGCCTGCGCCGCGTCCCCTTGCTTCTCGTAGAGCTTGCTCAGGGCGTCGAGGGCGGCGACGTTCGACTCGTCGAGATCGACGATGTTCCGGTAGGCATCGATGGCTCGATCGACATCGCCGACCTCCTCCGCGAAGACCTGGGCGATGGCGCCGTAGATCTCGACCTTGGTCGCCGAGCTCGCGGCCTCGCTGATGTGACGCTCGTAGGCGTTGATCAGATCGAGCCACTGCTTGAGGCGCCGGTAGCAGCGCGCGAGGGCGACGTAGGCTCGCTCCTCGGCGGGCGAAATCTCGAGCGCCTGCTCGAGCCGCTGGGCGGCAACGTCGAACTTGAGGAAGTGCTCTTCCTGGTTTTGGGCGAGCTTGAGCAGCACCTCGACACGCTCGCGCTCGGTCTCCACCGCCTCCAGCTGGCGCTCCAGGATGCCGACGAGCTCCGGCCAGTCTTCCAGCCGTTCGCTGACGCGCTCCAGGCCGCGCAGCGCGGTGAGGTTCGCGGTGTCGAGCTCGAGCACTTCGCGGTAGACGCGACCGGCACGCTCGAAGTCGTTGAGCGACTGCTCGTACAGGCCCGCCATCCTGAGCTTGGTCTGTGCGATCTGCTCGGCTTCGGTGAGCGCCTGCACCTTGCTCGAAAGGATTTGGACGAGATCGGCGTGGCTCTGGCGCTCGTCGTAGATGCGCTCGAGCGCGGTCAGCGCCGGCAGGTACAGCGAATCGACCTCGAGGGCGCGCCGGTAGTAGGCGATGCCCTGGTCGGGCTGCCCCATGTTCTTATCGAGGAGCTCGCCGAGGTCGACGAGGATCATCTTCCGATCCTCGTTGGCGACGGCGAGGTCGAGCGCACGCTGTAGCGTCTCGCCGACCTTCTGCCATTGCGCCCCGAGGCGGTGGATGGCGGCCATCTGGCGCAGGACCTGAACGTTGTTCGGGTCCAGCGACATGATCTGCTGGTAGTAGGGCTGCGCGTACTCCGGGTGGCCGAGGTCCTCGCCGTACCACTTGGCGAGCCGCAGGCAGAGCTGGATCCGCTTCTTGCCTTCCTGTTGCTCACCGAGCCACGAGTTCGCCGTGTTGATGAGCTCGCTCCAGCGCCCCGTGCCCTGGGCCATGCGCTCGAGGAAGCGAGCGGTCTCGTCGTCGGAGAAGTCCTCGCTGAACGCGTTCACCAGTGCTTCGAAGGCCTGGTTCTTGTCCGCGAGCTTGTCCTCGAAGACGTGGGCGATGCGCCTGAGGAGGTCGCTCTTCTCCTGGACCGTCTCGCGGCTGTCGAGCCGACCGAGGTAGAGCTCGATCAAGGGTTCCCAGCGCTCGCCCGCCGTGTGCAGGCGTTCGAGGGCCTGGAACGCCTCGCCGTGCGCGGGGTCGACGCTCAAGATCTTTTCGAACGCGGGCGTCGCCTGGTCGTCGTCGTGAACCTCGTTCTTCCAGATCTCGCCGACCTCGAGCAGCTCCCGGATCTTCTCCGAAGGCTCTTCGAGCGCGTCGGCGCGCTGCATCTTCACGCCCACCACGTCCGGCCACCGGTGATCGGCTCGATAGATCTTCTCGAGCTCGCCCATCGCTTCGAAGTCGCCCGCGTCGACGTCGAGCAGGTGGCGCCATGCTTCAGCCGCTTCGAAGGGCTGCTCGAGCGCCGTGCCGTAGGTTCGACCGAGCTCGCGGTAGACCTCTTTGAGCTCCTCGGGCTCGAGCAGGGCCGCCGCGCGATCGATCGTCGCGTGAAGGGCGCCGACCAGCTCGTTCGCATCCTTGCGCGTGCGCCAGACGTTCGCGACCGCGCGCAGCGCCGTCACGTTCGAAAAATCGATGTCGAGCACGCGCTGCCACGTCTCGAGGGCTTCCGCGTCGCGGTTCAGCTGCTCGGAGAAGAGGCGTGCACGGCGGACGAGAACGGCAACCCGATCCTCGTCGCTCTCGGCGATGTCGAAGTGCCGCTCGAGCACGTCGGTGAGCTCCGCCCACCGACCCTGCTGCTCGTAGAGCCCGGCGAGCGCCCTGAGCGCCTCGGGGTCCTCGCCGCGCAGGTCGAGCACGCGCTTCCAGCCCTCGATCGCGCCTTCGACATTGCCCAGACGCTCGGCCGCGAGATGCGCCATGCGCGCCCGGATCGCCGCCTCCTGCACGTCACCGCCGGCGTTGTCGAGCTCACGCTGGTAGACGCGATCGAGCTCCGCCCAGCTCTCGGTCTGGGCGTAGATACGGGACAGCGCCTCGATCGCGTACTCGTTGGCGGGCTCGAGCTCCTCGAAGATGTTCTTGTAGGAGCGCACCGCGTCCGCCACCTGGCCGAGGCGCTCCTCGTAGACCTGGCCGAGACGCGTGTAGAGCTCCACCTTCTCGAGCTTGTCTTCGGCCACCAGCGCGCGCTGCTCGAGAACACCGGCGAGCTCCGGCCACTGCTCGAGCGACGTGTAGATGCGATCGAGGTGCCCGAGGGCTTCGGCTTCCTGAGGCGAGATGGTGAGGACGTAGCGATACGTTTCCTCTGCCTTGGCGACGTCGGCCAGCTCTTCCTCGAAGACGCGGGCCAAGCGCTTGCCGACGACGGCCTGCGTCCCGGCTTCGAGCCCCTCGACGCTGAGAACGTCCGCGTACGCGTTGGCGAGCGGCTCCCAGCCGCCGTCCAGCATGCTTGCCAGGCGCTCGATTTCGGCCCCGGTCCGCTCGTCGAGCGGCGCTTCCTTGATCGCACGAACGTGGATGTTGAAGGCGAGCACCGGATCGAGCAGGCGCTCTTCGGCGTCCTCCGCAATCCGATGAAAGAGCTCGACGCGCTCCGCGACGTCGGTCACGTGCGCGAGCTCCGCCTCGCGAACCCGGATCAGCTTTTCCCACTCGGAGCTCGCCTGGTAGAGCGGCTCGAGGATACGGCCGATCTCGAGCCGCTTCACGCCACTCTCGAACAGCGCTTCGAGCGCGCGCACCGTGTCGTCGTGTTCCGGTGCCGCGCTGATGACCTCGCGGTAGGCGGCGATCGCCCGATCGAGGTCGCCGAGGCGTGACTGATAGATCTGACCCAGCCGGTGCTTGAACTCGAGGATCTCCTCGGGGCTCTGGCCGATCTCCGCCTCTTTCTGCAGCACCTCGGCCAGATCGCTCCAGCGCTCGGTCTGCGTGAACAGGCGATCGAGTGAGCGCACCGCGCTCTGGTTTTCCGAATCGAGCTCGAGCACGCGCCGATGGCGCGTCACGGCGGCGTCCACGTTCTCGAGCTGAACCTCGTAGACCTGCGCCACGCGCAGCCCGAGGTCGACGAAGCGCGGCGGATCGTCGACGAGCTTCTCGAGCTCCTCGTCGTACAACTGGGCCACGGCAGGCCAACGCTCGATCAGCATCGCCAGTCGTTCGAACGCGCCGAGCGACTCCTCGTTCTGGCTGTCGACGGCGATCGCGCGCGCGTAGGTGTCGAACGCCTTCACGTGATCCGAAAGGCTCTCCTCGTAGAGGCGCGCGATGCGGTGCAGGAGCTCCACGCGGGCAAACGGGTCTTCGCTGGCCTTTGCCTGGACCTCGAAGACGCTGATCAGCTTGACCCACTCCCCCATCGACTCGTACACGGGCTCGAGCACCGACGCCGCGCCGAGGGGCGCGCGATCGCCGTTCTTGATCCCTTCGAGGGCCGTCAGCGTGGGCGCGTGATCGGGGAGAATATTGAGGATTTCGCGGTACAGCTCGACGGCGCGGTCGACGTCGCCGAGGTGCTTCTCGTAGAGCTCGGCGATCCGATACTGGTAGCTGACCGCCTCGATCGCGTCGTGCGTGAGCTCGGCCTCGTGCGTCAACACGCCGAGCAGCTCGTTCCAGTTCCCCGCGGCCTGGTAGAGCACGTCGAGGCGGCTCAAGGCGGTGAGGTCGTCGGGATCGAGCTCGAGGATGCGCTGATAGGTGTCGATCGCGCGCTTGACGTCGCTGAGCTCGCGCTCGAAGACCGCCCCCACCTGGTAGAGGATGAGCTTCTTCTCGCCGGGATCGAGCAGGAGATCGACCTTCTTGCCGTAGACGCCGAGCAGCTCTTCCCACGCCGAGAGCGAGAGGTAGAGCTTCACCAGCGCGTCGATGCTGCGAATGTCCTCGCCGTCGGTTTCGAGCACCTTCTGGTACACGCCGATCGCCTCGCGCGGACGCTCGAGCACTTCCTCCTCGAGCAGCGCGGCCTGGTAGAGCGCTTCCTTCTGCGCCTCCACGTCCTCCAGCATCATCGCTTTGCGCTGCAGGATCGCCGACATCTCGGCGTAACGCTCCACGCCCTGGAACAGCGCCTGGAGCGCCTCCGCCGCGGCGAGGTTCGTCGGATCGATGGCGAGGACGCGCTGGTAGAGCTCGATCGACCGCTCCACGTTGGGCACGTCCTGCTC
>Ga0315910_10000631_pt1 | contig 34473 bp, 24 predicted proteins | sample EdamamesoilMG_FD_204470 | JGI IMG/M metagenome (GOLD analysis project Ga0315910, IMG submission 204470) | Garden soil microbial communities collected in Santa Monica, California, United States - Edamame soil | ecosystem: Environmental > Terrestrial > Soil > Garden | place: USA: California...
CCTTTTCCTGAAGCGTGAACGTATCTGGCGGCACGACACCCGTCCCCGTCAGCAACACGGCACCGTACGGGAAGACCTGGCAACGAAATAAAAACCCGGCCAGTTCTTCGAAGCCACGTTTGATCTGGCCAACGGAGGTTTCTCCCGAGAACACACTTTGTCCGTCGCGCGCGATCTTAATTCTGATCGTCCATTCGCGTGCTTCGTCCTCAGGAGCGCCCAGGGTAATCCACGGGCCCAGCGCACACGACCGGTGATAGGTTTTGGCCTGCGGCAGATAGAGGAGATTCTCGCCTTCGATGTCGCGGGAACTCATGTCATTGCCGATGGTGTGACCGACTATCTGACCGCGCGAATTCAGCACCAACGCCAGTTCCGGCTCGGGGACATTCCATTTCGCATCACGGCGGATTCCGACCGGTTCACCAGTGGCGACGACTTTTTCCGGCAGCGATTTGAAAAAGATTTCCGGCCGCTCGGCGTCATAAACCCGGTCGTAAGCACTCGCGCTGAATTCGGACTCCTCCATGCGCGCGGCCTTGCTGCGAAGATAAGTAACGCCCGCCGCCCACACCTCCTGCCGCTCCACCGGCGCGCACGGTTTTATCCCCGCCAGATTTACGCGAGGCAGCTTGTCCGAGCCAATTGCCTTCAGTCGAGCCACCGGATCAGCGTCCTCCAGTAAGGGCGTCAACTCCGTGATACCTGCCGGCGTGAGGTCGAGCAAGTTGGTGGGGCCCAGTACCCATCCAATTTTGATTCGTCCGTCCTGATCTTTGAAGCGGCAAACGTTCATGCCGCAAGACTAGTAGAAGAGCCGGAGCTTGCGCATGGAAAATCTTGCTGCTCCAAACCAGCCGCCAGGTCGAACTCGCGCAGATTGCTTTCGCTTCTCAATCCAAACTGTTTCAATTGGCGCATGCACTCAAGTCACGCCATTTTCGACTCTGATTCGCCCGACATTTATCGCATCCAGACCCGCAGCGCGGGTCCGGCGGGAAGTCTGCCTCTAACCGAGGAACTCCTGCTGAACAGTCCCAGCGGCGACCTGTTCGGGCTCAGTCAGAACGCCGGCATGGGTTGGAATCCAGCCGAAGTCGGGCGCAAACAATTCCTCATTCTCAGCACCCAGGGTGGACTGCGCGCGCCCGATGGCACACCCATCGCACTCGGTTATCACACTGGACATTGGGAGATCGGTTTGCTCGTGCAGGCGGCTGCGGAAGAATTTCGCCGACTGAAGACCATCCCCTTCGCCGGATATTGCTCCGATCCATGCGACGGCCGGACGCAGGGAACTGCCGGCATGTTCGACAGCCTTCCGTATCGCAACGATGCCGCCGTGGTTTTCCGACGACTCGCCCGCTCGCTGCCATTGCGCGCGGGTGTGCTTGGAATTGCAACGTGCGACAAAGGTTTGCCTGCGATGATGATGGCTGTAGCGGGTCTGCGCGATCTGCCGTGCGTGGTCGTGCCCGGCGGAGTCACCCTGCCCCCAACCAACGGCGAGGACGCCGGCGCGGTGCAAACGCTAGGCACGCGCTTCGCGCACGGAATGGTTTCACTGTCGGAAGCGGCCGATTTGGGTTGCCGCGCCTGCGCGTCGCCCGGTGGCGGTTGCCAGTTCCTTGGCACGGCGGCCACGTCGCAAGTCGTGGGTGAAGCATTGGGACTATCATTGCCACACTCGGCGCTGGCGCCTTCCGGACAGCCAGTCTGGCTGGATATGGCGCGCCGCTCAGCTCGCGCGCTGCATCATTTGGAAGAACGGAAGTTGCGGATGCGCAATGTCCTTACTCCGGCCAGTATCCAAAACGCGATGGTGCTGCACGCTGCATTCGGCGGTTCGACAAATCTGCTACTGCACATTCCCGCCATTGCCCACGCTGCGGGGTTGAAATCGCCAACGGTTGAAGATTGGATTTCCGTAAACCGCCGCGTGCCCCGACTTGTGAGTGTTCTCCCCAATGGTCCGGTTCATCATCCCACGGTGCGCGTGTTTCTCGCGGGTGGCGTGCCGGAAGTGATGTTGCACCTCCGCGACCTGGGTTTGCTCGACACGGATGCACTGACGGTCACAGGAAAGACGTTGGGCGAAAATCTGGATTGGTGGGAGAAGTCCGAACGACGCTCCCGTTTCCGCGCCTTACTCGAACAGCAGGACGGTGTGCGTGCGGAGGAAGTCATCTTCACGCCCAAGGAAGCCAAGGCGCAGGGGATGAGTGGCACTTTGGTTTTTCCACGCGGCAATCTGGCCCCGGAAGGATCAGTGGTGAAGGCGGCCGCGATTGATCCCAGCGTCGTGGATGCTAGTGGCGTTTACCAACATGAAGGACCAGCACGCGTCTTTGTGAACGAGAAGGATGCCATCGCCGCGATCAAGCACGGTCGCATCAACGCTGGCGACGTGCTGGTGCTGACCGGCATCGGACCGATGGGCACGGGCATGGAGGAAACCTATCAGGTTACCGGCGCGCTGAAACATCTGCCGCACGGTAAACACGTCGCACTGCTCACCGACGCACGCTTCTCAGGTGTCTCCACTGGCGCGTGCATCGGCCATATCGGTCCGGAAGGTTTGGCGGGCGGGCCGATCGGAAAAGTCCTCGATGGCGACCGCATCCGCATCGTGATTGATCGGAACCGAATTGAAGGCAGCGTTAGTCTGGTGGGCGAAGGCGAGCGCCGTTTCACCCCGGAAGAAGGCCGGGCGGTGCTGGCGCAGCGAGCGATGCGAACAGATTTGCGCCCCAACTCCGCCCTGCCCGACGACACGCGCCTTTGGGCGGCACTGCAATTGGCCGGTGGCGGAACGTGGGTTGGCTGTGTTTATGATACAGAAAAAATCATCGCTGCTCTTCAAGCCGGCCAAGCCACGTTCGCGAAACCGGAGTTGCACAATAACACCTAGTCACGCTGAGCCGGCATGCAGAGTCACCATTAAACCCGCATCTGCTTGACTCGATGCAGCGTTCCGGGCCGGACAATAGATGCGCAGCCTCGGGCAACAAAAGTGGAGCCGATGCGAACGAACAAGACAAACTCGACGGAGGATGCGTGCTTTCACTCAAACCTGCGCTCTCGTCACGCTGTTGCTTGTCCTCGCGACAGATTCCCATGCCCAACTACTCGGAATTGCCCTCAACGCAACGAACCTAACCTGGACCAGTTCTGGTGCGGGAGGTGGGTCCTTCTGGTCCGTGCAAAGCACCACCACGCACGACGGAGTGAGCGCAGCCCAAAGCGACACACTGACCAGTTCCTCCGAATCATCCACGATCCAAACCACCGTGACGGGACCTGGAACACTGACCTTCTGGTGGTTCGCGCCGTCATACGATGACCGGCTTACCTTCATCGTCAGCAACACAAATCGGTCCAGCATCAGTGGAAACCCAAACTGGCAGGAGCAAACATTCTACTTTGGCCTTGGAAGTCACACACTCAAATGGACCTATTCGCGGATTTCTCCCTTCATCAGTTCCCCCCAACGAGGCTACCTTGACCAGGTTACCTATACGACCGGTGCAGTTGCACCAACCATATTGTCTCAACCGCGAAGCCAGTCGCAGGTAACCGGATTGAACGCTTCGTTCTCCGCTGATCTGGCTGGCACACCGCCGTTCAGTTATCAGTGGCGATTCAACGACGCCGACATTCCCGGCGCGACCGCGTCTTCGTTTACCGTCACCAACGTCCATGCCACTAACATCGGCCATTACCGCGTGGTTGTGACCAACGACGCTGGTTCGGTCATCAGCTCCAATGCGCTGTTGGAATTTGGCGACGTCACCGCTTGGGGCGCGGAACTCTCCAGTCCGACAACGGCTGGAATTGGGGCAACCAACGTTATTGCCGTCGCCTGCGGAGATATCCACAGCCTGGCACTCAAGGCCGATGGAACTGTGATGCAATGGGGTGCAGTCGTTCCGACGAATGCTCCATCAGATTTGACCAACCTGATCGCAATCGCGGCAGGAAGTGGTTTCAGCCTGGCCCTCAGGTCGGATGGAAGAGTGCTCGCATGGGGTAATTTTGCTTACAGCCCAACCAATGTCCCCGCAGATTTGACAAACGCCGTAGCCATAGCCGCAGGCAGCGACCACGCTCTGGCGTTGAAGGCAGATGGGACGGTCGCCGTCTGGGCGAACACCATTTCGAGCAACACCAATAAGCCTGCCAGTTTGACAAACGTGGTGGCAATCGCAGCTGGACTCGCCCATAGCCTGGCGCTCAGGAGCGACGGTACGGTTGTGGCGTGGGGGACCAGCAGTGGCGGTTCGACAAGCGTTCCTCCCGGTTTGACAAATGTCGTCGGAATCGCCGGCGGTTTCACTCACAGTTTAGCCCTGAAATTCGATGGCACGGTCGTCGCTTGGGGAAACAACCAGTATGGCCAGTTGAATGTGCCGACGGGATTGACGAACGCAGTGACCGTCGCGGCAGGCGATTTTTACAGTGTGGCAATGATAGCTGACGGCACCGCGGTTGCCTGGGGAAACAACACTTACAGTCAAACGAATGTGCCAACCGGCCTGACCAACGTTGTAGCCATCGCCGCTCGCAGCTATCACAATCTGGCGTTGGTTGGCGATGGCCCACCATCCAATCGGTGCTGACGGCAAATCCGATTTATTCAGACGACGGGTTCAACCTCACAGTCCCATCACAGAGCGGTCGGGTGTTCTCGCTCGAATACAAAGACTCACTTTCCGACAGCCACTGGATAACTCTGCCTCTGATGGCGGGGACGGGCAGGAAGTTGACGTTGACCGACCCGACCGCCACCAACAGCACACAACGTTTTTACCGCGTGCGTCGCTGGTAAATCGCTTCAGACAAACTTACCTGGATTCAATATTCCCTTCGGATCAAGCGCACGCTTGACGGTGGCGTGCAACTGGCGGGCTGTGGGGGAAACCGCCAGCGGCCACCAGCGCTTCTTGGCGATGCCGATGCCGTGTTCGCCGGTAATCGAACCGCCCCACGCCAGCACTTGGCGGAATAGTTCATCGAGTGCGGCTTCGCTGCGGCGTTTTGCACCGGGCTTGGTGTAATCGACCATCACGTTGGAGTGAATGTTGCCGTCACCGGCGTGGCCGAAACAGGCGATGGGTAATCCATGCTTCTTCTGCAAGCGCGCGGCGAACTTGAACAAATCCTCCAGCCGGCTGCGCGGCACGACGATGTCCTGATTCAATTTGGTGAGGCCGGTGTCGCGGAGTGAATAGGAAAACTCGCGGCGAATCTGCCACACGGCCTCGCACTGTTTGCTGCCAAGCCCAACCTCTACAAACAGCGGCTTCTGTTTCGCGACAATCCGTTGCAGCGTGCGAATCTCATCCCTCACCGAACGTGGCTGGCCGTCGAGCTCCACGATCAGATGCGCCCGACAACCGCGCAGCCGTTCGCTCTTCGTGCGTTTGTAAGCGGCGGCGAGCGTGAAGGCATCCGCGATTTCCAGTGCGGCGGGTAGAAAGCCAGCGTCCAGAATCGCGTGCAGGGTCCGCACGGCGGCGGGCATGGAATTGAAGCCGACGGCGAGATTCGCGCGAAACGGCGGCAGCGGGAGCAGCTTCAGCGTCGCCTCCGTCACCACGCCCAGCAGTCCTTCCGAGCCGACAAACAACCGGTGCAGATCAAATCCCGTCTTGTTCTTGTGCGTGCGCCCTCCCAGTTTCACGACCGTGCCGTCCGCCAGCACGACTTCCAAACCAAGCACGTAATCGCGCGTGACGCCGTATTTCAGGCAGCGCGGCCCGCCGGCATTGGTGATGATGTTGCCGCCGATGGAGTTGTTCGCGCGGCTGGCGGGATCGGGCGGGTAGAACAGGCCGAGTCGCTCAACCGCTTCCTGCAATTCCGCCGTGACCACATTGGGTTCAACCACGGCCACGAAATCGCGCGCATTTATTTCCTTCACGCGTTTCATCCGTTCGAGGGACAAGACGATGCCGCCGTGCAAGGGCACACAGCCGCCAACGTAACCGTGACCGGCCCCGCGCGCCGTGACCGGAATGGCGTGCCGGTTCGCAAATTTCAGGATGCGGGAAACCGAAGCAGTATTGTGTGGGAACGCCACCGCATCCGGCAGGTGCGAGGCGAACCATTTGTCGCCCGCGTAAGCCTGGAGGGTTTTTGCGTCGAACTTGATTTCGCCCGGCGCCAGAATCCCATTGAGCCGCCGCAGTCGCCGCAATTGTTGAGTCGTCATTCCGTGGATGATTCCAGAAACTCCTTCACCTCGGCGGCTTCGTCCTCCGGCACCTGCACCTGAATTCCGCCCACGCCCATGACGTAACCCTCAAACACCATGCCGGCAATCTCGTTTTTGATGAAGGGATGAAATCCCGCCGCCTCCAGCCGCGAGCGGGTAAGCTGGGCGTCAGCCGGATTGAAAGCGGTGGAAATGGTGATGAGTTCCATAATCAGGTGGGGACAGCGGAGCGCAACTCGGCAAACACAATGACACCCGCGCCGGTTTGATGAAGACTCTGCACCACGACTTCGACCTGGTGCCCAATCTGCGCGTGCCCGTTGTTGACGACAACCATTGTGCCGTCCGGAAGATAACCTACGCCCTGGCCCTTGTCCTTGCCTTCGCGAACCAGTTTCAAGTTCAGCACTTCACCCGGCAACAGCACCGTTTTGAGCGACCGCGCCAGGTCGTGCAGGTTCACGTACGGAACCTTCTGGAGTTCGGCGATCTGGCTGAGATTGTAATCGTTCGTGAAAAGCTTGGCCCCGAGATTACGCGCCAGCCGGATGAGCTTGGAATCCACTTCCTTTTCCTCGGGAAAATCACCGTCGTGAATCTTCACCTCGTTGCGCGTGTTGCGCTGGATGCGATTGAGCATTTCCAGTCCCCGCCGGCCGCGGCTGCGTTTGAGCGGGTCATGCGAATCGGCGACGGCTTGAAGCTCTTTGAGCACGAACCGCGGCACCACGATCAAGCCCTCGACAAAGTTTGCCTCGATCAAATCCGCGATGCGGCCATCGATGATGACGCTCGTGTCGAGCAGGAGCAGATTGTCCGGCTTGTTGCGCGGCGCGAAGCGGACGTAGGGAATGATGAGTGAAAAATCCTCCTTGTTGCTGCGCATGGCGAGCACGATGCCGATGTAACTGAAGCTGAGAAAAAGCGTGAGGCGCACCAGCCAACGCGTCGGGCTTTTCTCCTCCAGATTCTCGAACAGGCCCGAGTGATCAATCAACTGGGCGACCACGATGCCGAGCAGCAGGCCGAAGGTGGTGGCCGAGAAGGCCCGCAGCGAAAAGCCCTTGAGCATTTCATCCACGGCGATCATCAGCCAGCCGAAGCCGAACCCGATGATCATGCCCAGCACGGTCGCGTAGTTGCCGCCGACAAATTCCGGACGCACCTGGCTGACGGCGAACCCGCCGATCGTACACATGCTCAGGAACACAATTCGAATGACCCAAAGTGCCATCATTTCAGTTATACGGATCCCGCGGTGTTTCCAACCTGATCGTGTCGGGCTGGTTCGTTCGCGGCGGTTTTGGCCGCCACAGGATGCTCCAAAGCCCGGCGCGGTTCAAATTACTTGTGGTGATCATCAGATTGTGAGCGACGGCGGCCAGGTTTGCCCCCATCTGCTCGTAGTGCAACAACCGGTCGGCCACTGCCCTTGCTCCAGTTCATACGGCAGGTTAGTCAGAAGAGCGGAGGCAGTATCAATGTTTTAATTGCGGTGAAGATTGCCTGTTCATGGTTCGTAATGAGCTGATTCACGATTGGAACGCTTCGCTCGCGAGTTTTTGATTCGAGCCGCTCGCATCAATCGTCGCGCTGCCGGTTCAATTTCCTTCAATCCATTCCGCGAAAGCCCGCTCCCCAAAATACTCGTAGCCCTTTCCTTCTTCCGCCGTGCCGGAAAGCATCGCATGGATGAAACCGTTCCGGTCCACCTGAACCGTGTGGAGAATCTTGCGTTCGGGATTCTCCATCAGAAGAAACTGGACTCGTCCCGCCAGCGCTGAATGTATGTTCAGATTGCCGCGTTGCACGCTTGAGAAGTCAAAACTCGCTCCCAGGTCCTTCAACATCGCATGACTGCGCCCCCACGTTCCGCCCTCGGCGCTCACGAACGTCTTCCCGTCCAGCAACGCAATGTCATCATGGTAGGCCAGCACGCAAAGGCGATGCTCCGGGGATGCTTTGAGCCAATCAACCAGCTTGGCAAGATGGTTTGTCGTCCGGTAGGCGTAGTTGCTGTCCAGAAAGGCGATCCGCGTCACGTCATTGGGAATGTTCGTGACCGTATTCAAGTAGCCGAATGTCAAACTGCCGCCGCCGCTGTGACCCGTCAGAACGGATTCCACCTGATACCCGCTGAAGCAGTCCTTAACCGCGGCGATGAGCGCCGGAATTCTCGCATCGCGATGTTCGCTCCGCCAGGCGGGCCAGCTTTTCATCTCCGCTTCAAGATACGCCACAACGACGGTTCGCTCCTCGAGCCGTTGGCGAAGCCAGCGCGTTTGCGCACCGATGTGCTGGATATTGAAATGCCAGTCGTCGCCGGGCTTCGGCTTGCGCCCAATGGTTTGTTCGATGGTATTTCCGTTCGGCAACGCGTAGTAGATAAGCAACACCGGTTTGTTGGTGGAAAAGCTTTCCGGCAACGGCGCATTGACGTGAACCTTCACCTCCGGCTCTAACGCGAAACTGTTCGTCATCTCGCCGAAGCTTCCCGTTGGCGTGAAACCCACGAACCGTCTCGGCGATGGAGTTGCCGACGTCACATAGCGCGAACTGGCGATCACCCCCTCGTCACTGAGCAAGCCGCACAGCCCCGGGTCCGCCAGCACTTTCGCCACGGTGTTCGTTGCGCCATTCAACGCCATCTGCTGTTGCACCAACCGGATGCCGTGGCTGTAATCCACCCAGTTCGCCGTGTGACCGAGATAAAGCGGTTGAATCGGCGCATTATTGGGCTTGTGCCAGCCGTAGATCGCCACCTTGCCGGGCGCGTTGCTCAACTGCGCGGTGATGACGACGTCCTTTTTGTGCCCGGCCACCAACGCGCCCAGCGGCCGCACGACCGCGCGCAGGATCCGTTGCGTCCGCACAACCGCGTTGTGCTCCGCGAACATCGGCACGGTGGTCATCTTTGGTCCGGGCGTCATCGGCGTGGGCAGAAGTTTGACGCTCGCGGCGGCGAAGATGTCATCCACCATCTTGCGCGTCGGCAGCGTGCAACCGAGAGCATCCGCGAGCCGCTGCGCTGTGACCGGTGTGAGCGGAGTGAGGAAATAATCCTCATCCGAACCGACCGCGAGATAATCCGGCGCGGCGTGGAAGACCGCCCAATTGGTTTTGCCCGCAACGACATTTGTCACGGCAACCGGGCAGAACTTCCGATAAAAGCCCGGCACATTGCCCGTCCGAACTTCCGAGTAAATTTCCTGCTCGCGATTCGTGAAATCGAGTGGAGTGATGCGCTGGATGAACGCGCTGCCACTCAGCGCATCGGGAGGGCGCACAGGCAAGGAGAGGTCTTGTCCGCAGACTCCCAACGCGAAACCCAAAAGCGCGACGAATACCGCCGCCTTGCAATCCCAACGGGATTGTGCCCTCCAGCTCAAGGTTGCGAGGCCCGAGCTACCTTGGGAAAAAATGGCAAGGACGGACAAACCCAACGGGGTTGGGCCTTTGTTTCCAAGCATTGCCACAATCAGGTTGAGGTTGGTACTCCTCCGAACGCTGATCCGAGGCAGCTCGTTTCTCGCAGCCCTGGGCTTCAAGCCAGAATCTCGTTGGGATTCGCCAAGGGGCCTCCCTACCGACATTGCCGCTGCACGCTCGAGATTCATCAGGAAGTCAACAGTAGGCTCGACAGGAATTTACGTCCAGAATTGTGTCACCATAAGATCGGAGCCAGCCAAAGCGCCGATCTCAACCTCGGACATCTGGGTGCTGCTCGCTGAAGACTATCGCAGCATCAACGATGCGGTGTTTGCGGCGGGCATGACGGGAAACCGGCTGATAGACGCGCCCGCGAGTTACCACGGCGGGGCGTGCGGGTTCCCGGTTGGCGACGGGTATTCGGAAATCCATAAATGGAAGGATGGCCGGACGATTGTGAAGGGAAACAATTTCAGTTCGACGACGTTCACCTCGCCCAATGTGGATTTGATCTGGCTGCAACAGCACACCTCGGTGTCGATCCGATAAATCGCGCCGATTCCAGGCAACGGGGCCAGTTCAACAGGCCCGTTGACATCCCGTTACGACCCGCCAAAATTCCCCATGTGATTCATACCCTGTCTTTGCCGCAATTCCTCCGAGTGGGACTTGTTGTGGCTGCCCAGCTGGGCTTCGTCCAACCAGCGCGCACCGCCGAAGGCAACCAACCGCCGGCTCGCAAATACTCAAACGTCGAGCGCCTCGCCCTGTCGCGGCTCAAGGCCGTTCACGATGACGTTCAAAAGCTCCGCGCACAGCGCAAGTCACTTGATCCCCTGCCCGGCCTGAACGACTACCGCTGCATTCTCCACGCGCACGCGGAGGATTCCTCGCACACCGGCGGCACGCTGCCCGAGATGCTCGCGGACGCGAAAAAAGCAGGCATCCACGCCATCTTGCTGACGGATCATTTCCGGCCCCCGCGCGACTTCATTGACGGACGCTGGCGCGGTTTCAAGGACGGCGTGTTGTTCATTCCCGGCTCGGAGATTCGCGGTTGCCTGTTGTATCCCGAGAAGTCCGTGCTCGATAAAATGGAACGACCGTTTCCCGACTTGCTGAAGGCGGTGACTGCGAGTGACGGCATGATGTTTCTCTCCCATGTCGAGGAGCGCACCGATCATCCCATGGACGGCCTGACCGGGCTGGAGATTTACAACCGGCACTGGGATGCCAAGAAGGACATGGACTCGCTCGTAGCACTGGCGATGAAACTGACCGACCCGAAGCAACTAGTGGAACTCGAAGAATCCGTGCGGCTCTACCCGGATGAATTGCTGGCTTTCCAATGCGACTACCCGCAGGTCTATGTGGACAAGTGGGACGAGGGAACAAAAAAGTTCCGGCTCACCGGTATCGCAGCGAACGATTGCCATCACAATCAGGTGTTCGTCGTGAAGATGGTGGATGAGGAAACCGTCTTGCTCGGCACGGTGGTGGACAAGGACGAAGGGATGCGCAAGGTGAAAGCTGCATCGCGGCCCGGCATCCGGGAGATGACCAAGGGCCGCAAGCCGGGCGACATCCTCGCGCGCGTGGACCTTGATCCGTATCACCGCTCGTTCTGGAACAGCGCCACCCACGTCCTCGCGCCCAAGCTCGACGAACCGACGTTGCGCGCTGCACTTAAAGCCGGCCATGCCTACGTGGCGCACGATTGGATGTGCGAGGCGACGGGCTTTCGTTTTGAAGCGCTCAATGCTGCTGGCCAGCCAATCGGGATGATGGGCGATGAGGTGAAACGCTCGGACGGGATGAAGCTGCGCGCACAATTTCCAATCCCCTGCCACACGCGCCTGCTGCGTAACGGAGTTCAAATTGCCGAAACGTCGAGCAAAGATCGGGTTGAGTTTTCCGTGAAAGAACCCGGCGTCTATCGCCTTGAAGGGTGGCTCACTGTAGACGAAGAGCCGCGTCCGTGGATAATTGCGAACCCAATCTATATTCGTTGATCCCCTCACCCTGCCCTTGGGTTTTTTTGAACCGGGAATAATGCTTGATGGAAGTTCGCAGGTTCGTTTCCATCAATTCATGCTGGTAGTTTCGATGGACGATCTCCTTCATCTGCTTCATTCCGATGGAGCCGATGAATTGCGACTCCATGTCGGCCAACCTCCGGTCGTCGTCCTGGAAGGCGAGCCGCAGCCACTTGAAGGACCAGCGATTACGACCGAGGACGCGGAGCAGCTTTGGCACAGCGTCGCAAACACAAGACAGCGCAGAGAGCTCCGCGCCAATGGCGCGGTGGAGTTCATTTACAGATTTCGGGGTCGCGCCGATTTTGTGGTCCATGCCAGAATGGAAGACGAGCATGTTGGAATGGATATCCACTGAGCTATGGCCCGGCCTGTGCATGGCAACGATTCGATGAACGAAACCTTTATCGGCGAAGCGATTCACCCGGAGGACATGTCGTTCTCCCTGTCCCCGATGGCGATGGGGAAGCCCGGTCTGCCTGGGAAGTTTTCCTGGAAAGGACGGAACTTCTCCGTGCTCGAAGTGCTGGAGGAATGGAAGGAAGCCGGCGACTGCCATCATGGGTCAGGCGAAAGGTATGTCCGGAAACACTGGTTTCGCATCCGCACCACCGAAGACCTGGAGATGAAAATCTATTTCGAACGCCAAAAGCGCTCCTCGGGCGGCTCGCGCTGGCGGCTCTACAGTCTTTGCAACGCCCGATCCGGCACCGCACAGCCGAACGCCGCGCCAATGGCCGTCGATTGACCGCTGTTTGCCGCTTGCATTTGACGAGAGCCGCCGTTTAATCGGGCCACGTAGAAACCAACTTCACCCCAATGAACCTGAAACTGCTCACCCTCCTGCTCTGCCTCGCTGTGTCCGCACTGGACGCCGCAGCAGCTTTCCGTGCCGGAATCGCCGTCCGTAACGTCACGCCCGATCCACTCCTACCAGTCAGTGGCGGTGTCGGGCCGTCCGCGCCAGTCACGAGGAAAGCGGGCGATCTAAACGTGCGCGCGCTTGTATTCGAGCAGGATGGCACGCGCGTGGCGATTGTAAGCGCGGACTTTCTCGGCTTTCCCGCCCAGTTGGGCAACCGCGTGCGCGCGGCGGTCAAAGACATTCCGGCGGAGAACATCTTGATCGGTGCCACGCACACGCACAGCGCTCCGGATTGCTACGGCTTTCCTGACGGTAAAGGTGGCACCTCTGCCGATCCGAAGTATCTGGAGATGGTTTGCACCCGCATGGCCGAAGCGATCAACGAAGCCGTCGCGAAACTTCAACCCGCAAAACTCAAGATCGCCACCGGCGAAGCCAAAGGAAAGATCGCCTACAACTACTACGCGCCACAGTTGTATGACCCGCGTTGCAGCGTGATCCAGGCATTGGATGCTTCGGGCAAACCGTTCGCCACCCTGGTCAACTACGCCGTGCATCCAGAAGTGATCGGTAACGACGCTGGCATTCTCAGCCCCGATCTCATTGGGCCGCTCTATGATCAGATTGCTGCCAAGGGCGGAGGCACAGGCATCTTCATGAACGGCGCTCAGGGCGGCATGATCACGGCGGACAATCGCCGTGAGAACGGCGAAGCGGGCACCTGGGACGAATGTCAGCGCATCGGCACATTGCTGGCCGATGAGGCCTTGCGCATCGTCGCTGCCGCGCCCGAGCAGGCCTCGCCCAAACTCTCCTGTCACGCGCGTCCCCTGACTTTCCTGGTGGATTCGCCGTTGATGCGGGCATTGTTGAAGGCCCTGCCCGGCGGCACCGCAGCGACCGACGGAAAGCTAACCACGCAGTTGAACCTCATAAACATCGGCAACGCCCAAATCCTCACCATCCCGGGCGAAGCCCTGCCGAACATCGGCTATTATCTCAAGCGCAAGATGCGCGGAGAGCACAATCTTCTGTTCGGCCTGACGAACGATGCTTTCGGTTACATTTTGACCAAGGAGGATTTCAACAGTTTCAAGCGCTACGAATACGTCTCGCGCACAAGTCTGGGCGAACAGACCGGAGAAATCCTGGTCAACGAATCCCTCAAGTTTGTGAAGGAAAGTCCCACGCCGGAGACGCTGCTGACCAAGTGAGCGCAGTGGGTTGGTGGTCGCAATCCCTGTTCATTAAGAGGATCACATCGGGCCGACAATCCAGCGATCCCTAGTTGCGACTGGAGAGAAAGCGGTATGTTCAATTTTTTCCGCTGCTGCTCGCCCTCGTTCTGGCCTTTGGCCGGCCCCGCGAATCTGCCCATAAATCGGCGCACAGATTCTGGCGGCCATCGCGACGGCGCCAGTGTTCCCAGCTCCGGAGATGACCGCAATCTGGCGCAACCTGCCCATGCCGTTGGTCGCCGCACTTTGGATTCCACAAATCACTCACGTCATGCTGCTGCTCAACTTCTTCACGTTTTTCGCGGTATTTCCACAGCGACTTTTCCAAACACGGTGGCCTTGGATTATCGTGTGGTCGCTCGCACTTACCCTTGCTACTTGGTGGTCTCCGAACATTTGCGATCTTTCCTTGGGCGCACCGCGGTCGCGCGCACCTCCGCTCCACCCCGTTGCGCTCCGCGCGTCCAACGGGCGCACTAAAATCTCTTCCCCAACCACTCACGCAAGGTTGACAAACTTCATTGGCGCAGCAGCAAGACAAGCCATTCAATGTTCGTTCAATCGCTCCAATAAAAAGGCCGCAGCACTATTCTTCACGGCAATTGCAGGATTAAGAACCGTTGGGGTGTGCCCGGGTTCACAACGTTGGTAAAACTGAAGCTTCCGCTGTTGAACGAGTTCGTCGCAATACGCTCCCAGGTCCCCCGCGGTTGACCCACATTTGTGCCTGCCAGCACGTAGTAATCCCCGCTCGGTGTTCCGTTCGTGCCGCTGACCACCAGGTTCAATCCCGAGAGCACCACACTGACGATGTGCGGATGGGGTGACGGCGTGGACGGACTGCCAACCACTCGGATCCACCCTTCGGAAAGAAGGTTGCCCGTGTTCCATGTCTGTCCCGGACCCGGCGTGGCCGGTTGAATTGTAAAGTTCCCGCTCATGGGTGGCGCGGAGAATAAGGTGAAGACTTGTTGGTCCAGTAAGCTGCCGGAGATGTTGGTCAGAACGATTATCGCATTGTTCATCGTCACTCCCACCGGGGCGAGAATGAAGTCATTCGTTCCCGTCGCCGCATTCAATTCCAAGTGAACGGTGCCGCCCAACGTAACGTTGTTGCTGAAGCTGAGTGCGCCTATAGAAGTCCCCGGGGACATCGTCGAACCAGCAGTCGCGATAAACGTCCCGTTCACCGTGCCGTTGCCCTGCAAAGTCTGGCCGGAGGCCAGTCTGAACGTGGCGTCCGTACGCGTGCTGGCATCCAGCGTCGTGCCCGCCGCCAGTGTGATGCTGGGTGTCGTCGCAATGGTGCCCTCCCCGATCACGCTCAATGTGCCGCCGTTGATGACGGTCGCACCGGTGTAGGTGTTGGTACCGCCGAGAACAAGCGAGTCCACCACGGAATTCTTGGTAAAACCGCCGCTGCCAGACACCGCGCCGAGCAGAGCGATCGAAACTGGCGCGCCGCGGACCAAAGGCACTTCGCCAACGACGCAATTCCCGTTCAACGTCACCGGCCCAATGATTGTGTTGGCCCCGTTCCAGTCGTGAAGTGTCGGCGTCACGCCATCGCCGTGAAGCACTATCTTCTTGTCCCAGTTGGCGCCGGGGCCAAAGAATGACAGGGTTGCGCCCGCACGCACGGTGAGCGTCTTGGTAGCATCACCCATTGTGTCGGTTGTGCCTTGGAAAACCAAAGCGCCGGATTTCACGTCCAGATCGCCCAACGCCGGATCCACGGTGAGGTCGCGGAGGGTCATCTGATTCAAACCGACCTTGGTCAGGTTGTAAGGCTGGCCACCCGTGCTCAAGCTGCCGCGAATATCCATGCGGCCGGAGTTCACCACGGGATCCGGATTCCAAGGCCCGGCGCCGCCAAAGGTCGTGTGTCCGGTCATCGTCACGTTCACCAGCGCGGATTCCTGCGGTGCGCCGTTGTTCACGATGGCCCCAAGGCCGGTTGGTCCCGCGCCCGCCACCACGGTGGCGGCCGCCAGGAGGCTGAGGTTCTGTCCGTTGACATCCAAGGCCGCGCCATTCGCAATGGTGACGCCGCCAACGCCAAGCGCGCTCCCGCTGGTGGCCTTGATCGTGCCGGCGTTGATCTGGACAATGCTGCTCAAGCCATTGTTGAGTCCGCCGAGCGTCAACGTATTGGTGTTGGCTTTGATCAGCGTGCCGGCACCCGAGATGTTGCCGTTCAAAATCGCATCCACCGTGTTATTGAAGCTCAAGGTACCGTCGAGCTGGATAGCACCCGCGTCGAAGGTGTTCTCACCCACGTTAGCCATCGTCAACGCTGCGCCAGTGCCAACGATCAATCCACCCAGACCGGCGAAGTTGTTGGCATTGTCGCCGGACAGCGTGGCGCTCCCGCCGTACACGGCCAACCCGTCGCCAAACGTGTTCAAGCCGGTGTTCGAAAAAGTCACGACGCCATTCGACACGGTTACGAGGCCGGCAAAACCATTGTCGCCGACGTTATTGAAGGTGAGTGAACCCGTGCCAGACTTGGTTAATGAACCACCGGAAACGATCCCGCCCGTGCCGTTGAACGTATAGTTCTTCGTCGGATTGTTCACCGTCATGGAACCGGGCACGAGAGCGCCCACCAGGTTCACTGCTGGTGTCGCCGAGCCCGCGTCCGTAAAGGTGACGTTATCCAGGTTGAAGAACTTGTCCGCACCGGAGCCGTCGTTCCAGTTGTTCGCGCCATTGATGTCCCAATTGTTCGCCGCCCCGTCCCCCACCCAGGTCAGGCTCTCGGGCGGAGAACCGCCGACTTTGAGGAGAATCGTGCCGGGTGTGGCGGTGGTGTCGAAGGCGAAGCTGAACCGACTCTGGGCCAGAGTGCCTGCGGGTTTCAGATTGGCCGCCGTTCCGACAATTCCGCCGGCGGCTTGAATGATCGGATACCCGCCGGGATTCGTATCCAGTGATGCCCCCAAAGTGTTGAGCGGAACATCATTGGTCCCGTTCAAGGTCAAGACTCCGGCAACCGTGACCAGATCACTCGCGCCGTCGGCGACGTTGGTTGAGAGATCAATCGGCAGCTTGCCGCCGTGATTCAAGGTTAGATTGTTCAAGAACGTGAGCATCCTGCCCCGATTAGCCCCGCCAGCGCTGATTGTGGCACCCGGTGCCTGCGTGATGTTGCCCTGAACCTGACCTGCCCCGGAGAGCGAGTTGCCGATGGTGAAGCCGGTGCCGGCGGAATTGAGATCCCAAACTGTCCCCCCGTCCAAACCCATGTCGAAAGCAGGATTGCCAGTGATGATCGCTCCGTTTACGAGGGTCAATGCAGCTCCGGTATTAGTGACGGTAAGGGAAGCGGCATTGGAAATGGCACCGCCATCCACCGTCACGGATGCCGCGGTGATTCGTGAACCTGCCGGCAGACTCAGCGCGCCGCCGGTCAGGTTCAAGTTGACGATGCCGTTGTTCGTGTAAGCTCCCAGCACGTTGAGAAGACCACCGGTGCCGATGTTTACCGTCGCGGTTCGGGTCCGAGTGGCTGCCGCTCCTGAATAACGGCCCAGCCGCAGGAGATTGTTCACTGTGACCCTTGTTCCATTGAGCGTCAGGATGCCACTGGCATTGTGCGCGGCGTCGGGCGCGAGGTGATAAGCCAGTTCGAGCGTGTTCACGTCAACCGTCCCCGCGCCCAAGGTAAGCGTTCCCGCCGCCGTCCCGGCACCGGCTTGAAACTGCCCTTTACCGACAATGATCGTATCCGCGAGGATATCCACGGTGCCGCCGCTCAAGTCGAGGTACCCGGCGGGCGCGGTGCTGCCGCCTTGATCGGAGGTGTCGCCAATCCGCAGTGCTCGCGTGCGTCCGACTCCATCGGCACCCCGAAGTTTCAAGCTCGGGTTGACCAACCCGTCGTCAAAGGCTACGCGTCCGTCCTGCTTGCGGCCACCAATCAAAATCTCGTCAATCGCGAGCGTATTCTGCTGGCCGAAATACAGTCGCGACGCCCGGGTCATTCCGTTGTTATTCTCATCGTTGTTGGCCACGACCAATTGAACGTTGTCGGCGAAGTTCGTGCCGGTCAGCGTGATGTTGTTTGTTTTCGCCAGCCGCACCAGTCCTTGGGCGCGGCGCAACAACCCGCGTTCGCCATCGCCAATCCGAATGCGGCCGAGATTGGCATGGAACGTATCCAAGCCGGACAAATCCAAGACCGCCCAATGTTCCGCGCCACCGGCACCCCAGTTCTGACGGACATTCAGCTCATTGTTTGGATTGCTCACGAACAGCGTACCGCCACCGGAGATGACATTCGTGACGGTCGTTGTGGATGCAACCTCTCCTTTCGTACCGACGTAAAAAGTCGAAAGGACATTGGTGATGGGAGCGGTCGCATCCGGGACGCTGCCCAACGGCCCATTCCCATTATGCGCTGTGCCAGCGACGGTCAAGGTCACGCCAGGGTTGATGAGGATGTGGTGGATGGGATTCGGCTGGTTGAAAAGGCCGGTGGTCGGCCCGATCCATAAACGTTCGATGGTCGTGCTGGCCGAAATTACCGTGCTGACCAAGGCCTGATCATTGGTAGCGCCCGGATTCGAGAACTGCGCCTCGTCCAATGTGCCCGGCGGCCCGCCCGGAGTCCAGTTCCCCGCCGTTGCCCAGAGCAGACCGGTGCCGCTCGCGCCGGACCATGTGAAGTTGGCGGCGATCAAGCCGGGCGCAAGAACAAGGGCGAGAGTGAGAACTGCAAACGTCAGATGATAATAGGTGCGAGCTGTTTTCATGGTATCAATGGGTGCGACACATTTGCGTGCGAAGATTCAAGGCAACTTCAAGCGCCGTCACTTGAATGTGCTGCTCAACTCACCACCAGCCAGCCACAGGAACAACAATAGAAACCGAGGCATCGATCGGGTCTGTGAAACTGCCTGCAAATCTTCTGGGATTGAGTCGACAATGACACATTGCGTGTGCCGACGGTATTGGATGTTTGTTCTAAGCGTTGCCGCTCAGCGGTGATAATCCCGTAGTGACGCGAATAGCAGCGCCGCAGTTTCCTTCACGGGAGCTGCAATCGAAAGAAGCGGGGCATCCCGCCCGGAACGATCTGGTTTGCAAACTGGAAAACCGCCAACGGCCATCGAACGCGTCCGTCGCGCACGCGCGTCCCCTCCCTTACCGGCAAAGCGATGTTCGCGCTCGTCAGCACAAGTTGCCTGCGCCTCCGATGTGGAGCTTCGGCAAACCCGAATCAGTTCAGGGATTGAGGTTGGTGGCGTAAGCCCGCGCGACGAAGTCAATATCACGTCGGCAGAAGGCGTATGCAGTGTTGGCGGATGAAAACTTGCTGGAACTCATGTCTGCGGCGTGAGCGATGGTGGCTTTCTCCAGCCATCGTCGCCGCTCGGAGTGGCCGTCGGCGAAGCTGAAGGTGCTGGAGTTACCGTGATAGACGGACGGACTATCCCACCAATCCACGCCACTAAACATCGGAGGCGGAGGCGCACCCCGGAATTCCCAGCAACCCACAATCTCGCCAAAATTGAAACCGGCGATGGAGGATTGCCGGGGGTCGTTCTCTTCAATCCAAAGGATCACCTGGCTGTGGCGCCGGATTTGCGATCGCTTCGTCAATTGGTAAGACGCGCTGCCGCCCGAATTGCCGTTCAAGCCGCCTACTCCGGCGTAACTGGTGTAAGCTCCGCTCGTCGGGAGCTTCGCGCGCGTGTCACCGGGACAATGGATGATGCCGGGGTTGGGAGCATACTTGAACAACGCGCCCTGCCGGTAGCCCGCTTCATCCAACAATTTGGCGGCGGCGGCACCCTGGGTGCCGGGCGCAACGACCGGAATCCGGAACGCTCCGGCATAGGGGGCAATACGCCAGTCCGTAATCACCTGGGTGTTGAAGCCTACAATGCGGTCGTTGTTGTCCTCCGCATACATGAACCACGCGAGGGCCAGTTGTTTGTGATTGCTCAGGCAGGTCGCGCCCGTGGCCTTCAGCTTGGCCTTGGATAGCGCCGGCAGAAGCATCGCCGCCAGGATCGCGATGATGGCAATGACCACCAGAAGTTCGATGAGGGTAAAACCATTGACCTCGGGTCGGGTGGGTGGGTTCGATTTCATGGGTTCGTTTCGCTCGGCTGCAAGCAAGCACGGACCGAACGCAGCGATTTGCCCCAGCCATGCTTTGCGCCGACCATACACCGCGCAATTGGCCAGCTGTATTGAACAAACGTTCAGGAAATGCCCTCTTACCGGCCAGTGATGGCGGATAATCAATCGCTCACCCAAATGCGGCTGATTTGAAATCGCTATTCCAGACGAAAGCTGACGGCGGTCGCCACAGTTCTCACGCATCCAATAACTTCAGAATCGCCACGACATTCTTCACCGCTTTGGGCGCAAAACCACTCGCTTCGATGTATTCGGGTACCTTCGAGCCGTCCGCACTGCGCTCGGAGCAATGATCGTTGTCGCCCCATGCGCCGAGACCGTCCAACGTCGGCACCGCATCCCAGATCAGGTTGCCGTCGCTCAGGCCACCGCGTTCCTGAAGATTCACGGGATAATTCACCTCTTTGCCCGCTGCCTCGAAGACTTGATACAAGCGATCTGTTCCAGCATTGCGCGGCCACGGTGGGCTCTCGGATAAAATCTCGACCTTGATCTGACAGCGAAAGCCATCCACCAGACTTTTGACTTCTCCGGGTCCGGCCAGAGCCAGCAACGCCGCCTTGCCCTGCAAATAAGCCTCTGTGGTGAACGCACGAAACTCACCTTCCGCCACCGCCTCGTGCGGCACGCGATTCAACACCGTACCGCCGGTTACCGTGCCAACGTTGAACGTGAGATCACGCCGGTAATCCGTTAGCGCCGCGATGCGCGGCAGAAGATGCCCCAGTTGCACAACAGCGTTCGCACCGTGCGGATGTTTGCCTCCCGCGTGCGCGCCGCGGCCATTGACAGTGACGCGCCAGGACGCCCTGCCCTTGCGTGCCACCACCATCAAGTGCTCCTCGCCCAACCGCCCTTCCGTCTCGAAGACCAAAGCTGCCAGTGTGTGCGCGCCAAAATGCGTGCGGCAGAGCTTGCCAAAATCCGGCGAAAACATTTCTTCCGAAGAATTCAAAAAGAGTTTCCAGGTGACATCCTCAAACACCGCCGGCGCGTGGGCTTGAATGGTTTTCAGGATCAGCCACATCATCGCCGTGCCTCCTTTGATGTCCTGCGTGCCGGGCCCGTAAATGCGATCACCTTCGACTGACCAGCGGAAGTTGTTTCGTTCCTCCTCTTCCGGCGGAAACACGGTGTCCAGATGCGAGATCATCGCGAGACTGCGCGGCGACCTTCCGCGACGAGTCAACACCAGATGATTCCCGAAAGAAGCATTCACCGATGGCACAAACTCCGCCGTGAATCCCAACGGCGCGAACGCTTCGGCGGTAAACTGCGCCAGTCGGTTCACGCCGGCAGGATTCAGCGTCCAACTGTTGATGCCCACCATCTGACGCAACAATTCCCATGTCGCAGGCATCTGGGATTCGACAGAACTCCGGACCGAACTGGTTTCCAACATGCGGGGAGGGTGAAGAATTCTCCGGCAACGGTCAACGAGTCGCTTTCCGTTGTCGCTTTGCCTCGCTTTACAGGCACCGTCCCGTCAGGGACGACCGACAACAGCCCAGCGATTTATCGCTGGGACAACGATCCCCCCAGCACCCGCAACCCCGGAGGAGCGGAAGAAGCGGAGCGAAACACTCATCCGTTCTTTCGTCCCTGACGGGACTTGTTCCCCCTCGCCCCGGACACCCAGCGTTGAAACGCTGGGCTATTCTCTTTCGCCCTGCCGGGCTGGTGCTCGTCCGCCACGTACTCCTTTTTGGCATTGACCTTCCGGGCTTAACAGAGGGTTAGGCCACAACATCGTCCTCTCCTTCCTCCTGCTCGCGCTGCAACTGGTCGTAAATAGCCTGCTCCCGGACTCTGTGATGGCGATAGAAAAGTGTCCACAATACGACTGCGATAACAAGATGCACTGCCGCAGCCCAATTGCGCCCCATCAGCAAATACGCTGCAGCAACGACGACGAGAACGAACCTTCCGTATCCGGCTATAACCGTCAGAACGGGTCTGAATGTGGCGTCAACCTCGTTGCGAACCGACCGCAGCCGAAACAACTGAACAACTCCCCAGCAAGTGAGGACGGCCAAAACAACCGGGAGTGTCGCCAACTCAATCGCAAGAGACTCGTCCCCGATGCTGCCAGTGAACGGCGCACTGCTCCATCGCTCCAGAAGGCCACCGTCCCATAGCCTGATGAGAAACCCCGTAGCGCCCGAAACAACGAAGAACACGATGGCGAGAATCGTGAGCTGAAGTATGCGCCAGAACGTTCTCATTTGGCTCAACAGTCAGATCGAGCGATGGAATCCTCGCATAACACTTATCATGACCGCGACGTTAGGATTCGATTCTGTCATTGTCCAGCAAGGGTTTTGTTCAAAGGCGGGTACTATCACCGTACCAAAATCACCTGGGTTCGAAGCTGCTTTTCGCACTTCGCCTGCTGGTCCGAGTTAGACAGCGCTTGCTGCGCCCGTCAGTGTTCGTTAGCGTCGCGCCACCGCATGAACTCGCTCATCACGCCGGACAACGCCTGGATAGTCTGGGCCTTTATCATGGCCGGCACGGCGGTTTGCATTTACTGCGAACAAACCCACCGTTGGGCGGCGAAACTCACCGGACCCGTGCTGGCACTGCTCATCGGCATGTTCCTTTCCAATTTCAAGATCATGCCCACCGGTTCGGGCGTTTACGATCTGGTGGAGGATTATCTTGTCCCGGTAGCGATTCCGCTGCTCCTGTTCCGCGCCAACGTCGTCCGGATTCTGCGCGAGACGGGACCAATGTTGAGAGCATTTCATGTTGCCGCTTTGGGAACAATCATCGGGGCATTCTTGGCGGCGTTTGCATTTCGCGGTGCGTTTGATCGCGTACCGGAATTAACCGGCATCATGACGGGTAGCTACATCGGCGGCGCGGTCAATTTCATGGCCATCAAAGGTTCGTATGAGGTCAGCGAGAATCTCACCAATCCCCTGCTCGTGGCTGACAACTTCATCATGGCCGGAATGTTCGCCGCGCTCCTGGTAATGGCCGGTAGCCGCTTTCTTCGGCGCCATTATCCGCATCCACACTCGCTTGAAGGGGACAAAGAAGACGTGGCCGCACTGGCAGCACGCCATTGGCGGCGCAAGGAAATCTCCCTGCTCGACATCGCGAAGGCTTTGGCCATCGCGTTTGTTGTGGCCGCACTCGCCACGACATTGACTGATGCGCTCAAAGCCCAGATCGAATCCAGAATCCTGCAATCCGTCATCGGCAATCGGTACGTGTGGATCACATTCCTGACCGTCGCACTCACGACTTGCTTACACCGCCACATGGAGAAAATCCAAGGAGCTGAAGACATAGGGATGTATCTGCTGTATCTGTTTTTCTTTGTGATCGGGCTAAAGGCGGATTTGGTTGTGGTCGTTACGAAAGTTCCGGCGCTGTTTGCGTTCTGTCTGATCATTGCCGTGACGAACCTTTTGGTCGCGCTGCTGTTCGGGAAATTATTCCGCATGAATCTGGAGGAACTGCTCTTGAGCGTGAACGCCACTCTTGGCGGCGCACCTTCAGCCGCGGCGATGGCCATCTCCTGTGGCTGGTCGAATCTCGTTCTGCCGGGATTGTTGGCCGGGATCTGGGGCTACGTCATCGGGACGTTTGTCGGCATCCTCATCACGGAGACTTTGCTGCGCCTGTTGAACGGTTGACAGGATGAATTCCCCGCGCATGGAACACGAAACTGGGAAGCTCCGTCAACCCGCCCGCTGGAAGCGTGCGCTACGGACGTAGCGCCGGCATCCTGCCGGCGGGTTCGGGCGGCATCCTTGCCGCACGGAGCAAGTTTTTCAACCAGCCACCCCACGCAACTCTGCTCGCCAAACCGCACCGCTTCGGCTACGAGTTCACCCATGAAACGATTCCTTCGGTTCGCGGCAGCCTTGGGCGTTCTCTCGCTTATTTTTCAAGCCACGGCAGCCACACCGGACCAAGCCCGTGACGCTCTGGCCAAATCCACCACCTACCTTCAATCCATCGCCACCGAGGGCGGCTATCTTTGGTTCTATTCGCAGGATTTGACCACGCGGCGCGGCGAATCCGTCGCCACACCTTCGCAAGTCTGGGTGCAATCCCCTGGCACACCGACTGTCGGACAGGTGTTTTTGCGCGCTTACACGGCCACACGCGACGAGCAATTCTTCAACGCCGCCCAAGCTGCGGCTCTGGCGTTAGTCCGCGGTCAGTTGGAAAGTGGCGGTTGGAGCTATTTGATCGAGTTCGATCCCGAAGCGCGAAAGCGATGGGCCTATCGCAATCAGCCGGCGGGAGCACGGGCCAACAACACCACCACTTTCGACGACGACAATTCGCAAAGTGCGCTGCGCTTTCTGATGTCGTTCTGGAAAGTTGCAGCCGAGCGAAAGTCCCCGGAGACAAGCCGCGTACGTGAAGCGATTGATTACGGCCTCGGCAAAATGATGGAAGCCCAGTATCCGAACGGAGCGTGGCCACAGCGTTACGAAGGCAAAGCGCGCGATCCGGCAAAGTATCCGGTGCAACCCGCGCGCTTTCCAAAAGAATGGTCGCGTAGCTGGTCGAATGCGCCCTACGGCGACTTCTACACGTTCAATGACAACACGCAGCGCGATTGCATTGAGACGATGCTGGAGGCATGGAAGATTCTGGGTGACCGCAAGTATTGGGACACCGCCATGCGCGGTGGGGATTTTCTCATTCTCGCCCAACTCCCACAACCCCAGCCCGGTTGGGCGCAGCAATACAACTTCAATCTCGAACCGGCGTGGGCACGGGCCTTCGAGCCGCCCGCCGTCTGCACCGGCGAAAGCTCCGGCGTAATGCGCCTGCTGGTGGATCTTTACCTTGAAACGGGCGACGACAAGTTTTTGAAGCCGATTCCCGCGGCCATCGCCTGGCTGAAGCGCTCGCCGATTTCGCCCAACCGATGGGCACGCCTTTACGAACTGGAAACCAACAAGCCGATCTATGGCGATCGCGACGGCCAGATTCATTACACCCTCGCTGAAATCAGCCTCGAACGTCAGCGGAGCTACGGCTGGGAAGGCGAGTTCGGCGTTCCGGGCGCGATCACCTACTACGAAACCGTCCGCCGCGAAGGCCGCGAGCGCCACCTCGCCACCAGCAGGGCACGCGAATCGAATCGAAACGTCAAATCGTTGGCAAGCGCGGCGGAGCAGATTGTCCGCGCACAAGATGAAAAGGGCCGCTGGCTGTCAGGTGACCGAATTGAAACCAGAACCTTCGTGCGGAACATGGACGCACTTTGCGATTACCTGGAAGCCGCCGCCCCACGAACGGCCAAGACTTACCGCAACCCGCTCAACTCCGGTGAATTCTTCGCCGACCCGCACGTCATCAAAGTGGGCGACACTTTCTACCTCTACGCGACCACGCACACGAAGGGCTACGACGCCTACGTATCCAAGGACCTGGTGCATTGGGAGAACAAGGGTAGCGCGTTCGACGATCCGCGCGGCGGCGTCTGGGCGCCGGATGTCTTTCACAACGCGAGAGGCGACGGAAAATTCTATCTCTACTACACCGACAACATCGCGGATCGCAAACCCGGCGGCCCGCAGAAACAAATCGGCGTGGCTGTGGCGGATTCGCCCTTGGGTCCGTTCAAGGACCATAGCGTTCTGGTGAAGGACGCCATTGATGCGCATGTCTTCCAGGACGACGACGGAGAACTGTACTTCTACTACGCGGATCTGTTTCAAGGCTTCAAAATCCGCGCGCAACGCATGAGCGATCCCGTCACGTTGCAAGGCGACACTACCATCGTCATCCGCCCGACCGAACCGTGGGAGAAGATCAGTGGCCATGTCACCGAAGGTCCATTCATGCTCAAGCGCAACGGCACGTATTACCTCATGTATTCCGGCACGGGCGCCGACTCGCCGAACTATGGCATCGGCTACGCCACGGCGAAATCACCGCTCGGCCCGTTCGAGAAACACCCAGGCAACCCGATTGTGAAGCGCGGCGGAAAAGTCCTCGGGCCGGGACATCATTGCGTGATCGAAGGGCCGGACAAAAAGCTGTGGAACGTCTATCACCAGAAGTGGGACGACAAAACGAACTTCAACCGCTTTCTCGCGATTGATCCGCTGTGGTTCGACGAGCAGGGCGTGATCCACGGCAAAGCCTCCCGCGAGACGGACGAACCGGCGCCATGACCACGAGATCAAAGCGCGGCCCCATAAACAAGCATTAGGAATTTCGCCAACTAGGCCGCAGGCGCAAAATTACCAACCTTCTTGAGCCAATCCGTGTAAGCTCGTTCGACAGCCCAATCTTCCATTCGCCGGAGATTCGTATCCTTATTCCTGGCCAGCACGGAGCTCAGCGTAATGCGGATCGCGCCGTCATGCGGTTTCCCGCGCCAGAACGGTGCTCAGCTCGCAGCGTCAACAAGGCATCAGCCGCAGCACGTCGTCTGCGGACGCGCATGGAAATCTTCGGTGGGGCGAGCGTCCTCGCGAGCCAAGTCCGTTGTAGCGTCGGCGCTGCGCGCCGATTCTTCGAGCCACAGGCTCGACTCTACACGAGTCGGCTCGTCAGTAGCCTCGCCCCACCATCTCTCTGACCGGCCAAATCTCCCCTTGCCTGCCGGCGGATGCGGGTTCATGTTCGTGTCAAGCCATGAACACGATGCTGCCACGGCGCACCTTCCTTCGACGGGCTGCCACCGCCGGTACGTTGATTGGTCTTGGCGAATTCGGTTTCCTCTCCTGCCTGCCGCGCGTCTCCGCCGCGGAAACGAAACTTGATCCGAAGTTCGTTCAGTTCCGCCCGGAGATTGAACCGCTCGTGCGCCTCCTCGAAGACACGCCACGCGAGCGTCTGCTAGAGGAGGTCGCCGCCCGCATCAAACGCGGTACGGCTTACCGCGAAGTGCTCGCCGCGTTGCAACTCGCCGGCGTGCGTAACATCCAGCCACGCCCGGTCGGTTTCAAATTTCACGCTGTGCTTGTGGTGAACTCCGCGCATCTCGCCAGCCAGAATTCGCCGGAAGCGGATCGCTGGCTGCCGATCTTCTGGGCGCTCGACCAATTCAAATCCTCACAGGCCCGCGACGTGCGCGAAGGCGATTGGACCTTGAGCGCCGTGGACGAATCCGCCGTGCCCGCCGCCGACAAAGTGCGCCAGACCTTTGCCGAGGCAATGGACAATTGGGACGAAGCGAAAGCCGACACCGCCACTGCTGGTCTTGCGCGTAACGCGAAGCCTGAGGAAATCTTCGACATCTTCTGCCGCTACGGTGCGCGCGACTTTCGCGACATCGGCCACAAGGCTATTTACGTCGCGAACAGTTGGCGCACGCTGCAAAACATCGGCTGGCAACACGCCGAGCCGGTGCTGCGCTCGCTCGCCTATGCCCTGCTCTATCACGAGGGCGAGAATCCTTCCAAACGAGACGCCGAAGCGGACCGCTCGGGCCGGCGCAATGAGAAACTGCTCAAGGAAATCCCCGCCGCCTGGCAAAATGGCAAGCCGGACGCCGACGCGACAAAGTCTTTTCTCAATACGCTCCGCGAAAGTTCGTGGGAACAGGCGAGCGACCACGCCGTGGAATTGCTCGCGCGCGGCGTCGCGCCGCAATCGCTATGGGACGCTCTTTTCGCTACTGCCGGCGAACTTCTCATGCGCAAGCCGGGCATTGCCACGTTGCACGCAGTCACCACCACCAACGCGCTGCAATACGCTTTTCGGCACACGGCCAACGACGAGACGCGCCGGTTTCTGCTGCTTCAAAACGCCGCGTTCCTCCCGCTGTTCCGGGGCCGGGCGGGCGCAGACCAGGGCATCAACATTGACGAATTTGAAGCCGAGACACCGAAAGCCGCCGGGGCCGGAGCGATCGAGGAAATCTTCGCGGACGTGAGCCGCGACAAACTGCTTGCCGCGCGCAAGACGCTGGCGTGGCTGACCGCCAGTGGAGAAGCGAGGCCGTTCGTGGCTGCCGCGCAACGCTTGATCTACCTCAAAGGCACGGATTCGCACGATTACAAGTTCAGCGCCGCCGTCCTAGAGGACTACTCCAGTCTCTCGCCGAGACTGCGCGACCGTTTCCTGGCCGCGAGCGTGTTTTGGCTGAAAGGTTCCGGCTCGCCGGACAGCGGCCTGGTGGCGCGGACACGTGCGGTGATTTAATGCACCAAAACGCGTGTCTGTGACCCGCATGGTGGAGCGAGGCTCCTGACGAACCAGCGTTTCTCTCGCGGCGCTGTGCCAGCATCGCCGTCGGTCATGGACCGACGCTACAGTTTACCTCAGGTGAGAGCGCCCGAGCGGGTCATCCCTCGGTAGGGACACGCTGCTATGTGTCCTTGGCCGACCGGCAGGTCGGCCCTACCAAGGTCAATTATTTCTCACCGCCGATTCTTCCGGCACGATCTCCAGCGACAATTTCTCAGTGTGCCGAATCACCGTGAGTTGCGAGAGCGCGCCGACTTGCGCGCCGGTGAGTTGCTTGTGCAGATCATCAATGCCCGCAATCGCCTGCCTGCCAGGCCTGACATTCACTTTTTTGATGCATTTTTATGAGATTTCAGTTTTCTTTGTGTGCAATGCCAGAATGGCATCCATGACTACGCGTATTCTACTGCGGTCGCAAACTTTCCTGGCGCTCGTTTCGGCTCTGACTTTGTGCAACTCTGCAATCGCCGGGCCCGGCGCCGTGGACGGCTCCTTCATCCCGCCCGCGCCGAACGGATGGGTCTGGGACATTGCGGTTCAGCCGGACGGGAAGATCATTGTCGCTGGCGAATTCACGACGATCGGTGGTGTGAGCCGCAGCCGCATCGCCCGGCTGTTCTCGAATGGAACAGTGGATCCCTCTTTCGATCCGGGCATTGGCCCCAATGACGATGTCCGCTCGTTTGCCGTGCTGCCGAACGGGCAGATTGTCATCGTGGGCGACTTCTCTTCGGTCAGCGGCACACCGCGCAATCATTACGCGCGCTTGAATACCAACGGAACACATGATGTGACGTTCGCCGTCGCGCAACCCACCATCGCCTCCGCTACCTCGCCGACTGGCCCGCACGTCTTCGCCCTGCCCGACGGCAAGTCGCTCCTCACCGGCATGCAGGTTATTTTCTTTTCACCAGCGTTCCTCACCCGGGGCAATCTGGTCCGCCTCAACCCGGATGGCTCCTGCGATACGAGCTTCAACTTGACGGCCATCTCGGGGAGCCTGCTTTCGGGCGCGGTCACGCTGGATGGCAAATATCTGGCCGTGGGTTCGTTTACCACAACTGCTCCCACGGGTTACACCAACCTCGCCCGGATTAACACCAACGGTACGGTGGACGCAACTTTCACCGCCTTCACGCGGCCAAATATCCTTTCCATCGTGCGGCCCATGTCGGATGGACAGATGATCGTCATCGGCACCGGCAACTCCAATTATGTCCGCCGCCTGTTGAGCACTGGTGCAGAGTCGCCGGGTTTCAACGCGCCCTATGTTGATGGCAATGTTTTCGGAGTCTGCGTCATGCCCGGCAACAAGATTTGCATCGGCGGCGATTTCAGTCATGTGAACACGGTGAACCTTTCTATCAGGGTCGCCCGCCTCAATACCGACGGGAGTTTCGATTCCACGTTCAACGTGGGCGAAGGCGGCAGCAGCAGCGTCCTGTCCATGGCGGCTCAACCGGACGGCAAAGTGCTCGTCGGCGGCGCGTTCGTCTGTTTCGGCGGCATCTGTCCGATCAACCTGGTGCGATTGGACGGCAACCTCAGTGGTGGCGTAATGGCCTCAAGGCCCGCTTATGGCGGCGGCGTCTTCTCCCTTTCGCTCCCGACAGCCACCGGCAAAACCTACACGCTTCAGTACGTTACTTCGATCACCGGCACCAATTGGACTTCGATTCTGCCGGCGACCGCCGGCGACGGCACGCCGAAGACGCTTTCGGACCCGGGCGCCACGAGCGGTCAACGCTTCTACCGCATCCTGGTCAACTGATCCGGGGCTGCCTTGCAAGCGCGGAGCGCGGGTCTGCGACCCGCAGCAGGTGGGGCGAGCGTCCTCGCGAGCCGCGTCCTGGCCGACCAGCAGGTCGGCCCTACCGCAATCAATTGTTCCTCGCCGCCGATTCCTCCGGCACGATCTCCAGCGCCAGCTTCTCGTTGTGCCGAATCACCGTGAGTTGCGAGCGCACGCCGACCTGCGCGCCGGTGAGTTGCTTGTGCAAATCATCAATGCCTGCAATCGCCTGGCCGTTGAACTCCACCACGATGTCGCCCTCGCGCAGACCGGCACGACTCGCGGGACTGCCCGGTTCGACGCCGAGCACGAGCATGCCGGTTTCATTCGGTAGATTGAAATGCCGCACCAGGCGCCGATGGATCTTCGCCGTCTGCCCGCCCACGCCGATATAACTGCGCCGGATCACACCGTCCTTAATCAACCAGCCGGCGATGTATTTCGCCGTGTTGATACCGATGGCGAAGCACAATCCCTGTGCCGGCAAGATCACCATCGTGTTGACGCCAATGACTTCGCCGCGCGAATTGACCAATGGCCCGCCGGAGTTGCCCGGATTCAACGCCGCGTCCGTCTGGATGAGATTATCCATGAGCCGGCCCGACTGCGCGCGGAACGACCGGCCCAACGCGCTCACCACGCCCGCCGTCACCGTGTATTGGAAGCCGTAGGGATTGCCGATGGCGATGGCGAGCTGGCCCACGCGCAACAGGTTGGAATCCCCGAGCCGCACCGGCTTCAGGTTCGGCGCGTAAATGCGGATGACCGCCAGGTCCGTGTCCGGGTCTGTGCCCACGAGATGCGCATCGGGCCGGCGACCGTCGGCGAGCGTGACTTCAATCCGTTCCGCGCCATGAACGACGTGACTGTTCGTGAGAATAAATCCATCTGGCGTGACGATGAAACCCGAGCCGCCCCCCGCGCCTTCCTGTTGACCACGCCGTCCGCCTTTTTTGAACACATCTATTTTCACCACCGACGGACTGACCGCCTCCGCCGCCGTGGTGACGGCATTGGAATAGGCGTCCAACAACGTCCCGTCATTTGTAGCGTCGGCGCTGTGCGCGGAATTATCGAGCCGCAGGCTCGACTCTACACCACCTGATTCGTCGGCAGACGCACCTGCCTCGTTTAGCACCAGCAACACTGTTAAATCTTTCTCGGTTCCTCTCATAATTCAAAAACGGCGCCAATCGCCGCAGCAACAGAGAACGAGAACCAGGAGATGTCAAATTGTGGCAAAAGAGAAACCGACCATGCCACTTAGTTTTCGCCTGCCGCTTGGGGAACCTGCTTCCGTAACGGTTCGAGAATCCAGAAGCCCGCATCGCGTTGCAATGCGTCAAGAACAGGCTTTACGCCGGAAGAAAGCCGGCGGCTTTAGCGCACAGAAGAATGCCGAGAATTCCAATCGTTCGCAGCCCAAGTTGAACGGCGACTTCGTGGCCGCGTCGCTCATCAATCAAAACCGCTTCGGCGTGAATTTCCACGGCCAGCGACAACGCCGCCTCACCGGAATCCAAACCACTTGCCGTCCTCACCGCTTCCGGCGGGCTGGAGGGCGATTGTAGTTTTATCTCGGGCGGAAGTTTCAAGCCGGCAAACCGCACAACTTTCCCCGCCAAACGATCGAATTCCGCCGCCACTTCCGGCGGGATGAAGACTTCGTGAAACAACTGCTGAAACAGACCTCCTTGCCCGACGTGGCAGAGATTGATGGGGACCGAAGTGTCGGCAACGACGATCACTTTGGATATTGCTCGTTAAGCGCCTGGAGGTCCAAAGTCAGCATCTGCTGCGTGTAGAGCGGCACTCCGCGTTCACTTAAAGCACGCTGGAATGTAAAGAAGTTCACGCCCGACATTTCCGTTGCTGCAACCTTGCCGATGCGCGTGCGTGCGTACAAAGCGCAGACCAGTTCCAACCGAATCTCCTCAGAGGTCAGGGGGTCACCAGCGGGAACGTCTGGCAGTTCAATCGTCATGTTGGTCTTTTACTCCCCTTGCCATTTAGAGCCAAACGCCGCGCGCTGTGAGCCGCCATACTTCGCACACCGCAACCATTTCATTTCTTGACCACTTCAGCCCGGATGCGGAAATCTTCGGGCCGTGCCTGAGCCTCTCAAAGAGACTGCTTACGGTTTGCTCCATCCGCCGGCGACGCAAGGCCGGCAACTGTTGAACTTCTTCGGTGTGTTCTGCCTGTCGCTCCTGGTGGGATTTGTTCCGCGACTGGCTTTCGGCAACATCTCGGAAAACGCGCGCACGTTTTTGCACGTTCCGTTCGTGCTCGTGTTCGGGTTCGGTTACGCCGGCTGGGCGGCACGCCTACACGCGTTGGGTATGGAACTTTTGGGCCGCAGCCTCTTCAAAGCGCTCGTTCAAATCATACTGTTTCGGCGCAAACCGAAATCGCTGGCGGACGTTCTTCCCGATCAGGATAAACTCACGCAACTGGCCGTGCGCGGACAGAAAGCCGCCTCGTCGTTCCTGATCGTTTCGATACCGATTGCCCTGCTGGCGGCTCTCGCGGCGATCTTCATCAAGTCAGAACTAACGTGGCTCTGGCGAATTCCAGTGATCATTGGGCCGGTCGTCTTCTGGGGTTGGTGGCTGATGCGGCTGGGACGTCGCGGGCAGCTTCCGTTTCCAGAACCGGGCGAGTGAATTGCGCCTTGCCTCTGTCATTGCGGGCAAAACTGACCGGCAACCTGTGCGGCGCGACGCACATTGACGGGTGCGGTAGTGCATCTATCGTCGCTCTTGTGACAGCGATTCAACTCAAACGCCGCCGTTGTTTTCTTCTTCGTCAAGCCGTCGTTCTGTTCGCTGTAGCCGGCCAACTCGCCGCATCTGCGCAACTGGCCCCGGACGTTGTCTGGACCAGGCAAACTCACAATTACTTCGTCTCGCCCGTGGCCATTTCGCCCGATGGCGTTTTGGTTGCCTCTGCAGGAACCAACAATAGCATCAGGCTGGCGAACCTCACCGACGGGTCAGCCGTGCGAAACTTGCCCGGCCATACCGACGGCGTCGCATCCATTGCATTTTCTCCCGACGGCTCGCTGCTCGCGTCCACCGCCGACGACCGAACCTTGCGGCTGTGGGAAGTTTCAACCGGATCGTTGTTGAGGACCATTCCTCAGGGTGGCGGGAACCGGCAATTCACCTCGGTGGCATTTCACCCAGATGGCCAGCATGTCGCGGCCGACCGGCATCGCACGAACGTTGTGCTTTGGAGAGTTTCGGACGGGATGCCCGTTTGGGAATCGCCGGGGAGCGCGGCTCAGATTGAATCCATCGCGTTCTCGCCGGATGGCTCATTGGTTGCAGCGGCTGGCGGATATCGCGGTCTGGACACCAAAATTCGCGTGTTGATCGCAACCAATGGTCAACTGCTTCGTTCGCTGGTCACGAGCAACAGCTATGGCGTACGCCAACTCGCTTTCTCCCCGGACGGTCAATGGCTCGCCGCCGGTTGTTACGAGTCCGACTATTTCCAGGGTGGCGTGGAGATTTGGCGGGTTTCCAATTGGACTCAGTATCGCCGGCTTCCGGTCACCGCTCCAACGTTGGCCTTTTTGCCGGGGGGAAACAGTTTGGTTACCTTGTGCGACTCCCGGATGGAATTTTGGAGCATATCTGATGGCACGAGACTGCAAAGTTATCGCGTGCCTCCAAGCGGAGTTTATGGCCGACATCAGTCTGTGGCTGTTGCGCCGCGAGGCGACCGGATCGTTACCGGCAACTACAAACATATTCCGACCCCAAACGGAACCGTCGCCGAAGCTTCTACTACTGCGATTCGACTACCCATGATTCTGAGCATCTCCACGCAGCATGAAAACGCCGCCAAGCTCAGTTGGACCGGCGGTTTTCCGCGCTACCAGGTTCAACGCCGGTCCTTTGACAGTCCAAACTGGCTGAACATCGGCGAACCGACTGCGGATCGGGGCATCACACTGCCCACGGACGGGTCAGGCGCGATATTTCGCGTCGTTGGAGTCGCGCAGTAAGCGGACGAGTGTACGCTCAAACGTAGGACACGCTTCCATCCTGTCTCACTCTTCAAGCGAAAACGCAATCTGAGACAGGCGCGGCGACGGTCCTACGTTCGGTTCTATTATTCCTCACCACAGATTCCTCTGGCACGAGTTTCAACAACAGCTTCTCCGTGTGCCGGATAGCCGTGAGTTGCGAGCGCACGCCTGCTTTTAAGTTCCTTCTCTTCCGCCACTCTGTCGGTCTGCTGGGTGTAATCTGCGCGATCCGCTCCGCCGTGGCACAACCTTCGCCCGATGTTGCTTGGAGCAACTTCACACACAATTAGAAGTCGAAAACCTCCTGCAAACAGATGCGAGCTTTCCCCAATTGGTGGATCAAGTGATTGTTCGACCACTGATCACAAAATTTCGCGGCTTCCTGCAAAGCCGATTTGACGCAACTTCGCGAGTTCAAAGCGAGAAGGAGGGCGCAACTTGACACCAGCACCATAATGGGGACATGAACGGTTCCTCACCGAGCAAACGCAACCCACGAACGAAAGGAACTCGATGAGCCTGGAAG
>Ga0315910_10000632_pt1 | contig 34458 bp, 28 predicted proteins | sample EdamamesoilMG_FD_204470 | JGI IMG/M metagenome (GOLD analysis project Ga0315910, IMG submission 204470) | Garden soil microbial communities collected in Santa Monica, California, United States - Edamame soil | ecosystem: Environmental > Terrestrial > Soil > Garden | place: USA: California...
GGGCCGGCGCGGGGTGGTGCGGGGCGGGGGGGGGCCCCGTCCTCTTATAATACACCGTGGCGGCCGGGCCGCCCCCCCCCGCCCCCCGCGACGATGCCTGCGTGCTGGTGAAGAAGCGCGAGCGCGTGCTGGTGCTGCGTCCCGAGGAAATCGACTTCGTCGAGGCTTACGGGGACTACGTGCGGCTGCGCGTGGGCGAAGAACAGCACCTGTTGCGCGGCACCCTGGCTGACATGGAGCGCAAGCTCAAGGCCGCGGGCTTCGTGCGGATCCATCGCTCCCGGCTGGTCAACTGGCAGCGCGTGCGCGAATTCACCCTGGATCGCGAGCACGACCCGGTGGTGGTGTTGCGCAGCGGCCTGCGACTCGAAGCCAGCCCCGCGTACCTCAAGGAACTGCAGCAGCGCCTGGAGTCGCCGGGCTGAGGCATCGGTGCGTCGCCCGGCTGCGGCGTGCAACTTCGTCGCATCCCTCGCCGGGTTCGTCGTGCGCGGCGGCGATTTCATCGCAAATCGCTACTCCCGGCGCAGCCGCGCGTGCCCAATGCGCGCCATGAAAACACCCAGCCTGCTTTCGATCGCCATCTGCACCGCGTCGTTCGCGGTGTTCCTCGGTACGGCCGCCGCGGCCCGCAAGGACGCTGCACGCGCCGCCATCGAGTCGCAGTCGCGGGCGCTCAGCGCCGCGCTGGCCCGCGGCGACTCCGCCGCGGCGGGAGAACTCTTCACTGAGGATGCGAGGCTCAGCGTTCCCGGGTCGGGCCAGCCGATCGCCGGGCGCAACGCGATCGCCAGCTTCTGGCGTGTGGCATTGGATAGCGGTCTCACCGGCGTCACGCTGAATGCGGATGAAGTCGAGGGCGAGGGCGCGCTGCGTTTCGAGTCCGGCAGCTATCTCGCGCTCGGCAAGAACGGCGCGGAGATGGGCCGCGGCCAGTACCTCATCGTCTGGAGAAAGGACGACGGCGTGTGGCGCGTGCATCGCGACTACGCGCACCCGGACAACGTGCCGCCACCCGCCGCGAGTGCGCAAACGATCGACCGCGTCGGCTTCCCGCGCGACTATGCCGCGCAGTTCCGCAAGCTGGGCGCCACGATCGACAATCCGGGCGGTCTCACCACCGTGTTCGCCAACGAGCTCGCCACGTCGGCGTCGACCTCGGAAGGCGGCCAGTTTCCGAATGGCTCGGTGATCCTCATGGAGTTCGCCAGGCCCCAACGCGACGGCGAGGACCAGTTGCTGCGCGACCCGCACGGCCAGCCGCTCAAGGGCGGGATCGCGCACATCGACGTCATGCGCCGCGGCGCCGGGTACGGAGCCATGTATGGAGCGAGCCGCGCCGGTGAGTGGGAGTTCGCGAGTTATGGTCCCGACGGCAGTACGCTGATCGCGCCGGACAAGGCGCAGCATTGCGCCGCCTGTCACCTGAAGGCGGGCGCGGCGAAGGACTTCGTATACCGCGCCCGGTCGTGGGCTTCCGCCGGTTGAACTATTGCGCGGGCTTCTTCTTCGCCGGCGGCGGCGGCAGGAACAGCGCCGGATCCACCCAACTACCGCTCAGCGATACGCCCCAGTGCAGGTGCGGTCCGGTGACCCGGCCGGTGGCCCCGACCTCGCCGATCACTTCGCCGGTCTCGAGCGCCTGGCCCACTGCGACGCGTATCTTCGAGAGGTGGCAATACATGGTCAGCACGCCCTGGCCGTGATCGACGATGACGTTGTTGCCATTGAAGAAGTAGCTGCCCACGTCGACGACGCGGCCCCCGAGCGGCGCGAGGATGGGCGTGCCCGTCGGTGCGGCGATGTCCATGCCGCTGTGCGGCCGGCGCGACTCGCCGTTGAACACGCGCCGCAGGCCGAAGGAGCTGGAGCGGCGGCCCGGCACGGGTTGCTGGAATCGCAGCGTCGGCGGGACGCCGTCGGTGAAGGAGTCGAGCGCGGCGCGTTGCTTCTCGCTCTCGCGCTGCACGCGCGCTTCATCCTCGGGCGACAGGTTCACCTGGCTGGGCGGCACCTTGAGCTGCTGCACCGAGTATTGCTTGGGGGCCACCGTGAACTTGAGCTCGCGTGCCTCGGCGCCGGGCGCCGTCACCTCGACGTGTTGTTCCCCCGGCTCGCTGTCGAGCGGAATCCCGACGACGGCCAGCCAGCCGTCCTGGTGCCGGGCGACGAACGCCGGCCTGCCGCCGTAGTTGACGATCGGCCGCGCGTCGTGCGCGCCCGGGATGCGCAGCGTGACCACGCCGCCCGGCACCGCCGATACGCGCGGCGCGATGAAGGCCTGCGCCGCGACGGCGGGCGCGCTGGCGAACGATGCCGCGGCCAGCAAGGCCGCGAGGTAGTTAGTCATCCTGGTCCTCGAGCCGCGCGGTCACGCGCGCGCGCAATCGACCCTTGGACAGCCGCGCCTCGATGTCGGTTCCCACCGGCGCGTCGGCCGCGTCGCGCAGCAGCGCGCCATCGCTGCTGCGGCTGACCACGGCGAAACCGCGGCCCAGGGTCGCGAGCGGGCTCACGGCATCGAGCGTGCGTGCCGCCAGCGCCAGGCGCTGCTCCAGCGCGTTGAGCTGCGATCCGATCCCGCTGGCCAGCCGCTGCCGCAGCGTCGCGGCGTGGGCGCACAGCGCTTCGAGGCGATGGCGCGGATTCTCGCGCCACAGGCGTGACGCCAGCATGTCCAGGCGCTGACGCCGGGCCGTGACGCCGGCGCGCAGTGCCAGGCGCATGCGCAGTTCCAGGTCGTCGAGTCGCTGCGCGTGTTGCTGCAGCCGGGCACCGGGATGGGAAATCTGCAGGCGCTGCGCCAGCGTATTCACCTGCAGGTGCTGGGCGCGCAGGTGCCGGCCCATGGCGCCGCCGAAGCGCGTGAGCAGCAGCGCGAGCGTTTCGAGCCACGCGGACCGGTCGGGAGTGGCCGCCAGCGCCGCGGCCGAAGGCGTGGGCGCGCGCAGGTCGGCGACGAAATCCGCGATCGTGACGTCCACTTCGTGGCCGACTCCCGAAATGGTCGGCACCCGGCACGCGGCAATGGCGCGCGCGACGCGCTCATCGTTGAAACACCACAGGTCCTCGAGCGACCCGCCGCCGCGGGCGACGATCAGCACGTCGCACTCCGCGCGGCGCGAGGCGGCTTCGATCGCGCGCACGATCTCGGGCACGGCGGCCGCGCCCTGCACGGCGGTGGGGTAGAGCAGTACCGGCGCCGCCGGAAAGCGCGCGCGCAACACGCGCAATATGTCGTGGATGGCGGCGCCGGTGGGTGAGCTGACGACGCCGATGCGGCGGGGCACGGCGGGCAGCGCGCGCTTGCGTTCCGCGGCGAACAATCCTTCGGCGGCGAGCTTCGCCTTGAGCTTCTCGAATTCCCGCTTGAGCGCGCCTTCGCCCGCTTCCTCCATGTGTTCGACGAGAAGCTGGTATTCGCCGCGTGGCTCGTACAGCCCGACGCGCGCGCGCACCAGCACCGCGACGCCGTCTTTCGGGCGGAAGCGCACCGCGGAATTGCGCTGGCGCCACATGGCGCAGCGGACCTGCGCCTGGCTGTCCTTGAGCGAGAAGTACCAGTGCCCCGAGGCGGGCGCGGCGAAGTTGGAGAGTTCCCCCTCGAGCCACAGCAGCGGCAGGCCGGATTCCAGCAGCAGCCGGACTTCCTTGTTGAGCCGCGAAACCGTGTAAACGTCGCGTTCCTTGGGCGGGAAGAGGGATAGGTTCACGCGGCAATTGTCGACCGGGAAGGTGATGCGTACAATCCCGCATCGTTCGCTACCCCCCGAACACCTCCATGCGAATTCTTCAAGAAGCGTTGACCTTCGACGACGTTCTTTTAGTCCCGGCTTACTCGGAAATCCTCCCGCGCGAAGTCGATCTCGGCACCCGCCTCACCAAGGCGATCAAGCTGAACCTGCCCCTGGTTTCCGCCGCCATGGATACCGTCACCGAGGCGCGCCTCGCCATCACCATGGCGCAGGAAGGCGGCATCGGCATCGTCCACAAGTCGATGACCATCCAGGGCCAGGCCGCCGAGGTGGCGCGCGTCAAGAAGTTCGAAAGCGGCGTGATCCGCGACCCGATCACCGTCGCGCCCGACATGACCATCCGGCAGGTCATCGAACTAACTAGATCCAAGGGCATCTCCGGTGTGCCGGTGGTGCAGGGTTCCAAGGTGATGGGCATCGTCACGCACCGCGACCTGCGCTTCGAGGAGAAGCTGGATGCGCCGGTGTCCTCGGTGATGACGCCGAAGGAACGCCTGGTCACCGTGCGCGAAAACGCGCCGAAGGAAGAAGTGCTGCTGCTGCTGCACAAGCACCGCATCGAGAAGGTGCTGGTGGTCAACGGCGACCAGGAACTGCGCGGCATGATCACCGTGAAGGATTTCCAGAAGGCCAAGGAGTTCCCGCGCGCCTGCAAGGATCCCTCCGGACGCCTGCGCGTGGGCGCGGCCGTGGGCACCTCCGCCGACACCATCGAGCGTGTCGCGGCGCTGCGCGAAGCCGGCGTGGACGTGGTGGTGGTGGACACGGCGCACGGCCATTCGAAAGGCGTGCTGGACACCATCAAGCGCATCAAGGCGCAGTGGGGTGATCTGCAGGTCATCGGTGGCAATGTCGCGACCGCCGAGGCGGCGCGCGACCTCATGAAAGCCGGTGTCGACGGCATCAAGGTGGGCATCGGCCCGGGCTCGATCTGCACGACGCGTATTGTTGCTGGCGTCGGAGTTCCGCAGATCTCGGCGGTGTCGAACGTGGCGGCCGCCGTGGAGAACAAGGTCCCGGTGATCGCCGACGGCGGCATCCGTTTCTCGGGCGACATCGCCAAGGCCATTGTTGCCGGCGCGGACTGCGTCATGATCGGCGGCCTGTTCGCCGGCACCGAGGAGTCCCCGGGCGACGTCGAGCTCTACCAGGGCGCCTCGTACAAGGCGTATCGCGGCATGGGTTCACTCGGCGCGATGAGCGAGCGCCACGGCTCGGCCGACCGCTATTTCCAGGACACCGCGGCGGAGCTCGAGAAGCTCGTGCCCGAAGGCGTCGAGGGGCGCGTGCCCTACAAGGGCAGCCTGGTGGCGATCCTTCACCAGCTCGCCGGTGGCCTGCGCGCCGCCATGGGCTACACCGGCTCGCAGGACATCCCGACCATGCGCACGCGGCCGCAGTTCGTGCGCGTCACCGGCGCCGGCATGCGGGAGAGCCACGTGCACGACGTGCAGATCACCAAGGAAGCGCCTAACTACCGGGTTTCCTGAGCGCCGGGCAGGGCCGTCGGCGTGGCGCGACTCTTTTTTTCGAAAGAGTGGGCGCCAAAAAAATTTTGAGGCAAAAATGAACAGCGTTGCCGCGAACGTGAAACCCCAGACCGACATCCATTCCTCGCGCGTCCTGATCCTCGACTTCGGCGCCCAGTACACCCAGCTCATCGCGCGCCGCGTGCGCGAGCTCGGCGTCTTCTGTGAAATCCACCCCTGGGACATCTCCGGCGAGGACGTCCGCAAGTGGAAGCCCACGGGCATCATCCTCTCCGGTGGCCCGGAGTCCGTCACCGACAAGGAGCCGCCGCGGGCGCCGCAGACCGTGTTCGAGCTGGGAGTGCCCGTGCTCGGCATCTGCTACGGCATGCAGACCATGGCGCAGCAGCTCGGCGGCCGCGTGGTGAATTCGAATCACCGCGAGTTCGGCTACGCCGAGGTCACCGCGATCGCCGGCAACAAGCTCTTCGAAGGCGTGTTCGATCGCCAGGACGCCGAGGGCCGCGCGGTGCTCGACGTGTGGATGAGCCACGGCGACAAGGTGGACACGCTGCCTCCGGGATTCACCGCGGTCGCGCGCAGTTCCAATGCGCCGCTCGCGGCCATGGCCGACGAATCCCGCAAGTTCTACGCGGTGCAGTTCCACCCGGAAGTCACGCACACGCTGCAGGGCAAGCGGCTGCTCGAGCGCTTCGTGCGCGAGATCTGCGGCTGCGAGCCCCTGTGGAGCGTCGGCAACATCATCGAAGACGCCATCGCGCGCGTGCGCGCGCAGGTGGGCAAGGGCAAGGTGCTGCTGGGCCTGTCGGGCGGCGTGGATTCGTCCGTGGTCGCGGCGCTGCTGCACCGGGCCATCGGCGACCAGCTCGTCTGCGTGTTCGTCGATCATGGGCTGCTGCGCCTGAATGAAGGCGACGCGGTCATGCAGATATTCGCGAGGAACCTGGGCGTGAAGGTGATCCGCGTCGACGCGGAGCAACGCTTCCTCGACGCGCTGCGCGGCGAGAGCGACCCGGAGCGCAAGCGCAAGATCATCGGCGCGGAGTTCGTGAAGGTGTTCGACGAGGAGTCGCACAAGCTCGAGGGCGTCGACTTCCTGGCGCAGGGCACCATCTACCCGGACGTCATCGAGTCCGCCGGATCCAAGACCGGCAAGGCGCACGTCATCAAGTCGCATCACAACGTCGGCGGACTGCCGGCCAACATGCGCATGAAGCTGGTCGAGCCGCTGCGCGAGCTGTTCAAGGATGAGGTGAGGCAGCTGGGCATCGAGCTCGGGCTGCCGCGCGAGATGGTGTATCGCCATCCGTTCCCGGGCCCGGGTCTCGGGGTGCGCATCCTCGGCGAAGTGCGCAAGGACTACGCCGACCTGCTGCGCCAGGCAGATCACATCTTCATCGAAGAGCTGCGCCGCCACGACCTTTACGACAAGACTTCGCAGGCCTTCGCGGTATTCCTGCCGGTGCGCTCGGTGGGTGTCATGGGCGATGGACGCCGCTACGACTACGTGGTCAGCCTGCGCGCCGTCGAGACCATCGACTTCATGACCGCGCACTGGGCACGGCTGCCGTACGACTTCCTCGATGTGTGCTCGCGCCGCATCGTCAACGAAGTGAAGGGCATCTCGCGCGTGGTGTACGACATCTCGGGCAAGCCACCGGCCACGATCGAGTGGGAGTGATGGGGCTCTCGACCGCGTTGCTGTTGCCGGCGTTCACGCTGCTGGCCGGCGCCGCGGACGGAGTGGCTGCGGCAGAGTTCGACACGCCACCTGACGAGTCGCCGGGCGCGAGCCTCACGCCCGCGCAGGTATCCGGCAAGAACTTCAAGGTACGCGACCCGGTGCACAGCGACGGATTGATGCATCGATACGTCGTCGAAAGCCGCTTCGGGGAGTTCGAAGCCTACGGCCGCGACGAGCTGGAGCTGCGGTTGCGGGAAATTGCCGCGCTCACCGTGATCTCCGAAACCTCCAGGAGCGAGGTTGCATTGAAGGCCGTCTCGCGCGGCATCGAAGAGGACGTGAAATCTCTCGCCAGCGTGGTGAAGGATCCGGTGGGAACCGTGCTCGGCATTCCGCGCGGCATCGGCCATCTGCTCGGGGGATATCGCGCGCGCGCCGGCGAGCTCGTCGGGAAAGTGAAGGAGTCCGCGAGCAACGATGCCCCGGGCACCGGCGAGCCGTCCGCGGACCAGGTCATACGCCCCGCCAGCAACTACGTCCTTCGATACATGGGCTTGTCGGAGGCCGAGCGGCGCTGGTACGCGAAGCTGGACATCGATCCCTACACGAAGAATGAAGTACTGCGTCACGCCGTGCGTCGGCTGGCGAAGTTGGATTCAGGGGTGTCGTTCGGGATGAAGTTCGTCCCCGTCGGTGTGCCGTATGCCGGCGAAGCGCGACGCGCCCTCGATGCCATCTACAAAGAACACCCCGCGGTGTTGCGCAAGAAGCGGCGTGAGGCGCTGGCGAACTTCGGCCTCACACCCGCGGAGGCCGAACGCTTCGAGAACACCCTGCAGCTGGATCCCACCCGTCAGGAAGCACTGGTGAATGCCATGGGCGCACTCGAGCGGGTGGAAGGGCGCGAAGAGTTGCTTCGCACCGCGATGTCCGTGACGTCCGAAGTCGAGGCCGAGGTTTTCCTGCGGAGCACGCGCCTGCTCCTGCGCATGCATGCACGTCGGCCCGTCGCACGACTCGTCGCGGGGATTCGCCTGCCGTGCGCGCAGTATGCGGATCGGCGCGTCGCGGTCTTCGGGGCATTCGATGCCGTGTCCTGGACCGCGGAAGTCGCAGGTTACGAGGGCGCGATTCTCGAAGCGCTGCCGCCTGACATCCCGGCTCGCGAATTGTGGATCAGCGGCACGATTTCGCCGCGTGCCCGCGCCGTGCTCGAGCAGCGTGGTTGGGAAGTTCACACCCAGGCGCTCGACGCCATCGAGGCGTTGCAGGTTTCAGTACCGGCGCTTCGGTAACTCTTCGGCGGCGGTGTCCTGCGAAAACAGCGCTTCCTGGATCACGATGTGCCGGGGCACGGGCCGGCCGGCGACCACATCCTTCACCGTGGCAATGAGTTGTGGGCCGAACAGCGGGCTGGACTCAATGGTCATGTTGAGCTTGCCTTCGATCATCGCGCTGAAGGCTGCGCGGCTGCCCTCGATCGATATCACCAGGATGTCCTTGCCGGCTTTGAACCCCGCGGCCTCGATGGCCTCGATGGCACCGAACGCCATGGTGTCGCTATGGGCAAACAGCACTCGAATCCGGCGGCCCTCGGCCGCGAGGAAGTTCTCCATGATCCGCTTGCCAACCTCGCGGCTGAAGTCGGCGCTCTGCGAGCGGATGATGCGATAGCGCGGATCGACCGCGATGGCCTCTGCGAAACCCTGCTTGCGGTCGTTGGCGGGCGCGGAACCCACCGTGCCCTGCAACTCGACGATGTCCACCTCACCCCGCAGGTCACGCGTGTTCTCGAGCAGCCAGCGTCCGGCACGCCTTCCCTGCTCGAGAAAATCCGATCCGATCAGCGTTACGTACAGCGAGTCGTCGCTGACTTCGATGGCGCGATCCATGAGGATCACCGGGATCCCCGCCGAACGGATCTCGCGCAACACGATGTCCCATCCGGTCTCCACCACCGGCGAGAAGGCGATCACGTCGACACGCTGGCCGATGAAAGAACGCAGTGCGGCCAACTGGCTCTCCTGGCTGCGACGCGCATCCTCCACTCGCAGTTCGACGCCGGCATCGCGGGCCGCTTCGCGGATCGACGCGACATTGGCGGCATTCCAGTTCGGCACGGTATCGACCAGGCTGATGCCCAGCATGATCGAACCGGACTTGCCGGAAGGAGAGTCCGCGCCGCCCGAGCACGCCGCCAGCAACACGGCCGATGCGCAGGTCAGTGTGTGTCGAATGCGCCGGATCATTCTCGTTCGAAGCCTGCGCCATTGTCGTCGCATCCAACAACCCCGTCCGGGTACGCGGAAATACTCATGCGCTCCCGGCCAGGTAGGTGGCGAGCGCGGCGCGCAGGTCCGCATGCCGCGGAGGCTTGCTGAGGATTCCATCGACGCCCGGCGGTATGTCGCGGTCGGCGACCAGCCGCCGACCCCAGCCGGTGAGCATCAACACCACCGTAGCGGGCAGCGACGCCTTGATGGTCGCTGCCACCTTGCGGCCGTCGACGTGCGGCATGCCGAGATCCGTGATCACCACCGAGAACGGACGGCCCGCGGCGTGCGCGTTCAGGCAGGCGTCGATGCCCGCCTGTCCACCGCCGGCACAGGCCACTTCGTGGCCGTCGGATTCGAGCACGTCGCGCAGCGACTTGAGCAGCATGGGGTCGTCGTCGACGATGAGAATGCGCTGCGGGCCCACGGGCGGCGGATCCGGGTTCTTGCCAGCTTCGCTCCTGATTTCGCTGGCCGCGAATTCGATGCGCATCACCGTGCCCTTGCCGGGCTCGCTGTCGATCTCGAGCTGCGCGCGGTGACGCTGCACCACGCCGTAGACCATGGCCAGGCCCAGGCCCGTGCCGCGCGTCCCCTTGGTGGAGAAGAACGGTTCCAGGCAGCGGCGCCGTGTTTCCTCGTCCATGCCGATGCCATCGTCGGCGACTTCGATGATGCAGGTGTCGCCCTGCGCATTTTTCGAAGCGCGCGTGCGGATCGTCAGCGTGCCTCCCGCGGGCATCGCATCGACGGCGTTGAAGACCAGGTTCACGAGCGCGTCGCGCAGCTGGCTCTGCACGCCGGCGATGCGCGGCAGCTGCGCATCGAGCTCGAGCCTGACATCGATCATCGAGCCGCGCTGCTGGGCCATGTCGCTCCAGCGCGCGCGCGTGAGGTCGAGCACCTGTTCGACCAGCTGGTTGAGATCGAGCGGCGCGAGCGAGGCCTCCGACTCGCGAAAACGATAGAACTCGCCCATGCGAGCCACGGTCTGCGCCACGTCGTCGACGGCACGCTGGATGATTTCGAGCTGCTTGCGGCCTCGTTCGGACAACGACTGCTCGTGTTCCAGCAAGGCCTCCGTGTACAGCGCCATCGGCGAGATGGCGTTGTTGATGTCGTGCGCGATGCCGCTCGCCATCTGCCCGAGCGCGCGCAGACGTTCCTGCTGCATGACCTGCTGCTGCGACTTGCGCAGGTCGTCGTATGCCTGCTGCAGGTCGGTATTCAATTGCGCCTGGTGGGCGGCGAGGGCCGTGTGTTCGCTGGCCTGCTGCAGGAACTCGCATTCGCCGCTGCTGAAGGACTTCGCGTCGCGGCGCGCGCAGATCAGCGCACCGAACACCTGGTCTTCGACCAGCAGTGGCGCGATGACCAGGGCGCGCAGTCCACAGCCCGCGAGCCGCCGCGGAAAATCGAATTTCGCTTCGTCGACGTCGGGCTCGTACACCAGCTGGCCGCGCACGCTGCGGCCGAGCCCGTTGTCGTCGACGGGCAGGATCGTTTCCACCACCAGGCGCATCTGTCGCGCGAGGGGCTCGCTGCGTGCACCCAGGCAAACCACGCGCAATTGACTGGCGACGGCGTCGTACAGGCAGACGCAACAGAAATCCACCGGCATTTCGTCTTCGAGGGTGCGCACCACGGCCTGGAAGATGCTGCCCAGGTTCTGGCGTTCGCCGATGGCTCGCGTTATGCGCGACAACAAGGCCAGGCGTTGCAACTGCTCGGCCACGCGCCGCTCGTGCGCCAGTCTTTCGCTGATGTCGCGGTAGTTGCACACGATGGCGCCCACCGAGGGATCGTCCAACAGGTTGGTGGCGACACCTTCGAGCCAGATCCAGTGGCCGTCCTTGTGCCTGCGGCGCCAGACTGCGGGAATGGGCTGGCCCGGGCGGGCGGACAGTTCTTCCATGGCTTTCGCGAGCCCCTCCAGGTCGTCGGGGTGAGTCTGGTCGCTGGCGAGCGTGCCCAGGAGTTCGTCCGGAGAGTAGCCCTCGATGCGTGTGACCGAGGGGCTGAGGTAACGGAATTTCCGGTCCGCGCCGGTGAGCGCGATGCAGTCGGCACTGTTTTCGATGAGCGCGCGGAACTGCCGCTCGCTCTTGCGCAGCGATTCGTAGGCCTCCTCGAGCGCATGGGTGCGTTCCGCGACGCGCACCTCGAGCCTGTCCCTGGCATCGCGCAGTTCCGCGGCGAAGCGGTTGAGTTCGGCCTCGGCGCGCGCGCGTCCGGCGAAGTCGCAGCGCATGACGAACAAGGCGATGCCCACGCACAGCAGCGCCAGCGCGCTGCCTCCGACGATGACCCAACGCGCGAACAGGGCGCTGCGCCTGGCTTCGCGCTCATGATCGTTGAGCTGCACGATCTCCGTGGATTTCAATTCCTGCGCCAGGCGAATCACCGCCGCCTGCATTGCGCGCCCGGGGCGCCCGCGATCCATCGACAGGCGGCGCTGTACGCCTTCCAGTCCCGCGGAACGGCGCACCTCCATGAGTTCGTCGCTGCGCCTCAGCTTTCGGCGCACCGCTTCGGCCAGCGCGACGACCCGCTTCAATTGCGCGGGGTTGTCCCTGAAGGCATCCCTCAGCTGCGCCACATGGCCGTCGACTCGGCCGATTGCGCGCGTGTAGTCCGCGGCGAACGGCTCGTCACCCGTGATGAGGTAGGCACGCTGCGCGGACTCGGATTCGAAAGTGGTGGTGACCAGGGAGTCGATACTGGAGATCACGGTTTGCGAGCGGACCACCAGCTGCGAGTTCTCGTTGAGCCGCACCACGGCGATGTAGGAGACGATGCCGATGGCTCCGAGGATTGCGATGGCGACGGCGAATCCCAGGCGCACCTTGAGTTCCGTGGGCTCGGGCCGGCCGTCGGCACGTCGGGTGGTATCGCGCCGCCAGCCGGCCAGGTCCGAGAAAAGCACGCTGATCAGCACACCCAGGAGAACCAGGAACAGCCAATGGGCGAGATGCTCGGGTGTGCTGAACGAAAAGCTCTGCACCAGGGGAACGACGAACCAGGCGGTGATGACCGAGCTCAGCAGCGTCGCGAACAGCCCCGGCCAGAGTCCGCCGAGATAGGCGCTGACGACGACGGGCAGCAGGAAGATGATGAGGAAGGGGCGATTCTGGAGCGTGGATGCGAGCACGAACTGCAAGCCCAGGGCCACGAGCGTCAGCACCAGGGCGGCGGCATAGGCACGCCAACGCGGGGCCAGCCACTGGTGAAGCGCGCGGATCGGGTTGGCTTGCACCTCCGCAGCCTAATCCTCTAATACGTCGCGAGGGAAGTGCGCGTGCTCCAGCGCCGCGGGAAGCGTTCGGGGTTCGCGATCTGGCAACCGAATCGACTCACGGCATTTGGCGGGCGTGAGCGGTTCGAGCGGTCCTGTGGATGATGATCATGCGTTCGCCACCATTCCGGCAATCTAGTTAGGCGCTCCGGGTGCGGCGGCGGCATCGCCCGCCGGAAGGCAGCGGCGGGGCCGATCGCTGCGGAGTTCGGCGCCGTCCGCGGGGCGCGTCGATGAGCCGGTGAGCGCATCGGGATGGACGCGCACTGGCCCGGAACCCGCTGAATCCGCATCCGGGTCCGATCCCGGTCTGCCCGCGCGACTTGCTCAAGTCGCGAACGCGGTCACGATAGGCGCCGTGCAGGTGCCGCGTGCCTCCTCTAATATTGCGCCTCGCCGACTCAGGAGGAGTTCGTGATCCGCAACCTGCTGGTACTCGTAGCGCTGCTCTCGGCGGGATGTGCGACCACGGGTGGCGCCGGCGAGGAAACCGAACCGACGGTGATCGAAGCGGCTCCCGAACCTCCGGCCGCGGTGTCGGTTTCGGTCGCGGACGAGGAAAAGCAGCAGGACACCGAAAAGCAGGTGGAAGGTGAAGTTCCGCTGCCTGTCGCCGAGTCCGAGCAGCCGGAAACCGGGATGGCCGAAGTCGTCGTCCAGGGTCGCGTCCGGACCCGCCACGAGGCGATCCACGATCTCGTCACCGAGGCGCAGACGCTGCTCCATGATGTCGAGCTCAAATACGTCCTGACCGGAAGCGGAAAGCGCCAGTCGCTGCGCGGCCGTCCGGTCGCCTTCGCGCTGTGGAGCGAGGCCAAGCAGCTGTGGACCATCGCCCAGCTCGAGCTTCCCCGTCCGCCGATCAAGTGGAAGCCCGGCAGGAAGCCGCTGGCCTTTCGCATGCTCACGCCGGGTATCGAGGCGCGGCACGTCAAGGGCACCGGCGCCGAGCGGCTGATGTTCGCGTTCACCGCGGACGGCGAACCCTTGAAGGTCTACGGGCGCAAGTTCCCGGTGTTCGACAACAAGCTGGTCAAGCGCAAGCAATGGGGCGCGGTCGTCCAGACCGCGAAGCCGATCGTCTATCTACCCTTCACGGAAGACACCTTCGATCCGGGGTTCGTCAGCGGCGGCAAGGAATTCCTGGTCACCACCGCCGGCCAGGCGCTCGAGGAACTGCGTCTCGCGCGGGTGCCGAGCGCGGCCTTTCCGGGCGAGCTGCTTGCCGACGTGATTCCTTCGCAGGTCGTCACGACCCTCGCCGTCATCGAACAGACCGACGATCGGGACTACGTGGAGAAGCAGGCGCTGGCCTTCGACGAGGTGCTGAGCCAGTACGGGCTCAAGCAGGACGAGGCGTATCGCTACAGCGTTTCGAGTGCCAAGGCGCTCGGCCCCATGCAATTCACCAATCGCAGGGGCAACGGCACCTACTCGCTGGTAGTCAGGCGCTGCCGTGGCGCAAAGCTCGACCCGGTGTTCGAAAGGGGCGCCACGAACCTGCTGAATGCCATGAAGGCGGCGATCTGCCTGCTGGACATGGAGCTCGCGGCGATGCGGTCGGACATCCGCGCGGCGTATCGGGACAACCCGGTCGTGCTGGGGATTTTTCCCGTCGCCGGGTACAACGGCGGACCGCGCAACGTCACCAAGCTCTACAACGTGCTCGGCAGGATGAAGGTCAAGCTCGACGAGTTGAGCCGCGTGCCCGAAGAGCCGGCGGATTCTCCGGTGAAATGTCCCTGTGTCTGGAAGGCGGATGGCACGGAGGTACGCCCGGTGTCGATCCCGAGATACAACAACGAGAACCGCTGGTACATCGAGAAGTACCAGAGCATCGTGAGCCTGTTCGAGTGAGCGCGGTCGGGTAACGCGTCAACACGGTGCGCGTGCGCAGCGTAAACTACGGCCGCCGCACGGCCGTGTCCTTAGAATGACAACAACCTATCTGCCGGCCGTTTCATAGGGGAGAACTGAGTGGAAGCGATCTCGCGGGTGCTCTTCGGCCTCTTTGGTCTTGCGATGCTCATCGGCATCGCCTGGCTGTTCTCGAACAACCGGCGTCGCGTCGACTGGAAGCTGGTGGCCACCGGCATCGGCCTGCAGATCGCCTTCGCCGCGATCGTGCTGCTGGTGCCCGGCGGCAAGGACGTGTTCGACGGGATCGGCCGCGGCTTCGTGAGGGTGCTGAGTTTCGTCAATGAAGGCAGCCGGTTCATGTTCGGCAACCTGATGGACGAAAGGACCTTCGGTTTCATCTTCGCCTTCCAGGTACTGCCGACCATTGTCTTCTTCGCCGCGTTGATGGGCGTGCTGTACCACATGGGTGTGATGCAGGCGGTGGTGCGCACCATGGCGTGGGGCATCACCAAGGTCATGCGCGTCTCCGGCGCGGAGACCACCAGCGTGTGCGCCAGCGTCTTCATCGGCCAGACCGAGGCGCCGCTGACCGTCCGCCCGTACATCCCGAAGATGACCGAATCGGAGCTGTTGACGATGATGATCGGCGGCATGGCCCACATCGCCGGCGGCGTGCTCGCCGCGTACGTGGGAATGCTCGGGGGCGGCGATCCGGTGCAGCAGGTGTTCTATGCCAAACACCTGCTCGCCGCGTCCGTCATGGCCGCGCCCGCGACACTCGTGATCGCCAAGATCCTCATCCCGGAAACCGGCGACCCGCTGACACGCGGCACGGTCAAGATGGAAGTGGAAAAGACCACGGCCAACATCGTCGACGCGGCGGCTTCGGGCGCCGGCGACGGTTGGCGACTGGCGCTGAACATCGGCGCGATGCTGCTGGCCTTCATCGCCCTGATCGCGCTTCTCAACTGGCCGCTTACCTGGCTGGGCGAAGTCACCGGAATCTCAGCCGCCATCGGCAAGCCCACGGATCTCGCCACGATCTTCGGCTTCATCCTCGCGCCGCTGGCCTGGGTGATCGGCACGCCGTGGGAGGACGCGCAGGTGGTCGGCAGCCTGATCGGCCAGAAGGTCGTCATCAATGAGTTCGTCGCGTACCTGCAGCTGGGCGACATCGTCAATGGCAAGATCGCCGGCGTATCGCTGACCGAGCAGGGACGGCTGATCGCGACCTATGCGCTCTGCGGATTCGCCAACTTCAGCTCGATCGCGATCCAGATCGGCGGCATCGGCGGCATCGCCCCGGAGCGTCGCCAGGACCTGGCGCGTTTTGGCATGCGCGCGGTGCTCGGCGGTTCGATCGCGACATTCATGACTGCCACCATTGCCGGCGTGCTCACCTGGTTCGGCGGCTGAAGTTCTAGCCGACGGCGGACTCCGCGACGTCGGCATCCGGAAACTGATCCGCGTGGATCAGGCTGCGATTCCGGCCGGCGTTCTTTGCGCGGTACATGACCTTGTCGGCGTACTGCATGAGCGTTTCGATGTTCTCGTCGGTGAGCGGACCGCTCATCAATCCGATGCTGACGGTGATGTGAATCTGGTCGCCGTGATGGTCCAGGGGTGTTTGCTCGATGACCTGCCGGATGTGCTCCGCCAGCTTCCATGCAGCGGCATCTCCGGTGTCGGGCAACAGGGCGGCGAATTCTTCGCCGCCGGTGCGACCGAAGACATCCCCGCTGCGCAGGCATGCGTTCACATGCGTGGCGACGTGGCGAATGGCGGCATCCCCCGCCTGGTGCCCGTGGGCATCGTTGATGAGCTTGAAGTGATCGATATCCATCACGAACACCGAAGCGGTCTGGGGCGTGTGCCGGTTTCTCCGGGCCACCTGCTGCGCGCGCTCGAGGAAGTGGCGACGATTGGCGATGCCGGTCAACGGGTCCGTTTGCGCCTGGGTCCTGAAGCGGCGGCGTGAGCGCCACAACACGTAGGCCAGTAAGGCCAGGCTGATGGCGATGACCGCTGCGAGCAGCAGGTAGAGACGCGATGTCTCCTGCTGTCGCTGCTGCGCGGCCAGCTTCAGCTGCTGGATCTGCACCTCGTTTTCCAGCAGCTGCCTTTCGTATTCCTGGCTGCGGTTGTTGTGACGCAGGGCGTGGTCAAGAGTGGCGTTGCGCAGGAAATCCCACTGCCGCTGCTGTGCCGCGCGCTGCAGTGAATACAACGTCTGCATGGCCTGCACCGGGCGCTTGCCGCCGTACTGCTGCAAGGCCTCGACGAACAGTCTCTTGTCCGCATCGATGGACGGGTATCCCGGCAACCGGGTTACCGCCGCCGCTTCGCGCAACGCCGCGTCGATGTCGCCCTGCTGAAAGTAGGCGGAGGCCAGCAATGCGCGGTTGGCGGCCACGAATGCCGACTCTTCGGTGTTGTGCTCTTCGCCGCGCGCCTGCTCGAACAGGCGAATGGCACGCGGCAAATCGTCGCGCGCCAGGGCGACCTGTCCGGAGTCGAACGCCGCAAAGAAACGGAAATCCTTGAACTGCGGCGAGGCGTCCGCGAGGGCGAACATTTCCTTGCCATGCTTCTCGGCCTTGTCGAGGTCTCCCATGCCGATCGCGTTGGACAGCAGGTTGTGCAGCTGCGTATCCATGCCGTCGAAAGCGTCGATGGACTTCCATTGGTTGTACGCGAGTCCGGAATAGTCGTACGCCTGGCTGTACAGCTGATTCTTGCGATACAGGATGGCCGTGGCGTTGTAGATCAATCCGCGCTCTTCAGGCCGAAGGTTCGTGGATTCCGCCAGCGTCATCGCTTCGTTCAGCAGTGCGAGGCCCTGCTGGAAGCGTGCCGGCGCATCCGAATAGCAGAACGACAAGGCCGTGAGGTATTTGGGCAGCTTGGCGCGCGTGTTCAGTCCGCGCGTGAGCGCGACCGCCTTCTCGCGATCGGGGCAATACTCCGCCGTGTTGTTGGTGCGGATGTACTTGATGTAGGCGCGCTCGTAGTACGCGTCGGCCAGGGCCTGGCTCGGCGGGGAGGCATCGAGCAGGCTGATGACTCGATTGAAGGATTGGTCCGCGCTGTTGATGTCGCGGAGAATGTCTTCCTGGATGAGCCCCTGCACCACCAGGTAGCGGCCTTGATCGAGCGCGGAAAAACCGTCGAACCCGGGAGCAAGCCGCTTCCACAATTCCTGCGCCGCGTCTTCGTCTTCGTTGGCAACGGCGCTCTCGAGTTGCGCCAGCAACTCGCCCGAGGATGCCGCTCGAGCCTCGGCGAGCGGCCACAGGGCCATCAACAGAAGGACGAGAACCGGGTGCGAACAATCCTTGCTAGGCACGATCCGACTCCATTTCGGCTCCTGGCCGCGGATACTAGCAAAGGCATTTGCACGGAGGCTGGAACTTCTTGAAGGCAACGACGACGTGATCGCACCCGTGGACAAGACGCGGCCGGCCGGGCGGCCGCTGCGCGCGCTGTCGGAGCGCGATCTCGCAATCGAATTCGAGCGCGCGCTCGCCGCGGGTGATGGCGTCGCCGGCGCGCATTGCGTGCACGAACACTGGATGCGCGGCGAGTTCGCCGCGCACATCGAGACAGCCCTGGAACGCCTGTGGAAACGCGCGGGAGCAACCATTCCCGACTGGCTACCCATGCGATACGTCAGCTGGCTGCCCACCGCGTACGACGTGGCCGCGCGCTTCAGCGCCGGCCGCGGCCGTTCGAACATCTATCTAATCCTGCTGGACTATTCCGACCGGCGCGGCGACGACCATGGCGTGTACGTCGGCATGAGTCGTTACGCGCCGGCGGTGCGCTTCGACCAGCACAAGGCCGGGATCCGCGCCGCCGGCAGCGTGCTGAAGCGCGGCATCGAGGTGCTGACGGGTCCGACGCTTCACCTGCAACACATCAAGCGCGCGGAGGCGGCGCGCATCGAGGCGGCGCTGGCGGAGGCGCTGGCGGACGCCGGCATCCGCGTCGAAGGAGGGCACTGACGCGACGATTGGCAAATTAGCAAATGAGCTAATACTCTTTGCCGCCATGACGGCCGACAAGATATTCGAAGCGCTGGGATCCAGTGCGCGGCGCCAGATCCTGGCCTTTCTCTCCAGGACCGAACTCACGACCTCTGAACTCGCGCAGCGCTTCAACATGACCGCGCCTTCGATGTCGCGACACCTGTCGGTACTCGAGAACGCCGGACTGGTGCACAGCGAACGCGTGGGCCAGCGCGTGTTGTACAAGCTCAACCGCGACAGCCTGGTCAACACGCTCACCGGATTCGCCTTCGAGATATGCCCGGTTGCCGGACCCCTCAAGCGCGAGTCGCGGGCACTGGCCAGGCGCAAGAAAGCCACCTGAAGAGGGCAGCGATGCAAGCCAACGCGTTGAACGAGTCGGCCAGCGGGCCCTACAAGGTGAACTCCCTGCGCATCGACCCCGGCGCCGACCCGATGGCTGGAACGGTGACCTGGGATCCTTCCAGGTCCTTGTGGAACGGCGGGATGCTCATTGCCACGCTGGTTCTCGCGCCTCTTCATTTCACCTGGGGCGCGTTCATCGTCTTTCTCGTGCTCCTCGAACTCACCATGTGCACCGGACACTCGGTGGGATTTCACCGCCTGCTCATCCACCGCACTTTCAAATGTCCGAAGTGGCTGGAGCGCACCCTCGTCTGGTCGGGAACGCTGGTGGGGATGCAGGGCCCGTTCTGGGTGATCCAGTCGCACGATTTCCGCGACTGGGCGCAACGCCAGCCCAACTGCCATCCTTATCTGCGCCATGGCCAGGGCATGTTGAAGGACGCGTTCTGGAATCTTCACTGCCGCCTGAGATTGACCCACCCTCCGGGCTTCGATCCGGGTCCGGGAATTGGAGACGACCCTTTCTATCGATTCCTGCAGCGCACCTGGATGCTGCAGCAATTGCCCGTCGCCCTGTTGCTGTACGCGATCGGTGGACTGCCGTGGCTCATCTGGGGCGTGTGCGCGCGCGTGACGGCCGGCGTGTCGATGCACTGGTTCGTCGGTTACATCTGCCATTCGCACGGCCCGCAGAGCTGGCACGTGAACAATGGCGCCATCCAGGCGCACAACGTTCCCTGGGCCGCCTGGCCTTCGATGGGCGAGAGCTGGCACAACAATCACCACGCGTTTCCGGCGTCGGCGCGTCACGGGTTGTACCCGGGCCAGAGCGATTTCGGGTACCGGTTCATCCTCGCGCTCGAGCGCGCGGGACTCGCCTGGAACGTGCAGACGCCGCAGATGTTGCCGCCACGGGATGGAATCATTCCCGTGGCACCCGATGCCACGAACATCTTCCGCGCGAGTGGTTAGCGGCGGCCGCGCTGGCGCGGCGGCGTGAGGCGTGTTATCTAGCCGTCGCCAGGTTGGGGGGTGCCATGAGTGCATGCGAGTCGGCCGAGCGCCGCGTATTCCTCAAGACCACCGGTGTATTGACCGGCGTGCTCGCGTTGGGCAGTCCGCTCGCCTTGCTCGCGCCGAGCCGCAGCTGGGCGCTCGACCTCACCGCGTTGACGAGCGAACAGGGCCGCGTGTTGCTGGCCGCGGCGCGCACGCTGCTGCCGCACGATCGACTCGAAGACGTCGCCTACGCGGCGGTCGTGAACTCCGCCGACCAGGATGCGGCGCGCGACGCCGAGTTGAAGAAGTCACTCACCGAGGGCATCGCGGCGCTCGGCAAGGGCTTCGCCGACGCCGATGAGCCGACGCGCATCGCCGCGCTGGGCAAACTGGAGCCGACACCCTTCTTCCAGCAACTTCGCGTGCGTTCGATCCAGGTGCTCTATGCGACGCCGTTGGCCCACGCGTTGCTCGGCTACGAGGGTGAGGCTTTCTCGAAGGGCGGGTACCTGGCGCGCGGCTTCAACGATCTGCGCTGGCTTCCCGAGGTTCCATTGGTCGATGCCGGTCCCGTGCCCGGCGCCGGTTCCTGAACGCACGCCATGGCACGCTTCGCATTCGACGACGACGGCGTGGTGGTGATCGTGGGATCGGGCGCCGGCGGCGGCACGATGGCGCACGAGCTCACGCGCCGCGGCATCAAGGTGGTGCTGCTCGAAGCGGGTCGGCGCGAATCGGTTGCGAGTTTCTCGCAGCAGCCGGGCGTTGCGTATGGACAGCTCACCTGGCTCGAGCCGCGCAGCAGCTCGGGTGACTGGTCGGTCGCCAGGACCACGCCGTCGGCGCCCGCGTGGCTCGCGCGGACCGTGGGCGGCACCACCACGCACTGGGGCGCGGTGACACCGCGCATGCTCGACTGGGAGCTGCGGGCGCGAACCGTCTATGGCGAGCTCGCCGGCACGTCGCTCGTCGACTGGCCGATCGCGTACCAGGAACTCGCGAAATACTACGACCTCGCCGAGAAGCGGCTGTTCGTCACGCGCCGCCATGGCATTCCGGGACTGCCGGCCTCCAACAACTTCAAGGTCATGTACGCGGGCGCGAAGAAGCTCGGCTACCAGCGCGCGCACACCGGTTATCTCGCCATCAACTCGCAGCCGCAGGATGGGCGCGCGGCCTGCATCCAGCAGGGCTTCTGCGTGCAGGGCTGCAAGACGGCGGCGAAGTGGAGCACCTTGTACACCGAGATTCCGCGTGCCGAGGCGACCGGCAAGCTCGACCTGCGCATCGAGTCGATGGCGACGCGCATCGAACACGGCGCGAACGGCCGGGTCAACGCGGTGGTGTATCGCGATGCGAGTGGCCAGGAGCAGCGGCAGAAGGCGCGCGCCGTGTGCGTGGCGGGCAACGCCTACGAGACCACGCGGCTGCTGTTGCTGTCGCAATCGGGAAAATTTCCGCGCGGGCTGGCCAATTCCTCGGACCAGCTCGGGCGCCACTACTGTCACCACGTGCTTGGATTCGCGGTCGGCGTAATGGATCAGCCGGTGCGCATGTGGCGCGGCACCTCGCAAGCGGGATTGATCGAAGACGAAGTGCGCAACGATCCGAAGCGCGGCTTCGTCGGCGGCTATTGGCTCGAGATGGTGAATTTCGATCCGACCGCCGTGGCGCTCGCGGCGTTGCCTTATGGCTGGGGCCGGGACTTCGCCGGCGTGATGGGAAATTTCTCGAACATGGCTGCGTTGATGATGGTGGGCGAGGACCTGCCGCGCGCCGACAACCGCATTTCACTGTCCAGCACGCGCGATGCGCACGGCCTGCCCGTCGCTCACGCGCACGTCGACGAACACGCCAATGACGTCGCCATGCGCCGCCACGGCCAGGAGCAGGCGAAGCGGGTGCTCGAAGCCGCGGGCGCGCGCCGGGTGCTGCTCAGCGTCGGCTCGCCGAACGCCACTCACAACATGGGAACGGCGCGCATGAGTCGCGATCCGGCGCTGGGAGTGACCAATCCATACGGTCAGTCCCACGATGTGCCGAACCTGTTCATCTCGGACGGCAGCGTGTTCAGCACGCCGGCCGCCGCCAACCCGACACTCACCATCGTGGCGCTGGCCCTGCGGCAGGCGGAGTACATCGCCGCGCAGATGGTGGCGCGGGCCATCTGATTTCCCCGTCACGGCGAATGATCGCCGTGGCTAACCTTCGCGCTCGCGACGCTCCTGCTCTTCCAACTCCTGATTGCGTTTCTTCGCGCGCTCGAGCTGCTCCGGCGTTCCCATGGGCTGGCTGCTGTTTCGCAGCAGCTTCATGAGGCCGCCGATGAGGATCAGCGCGACGAGGCCCAGTGCGATGACGAGCTTGGTCATCGTCAGATACTGCCCTTCACCACGAGCTGGATGTGACCGATGAGTCGTCCGCGATGCAGTTCCATGGCGCCCAACCTATCAATCCAGCGGCATCCCGCAAGTCGGAATCGATGACGCTGGACGGAAGAATTACCCGCGTTCAATGAATCTATCGATGCTGCGGCCGAGCGTGAGCATGGGCACGCCGCCGCCGGTCACCACCGTGTCGTTGAATCGCTTGAAATCGAAATTCCTGCCCAGCGCCTTCTGCGCCCTGGCGCGCAGGCGGTTGATCTCGCTGTGGCCGACCTTGTATCCGCAAGCCTGGCCGGGCCAGGCGCAGTAGCGATCCACTTCGCCCGAGACTTCGTCCACGCTCGAGCCGTTGGTGGTCGCGAACCATTCGATGGCCTGCCGGCGTGTCCAGCGTCGCGCGTGCAGGCCGGTGTCGACCACCAGCCGGCAGGCGCGGAATGCGATCGACTGCAGGTAGCCCAGCCGGCCGAACGGATCGTCGTCGTACACGCCGAGCTCGTCGGCGAGCTGCTCGGCGTACAACGCCCAGCCTTCCGAGTACGCGTTGAAGGCCAGCAGGGAACGCACCAGCGGTAGTTTGAAGGTGTATTCACCCTGCCAGACGTGGCCGGGCAGGGACTCGTGGTAGGTGAGCGTCGGGGTGTTGTACGTGGTGAACACGCTCATCTTGTGCAGGTTGATCCAGAACTTGCCCGGCACCTTGCCGTCGATGGAGCCCGGCCCGCCGTAGGCGCCCGGCGCACCGGGCTCGACTTCCGGTGCCATGCGCTTGATCTCGAAATTTCCCGGCACCAGCGCGTTGAATGCGCGCGGCAGCCGCGTGCGCATGTCGGCGACGCGTCCCTGCAGGAATGCCATGAGTTTCGCGCGGCCGGCGTCGCTTTCCTCGAAGGTGAAGCGCGCATCCTTGCCGAGTGCCGTCATGCGCTCGCCGACCGTGCCGCGCGTCATGCCTTGCTGACGCAGGATCGAGTCCATGCGCGACTGCAGAGCGCGCAGCTCTTCCTGGCCGAGACGATGGATTTCGTCCGGCGTCCTGCGCGTGGTGGTGCCGGCGCGCAGCGCCCATGCGTAGTACTCCTCGCCGCGCGGCAGCTTCCACACGCCGGCGTCACTGGTGGCGCGGCGGCGATGCGCCAGCAATTCCTCGAACTGCCGATCGAGCGCCGGCGCGACCTGGTCCGCGGCGAGCTTCGCGGCCTTCGCGCCGTAGTCGCCCGGCATCGAGGCGGTGCGCTTCGCGAGCGAGGTGACCAGCGACCATTCGGCCACGTTGCCGGCGCGCGCGACCCGCAGTTGTCCCAGCGTCTTGTCGAGCAGGAAGTTGGGCGCGACCACGTTCAGCGCCGCCGCGGCCTTCAGTCTCGCGGTCTCGCCGTCGATCTGGCCCGCGTATGCCTCGAGGCGCGCGAGGTAGGCGTCGGCATCCGCCGGGGAATTCACCGTGTGCTGTTCGTCGAGCAGGCTCGGGATCTCGAGGAACGCGCCGGTGTTCTGCGCGACCACATACGGCGCGTTGCGATACGACCAGTTCGAATCGAGCAGCGCGACGTCGCCGTAGGGGAAGGCGAACCCCTCGAGCGTGAATTCGTGCGCGGTGCGCACCACGTCCACGTCGATGCGCGCGGCGTCGCCGAGAGTCCCGGGATCGATGGCCTTCAGGCGCTCGAGTCGACGCGCGCAGCGTTGCGCGATCGCCTGTTGTCCCGCGGGCGAACGGTCCGTCAATTTCGACTTCAATGGCGCGCGCGCCTCCGTGTCGATCCCCAGCATGCTCGCGCTTTCGGGATAGTCGACCAGCAACTCTTCCGCGATTTCCGTGAGCAGTCGCGCGGCAGCGGCGTCGGCGTCCGCGGTGGCGGCATCGGCGCGCGCCACCCGGGCCGCGGCCAGGGCCGCTCCCGAGGCGATGACGAAGTCTCTTCGATTCAGGGTCATGCAGGATTGCTCGCGACGAAGTGTGACGCATGATATCCGCGTCGATTCACCACGCCATCAGGGGCCGCTTGATTCGCGTATGCTCGCGAGCATCACGCTCGGGGGAATCAACATGTTCAAACGACGGTTTTTCGCGTTCGTATGTGCCGGAATGCTGGCGGCATTCCCGCTGGGCGCACAGGCCAGGGGACTGAGCGAATCCGCGCTCGCGGCCTGGCTGCAGAAATACGGCGCCGCGTGGGAAGCGTTCGATGCGGCCGCGGCCGGCGCCTTGTTCACCACCGATGCGACCTACCAGGACGTGCCCTTCGATCCCGCCATGCAGGGGCGGGCGGCCATCGAGGAATACTGGCGCACCGAAACCGCGGACCAGAGCGGCGTGCACTTCGAGTCGAAGGTCATCGCCGTCAAGGGCGACACCGGCATCGCGCACTGGTCGGCGTCGTTCAAGCTGAAATCCACCGGCGCGACCATCCTGCTCGACGGCATCTTCGTGCTGGAGTTCGACAAGTCGGGCCGGTGCAAGGCGCTGCGCGAGTGGTGGCAGGTCAAGACGGGCTGACGCCGCGCGTCAAACTATTCGTAGAACACCGGGCCGTCGCCGATGGCGCGGAACCACTTGGTGATGATCACCTTGTGTCCCGCCGTGACCGGCTCACCGGCGTGCATGGTCGCCTTGTTAGGCGTGCCATCGCGGTTGAGGTTGTTCCAGATCAATGCCGTGCCGGTTTTCGGCTGGAAGGTGTGACCCAGCTCGGTGAAACGCGTGCCGCCACCTTCCATGCCCTCGTTGAGATACACCATGAAGGTCCAGGTGCGGTTGCCGCGCACGCCGCCGAGCCGCAGGAAGACCTCGGTGCCGGGCTCGAACCAGTCCCAGTGCGGCTTGAACTGCTGGCCGACGTCGTAACGCTGCGCCTGGATGCCTTCGGAGTACTCGACGCGGATGCCAAGCGTCCTGCAGATCTTCTCGTCGATGCGCTGCGCCACGGGACTCTTCAGGTGCGACAGGTGCGAGGAATTGCTGGTGCGGAAATTCGCGTCGCCGTTGGAATAGGGCAGCGTCGACGGGGTGAGGTGATGGGCGATCAGCGAATTCAGCTTTTCGCATTCCTTGGCGTTGAGGAATCCGTCGTAGACGTACAGGTCGACCTTGTCGGAGTCGAAGCGCCGCAGACCTGGCGGCATGCGCCGCACCAGCGGCGGCGTGAGTTGCGCCTCGGTGGCGTCGTTCGACGGCCGCACCGCATCGAGCCCCACCGCGATCGCCTCGTCCGAGAAGCCGGCCTTGCGCAATTCGCCGAAGGTGGCCCGGAGATCCACGCCGAGCCGCACGTTTTCGCGCAGCCAGTGCATCCAGTTCGCATCGAGTTCCCGGGTCGTCATGGTCGCGGGTTGTAGCACAAGGTCCGCGCGGCTGAGTATCGGAGCTAATATCAACCGCAATGAGTGAAATGGCCGGGGTAAAGGGCACTGGCAAGGCTCCCGCCGTGCCGCGTGAGGTCGTCGCGCGGCTGCGCGTGGTTTGCCTCGAATTGCCGGAAGTCGACGAACAGGCTGCGTGGACCGGAATCCGCTGGAGCGTACGTCGCAGGAACTTCGCCCATGTGTTGATGATCCAGGACGGCTGGCCCCCCGCCTATGCCCGCGCGGCGGGGACGAAGGGTCCGGCCTGCGTGCTGACGTTTCGTCTATTGAAGGAGCAGTGCGCGGCTGCACGCTTTCGACGCGCGCCATTCTTCCGCCCGGTGTGGTTTCCGAACATCGCCGGACTCGTCATCGACACCCGCTGCGACTGGGACGAGGTCGATGCCCTGGTAAGAAACAGCTACCGCGTGCTCGCGCCGCGCAAACTCGCCGACCGTATCGAATGACATTCGCGGCGCTGTGCCTGGTGCTGCTGGCCGCCGTCACGCACGCCAGCTGGAACATCTCGGCGAAGTTCGCGGCGGACTCGCGCCATTTCGTCTGGCTGTTCTCGGCCGGGTCGGTGCTGGTGTACGCGCCGGTGGTGATCGGCGTGGTGCTGGTGGAGCAGCCGCAGTTCACGCCGCGCCACTGGCTGGCGCTGGCCACCACCTCGGTGTTGCACCTGCTGTATTCGATCTCCCTGCAGACGGGTTACCGGCATTCGGACCTGTCCGTCGTCTACCCGATCGCGCGCGGCACCGGGCCGCTGCTGTCGTTCATCGGCGCGGCGTGGTTGTTAGGGGAGACGCCGACGATGCAGTCGGTGCTCGGCCTGCTGCTGATCGTCGCCGGCATCCTGCTGGTCGCCGGGCTGGTCGGCCACCACGAGCGCGCGCCGGGCGTGGGCGTGTTCTGGGGCCTCACGACCGGCGTGCTGATCGCGGCGTACACGCTGAACGACGGCTGGGCGGTGAAGGTGCTGCTGATCTCGCCCTTCGTCGTGGATTTCACCGGCAATCTGTTTCGAATGACGGTGCTCGCGCCGCGCGCCTGGCGCGACCGGCGGCGCCTCGCGCTCGAGGCGCGCGTGTACCGCAAGCCGGTGATCATCGTGAGCGTGCTGGGCCCGCTGGGTTACATCCTGGTGTTGTTCGCGATGCGCATGGCGCCGGTGAGCCACGTGGCGCCGGCGCGCGAATTGTCGACCCTGGTGGGTGCCTGGGTGGGATCGCGCATGTTGCGCGAGTCCTCCGGGCCCTGGCGCATCGCGGGCGCGGTCCTGATCGTCGCCGGCGTGATCAGCCTGGCGTTGCCTTCCTGACCGGCGACGGTTGATCGGCAGGTGTCGCCGGAGGCCGCGATCCGTAGTAGCGTGCGCGCCCAACCATGCCCTTACAGAGCGACATCGACTACATGCGTCTCGCGCTCGAGGCCGCGCGCGGCGCCGAGGCCGCCGGGGAAGTGCCCGTGGGCGCGGTGCTCGTGCAGGGGGACGCCATCCTCGCGGTGGCTGCGAACCGGCCCATCGCGGGCCACGACCCCACCGCGCATGCCGAGATGGAAGCGTTGCGCGCCGGCGGACGCACGCTGGGTTCGTACCGGCTGAACGGCACGACGCTCTACGTGACGCTCGAGCCCTGCGTGATGTGCGCTTCCGCCATCGTGCATGCGCGCGTGGCGCGCGTGGTGTTCGGGGCCTGGGATCCCAAGGCCGGGGCGGCCGGCAGCACCGTCAACGTGTTCACGCTGCCCTCCATGAATCACCGCGTCGACGTGTTCGGCGGCGTACTCATGGAAGAAAGCGCGCGGTTGCTCAATGGCTTCTTCGAGGCGCGTAGGCGCGAGCCGACATAGATACGCCGGTTCGCGGCTTTGTGTTAGCGTCCGGCACCCCGCCTTCCACTTCATGGAGGAAACCATGCGCGCTTCCATCGCTGTCTTTGTTTGCCTGACCGGCTTTGCCGGCACTGCCACGCTCGCGGCACCCGTCACCTACGAAGTCGATACCAAGCATGCCCACGTCGGTTTCGAAGCCGATCACTTCGGTGGGCTGTCCCTGTGGCGCGGCATCATCTCGGGTGGAACCGGCAAGATCGTGCTCGACACGGAGGCCAAGACCGGCACTGTCGATATCTCGCTCGAACCCGCCACGGTCACGGTCGGCCGGACCGATCTCGAAGACCACCTGAAGAGCCCGGACTTCTTCGACGTCGCGAAATATCCCAAGGCCACCTACAAGGGCACGCTCGCCAATTTCAAGGATGGCGCGCCCACCGAGGTGCACGGTGATCTCACGCTGCATGGCGTGACCAAACCGGTGACGCTGAAGATCCTGTCATTCAAATGCCGCGCGCATCCGATGATGCAGGACAAGAACGTGTGCGGCGCCGATGCCCACGCCTCGATCAACCGCGAGGATTTCGGCATCGTGTGGGGCAAGAATTTCGGCTTCGACATGGGCGTCGACCTGGCGATCCAGATCGAAGCGCTGACACCGAAGAAATAGACAGGGAACAGGCGAGGGGACCGGCGATGCGAACTCTGATCACCTGCTGCGTGCTGAGCACGGCCACCGGCGCGCTCGCGGCCGACCAGGGCACGCCCCTGTTCGACGGCAAGACGCTCCATGGGTGGAAGCGGCTCGGCGGCGCAGCGGACTATCAAATTGTCGATGGCGCGATCGTCGGGTCATCGCGTCCCGGCGAACCCAACAGCTTCCTGGTCACCGAGCAGGACTACGGCGACTTCATCCTCGAGTTCGACGTGCGCCAGGACGTGGGCCCGACCAACTCGGGCGTGCAGTTCCGCAGCCGGTCGACGCCGGATTTCGAGAACGGCCGCGTGCATGGCTACCAGGCGGACATCGATCCGAGTCCGCGCATGTGGAGCGGACACATCTATGAAGAGGCGCAGCGCGGCTGGTTCACCACGGGCGAGATGAACCCGGCGTCCAAGTCGCTGTACAGGTTCGGCGAATGGAATCACTACCGCATCGAGGCCATCGGTCCCCGCATGCGCGTGTGGATCAACAATGGCCCGGTCGCCGATCTCATCGATCCCGCGACGAAGTCCGGCTTCTTCGGACTGCAGGTCCATTCGATCAACAACGCCGACGAGGCGGGCCGCACCACCACCTGGAAGAACCTCGTGGTGCGGACCCGGCACCTCGTGCCGTTGCCGCAGATGGGCATCCTGATCCGCAACAACATCCCCAACAACCTCGACCCCGAGGAAAAGGCGCAGGGCTGGCGGCTGTTGTGGGATGGCAAGACCGGCAAGGGATGGCGCAGTGCCCAAGGCAAGGACGAGGGCGAGGGTTTCCCGAAGCAGGGCTGGTCGCTGGCCAATGGCGAGCTGGCGGTGCAGGCCAAGGGCGGCGGCGGCGACATCATGACCGACGAGGAATTCGGCGCCTTCGAACTGCAGGCGGACTTCAAGGTGTCCGCCGGCGCCAACAGCGGCATCTTCTATCTACTCACCGCCGGGCACGATGCGGTCAGCGGCGCGCCGCTCGGGCTCGAATACCAGGTGCTCGACGACGAGCGTCATCCGGATGCGAAGCAGGGCATCGACGGCAATCGCACGCTGGCCTCGCTGTACGACGTGCTGCCGCGCGCCAGGCTCATGACCAACGTGGGCATCGCGCCGAAGGTCGGCGCCTGGCAACACGCGCGCATCGTGTCGCGCGCCGACGGCAGCGTGGAGCACTGGCTGAACGGCGTGAAGGTGCTCGAGTTCAACCGCAACTCGGACGATTTCAAGGCGCGCGTGGCGGCCAGCAAGTTCAAGAACACCGCGGGCTTCGGCACGGCGGCGAAGGGCCGCATCCTGCTGCAGGACCACGGCGACGCCGTGACCTACCGCAGCATCAAGATCCGCGTATTGAAGTGACGCGTATCGCGTTGACCTTGCGCGTGGCGCCCCAGGCAGCGTAGGCCGCCACCGCTCGATCGCGCAGCGCTTCAGCCCGCGCCGCGTCGTGCGGGCGCCAGTGATTCATGGCGAGTTCGCTGGCGATCGCTTCGATGTGGACGAAGCGGCTTGCGCGAGCCGCGCTCACGGAGCGCTCGTACAGCTCGCCTGCCGCGGCAACCTCGCCGCGCAACCGCGCCCGTTCGGCCTGGACGCACAGTGACATCGCCGCGAAATTCTCCGGGCAATGCGTGGCCCAGGTGTCGAGCGCGGCGGACTGTTTCTGCAGGCGGGTTTCCAGGGTGGCGCGCTCATCGCCGTCCACCTGCGGCCAGATCGCCGTCGCGCTGAGGCACTGGTAGAAGGCGTGTTCCGCGACGGTCATCATTCCCGGGACGAAGACCAGCAGCTCATCGAGCTGCCGCGAGATCTTCCAGGCTTCCGCGAATTCGCCCGCGAAGAAGCGGTGCATGAGCCGTACCTGTTCGAAATGCGCCAGCATGCTCTTGCTGACACTGACCGCCTGGAGGTCGCGCAGCGTCGCGGCCTCGTCGAAGCCGTCTTCAGTCAGGGTGCTGCCGCCGGCGCCACTCTCCAGCCAACCGATGAGCCGGCGGCGCGTGTGTGCGAAGGCGACGTTGACTGGGTCGCCAATGCGCCGCAGCAGGTCGAGCGTCTCGTCCGTTTCGTTGCGCGTGACGCTGAGCCTGGTGCCACGGAACATGAGGTTGATGATGCTCAGCGCGGCGCAGTAGGCGGCGTGCGGATGGTCGCCGCTCGCCAGTCCCCAGCGCACGCCTTCACGATACTGCGCGATGCTCTCTTCGATCGGGCGTACCCACGCGGATGCGAACGCGGCCCAGGTGAAGTGACACGCCGAGCGCACGGCGACATCGTTGAGCCGCTCGCACAGGTCGACGCCGAGTTTGCCGAAGCGATCGCCGTCGCGGTAATTGCCGAGGATGCCGGAGAGAATGGCCGCGAACGAACCGTAACCCTTGGCCGACATCGGCGAGTTTCCGTGCTCGATCGACAGCGTGACCATCTTGCAGCAGATGAGCGCGAACAGTTCCGGGTTCACCTGGTAGGCGGGCGGCACGCAGTGCATGAGCAGCGACATCAGCGCGACGCGGTCGGGATCCGTCATCGGCTTGAGCTCGAGCAGGCTTTCGATGCTGTTCTGCCGGGTCCAGTCGAGGATCGCGCCGATCTCGCCCTGCAGGCGCTCGCGCACCTGCTCGGGTCTCTCGGGCAGGTCGAGGCCGAACAACTGCATGGCCTGGCGGCCGCAGGCCACGGCGCCGGTCATGTCGCCCATGCTGAGGAAGGTGTGCGTGCGCACCGTGAGCAGGCGGCCCTTGTCGGCCGCGCTGCGCGCGGAGGTCAGCGCGATGTCGATGCTCGCCAGCGCGCCTTCGAAGTCGGCGATCAGCGCCTGGCATTCCGCGAGGCGCAGGTGGGCCTCGAAGGCCAGCGCGTAGTTCTCGCCCCAGGCGTCCCAGCCCAGCAGTTCGATGGCGTTGCGACAGGCGCGCGTCGCGAGATCGAATGCCGTCGAATTCCGGGCCCGCGTCGCGGCCAGCAGGTTGAGCTTCACGAGCCGCAGCCGCTCGGTGCGGCTGTCGATGAGCGCGATGCCCTGGTTCATGTGGTTGACGATCTCGAACAACAGGTTCGAGGGATCCTCGCCCGCGGAGGCGAGCATGCTGCGCCCGATGGCGAGATTCAGCGCGGGCCGCGCGGCGGCCGGCACCATCGAATAGGCGCTCTGCTGCACGCGGTCGTGCTGGAAGGCGTACACCGTGGCGCTCGCCACCTCGTTCGGCTCGACCATCACCAGCAGTTGTTCGTGCACCGCGCTCGCCAGGCGTTCACGCGCGCGCTCCGGCGTGCACTCGGCCACGCTCGCGAGCGTCGCGAGCTCGAAGCGGTTGCCGATCGCGGCCGCGAAGGAGACGATGCGGCGGGTATCGGCGTCGAGACGGCCGATCTTCTGCGAGATCAGGTCGGCGACGTTTTCGGTGATCTCCAGCGCGCGGATGGCCGCGAGGTCGAACTGCCAGGCGCCGCTGTGCGCATCGCGCGTCAGCAACGAATCGCTCTGCAGCTTCTGCAGGAACTGGCGCATGAAGAACGGATTGCCGCCGGTCTTCTCGCGGATGGTCTCCGCCAGCGGCGCCGCGGCGTCCGCGTCGATGTGGATTTCGTCGCTGACGAATTGCGTGATGTCCGACCAGCCGAGCGCGCCGAGCTGCACGGTGTGGATCGGCACGGCGCGGCGCTCCATCTCCTTGACCGCGACCATGAACGGATGCGTGGCCACGACTTCGTTGTCGCGGCAGGATGCGATCACCAGCAGCGAGTGCGTGCCGGCCGCCGACAGCAACGAGGTCAGCAGGCGCAGGCTCGCCGGGTCGGCCCACTGGATGTCGTCGAGGAACAAGACCAGCGGACGATTCTCGCGGCAGAACACCTGCAGGAAGCTCTGGAATACGTGGTTGAAGCGGTTCTGCGATTCGGTGGGCTCGAGTGGCGCGAGCGGCGGTTGCGGCCCGATGATGCGCTCGAGCGCGGGCACCACGTCGATGATGACGCGCCCGTTGCGTCCGACCGCGGCGACGATGGCGTCGCGCCACGCGCGCGTCTGGGCCTGGCTGTCGGTGAGCAACTGGCGCACCAGGTCCTGGAGCGCATTGACGATGGCGCTGAACGGCACGTCGCGTTGCAGCTGGTCGAACTTGCCGCTGATGAAATAACCCGAGGCCTGGCCGAGCGGTGCGCGCATCTGCCGTACCAGCGTGGTCTTGCCGATGCCCGCCGGGCCCGACAGCACCACGAGCTCGGCGCCACCGGTGGCCGCGCGGCGGAAGGCCATGGACAACGCGTGCGTCTCGCGGCTGCGGCCATAGAGGGCTGTGCCGGGACTGATTCCGGCGAGCAGTTCCGGCGCGCCGTGCGCGCTGGCTTCGGTATCGGCGAGAGTGTTCTGGAGCACGGTGGTCGGATGGTTCATGGCGCCTGGGACTTATCGGCCCCCGGGTACCCCGCTTGACCGGGAAATCCCTGCACTTGCGTGCAGCGTGCATGCGTCACAGGAGCGGCCAGAAATGGCCGCGAGAGCGGGTCTAGCGCGAGCCGGACCTGGGGCCGGCCTTGTCGGGCACCGAGCTTTCGAGGATGGCGGCGAACTGCGACACCCGCTCCACGAACTGCACCGTCTCCTTGCCGTTCGCGTAGCCGCGCTTGACCTTCTTGTGCCAGTACGGATCGGACAGGCGCGGCAGGTTGGCGCGCACGTCGTGCCAGCGGTCGGGATTCTTCTTGCGCATCTGGGTGACGATGCGGGCGTCCTCGAGATGGCCGATGCCGACGTTGTAGGCCGCCATCGCCATCCAGGTACGGTCGGGATCGCGGATTCGCTGCGGGATGCGTTCGCGCATGTACGCGAGATAGCGGGCGCCCGCGAGGATGTTCTCGTCCGGCGAGAACACGTTTTTTACGCCCATTTTCTTGGCGGTTTCGGGCATGAGCATCATCACGCCCTGGGCGCCGCGATTGGACACCGCGGCCGGGCGCCAGCGTGATTCCTGGTACCCGAGGGCGGCGAGTACGCGCCAGGAAAACCCCGTCTCGCGCGCCGCCAGTTCGAAGGGGGCACGCAGGTGCGGCAGGCGGGTCTCTATGTGGCTGTGGAAATCGGCCGCCAGGCGTTTGGGCAGGCGTGCGCGCTGCTGGGGCGGCTTGGCGGCGGCGGGCTGGCCGTCGTCCCCCGTGGCGTTGGCGCCGCGGGGAAAACCCAGAATGGCAAGTCCCAGGGCCATGAAGCCCCGCCGACTGGCCAGATTTTTCCGCCTCTTGGCTCCGGTCATCGTTCGGCTAGAATACGCGCCCCTCGTGGGACGGCCCTAATTTCGAAGGTGCTCGTCAAAGTCTCGCGCGGAGAGGTACCGAAGCGGTCATAACGGCGCCGACTCGAAATCGGATGGTCGGGTAATTCCGGCACGTGAGTTCGAATCTCACCCTCTCCGCCATTTCTCATTTCAAGATGCTTGAGAGTTCGTCACCCAGCCGGCGATTTCTCACTCTCGTCTTAGCTTCAGTCGAACTCCCGGTGCGAATCCCTGATTCGCGACGAACTCGACAACTCTTCACATCCCGCTGGACACCCAATCCCGGCTATCTGATGCGAGCACCTATCTGCTGACGGCCCCGCGCTGTTTCTCCAGGAAATCCCGCTCCTTTTCATTCCCGCACAAGCCGATCGCGTTTCGATAGGCCTCGGCGGCTTCACCGCTCCTTCCAAGCCGTCGCAACAGATCTGCGCGCACGGCGTGGTACAGGTGATAACGCGGCAGGTCGAGTTCATCCACCAGCCGCAACGCGAGCTCGGCACCCTCTGTCTCAGCGACGACGACGGCGCGATTCAGCGCCACCAACGGTCCCGGCGCGATCGTCATCCACTGGTCGTACAACGCGAGGATCTGGCGCCAGTCGGTCTCGGCGGCGCTGGCCGCGTCGCTGTGCACGGCGTTGATCGCGGCCTGCAACTGGTAGGGCCCGGGTTCATTGAGCGCGAGGCACTTGCGCAGCAGCGCCTGGCCCTGCGCGATCAGCTCGCGGTTCCATCGGGTGCGGTCCTGCTCGGCGAGCCGCACCAATGCGCCGTGCGCATCGGTGCGGGCCGCGCGGCGCGCGTCGATCAGCAGCATGAGCGCCAGCAGGCCCGCGATTTCGGGCTCGTGCGGCAGCAGCTCGAGCAGCAATCGCCCGAGACGCAACGCCTCGTCGGTGAGCGCGGTGCGCAGCAACTGCTCGCCGCTGGTCGCGCTGTAGCCCTCGTTGAACACCAGGTACACGACGGCGAGCACGGCGGCGAGCCGCTCGGGAAGCTCGGCGGCTTCGGGCACGCGATACGGAATGCCGGCATCGCGGATCTTGGCCTTGGCGCGCGACAGGCGTTGCGCCAGCGTGGCTTCGGGCACCAGGAAGGCGCGCGCGATTTCCGCGGTCGCCAATCCACCTAACAACTTGAGCGTCAGCGCGACGCGCGCCTCGGGCGCGAGCGCCGGGTGGCAGCAGGTG
>Ga0315910_10000633_pt1 | contig 34441 bp, 35 predicted proteins | sample EdamamesoilMG_FD_204470 | JGI IMG/M metagenome (GOLD analysis project Ga0315910, IMG submission 204470) | Garden soil microbial communities collected in Santa Monica, California, United States - Edamame soil | ecosystem: Environmental > Terrestrial > Soil > Garden | place: USA: California...
TAAACACGGCGACGGCCAATGCCAGGTTGTTCATCCACCTCTCCCTTGATACTGAACGTTGGATTTATCGCAGCTGAGCTTAGCTAGCGGATAATACGCCGAACCTCACCGCAAAGTTGCAGCCTGCCGTGCGGTGTTGCGCGCGTTTTCTTGCTCTTTTGCGCTTCTTGACGTAAGGCTGCATGATAGTGACCTTATTTCGACGACCTTGTCATGCAGCCCAGCGACAAATCTTTAGAACCGGCGGTCACCATCGAAGGCGAGCGCTTCGATTCCGATCCTAAGCAAATTCAGTATCCGTTTATCGACGTCCCGGGGCCCGGTGAAAGCATGGAGGTGGCGCCCGGCATACAGTGGCTGCGCATTCCCATGCCGATGGATCTCAACCACATTAATCTGTGGCTGCTGGAAGACGGCGACGGTTGGACATTGGTGGATAGCGGCATCAACGCCGACATCGCCAAGGAGGCGTGGGAAAAGTTGGAATCGGTCCTGTTCGCTCAGCGTCCGCTAAAGCGAATTTTTCTTACGCATTGGCATCCCGATCACATTGGGTTGTCCAGTTGGTTGCAGGAGCGCCATCGAGTACCCGTATGGATGTCATCGCGCGGTTTTGCGATGGTCGAGAATTTCGGCGGCGATCAGCGCGACGACGCCATTGCACGCGGACATGCATTTATGCGCTCGCATGGATTCACCGATACCGACATGCTGTCGCGCTATTTCACCGGCAAGGCCTATCGCGTCGGGATCAGCGGTATACCAAACGTCACGACGCACCCGGCTGACGGCGAAGACATTGCGGTCGGCAATGAACGTTGGCAAGTATATGAAACCGACGGCCACGCGGAAGGCCATCAATGCCTATTTAACGCGCAGCGCCGTATCTTGATTAGCGGCGATCAAGTATTGCCGACTATCTCACCTAACATCAGCCATACGCCGCACGGCACGGACAGTAATCCGCTGGCTTCATATATCGAGTCATTGGAACGGCTGCGTAAATTGGACGCGCGTACGCTGGTGTTACCTGCGCATGGCAAGCCGTTTTATGGGCTAAATCAACGGGCCACTGCATTGATCGAGCATCATCGCGGTCATTTGGCCGACTTGCGTGCCGCTTGCGACACGCCGAAAAGCGCCTTCGAACTGGCGCCGTTCATGTTTAAGCGCCGTTTAGTCGGCTCGCACTGGTTGTTCGCGATGGGCGAAATCATTGCGCATACGGAGTACTTAGTGGCTGCGGGGCAATTGGAACGCCGACAAGCGGAAGATGGGTCGATTCGGTACGTTCGGGCTTAGGGCAGAACTCGAGACACGAGACGCGGGACTCGACTGCAGTCGAGTCTCGTGTCTCGCTGTCCCCTTGAGATTATTTTTTCTTCGGATGATGGGGGCGTGTTTTGCCGTAACTACCGCGCCAAATCTTCCCGCGTCGCGATTTGCGATCACCTTTAGCCATTGCTTTCTTACCTCGTGTTGAATAAAAAGACGACCGCATTCGCCGTCAACGCGATATCGCCACGGCCGTCGCAGTATTACGACGACCGTCCGTCGGCAAATGTAGCTCGCTTAGGCTGTGCCGCGCAATTCCGTGATGCAGTCCGCAGTCGCCGGGGGGAGCGGGCGGCAGTATGGTTTGCGATCGCGCCGAAATGGCGGCGATAACGAGAAGCGGTATTTAATGACTACGGCAGCAACGGACATCTTGATCGAAGCCGACGGCTTTCGGATTGCGCGGGATACCGTGCCGATGGCTGCACATTTGCAGGCTGCCGTCGCAGTGTGCGTGCATGACGATACGCAAGGTGTGGGGGGGTTGCTGCATCTGCGCTATTTGGCCAAAGGGCAAACCAAGCCCCTCGACCTGACCGATAACACTCTCAGTTCGGATTTGCTCTTGCTCGACCGGTTTTGCAAGGAGCTGCGAACTCAGGGTGCGCGCAAGAATAGCTGGCGTGTGCGCTTAATCGGGCATATTCCGAAAACCGACGGCATCGATCAGCCGGCGGCGACATTGCTGGATCTGCTGCGCGCCTATTTCGCCGACGGTCGATTGCCGGTGGAGAGCAAGGAAGTACGCCGCGAACAGCAAGTGGTGGTCCGTTTGCAACCCCGCGATGGCCAACTCTGGGTGGGGGATCCGGCGCCAGCGCGCCCCGGGACTTAGCGTTAAGTATTCTTTTGACGCGGGATTTAGCGCCCGCAGCCGGATGACTGCCGCACTTGCGGCGTCCATAATTCGCGCGCCGACCCTCCTAACTCCATAAATGCGCGGCAGCGGATATCCGATGACTCCAGCCCCCCAGCCTTTCTACAAGACGCTGTACTTCCAGGTGCTGGTCGCTATCGTCATCGGTGTCGCTTTGGCGATGATCGCGCCGGACGTCGGCACTAAGATGAGGCCGTTGGGCGACGGCTTTATCAAGCTCATCAAGATGATTATCGCGCCGGTCATCTTTTGCACGGTAGTAACCGGCATCGCCGGTATGGAAGACATGAAGTCCGTCGGCAAAACCGGCGGGTTCGCCCTGTTGTATTTCGAGATCGTTAGCACCATCGCTCTCATCATCGGATTGGTCATTATCAATGTGGTCAAGCCCGGTGTAGGTATGGACGTCGACCCTGCGACACTGGATGCTTCCTCGATCGCTACTTATGCGTCGCAAGCCAAGGAGCAATCGACGATCGCATTTGTCCTGAACGTAATTCCGACAACCGTCGTCGACGCGTTCGCCAAGGGCGAGATTCTGCAAGTACTGCTGTTCTCGTTGTTGTTTGGTTTTGCGCTACACGCCGTTGGCGAGCGCGGCAAATTGATTTATGACTTCGTCGACCGCTTGTCGCAGGTACTGTTCGGCATTGTCGGCATTATCATGAAGTTGGCACCGATCGGTGCGTTTGGCGCCATGGCATTCACCATCGGCAAATACGGCATCGATTCGCTGCGGCAGTTGGCGGCGTTGATGCTTTGTTTTTACGCCACGTGCCTAATCTTTGTGTTTGTGGTGCTGGGATTGATCGCTCGCATGCACGGATTCAGCATCGTCAAATTCGTAAAATACATTCGCGAAGAACTGTTCATCGTGCTCGGTACGTCATCGTCGGAAACTGTGTTGCCGCGAATGATGCACAAGATGGAAGCGGTGGGCTGCCGCAAATCCGTTGTCGGTTTGGTGATTCCAACCGGCTATTCGTTCAATCTGGATGGGACTTCGATCTACTTGACGATGGCCGCGGTGTTTTTGGCGCAGGCAACGAATACGCCCCTCTCGCTCGCGGATCAATTGGGGTTGTTGGTGGTGTTGTTGCTGACGTCGAAAGGGGCGGCAGCCGTTACGGGTGGCGGATTCATCGTATTGGCTGCAACGCTGTCGGCGATGGGCACTGTGCCAGTGGCCAGCCTTGCGCTGATTCTCGGCATCGACCGCTTCATGTCGGAAGCGCGCGCCTTGACCAACTTGGTCGGCAATGGCGTTGCGACCGTTGTCGTGGCTAAATGGTGTAAGCAAATCGATGAGAATCAAATGCGGGAACGTCTCGGCTAGATCGACGTAGAAATGGCGGCGATACATCGTCAAGTTGCGAACGCGCAGAGGCAGTAGCAGAAAAATTGGTACGAAGAGTTTGTTACGAATGGCAAGGGGGAACGCGCCTATCGTATGTGACTGACGGATTCGAGACGTAGGGGCCCTTAATTCCAATTAACTTTAACGAACGATTGGGGGAATACGATGAACGTCCGCTTTGCAAATCGTCAAATTCGTTTTCGCGTTGCGCAAGAAGAGCTCGACCGCTTGCTGTCCGGCCGTTCGCTGGCATTGGATGTCTCCATGCCGCGAGCACATAAATTTCATGCCAGCGTGAGCGTCACGCCGTTGGGAAACTGGCAGCTTGACAGCGATCCCACGGGTCTGTGGCTGTCCGTGCCACGCGTCGAGATTGAACAGCTCGCGCAAGAGTTACCGAGTAAGGAAGGCTTGGAGCACGACTTCGAAATAGGCAACGGCAATTCCGTTGTCGTAGCCTTTGAAGTGGATGTGCGGAAAGCGCGAACGCAATAGCTGCTGACGCGAGCCGTCCAAAGGCGGCTTTTTAAGCCGCCTGTACCCGCAACTCCACCGCTTCGCCGCGCTCGTCGACCGTGTGCATGCGCACGGGTCGGCGCCACACTCGCTCCAGGTATTCCAGCACTTTGCGGCCGCGTTCTGCGTCAAGTCCGCGGCCGTCCACCGCGTGATTGTGCTGCAGATCCAATGTGCCGTCGACATGGACATGCGTGGCCGCAATCGACGGCGCGCCAAAGTTGTATTTCGGCGCGAGTAGCGACTCATGCAGCGCATTGAGGTCAGTCTCGGCAACTTTGATCTCGCCATTGGAACTGGCGTCGTAGCGGAACATCTTGAGCTTCTCCGCCATCTCAGCCGTAAGATAGTTGCGAATAAAGCTGAAGTCGTCGTCTTGCCGCATGATGTTGCGTGCCGCCTCAATGCCGTCACGTTCGATGATCGTGTCCCACATCGAGAATCCAAGATGATAGGGATTGACGCCCAGTGCGACCTGCTGGTCGCCGGCGATCGGCCGCACCACGTCGGAATGGCATTTGATCGCATCGACGTAGGCGCCTTGCGGCAGAAAATCCGCTTCGCGCAACAGCCGCGCATGCCAATACGACGCCCATCCCTCATTCATGATCTGGGTTGCGAACACCGGATAGAAATAAAACGATTCTTCTCGCACCGCTAAGAAAATGTCGCGTTCCCACCCTTCCAATTCCGGCGCATATTGTGCGACGAACCAAAGCAAGTCGTGCTCCGGATGCGGCGGCAATGGCGCACGCTGCCGATGCATTTGATTCGTCGACGATGGCAGCTCGGGATCTAGCGACGTAAAGCGTTTTCGAAACGCGCTGTCGATGTGTTCTGTTTTTGGCGGTAGATATTCCGGATAGCGCTCGCGCCGCAAGCGGTGATGCATATCGATGTGCTGTTCCAGCGCTAGCGCCGCATCGAGCACCGCTTCGACGCGCTGCACGCCGTATTCCTCGATAGCGCGCCCGATCTGTCGCGCATGTGTGGCGGCCTGCTCCACAATGTGTTCGCCGACTTGATCTTGGCTATTACGAAACACCATGTTGTTGCGGGAAAAGTCGGCGTGCCCCAGCACATGAGCTGTTACCAGGACGTTTTCTGCCAGGCTGTTGTTGTTGGCGAGATAGGCGTGCCCCGGATTGCCGGGAAACACCACTTCGAATAGCCGAGAGTTGCCCATACGATGCTGAATGAGCTGGTAGATATATCGCGTGCCGAACGACCAGTGCGGCATGCGCACCGGCAATCCATACACAGAGATCTCCATCATGAAGCTGCTGGGTACTGCTTCGAAGTCAACCGGGTGATAACTGAGGCCTAAACTTTTTGCGAGCGTTTCGATGCGGGGCTGATAGTCGCGCCAACTGCTCATACGTTGCTCTCTTTAGCCTGATGCTGGAAGAAGTGACGCACCGCGTCCCAAATATCTTCGACTTTGCTGATCGCAAAGCTGCCCGCGGGTTTCCCGTCGGCATTCAAATTACGAAACAGCGCGCCGGTTTCGGTGGCCAGCGGCCGCTGGCCCGTGCCGGATACTTCGATGTAACCGCTATAGCCGGCCGAGTCGGCCACTTTCTCCAGGGCCGCTTCCGCATGCTGGCGGTCTTCGGTGTAGTTATCGCCGTCCGACGCATAGAACAGGTAAATGTTGTAGCGCGACGGACTAAAGCGCTCTTCGATGATCTCGTTAACCTTTTCCAGACCGGTCGACGCAACAGTGCCCCCGGTGCCCGCAACCTTGAAGAACTCTTCCTCACTGAATTCCCAGGCCTCGGTGGTATGCGCGACAAACACCGTGTCCAGATGTTTGTACTGACGCTTGAGACCCTGCGTCGCCCAGAAGAAAAAGGTCTTGGCAAGTTGCCGATCGCGATCGGTCATGCTGCCAGAGACGTCCATAACCAAGAACACCACCGCTTGAATGCTGGGTTGTTCACGGCGATTAAGCTGTCGAAAGCGCAGATCTTCATCGGTAAACGACGGCGCATCGGTTTGAATGGCGCGGCGTTTAATAGATTCGCGCATCGAGCGGCGACGATCCAGGCGTGAACGCGCGCCGCGCTTGTCCCAGCCTTCGCGTGTCCAGTCCACATCTTCGGAACGACCGACACGCGCCTTGAGGTTGGGTAGCTGCATTTCTTCCCACAGCCAATCGACGATGTCGTCGATCTTGAATTCTAAGGTGAACTCAATGCCGCCCTCGCCGCTGCCGGCCGCTCCCTTACCGCTGGTGTCGCCCTGCGACGGTTGCGCCAGTACATCGCCGGGTTTGGCCGCGCCTTGTCCAACGCCTTGTTGCTTGCTGGGATTAAGCAGCCGGAAATGATAATGCTCCAGCATTTTTACCGGCACTCGCACGGTACGCGATGCGCCGCCGACGATGTCTGCGCCGGCAACGATTTCTGGCAGATGCTCGCGCACTGCATCGCGCACCTTTTCGTTGTGGCGCAACCAGTCGCGCGCGCCACGCGAGAACAAGTCGTACCATCCGTTGAGATGACTACCGCCTTGACTCTCCGATTCGCTCATCGATACCTCCGGCTACGGTCACTCCTGTGCCAGTAGCGTCGTAACGTAGTTCAATGCTTCCTTGGCGCTATGCTCGTCGTATCCATACTCGTTCACCAATCTCTGCTGCACGGCGGAAATCTTCTTGCGTGCTTCGTCGTCGGGACGCGCGCTGGATGTAACCAGGCGCAGCACGTCACGACGCTCCTCAAATAAATACTGCTCAATGGCCTCGTGCATACGCGCATGGCTGTCGAGCGTAAATTTTTCGCCCGCCTTGAAGGCCACCATCGCTTTGCGCACCACTTCCTGACGGAACGAATGCTTGCCGGATTCGGAAACTTTAATTTTCTCTTCCACCGAGCGCAGAAAACGTTCGTCCGCCGGCCGGTTCTCGCCGGTAATGGGATCGGTCACCTGCCGCTGATCCAGCGACGCTTCGACTTCATCCAGGTACTTTTCCAATAACTGCTGCGCTTCCTCTTCGAACGATGCGAACAGCGCGCGATGCACGTCTTCCTTCACCCAGCGGTTGTAAAAGTCTTTACGCGCAGCCACCAAGTGATCGATCCAGACTTTTTTCTGTTTGGAATCCATGCGCGCGTCGTGCTCGATGGAGTCCTTGAGCGCGAGCAGCAACTCCATGCTGGTCAAGCTGCTGGCATCGCCGCGAGTAATGGCATTCGATATGGAATTAATGATGAAGCGGGGGCTGACGCCCGACAAACCTTCCTCGGGCGCTTCGTTGTGCAGGCGCGAAGCTTCGCTTTCGCCGAACCCCTCGATGGTTTCGCCGGAATACAGTCGCAACTTCTTCGACAGATCCAAGCCTTCGCGCTCCGGCTTCTGCAAGCGAGTCAGAATGGCGAATACCGAGGCTAGTTTGAGCACGTGCGGATCGAGATGCACGTTCCGGAATGCCGGCGCGCCCGATACCAGTTTCTGATAGATGCGCGCCTCCTCTTTATACGAGAGCGCATACGGCACCTTGATGATCACCATGCGGTCGAGCAGCGCCTCATTCTCCTTTTCCTGCAGGAACTTGTTGAACTCCGCCAAATTGGTGTGCGCCAAGATGGTTTCGTCCAGGTGAATGAGCGGGAAGCGCGACACCTTGACGTTCTTTTCTTGTGTGAGCGTGAGCAGCAAGTATAGAAACTCGCGCTTCACCTTCAGAATTTCGATCATTTCCAGCACGCCGCGGCTGGCGGCATACACCGCACCCGACCATGACCAAGCGCGCGGGTCGCCTTCATCACCCACTTCGGCGACTTTGGAAAGATCGACCGAACCCACCAAATCCGCGATATCGGCGGTAGTCGGATCGTGCGGGGCGTACGTACCCACACCGACGCGGCTCGACTCTGCGATGAAGATGCGCTCCACCGGTACGCGTAGAAAATCGCCTTCGTATTCGCGTTCGAGTCGTTCGCGCGCCCACGGACTTAACTCGCCGTTGATTTCCACGCCGTAAGTTTCGCGAAACTCACTGCGCAAGCTGGCGGGAATCAAATTAAGCGGCGACTCGTGCATGGGTGAGCCTTTGATGCCGTACATCGCGCCTTCATCCGTGCGGCTGTATTCTTCCAGCCCGCGCTTCATCAATATCGCCATGGTGGATTTACCGCCAGACGGCGGACCCAACAACAAGAGTAGGCGCCGACCTACGTCCGAGCCGGCGGCGGATGCTTTGAAATAATCGACGACGCGCGCGAGCGGTTCGTCGACTCCGAATAGTTCGCGTTTGAAAAGTGCTTGAGCTTTCGTGGCTTCGTCCCTGGCCTCGTTGTCCTTGCCGTACCAGCGCAGCATGTCCCAGATATATTGATGACTCGAGCGCGCGAAGGCGCCGGGACTGGCGGGAACGATGTTGGTGAGAAAATCGCCGAAGGTGCCTTCCCAATGTTGGGCACGGTGTTGTTTGCTAAATGCGCTCAGCGAATCGACAAAGGTGGAGCGGCGCGCAGAACCGGAATCCGACGTTTCAGACAGCATTCGCATACCCTCCGTGCGTGCAGCACGTTGTGACGCTTTAATGATCTGTATCGACTGTCGCGCGAATCAGTATAGGCCCTTTGTTGTTTTTTGATCCTTGGTTCCGATGCAATCGCCAATGCAATCGATTGGCGGTTGCAGATTGCTTTCACTTCATCAACATAACGTTCGACACAGAGACTACGCTTAAGCAATGCAAGTTCCGTGACCGAATAGCCGAAATCGCGTCGTTGAATCGCAACTAGGCATTTCCTCAACGACTGGTTCACATATCCAAGCGATCGCAGTATTAACGGCGCACTGTTGCGGTGCTCGTATCTATATCACTGAACGGCGTTAGTGCGAAGTGGTTACGTACGACGGCAACCAATTGCAGTGTTTGCCGTTGCATGAGCAATTCACATTGCCGCTATGCAAAAGATTGCGCGCAACACTCGCATTCGCCAATCGGTTGAATTACGAAGAATTAATAAGACGTATGCGCCAAGTTGTCCATAAGGCTTTGGTCTTGTACCGCTTTCGCAACATCGCAAAAGTCGCTACGCTTGCGTCCAAGCCGCCGAATCAGAGCCATCAACGGCCGAGTTCGATGCGTCTAAGGGCGAACACTGACTGCAAAGTAGTCAGCTGAAGGCGTGTTGTCGCCGAAGATCTGGAAAATGAACGCGTGCGTACTTAGCTACGCGTACGCCAAAACACCAGCAAACCCACTGCAACACCGGCTACACCCGGCCATAGAGGTTCACGCGCGAACGTTAGCCACAACGCGCCACCTAAGATGAAAGCAGTGGAAAGAATGGCGTAGTCACGGCGGCGTGCGTCGGCCCGAAGTTCCAAACGTGTAATCGCGGCCTGTTCGTCTTTTACCGGGATATTCAATTTTCCGTCCGCGGCGAGCTGAGTCGCGCGATGCAAGAGCTGCGGCAACACGGCAATGGCCTCGGAGAACTCCGGCGCATGCGCACGCAATCGCTTCAGGATTGATAAAGGACTGACGCGCTCGCGCATCCAACTTTGCATGATGGGTTGGGCTGTTTTCCACAGGTCAAGCTCAGGATGGAGTTGCCGGCCGAGCCCCTCGATCTGCAGTAGCGTTTTATGTAGCAGCAGCAGTTGCGGTTGAATGCTAATGCCGAATCGTTGCGCGGTTTCGAACAGGCCCATCAATACCTGGCCGAACGAGATCTCGGACAGAGGCTTGCGAAAGATCGGTTCGCAAACGGTACGAATCGCGGATTCCAACTCATCGACCCGAGTCTGCGTCGGCACCCAGGCCGAGTCGATGTGTAATTTGGCGATGCGGTGATAATCGTGATCGAAGAACGCCAATAAGTTCTCGGCCAGGTAGTACTGATCGCGCGGATCGAGCGTGCCGACGATACCGAAATCCACTGCCGCGTAACGCGGATACTCAGGGTTGTCCGTCAATACGAAAATATTGCCGGGGTGCATATCCGCATGGAAGAAGTTGTGACGGAATACCTGCGTGAAAAAAATCTCCACGCCGTTTTCGGACAAACGCGGAATATTGACGTTGCGACGTTTTAGTTCGTCGATGTTGCTGATCAATACACCATGAATGCGTTCCATCACCATTACGTTCTTGCGGCAGTACTCCCAGTGGACTTCGGGCACGTACAGCAGGTTTGATCCGTCGAAGTTGCGCTTCAACTGCGATGCATTGGCGGCCTCGCGCATCAGATCCAGTTCGTCGAGAACGGTTTTCTCGTACTCGCGCACGAGCTCCACCGGCCGCAGTCGATGGCCTTCGCTCCAGTACTTGAGTGCCAGCTCCGCAACGGTATACATAACCGCGATGTCACGCTCGATTCGTTCGCGGATGCCGGGGCGTACGATCTTAACCACCACCTGGCGGCCATCCTTTAAGGTGGCGGTGTGGACTTGCGCGATAGTGGCGGCCGCAAGCGGATCCGTATCGAAGGTTGCGAACACCGCGTCGGCCGGCTTGCCGTAGGCAAGCTCGACAATAGCGCGCGCTTCCTCGCTGGGAAACGGCGGTACGCGGTCCTGCAATTTGGCCAACTCATTGGCGATATCCGGCGGCAACAAATCGCGACGCGTGGACAGCACTTGCCCCAGTTTCATGAAGATGGGTCCGAGTTCCTCCAGAGCCAAGCGCAATCGTTCGCCGCGACTCCCGCCGCGTCGGCGCTCGAACCATGTCGCTGGCGAGAGATAAAATAGAAAACGCAGCGGCCGCAGCAAATGCGTCTTATCGATGAACTCGTCCAACCCATGTCGAACTAACACGCGTTGAATCTGCAGCAAGCGGGCGAAGACGGAAAGGGTCATATTTTATCTTTGTAGCGGCTCAATTTACTGAGTCCGTCCGATGGTCGCGATGTAGGGGTCCAGCATGCTGGCCCCCTACGATCGATTACGCTGTTGCAGAAGATTTAGGCGCGCTTCTGCTCGATCGGCGGCTTCCCGTAAGCGGTCTACCAGGTCGCTAAATTCATCCAATTCGACGCGCGTGACCACATCGCGACTTTCTTCTTGCAAGAACTCGGACACATTTTGCGCGAAGGTGTCGGCAGCTCTTTTGCCGAACGCCACGGCGCCGCGCGCCAAATTGCCGATGCGATGTGCGGCGACATCGCCCACCAGACGCGCGAACTCCTCCTCGACATCGGGTTGCGCGGCTTTCAATAGATCGCGAAACGCTTGTGCTACTTCGGCATCGCCTTCGATACGTACGTTTCCCGATCGCATAGCTGATTCGGGCGGTGCCGCAGCCATGCTGAGATACGCGAGTGGCGAACCGGATAAGGTTGCAGCGACCGGCGCATCGCTGGCGGATGTAAGCGAGATACGATCATCGCCGCAATTCACGTACAGACTGAGCAGCTTATTTTGGGGAGCAGCCGTTAAGTGGACGGCTAGCGTCTTACCGGCGAGGCGTTTGCATGCAGCGCGCGCTGCGCTACTGCCCGCAATGTTGCGATTGAGAATGGATTCAAGCGGTGTGAGTAGCATTGATATTGATCCGGCCCTGCCCGAAGCCCGAGGCCCTTCGCTAACTAAAACTTATACCCGCGGTGCAATGCCACGATACCGCCCGTTAGATTGTGATAACGGCAATTGTCGAAGCCGGCGTCGCGAAACATGGCAAGCAGCGTGTCTTGGTCCGGAAAGCGACGAATAGATTCCGCCAGGTAGCGATAGCTGGCCTCGTCGTTTGCAACCAGCTTGCCTAACTTGGGCAAAATCGAGAAGGAATAGGCGTCGTAGATCGGACCCAATCCGGGAGCAACCGGTTTGGAAAACTCCAATACCAATAATTGGCCGCCGGGACGTAATACTCTAAACATCGAGCGCAGCGCCGCTGCTTTATCCGTAACATTGCGCAAACCAAAAGCAATCGTGACGCAATCGAAGCTGTTGTCTTTGAAAGGCAGGCGTTCGGCGTTCGCCAACGAACACTGCAGGTTGCGCACCAAGCCTTTGTCGAGCATCCGATCGCGGCCATGGCTCAGCATGGCGGCATTGATATCGGTAAGCATCACCAGGCCCGAGTCACCTACCTGCTCGGCCATGCCGGCCGCGATGTCGCCCGTGCCGCCCGCGACATCCAGTGCTCGCTGACCGGGCCGCAGCCCGGTTTGCGACAGTGTGAATCGCTTCCATAAGCGGTGCACACCTCCGGACATCAGGTCGTTCATCAAATCGTATTTTCCCGCAACCGATTCGAAGACTTCGCGAACGCGACGCTCTTTATCGGCGGTGGGTACCTCGGCGTAGCCGAAGTCGGTGGTGGCTTTCTGTTGGGGCGAGTCCATGTCCCATTCTAGCAGCGATGCCCCGTGGACGATCAGGCCGGACGCGACTACGCAGCGGATCGAATCGACAGCCAGCGTTGCACGGTGGTGGTCAACTCGTCGTAGGTAAATGGCTTGGCTAAGAAGTCGTCCATCCCGGCAGCCAGGCAGGCCTCGCGGTCCCCGGGTAGAACGCTGGCGGTTAGCGCCACAATCGGCACGCGCCCCCGGTTCGGACGTGCCGCTTCATTTTGTCGTATTTGTCGTGTGGCGCCTAAGCCGTCGAGCTCGGGCATGTGCCAGTCCATCAACACCAAATCAAAGTGAGAGTTTTTGACCGCGTCGACGGCTTCGACACCGTTGCCTGCCGCGGTCACAACGCAGCCCGCAAGTTCCAACATCGAAACCACTAATTCGCTATTTGTGGGGTTGTCCTCGGCTACCAAAATGCGGCCGGATAAATGCGCTGAAGGCAGCGCCTCTATGCGCGATTCGTCCGATGCGATCTCCGGCAATGCTTCTAAAGGCACCTCAAACCAGAATGTGGCGCCGTGGTCCGGTTCACTATGCACATCGATTCGGCCGCCCAGGGCGGTAACAATTTGTTGGCAAATGGCCAGTCCGAGACCCGAGCCGCCGAATTTACGCGTGAACGAGGAGTCGACTTGCGAGAACGGCCGAAACAAGAATTGCCGGGCCTCTTCTGCGATGCCGATCCCGGTGTCGGTGACCGACCAGCGCAAAAGGCGCATGGCGCATTCAGCGGATTCCGGCTGCACCGCAAGTTTGATCGTGACGGTTCCATGACTAGTGAACTTGATCGAGTTGGCTACTAAGTTGGTGAGTACCTGGCGCACCCGATTGGGATCGCCGAGTACGTCATGCGGCACGTCCGGCGCGATGTGCACTTGCAGACTCAATCCTTTCGCCGACGCTTGCTCGGAAGTCAGCTCCACAACGTCAGTGACCAATTGGCGTGGCGCGAACGGCACATTATCGAAACGCATGGCGCCCGCCTCGATGCGCGCCATGTCGAGAATATCGCTGATGAGATGCAACAGCCGATCCCCGGCGCCGCGGATCGTTTGCGTGAACTTGAGCTGCTTGGCCGTCGGCGACGTACGCAGTAGCAGGTCGGACATGCCGATGATGCCGTTCAATGGCGTGCGCAGTTCGTGACTCATGTTGGCAAGAAATTGACTCTTGGCGCGGTTGGCCGTTTCGGCTTCGGTCTTAGCGACGCGCAATTCAGCCTCCGTGCGCTCTCGCTGCTCGATTTGCTGTTGCAGGTCGCGATTGATCATTTCAACCGCTTCTTTTTCGTGTTGTAGACGGTTGGCCAGTGCCGCGTTTTCGAGCTTCAACCGGAGAGCGTTTTCGATGCCTTGAGTAATGCGCCATCCTGTCGCGATCAGCGCCACTACGTACGCTACGATTCCAAACGCTACATTGATGTAGGTGCCGCCGATGTAAAAATAGCGAATCGCAATCGGCAGCATGAAGAGCGTGACGAATATCGTGTATGCATGCCGCATTGGCGCCAGCGAGCCGACAGTCGTGGCCGAAATACCGACGACGAAAACAGCAAGCAGTACCTGCGTTTCCAAGTTTGCGGAGTTGAGCCAGGTGCTCGGAGCGCCCCATAGGAAACCGTTGATCGCAATGCCGAACAGCAGGCGTTTCGTTATGAGGCTTTGATCTATCGGCCGCTCGGCGTTATACGCCTTCATATAGCGGCCTTGTTCCCACAGCCGCAGCGCCGACAAAGCAAGCAGGACGCCGAACCAGCCGAGAATTTCCGTCGCGAATTCTTGCCAAAGCAACCAAATCAAATACGGTGCTACCAGTATTTGCGTAACGATCGCAGCACGCGAATTGCTGGACATCATGAACATTTGCTCTGCGGCCAATTGCCGCTGCAAATCGGGGATGTTGTGCGTGATCGTAGTAACCGGTCTTAAAGGCATGATGAGGGCGTAACTGCTTGAGTGGCGCCCAATGTAGTCAGGATGCTGCAGCGCAGCTGTGACTCAAACCCGTTGCCGGACGAAATCCCTCATCGCTAAATGTGACGCGCTTGGCGAAGCAAAGCGCTTGAGGGAACCGCTTAAGAAGCGACGCGCTATTTTTCTGATTTTTCCGCCGTATTCGGCGTCGGATACGCAATTCCGAGCTCGGCAAGCCGCTCCAGATAGCGCTGCCATTTTTGCGTCCGCTCGCGGCCCAGCTCGTGCAAGTATGCCCAGGTATACAAACCGCTGTCGTGACCATCGTCGAAGATCAATCGCACCGCGTAATGACCGGTGGGCTCAACCTTGCTCACCATCACATTTTGCTTGCCGATTTGCAGCGTTTCTTGCCCTGGGCCGTGACCGCGAACTTCAGCGGAAGGCGAATAGACGCGCAGATATTCGAACGGCAAATCAAAACTACTGCCGTCGCTGAACGTCACTTCAAGCAGGCGCGATTGCGTTCGGAGTTTTAGAGAGGTGGGAGTCATGGCTTCGCTGGCTATTAGGCGCTAGCGGCTAGGTACTAGCCAGAGTCTTTTTTTCTGGCTAGCGCCTAGTGGCTAGAAGCTAGCAGCTTAAAGAATGTACCTCGTCAAGTCCTCATCCTTCACCAACTCTCCCAAGTGCTTATCGACATAAGCGCCGTCGATTACGATGCTCGTGCCGTTTTTATCGGCGGCATCGAAGGAGAGCTCTTCGAGCAATCGTTCCAGCACCGTATGCAAGCGTCGAGCGCCGATATTTTCGGTGCGTTCGTTGACCTGAAACGCAACTTCCGCGAGGCGCCGTACACCGCTATCGTCGAACTGCAACTGCACGCCTTCCGTCGCCAGCAATTCGCGATACTGGGTGCAGAGCGACGCATCGGGTTCGGTGAGGATGCGAATGAAGTCTTCCACTTTCAGCGCGTCCAGTTCGACGCGAATCGGAAAGCGGCCTTGCAACTCCGGGATCAAATCCGAAGGCTTGCTCATGTGAAACGCCCCGGAGGCGATGAACAGTATGTGATCGGTTTTCACCATGCCGTACTTCGTGCTGACCGTACTGCCTTCTACCAACGGCAATAGGTCGCGTTGCACACCTTCGCGCGAAACGTCGGCGCCGGCGGTTTCCTGGCGGCGCGCTATCTTGTCGATCTCGTCGAGGAAAACAATGCCGTTTTGTTCGGCGTTGCTGAGCGCACGCGCTTTTAGCTCGTCTTCGTTAACGAGCTTGCCGGCTTCTTCCTCAGTCAAGATCTTAAAGGCCTCGCGTACTTTCAAGCGACGAGTCTTGCTGCGTGCGCCACCCAGGTTCGAGAACATCCCTTGCAGTTGTTGCGACAGTTCCTCCATGCCCGGAGGCGCCATGATTTCCACCCCCATCGGTAAGGCGCGTACTTCGATCTCGATTTCCTTGTCGTCCAGCTGACCTTCACGCAGCATTTTTCGAAAGCGCTGCCGTGTATCGTTATCCTTCGATGAGGTGTCCGGTTCGGCGTCAAAACCGATGGAACGCGGCCGTGGCAATAGCGCATCGAGCACCCGATCCTCCGCCGCATCCATGGCGCGGTGCTTTACCTTCGCGGTTTCCTCTTCGCGCGTTACCTTTACTGCGATGTCCATCAAGTCTTTGATGATGGAATCCACTTCGCGGCCGACGTAACCCACTTCAGTGAATTTGGTTGCTTCAACTTTGATGAAGGGGGCTTTCGCGAGCTTGGCCAGACGCCGCGCGATTTCGGTTTTACCGACGCCTGTCGGACCGATCATCAAAATATTCTTGGGCGTGATCTCCGCCCGTAAATTCTCGTGTACTTGCATGCGGCGCCAGCGATTGCGCAGCGCAATGGCGACGGCACGCTTGGCCGCGGCCTGGCCGACAATATGTTTGTCGAGTTCTTGGACGATTTCGCGCGGGGTCATGGAGGACATAAAAGCCACTAGCTGCTAGCTTCTAGGCGCTAGCCAGAGAGGTGAGAGAAGAGTTAACGCAATTCTTCGATAGTTAAATTGCGATTGGTAAACACGCAGATATCCGCGGCAATGTTCAGCGATTTTTCGACAATACTGCGTGCGTCTAATTCCGTGTTCTGCGCCAACGCGCGCGCCGCCGATAAAGCGAACGAGCCGCCGGAGCCGATGGCCATGATGTCATCTTCGGGCTCGATGACATCGCCGTTGCCGGAAATGACAAACGAGCTCTTGTTGTCGGCGACGATGAGCAGGGCTTCGAGCCGACGCAAACTGCGGTCACTGCGCCAGTCTTTGGCCAGCTCGATAGCTGCTCGGGTGAGGTTGCCGTACTGTTGCAGTTTGGCTTCAAAGCGCTCGAACAGTGTGAATGCGTCGGCAGTGCCGCCTGCGAATCCCGCGAGCACTTTACCGTCGTATAGGGGTCGCACTTTGCGCGCGTTGCCTTTCATGACGGTATTACCGAGCGAGACTTGACCGTCGCCGCCGACCGCGACGACGCCATTGCGTCGGACGGAGAGAATAGTGGTGCCGTGGAACTGGGCGCTGGACTCTGGGCTCTGGGAAACTGGCATGCAAGGACTCGAAGAAAGAGCTCAAGGAGGGATTTTATCTGGCCAGCGCCCAGGGCCCAAAGCCCAGTTAACCGGTTTTACGCTTCGCCCGCGGATGCGCCGCGTCGTATATCTTGGCCAGATGCTGGAAATCAAGGTGCGTGTACACCTGCGTCGTGGAAATATTCGCATGACCCAGAAGTTCTTGCACGCCGCGCAGGTCTTGGCTCGATTCGAGTAAATGCGTAGCGAACGAGTGTCGAAACATGTGTGGATGCAAATGCACGCCCAATCCCTGCTTCTTGGCCCAGTTGGCAATACGATGTTGAACTGCGCGCGGTTGCAAGGCGTTGCCGTCTCGCCCCACAAATAGCAGCATTACACCGGAGTTCGCCAGTAACGCGCGTTCCTTAAGCCATTGCTGAATCGATTCGATGGCGAAGCGGCCCACCGGCACTATTCGGGTTTTGTTGCCTTTGCCAACGACGCGTACCGTGCGGTCCGCTATGTCCAAGTCGCCAAGTTGTAAGTTCAACAATTCCGCTAAACGCAGCCCCGACGAGTAGAACAGCTCCATGATCGCTTTGTCGCGCTTGTCTAATGAAGCATCGGCACGGAACTCCAGTAACTTTTGCATTTGATCGACGTCCAGCGTCGACGGCAATCGCTTGCCGGCTTTGGGTGCTTGAATGCCGATGGCCGGATTGTTCTTGAGTTCGCCCTCGCGTATTAGGAAATTCAGAAAGGTGCGCGTTGCCGACAGCCGTCGTTGAATACTGCGTGCGCCAATACCGCGACGGTACTCGCCTGCCGCGTACGAACGAACATGTTGCGAATCCAATCCCGACCACGACTCGATGCCGTATTTGTCGCAGTAGCTTTGGAGTGTGACGAGATCGAGCCGATAACCGGAAAGCGTGTGTCCCGACATGCGCCGCTCGCTCGCGAGGTGCGTGAAGAAGCGGGCGAGCCAGGTGGAGGCGGAAGGGGACATACGAAGCTACTAAGTATACTGACTAAGTGCCAAACTTGGGTTTCATGGTTTTGCAAACCCTTGTCTTACAATCGGTCCCATTCGATTACGTAGGCAGCCTTCGGATTTAATCAGTACTTCCCCAGGCTAGCCGCTAGTTATTAGCCAGAAAAATTCTCGCTAGCCTAACCGCCAGCGCCTAGCGGCTATAGCTCTCCCACCGCTGCGCTGACCAAATCGCCGATACGCGCGAGATAGTCGGTGCTCATCGTGGATATAAACCGATCGCGGTCGTGGCTGCCGATGGCCAGCACACCGTAGCTTGCATTGGGTCCGAGCGGCACCAATGCGGCCGAACCAATTTCAATGGTGCCGGGTCCGAACAAATAATCGCGTTGGCTGTCGCGGATCTGTCCACAGCGCGGCTTTGCGGCTTCGAAGAAAGTGTCGAAGCTGCGCAATTCGCTGGCGCCGCGCGGAGCCACGCGCAAATGGCGATGATCGAGCCGGGCAAGCTCGGGCACGTCGGTGCGCGTTATCACGATAAGCCATTCGTTGGCGTCGAAATCCTGTCGCAACGATTCTTCCAGCGCATCGACGATTTGCACCGCGCCACGCGCCTTAATCAGGCGACACGATAGCCGATGAATCTTGTCGACCAGTTCGTCATTACCCCGGGCCACGTCTACGAACTCGCGCAGTTTGCCGTCGAGTAATTGATTCTTGTCGCGCAAGACTTGGACTTGACGCTCCACCAACGACACCGTTGCAGCGCCGCGTTCGTGCGGAACGTTTAGTTTGGTGAGCAGTTGCGGATGACGCTCGAAAAAATCGGGGTTGCGCTGCAGGTGGTCGATCACCGCTGCCGGTGTGACTTCCTCGGCGTCCAGCTCGCGCGCGGGCGTTTGATTCATGGGGCTCCCCTCAAAATTTTCGAGATACTTCTAATGTTACTTGGCTAAAGTTCTACTTGGCCTTCGAACACCACGGCCGTCGGTCCGGTCAGCCACAAATGTTCGCCGGGTCCGTGCCATCGTACGCTGGCGCGACCGCCCGGAAAGTCGACATTGACGCTTTCGTCCAATAAACCGAGCTTGCGGCCCACCGCCACGGCTGCGCACGCACCCGTGCCGCAGGCCAGCGTTTCACCCACGCCGCGCTCGAAGACGCGCAGACGAATTTGCGTACGTGACACCACTTCCATAAAGCCGGCATTAACTCGGTTTGGGAAGCGCGCATGCTGCTCTATGGCGGCGCCCAATGTATTCACCGGCGCATCGGCAACAGAGGCCACTTGCAGCACTGCGTGGGGATTACCCATGGAGACGGCGCCAATTTCCACGGTCCGTCCTCCCACCTGCAGGTCATACAACGCTTGTTCCGCGGGCGCATCGAAGGGCAGCGCGGAAGGGCTGAAATTGGGAATGCCCATGTCCAGTGACACGGTGCCGTCGTTGCTAATTTGCGCGTCGATTCGTCCCGCCACCGTGTCCATGTGAAGGGCCTGTCGATTTAGTTTGCGAGCGACCAGGCTGGCTATGCAGCGCGCGCCGTTGCCGCACTGCTCCACTTCGGAGCCGTCGGCGTTGAAGTTGCGATAAAACACATCGGTATTCGGCTGTTTGGGCGGCTGCAGAACCAAAGCCTGATCGAAGCCGATGCCCGTGCGCCGATCGGCCAGTTTGCGCAGCTGCTCGGTGGTCGGAATATGCCGCTCGGTAGGCGCTTCGAAGACGATGAAATCGTTACCCAGCCCGTGCATTTTCGTGAACTTAAGAAGCATGCGCGCAGGATAGCTCAGTGCGCCGGTTACGACTATGGCCGGACGCTTATTGCTTCATGCGCATTCGCTCTTCCTTCAAGCACTTGTCCATCACCACCGTTATGCCTGCTTGCTGCGCACGTAGCGCGGCCGGCTCGTTAATAACGCCTTTTTGCAGCCACAGGGTGGGTAGATCGAGATGCAGGCACTCGTCCATGACGGCATTAACGTGGTCCGGCCTTCGAAAGACATCGACGATGTCGATCGGGTGGCTCGGTCCGAGGCCGGCAACCGCTTCGGTAAGCGTGGGAAAGGCGGGGATTTCCTGCCACGCCGTGATGGTCGGGCTTACCGGCACAATTCGGTAACCGTACTTCTGCAATGTCTTTGCCACGTCGTAACTAGGGCGGCTGCTATCGTCCGAGAGACCGACAATCGCGATGGTGCGAGCGCTGCTTAATAGTGCGGCGATCTGCTCCGGCGAGGGATTTAGGAATTTCATGGTGCCTCCCAACCGTTAGCGGCGGTTACGGCGTGGACTTTTGCCGGACAACATCATAATTTAGCCTCGTGTAAGAACAACGACGAAACACTGTAAAAATCGCAAAACAAATCGAGGGAAGTCATGCGTCATGTGATGGTGATGAATTCAAAGGGCGGTTGCGGCAAAAGCACTCTGTCCACCAATATCGCCTGCTACTTTGCCAACGATGGCGCGAAAGTAACGTTGGCCGACTACGATCCACAACGCACGGCTCTCGACTGGTTAGCGACACGGCCCGACGATCTCCCTAAGATTTCCGGGGTGCCCGCTTACGACGAGGGCGTGCGCCATGTGCCGCGCGATACCGAGGTACTGGTGATCGATGCGCCGGCCCGGACACATGGTTCGGAGCTGAACGAGTTAGTCCGCCGCGCCGAAACCATCATCGTGCCGGTGTTGCCATCCCCCATCGACATGAAAGCCTGTGCGCATTTCATGGAGGAAATACTGGAACTCGGCAAAGTGCAGCGCGCTCAAGCTCGTTTAGCGCTGGTTGCCAATCGTGTGCGCGAAAACACATTAATGTTCGACGAATTAGATAAGTATCTGGGCAAGCTCAAAGTTCCCTATTTAGCGTCGTTGCGTCAATCGACCAACTACTTACGCGCCTATCAGCGCGGCATGGGGATTTTCGAATTGCCCGAATATCTGGCAAGTCCGGATTGGGAGCAATGGAAACCCATTACCAAGTGGTTGGGAAGTAAGAAGAGCCAGCCGGAGTGATATCCGCAGCCGACTAAGCTGGGGCCGCCGCAAGGCTCGCGCGAATACCGTCGTCGATATTCGCGTATTTGAGCCGCACACCCAGTTCTTTCAGCATTCGTCGATTGCTCACGCGACGCGATTCATCGAGAAACGACATGCGTTCCGGACTCAACACTAAGCGCGCTTCGTCCATGGACAACTGTGGCGGCGGCGGTAAGTTGGTCAGCTGCGCAACTCGAAGGGTGAACTCCGTGCCGCTAATGCTGTTGCCGTCGGTCACGTTATAAACGCCGCGCGCTTCAGTATTGCCGGCGGCGGCAATGCAGGCAGCGACCAAGTCATCGACGTGAATGCGGTTGGTAATGCCGGCCTCCGCAAGGGCGATCACCGGTTCACCCCGTTGCAGGCGTTCGACAGGCAGACGGCCAGGACCGTAAATTCCGGGTACGCGCAGCACCAGGCGTCGAACCTGGTTCTCGGTGCACCATACGCGCGTCATGTCCTCGGCGCTTACACGCCGTTCGGCGCGTTGGGTTTGCGGATTCACCCTCGTCGTTTCATCGACCTCGCCACCGCCGGTGTCGCCGTATACGCCCGTGGTGCTGATGTAGACGAATACGGAAGGACTCGCATTTACTATTCGCAGGAAACGGTCCAGGCGCGTGTCGCTCAGCCCTTCAGCTGGCGGCGGCGCCAAGTAGAACAATGCGGCGTGTTCAATGAGTTCGTTCGGGAATGTACGCGATTGCGGCCGATCGAGATCGAGCGTCGAAGCGTCGATGCCCGCTTCGTTCAACGCATCGCGACGTGCTTCCGAGCGAACAACGGCGTGCACCGACGAGCTGGCCTGCAGCTTTTGTGCAAGCCGTTTGCCGACGTAACCGCAACCGACGATTAGCGCTTTATTGGAATGCTCGGATGCAACGGTCATTGCTAGCGCTGTCGGCGATCCGTTTTTTTACGGCGTTCAATACGCGGCGGACGAATCGGCGGCAACACACTTTTACCGCCGAGCGCGAACTCGACCGCTTGCTTCAGTGTTTTATATGCTTGATCCGGTTTACCGAGGTGCTCCAATAAATGCGCCAACAATTGGTAGGTGCGCAAGTCTGGACGAATATCGATGCTGGACTGCAGGTAGCCTTGGGCCTTGCCATAGAGTTCGGCGCGAATACAGAGCGTGGCGCACACGATTAGCAGCACAGCATCCTTCGGATGGTCGGCGCACCATTTCTCCGCCCGTTTCAGGAGCTCGAGCGGCTCGGGATCGCTCAATTCGCCGAAGGCGACCAGATCCGCTTCGCTCCAATGTTTGCCGAGGCGGGTGGTGAGTACTTTAAAGGGTGTGTCGGTCATGGTTATATGGTCATGGATTTTGCGCGCGCGTGCCACTGACCGATGGCGCCCAATAGCGACTCATCATCGGGGGCACGAGAGAGGATACCTTGCCCGGCAAGTCCATGCTCGCGCGCCGCAGCCGCAATGCGTTCGCTAGCTGCTACGTAAGGTGTGTGCTTGAGCAGTTCGCGCCCATGTGCCGTGAGAGCATTCAGCAAGCAATCGAGAATTTCTGCACTAGTTAGCGTAACGACATCGATACCACCGCTTTGCCAGCGTTCTTCCAGCGCGAACACTTCGCCGGCGGAGGGAGCGGCTGGAGCGCGGCGGTAGACGTCCAAATATTCCACGATCGCACCGCGTTGCGTAAGTTCGGTTCGTAGCGTATCGCGGCCGCCCACGCCGCGAACAATCAAGAAGCGTTGGCCAGCCACGGTCGACAACTCCGGCATAGCCAACAAGTTTTCGCTTGTGTGCGGCGGCGGTGCGACGATGTCCGGCGTCTTGTTCGCACTTTTCAGAACTGCAGCCGTGGCATTGCCGATAGCGGCGATGCGCCCGCCGTCCGAAACTTTTCCGAGACCGTACTGCGCTGCATTTGCACTGACAAAAATCGTCCAGTCGCTTGCGGCTGGATTCGTATCGGTAATTGTCGGCTCGATGGTCATAACTGGAAACGCGACAGCCTCACCGCCGAGCGCTGCTATGCGTGCACACAGGGATGCACCTTGCGCAGCCGGTCGCGTTACCAGGACAGACAAAGCCGTCAGTGGCGGAATCGGTCGTGGAATCATGTGGGATCCGATGCGTGCGAGCGTAGCTCGCGCAGTAATGCGTCGGCACCCGCGTATAGCATGCGATCCGCCAATGCGCGCCCCAGTGAGGCTGCGTCCTGTCGTGCGCCCATCACGGTATCGCGAAATACGAGCGCTCCATCGGGTGAAGCAATCAGGCCCTGGAGCCTAATGGCGTCGCCATTCAATTCTGCGAAACCGGCGATCGGTGATTGGCAACTGCCTTCCAACCGTCGGGCAAAAGCGCGCTCGGCGGTGATACAAACTTGCGCCGTAGCGTCGTTTAATGCGCGCACATACTCTAGTGTCTGCCTATCGTCGTCACGGCATTCGATGCCGACGATGCCTTGACCCACCGCAGGCAACGATTGCTCGATCGGCATGAACGCAGTAATTCGATCGCCCAAGCCCAGCCTAATCAGACCGGCACCGGCCAAGATAATCGCATCGAACTCGCCCTCATCCAGCTTGCGCAAACGCGTGTCTACATTGCCACGCAGGGGAACGACTTCGATATCTTTGCGTAGCGCATGCAGTTGGCTCTGCCGTCTCAGGCTGGACGTTCCGACTCTCGCGCCGGCCGGTAGCGCTTCCAAGTTGGCGAATTTTCGCGATACAAACGCGTCGCGAGCGTCAGCGCGGGGCAACATGGCTGCCAGCGTCATGCCGGCAGGCAAATCGCCGGGCACATCTTTCATCGAATGCACGGCAAGGTCGGCGCGCTTTTCGGCGAGCGCTACTTCGAGTTCTTTGATGAATAACCCCTTACCGCCGATATTGGCCAAGGGGCGATCCAAAATGCGGTCGCCTTGCGTAGTGAGTTTTACCAATTCGATTTGCAAGCCGGGATGGGCGTCGCGCAGTAATGCGCTGACGTGTTCGGCCTGCCAGAGCGCAAGTTTGCTTTGACGAGTGGCGATGCGAAGGAGCGAGGACATGACTAGCCTGAGCGAAATGACAGGCAAGCATTGTGACGTATCGCGGTACCGTGGTCACGATGGAAACGCATTCAAATGACCATTCGCGCGGTCGCAAATCGATTCCAAGTCTCCAATACCACTGAAAACGGATGCCTTTTCCAAGGCTACCCGCCTGCTCTTTCGGATGAGCGGCGTAATCGGCTATAAAAGCGCCGGCAAATTGTGTGACTTGACGTTTACTAGGGAAATGACATGAGAACAATATTGGTATTGGCCGCGCTGGCCGCAATCGGTTACTACTTTTACTCGCGCCCGCAAGGCGGCCCCGTCGAGATAACCGATCCGGTCTATGCCGAGATTCGTATCGAAATGCCGATCGCCAGCCGGCAAATCGATTTCGTTTTATTCGGCAAGATGGCGGATGAGGAGGATTGTCGAATGCGAGCCGATCTCACCTGGGGGAAAATGGTCGAAGACTGCGCCAATTGCAGGCTAACAGTTTCGACTTGCAAGGCGGATCTTGAGCCTCGTTATAAGCGGCTCTTTGACGACTCGCCGATCAACTCCGCCTATCTGACCTTCACTCGCGGTGAGCCGGGCGAGCGCGATGGCCGCATGGTCATTTGGGGTGTAACGACCGAAGAAGGCAATGCGCTCTGCGAACAGGCAAGAAACGAGTTTAAGAAAAAATACCAGGGAGTCGTTACTTGCGTGGCTGGAAGTGCGGCACTGTGACGGCAGCCCTTGGGGTATTTCCGTCCGACTTCCGATAGATGGCCGAGTCCGCCACCGTTAATTCATGAACGCTGCCTATCGTGCGCCGCCTGGTTCCAAGTCGAGCGAAGGCAGCAACCGCTCGAACAACGTAAATGCGGACTCACCGCTGCCCGTCACAAACTTGTGCAACTCATTTAAGCCGTCAGGATCGCCGCAGGCCGCAAAAGCCATCGGCCAGTAGGTAAAGCGACGGTCACCCTGCAACGTTCCATGCTCCTTTATCTGGAAGTGGATGTGCCTTGAATCGTTGCGAATGCGTTCGCTCAACGTGCGGACCGCATGACTCGGCCCCTCCAGATATTGGCAAAATCGCAGCCCGTCGAAGATCAGCACGCCGGTAATTTTTTGTTGCCGGTTTTTACTGCGAGCCTGACTAACGATTTCGGTAACGCAATGCGGGTCGGCGTCCGCCGACAGGAAGCTCGTATAAATCAACTGATAAAGGGCATCCACTCCTACTTCCTTGCTGTTTCTCGTTTGTATGATCGTTACTGTAAAGGCGATAGGACCAATCCGCTATGTCAAAAGACATGTTAGGAGCTGTCTTGGGTTCAGGAACGGGAGCAAACTAAATGCAAATGGAAATCGTACCGTGCCGCAGTTGTCCGCTACGTACGCTTAAGACATTCGCGCCCAATAGCGATGCGGAATTGACCTTCATTCAAGGATTGAAAAAGCAGGAAATAAACTTAGGGGCGGGCGCGCAAATATTGCCTGAAGGCGGCCGCACCGGTGAATTGTTCACGCTGCTTTTTGGCATGGCGTTTCGCTATCGCACATTACGCGACGGACGGCGTCAAATTCTAAACTTTCTATTCCCCGGCGACTTGATAGGACTGCAAGAACAGATTGCAGTCAACTCGCCGCACGGAGTGGAAGCATTAACCGACGTGAAGCTATGCGCATTCGCCGGCGATAACTTGTGGGAGCTGTACCGTAAGCATCCGCAATTGGGCTATGACATTACGTGGCTGGCGGCGCATGAAGAACACATCGTGGATGACAATATGTTGTCGGTCGGTCGTCGTACCGCCATCGAACGCATTGCGATGCTGTTGATACATATGTTCAAACGCGCCGAGCAGTCCGGTTTGTCAAAAGACGGCAGTGCCCCGTTTCCCATCAATCAGCAGCACATCGCCGACGCGCTGGGGTTGTCGTTGGTGCATACCAATAAAACGTTGCGCAAGCTTGAGAGAATGGGGCTTCACAAGGTAGAAAACAGCAGGCTAAGGCTGGTCAAGCCCGCCGTCTTGCAGCGCATGGCCGACTATTTCGCCATGCCGCTTAGGGCGCGGCCGTTGATCTAGTTCGCCGCCAATAAAACTACACGTAAGTTTTGGCGCTGCGAAGCGCGGTGTCGTACCGTGAGCGCTATGATCTCGCACCCTTTTCTAACGTCACTCGCGGAGCGCGTCATGTTTCATTGCAAGTTGGTTCGAATCAAATTAGCCGAATTGGCATTGGCCGGATTGGCGCTTGCGTTCGGCGGTGCGGCGGCCGCGGAATGTCCGGCGTATCTCAACCAGGACTTTCAAAAGTTGCGCTCCAGCGAACGCGTCAATATCTGCAAGGCGTATGCAGGCAAACCTTTATTGATTGTGAACACCGCCAGTCACTGCGGTTTCACTTCGCAGTTCAAAGGCCTGCAAGCATTGCACGAGAAGTACAAGGATCAGGGTCTGGTGGTATTGGGATTCCCGTCAAACGACTTCAATCAAGAAGCCAAGAACGCAGAAGAAACCGCCGAAGTTTGCTACATCAACTACGGCGTTAAATTTACGATGCTGTCCGAGTCGGCCGTAAAGGGCGACAAGGCCAATCCGGTTTTCAAGGAACTGGCGCGTCAAGCGAAAGCGCCCAACTGGAATTTCAATAAGTACCTGGTAAAGCCCGACGGTTCGGTCGTAAAGCACTTTGACAGCCGCACCGCACCGGACTCGCCGGACGTGACCCAGGCCATCGAGGGTGTATTGGCCGGAAAGGGCGGCTAAATCGCCGTTGAATCGATAAATTACCGCGCGGGCGGTGGCTAAGGGTAAATCCTAAGCCGCCGCTTGGCGCCCGCGAACCGCAGTTCGCGCCCCCAGGGAGCTGTTTGTCGCAATCCCGCTTTCGGCGGCGGCGAGTTGGTTAATTTGCACTCCAGGTTAAAGGCACATTTACTGGAGACAGCCATGACGAACTTCACCGAATCTTTCTTAAACGAATTGGCCACAATCAGCGCGCTCGCAATCGCCGCATTAATGAGCGTAGCCACTTACGTTTCCATCCTGTAACACCGGCGCTGATGTTAGGTCAGCGCCCAAACTGGTTTGATTCGCCGCCCGATTCGGCACGCCAAGCAGCTTTGAATCGTGGCTACGATAGAACGGTTCTCTGCAACAACCAGTGAAATCCGCAGGCGCCCATCGCCAGCGAACCTACCGCGATCGCACGCTGGGACATTAATAGCCCGCGCCGCGCGAATAGCAGTGGAAACACGGCGGCAACTACGGCGAGTTGTCCGATCTCTACCCCCAAGTTAAATCCCAACAGCGGGACAAGGCGCGCTGCCCCCGCGGTACTCGCCTCCAAGATACCGGCCAACGCGCCGGCGAAGCCGAAGCCGTGTATGAGACCGAAGCCAAACGCCATCAAAATACCGAAGCGCACGGGCACTCTTAGTAGATTGGCAAATGCAGCTATCACAATCGACGCGGCGATACTGGCTTCGACCCATCGTGACGGAAGATTCACATAACCGAGTGCGGCGCAGAGCAGCGTAATCGAGTGGGCGAGCGTGAATGCGGTGACGATATGCAACACTTCACCCGCAATAGTCGTCCAGCGCTGTTGCGATTGCAGCAGCGGCAATAGCAGCAGGCCAAGAAATACCAGATGATCGAAGCCAATCCAAATGTGCCACATACCCTGGCCGACGAAACGTAGAAACGCGGCGCTTGCACCCGTACTCTCGTTCCATTCCCGAGCCGTATTCGTCAGCACGGCAACCTTCTCCGATTGTCCCGAACGTACAGTCAGCAAGGTGCGATGACTGTCGTCGAACCCGAACAGCAAATCCGATTTCACTCGAACTGCGCCGTTGGTAGGACAGGATGCTTGCAGGATGAGCGCTGCGTAGCTTTCTCCGGCGCGAGTGTCGATGGCGAGTTGCGACTTGCCGAACGAGCAGCGCTGTTCGCCGCGAGCAATTGCGAGGGATTGAACAACGTATTCGGCTATGCTCGGAAAGTTCGCGCTTACTTCGCCCCATGTAATTTTCGTGTCGCCATTGCGGTCCAAGCCAGTGACGAATTCAAGATCGCGCAAACTGACGTCAATGTGCACGGCGAGTTCGGCGTCTGCGGTAACGATTTGCACGTAGCTGACGCCGACGTTATGCGCAGCAACCGGTGCGGCGAAAATCCATAACAACGGCACGATCAAGATTCTTGCCGCCGTGCTCATAGCGTCAGACCTTTATCTTCGATGTCCAACGTCTCGCGCCACGCGCGTACCAATTCCACGGTCCCCGGATCGTTCGCTGCGATAGCTGCCGCGGCCAGCAACCGTGCGTCCACGGGTTCGCGTTGTACCTGCCAATTGTCGAGCGCAGTCGCGAGCGCCGCGCGCGAATCTGCGAGCAGGTCGAGCTGGCCCTGCGCGAGTTCTCGCAGATGCAATGTGCTGCCGATCCGTCGGCTTTCATTAACTGCGGATTGCCACGCCGAAAGCGCTGCTTCGGCTTGGGCTTGGTCGCCCATTTGTTTGGCAGCGAGTGCGCGACGCAGCAACACCGGTTCGGATGCAGGCGTGCCGTGCAATATCGCGATTGCAAGTTCCGGCTGTCCGCGTTTTAACAGCACGTCGGTCAGTTGCAGCTGCGACGCTAGGTCGTTCGGCGATAGCGCCAACGCTTTACGCAACCATACCTCGGCGGAGTTGAGATCGCCGCGGCGTTCCGACATCTCCGCCGCGACGCCCAGCGCCCAAGCATGACGCTCCCCGCCGTCGCGAGTTGTGCTCAATAGTTCGGTCAGCAACCGATAGGCAACATCGAGTTGCCCATTCAGGCTGGTTGCTTGCGCAATACACACAGTCGCAGCGAAAGATTCACCGGCTGAGAATAGACGCTGGCAATCGCGCCGCGCGAGCTGCGGTTGGCCCTGTGCCATGTGGAGCGATGCCCGCATTAGGCGGGCGCGTGCATGATGAGCGTCGCGGACGATAACGCCGTCGAGAAGCGTCAGCGCATCCTTAAAGCGATGCTGATGCTGCGCGATGTCTGCGCGGAGGATCGCAATCGGGATCGGTGCCGCGTCACCGCTCCATGCACGTAACGCAGCCGAGGCGTAACCGAAGTAGCGCTCGTCGTGCAGCGAACGGCCCAGATCGATTAATTCCTGAGCGTGACGCGCTGCCGTGGATGGATCGCTTGAGTCGGAGGAAACGCGCGGCGTTGGCGCATTCAGTGTCAGCAGTACGGTATCGTCCGAAGCCGGGATATAGCGAGCCGCGAACGCAGTGCTCGATGCGCCGGCAAACGCAATCAACATGGCTGCGCCGAAGCGCAGCCATGTTTTTGTGCGATGAAGGTGAGTGGTAAAGATCATAATCATCGCTCAAGGCTTACATCGCAGGCGGCAACAATTCCGTGTAAGCGTTCGGATCGTCGTTGCCGTCAAAACTAAAGACCAGCGTGTCCATAACTTCCGGCGTACTTTCCGCCGGCTTGGTGAATACCGCGCTCTTCGACCAGCTCGTAAAGCTTTCGCTTTTGGGTTGAGTCGGCGAATAGCCCGGTGTAGGCGCATCGCCGCCGCCGCTGCAACCGGTCATCGCTAGCGCGACGACCGAGCCGAGGAGCAGCAATGAATGTGTGGATGTCTTCATGGCTTATTCCTCGATGAGTTATTGCAAGGCCGATGCGCTGTACGGCGGGTCGTTGGGCGATCCCGGCAGAGGCGTGCGCAGATAGGGGAAGCTTTCGTCGAAGTCGGCGGCGCTTACGGGTGCTCCGTCGGTAATTGGCGCATTGCCGACCGGTGCATTGGCGGGCGCACAAATACCAAGATTCACGGGTGCGCCGTTCGCACCCAGCGGCAACGGATGACAGAGCGCGCCCATCGCAACACGCAACTCGATATCGACCACATCGTCCCCCGGACGACGACCGTTCGGGAAGCCGGCCAAGTCACCGCCGGCAACGCCAAAGTTGCTTTGCGCGGTGCGAGGTGTCGGCGCAATACCGGTATTGAGCCGCTGCATTTCCGACGGCGTAACTTGCGCCAGCTGATTCACGCCGGGAAAACCGGTGAGAAACGCGGTGACCAAGTCGGTACGAGGGAAATTGTTCGGTGCGAGATCGGCAATGTTTGCGCCCAGTGCGCCGTTGATCGCGTCGCGAAACAGCACATTGATCAATGTCGGCAACGTCGGCCGGGTGACGTAGGTTGCGAATTGACCGTCGTCCTTAGGTTCGCTGGCGGAGAAGCGATCCTTATCGGGCAAGCCGATGACTACTTCATTCACCAACGGCATACCCAGACGCGACACTTGCGTCCAAGCACCGCCGTTCACTTCCGGCACTTCGAACGTCGGACGCGGATTCAGCACGCGCGCTTGCCGCAAACTAGCCGAAGTCCACGCACCGATATTCCCGTTGCCGCCGCCCGTTAAGCAGCTCTTATGCACTTCCATCGCAAAGGTGGTGATGTTCTTGTTGGCGACATCGTTGTTGCCCGGGTTTTGATCGATGCCTAAGTTGCCCGGCAAGAAGCCGCGTTGCAGCGGAACGATGTTGATCAAATCGAAGATCTCGCCCAGATTGACGGCGAAGCCTTCGCGGCGTTGACCGACGAAGACCTTGGCCGGCATCGCGCATCCCGGGATGCTGGTCGAGTAGATGAACTGACGGGCATAGGTGTCGTAGTTCGCTACGCTGCCGAAGGTTTTCGTGCCGACAAAATCGTAAGGCTTGCCGAAGCGTGTCGTACCGGAGCTGTTGTTCGTCAATGTGCTGCGATTGTTGGAACGGCGATCGCCTCGAACCACTGTCAACGAATAGCTTTCGTTGAAGTTCAGCGTGCCGGCATTGTTGCTATTCGCGGCGACGCCGCCGATGTTCTTCAACGGCACGGCCACGTTGGTTTTGTCGTTGGCGGGACCGACGGGCACGGTGAGCCCGCGGCCGTTGTTGGCCAAGTCGTTGTCGACGTTGAATTGGAAAGTGATGTCTTCGCGCGCATCGCCGTTGTTGTCGATATGGATCTCGTACAGCGCGGTTTGATCCAGCGCAAAGTAGTTTGGTCCGCCGTAAGGATCCTGCAGCGGTACGTAATTGGCGAGCAGAGTGACGTAATCGTTACGGCCCGGTTCGTAACTCATAAACATGTAAAAGTCGGTCGAATCCATCGCCGGCATGCGCGTGATGTTCGGCGCTTCGCGGTGACTGGACGCCGACACAAGGGTCGGTGTAAGTGCGCCGGCGCCCGCGACGACGGTCGCACAGGCTAAGGCGGTGTTGATGGCATGACGCATACGCATAAATAACTCCTGATAAGATCCCCGAATGGTTGCCGATTGAACTTGCGACGGCCGGCGTCCCGGCGATTGCTGCATGCTGGGTGGTACTACGGCAAACGACATAAAGCGGATGCAAATAATTTATTTGCGCCGGTTGCATCCGATCGCCTTGCCGGCACGTATCTGCTCAAGCAAGAAATTCGGCGCCGCTTTGCGCCTTGTTTACGACCGTCGCTAAGGCAATGAACGCAGCTATCCAAAATCCACTGGGCGGTGTCACTCGCGCCGCCACCGACACGGACATCGAGGCATTGTTAGGGCGCTGCGCCCTGCGAGACGCCAAGGCGTTGAAGGAACTGTATGGCTTAGTGTCGTCGCAGTTATTCGGTGTGTTGTTGCGATTGTTGCGCAGTCGCGCCTTGGCCGAGGAGGCGCTGCAAGATGTGATCGTGCGCGTGTGGCAACGCGCGGGACAGTTCGAGGCTTATCGTGGACGCGGCATGGCCTGGATGATGTCGATCGCGCGCAATCGCGCCATCGATTTATTACGTACGCAGCGACAGACCGTGTCGATCGACGATAGCGATGCATTCGAAATCGCCGACGAGTCGGGGCGCGATGAATTGGAAATGTCGGCCACCGACAAAATGAAGACGGCATTGGGGCAATGTTTAGGAGGGCTATCGCAACAGCAACGCGAATGCATCACGTTGGCCTACGTAAACGGCTATTCGCATGACGAGATCGCGCGCTCGGTAGGCAGTCCGCTGGGGACTGTTAAGAGCTGGGTGCGTCGCGGTTTGGTCAGCCTCAAGAAGTGTTTGGAATCATGAAGTACACAGATCGCCAATTGCTCGACCGGTTAGCCGCGCAGTATGTCGTCGGCACCTTGCGCGGCCGTGCGCGCAGCCGCTTCGAACGCATCTGTGTCGGCAATGAGTACGCTATGGCCGCCGTAAAACGCTGGGAAGATCGCTTCGTCGGCATGCTGGCACAGGTAAAACCCGTGCAACCGCCGCAGCAGGTGTGGAGCGCCATCGAACAACGCCTAGGTTTGGCCGACACAGCATCACAGGGATTCGTCGCGAAGTTGTTCGGCTTTATCGGCACGCGCGCAGGCGCGGGTGTATTTGCGGCGTTGGCTGTGGTGACGATTGCAGTAGGCATGTTGGTACAGCAGTCGCTGCGTTTAGAACCTGTAGCGGTCATTGCACAAGAAGCGCGAGGCGAGCTGTGGCGTGTACAGGCGTCGCGGAACGCCAAGGCATTAGTAGTAGAGGCAACCGCAAGCGTTACGGTCGATGCAACGCATTCTTACGAATTGTGGGCGTTGCCGTCATCCGGTGCTGCGCCGGTGTCATTAGGCTTGTTGCCCACGCGCGGGTCTGCCAAGTTAACGCTCACCGAAGCGCAACGTTTGGCATTGAGCGGTTCTGCAAAAGTTGCGGTGAGCTTAGAGCCGGTGGGCGGTTCGCCGACGGGTGCGCCTACCGGCCCGGTGTTGCATGTCGCCGATGTAACCAAGTCGAGTTAGCAATCCGCCGGTTGCTCGCGTTCGACGTCTGTATATGCGGTGCGCATGACGGATTAATCGGAGCGCCCCTATTACTGGATCAGCATGCCAATCCCTAAACGAAATTGCGGATGCAAGCGTTTGTCGTAATCGATCAGGCTTTCGCCATAGCCGTGAAAATACTGTAGCAACAGCCAGCCGTTCACGTGATCCTTAGTAAGCCTAAGCAGCGGCGCGGCGACGTTGATTTCGTAGCTGTCCTTGCCATCAGCATCGCCTTTGCGCAGTAGCGCCCACGCGCTCCAGTCGCGCAGGTTTTTGTTGCCGCTGCCGTACCCTACGACGAGGTCGACATGCCCGCGATACTCCGCCACGTCCGGATTCTCCGCGATGTCGATGTACGAGACGACCATGGGTGCAATGTAGAAGCGTCGCGTCTCACCAATGTAATAGGACACGGTGGGTTTAATGTAGCCCATGTTAAGCGCACGGGAGTCGGCGTCGGCCTTGCCGTTTGATTCATGCGCAAAACCCAGCTCGAAGTCGAAAAACAATCGCTTGCCGTCGCGCCGATTCTGCTCCTGCAAATAGAACAGCCGCGGCTTGTAGCTGGTGTCTCTAAACGGCGAGGACAGTTCGTCCAAATCCCACAGGGATGTTTGCGAATACGACAGGTACAGTCCCCGCGGTTCGCGTCCATTGACAGAGTCCCAGCTTTCCGCGCGAAACAATTGATACTTAAAGCTGAGTTGAAATTTGGCGTTGAAGCCGCCGCTGTCCCCCAAGATGAAGTACAGCGGTTCGTAGGTCCGGAAGCCCAAGTCTTTGATAGTGCGTTCGGAGACTCTTTTCTTCTCGGTATCGTGTGCGGACAGGGACGGCGATAGCAGCGATAGCAAGACGCCTCCAAGTAGCGCCAAGCTCGACATTCGGTACGTCACGTAATATGCCCTTCAATAGCTTGATCCATCTTCCATGTTGATGGACAAGTATGGGGTTGCGCAATGGCGCTAAAGGGCAGGCGTCTTGCCGATATCGTTGCGTGCGGGCAATAGGCAACCGATCGTCGGCTTGGTGGTTTTTTCTACGACGACGATCGCGCCGCAAATACCTGGTCTTATTGAATCAGCAAACCCAAACCAATGCGGAATTGCGCCTGCGTGCGCAGGTTATAATCCAGCAGGCTCTCGCCATCGCCGTGAAAGTACTGCAGCAGTATCCATCCATTTAAGCGATTGCTGGTCAGGCGTCGCAAGGGCGCCGCCACATTGAACTCGATGCTGCCCTGTCCGCTTTTGTCGCCGCGCCGAAGCATCGTCCAGGCGCTCCAATCGCGCTGATTGCGGTTGCCGCTCCCATACCCCAGCACTAAATCGACGTGACCGCGATAGTCGGCGATGTCGGGATTGTCTTCGCGGTGCAGGTAACTGTTCACCTGCGGCGAGACGTAGAAGCGCCGCGTCGGTCCGATGTAATACGACAACGTAGGTTTTAAGAATAGCGCGTTGAATCCGCGCGAGTCGGGTTCGGCTTTGCCGTTCGATTCATGCGCAAAGCCGAGCTCGAAGTCGAAGTACCATTGCTTGCCGTCGCGGCGATTCTGTTCCTGCAAGTAGAACACTCGCGGCTTATAACTCGTGTCTCGAAACGGCCCTGACAATTCATCTAGATCCCACAACGATGTCTGTGTGTAACCCAGATACACACCGGTCGGTGT
>Ga0315910_10000634_pt1 | contig 34430 bp, 29 predicted proteins | sample EdamamesoilMG_FD_204470 | JGI IMG/M metagenome (GOLD analysis project Ga0315910, IMG submission 204470) | Garden soil microbial communities collected in Santa Monica, California, United States - Edamame soil | ecosystem: Environmental > Terrestrial > Soil > Garden | place: USA: California...
ATGCTGGCGCTCATTTTTCTTTTGGTCGGCATTCTGCTGCCGACGGCGAGCGTGCTCTGGTTCATGAACGAGGCAATGACCGCGCAGCTCGCCGCCGCGCGCGAGGAAGTTACCGAGGCCTATCGCGGGCAGATCCGTCTCATCGGCGAGGCCGTCGTCGAGCGCTGGCGCGCGCGCGCCGAGCGGCTCGCCGTCGCGCGTGACGAGACGCCGGCCGCAGCCTTCGCGCGCCTGGTCCGGTCGGGCTTCGCCGACGCCGTCATTGTCGTGGACGAGCAGGGCGTGCCGGCTTATCCGGAACGGCCGCCTTCGATCCTCGGCAGGGGCGAAGATCCGCTCGTCCGGTTGCAGGCCATCGATCGTGCGCGAGCTCTCGAGCTCGACCAGCAGTTCGCCGAGGCGGGGGATGCGTATGCGGATCTCGCCCGGGTCTCGAATGTGCCGAACGTGGCGGCGCGCGCGGCGCAAGGCGCGGTGCGGAGCGCCTTGAGACGGGGAGATACCGCCGAGGCCATCCTGCTGATCCAGGAATTCTTCGTCGTTCCAGAGCGCAGCACCGGGCGCGATTCCCTGGGCCGCCTGATCGTGGCGGACCAGCTCCTGCTGCTGCTCGAGATCCTGCCCGCGGACGATGCGCGGCGGAGCGCCATCACGGAGCTCCTCGTATCCATGCTCAACGACTACTCGGTCGGGATGCCGGCCGCGCAGCGTCTCTTTCTCATGGAGGCCGTGGGCGAGATGCTGCCCGGTGGCGGCGAGTCGCGGTTCCGGACCATCCGCGCGGAACGTCTCGCCCAGGCCTATCTGACGACGGCGAGCGGCATCGACCTGGGCGCGGCTTCGCTGCAGGCCACGCGGCAGGACGACATCTGGCGGCTGAGCTTCGCGGACGGGCAAGGCGTTGCGCTGTTCGCCACGGAGTCGATCGCTGCCGTGACCGCCGATTTGCTCGCCGCCGACCCCGGCGGCGTCGCCTTCGCCTTCGCGCCGCCTGGCGAGAGCCCGGGCGAGGTGGCCATCAATGCCGGCGCGTTGCTGCCGGGCTGGCAGGTCGGCTTCTCGCTGCCGGACCAGGCGCTCGAGGCCGCCGCGAACGGCCGGCGCGTGTACTACGTCTGGGTGGGCGGCATTGTCGTCGCCGCCATCGCCGCGGCCGGCATGCTGCTGCTCGGGGCGTACCGGCAGCAGATCCGGCTCGCGGCATTGAAGACGGACCTCGTCGCGGCCGTCTCCCACGAGCTTCGTACTCCGCTCGCGTCGATGCGCCTGCTCGTCGATACGCTGCTCGAGCACGGGACGCAGGACAAGGAGCGAACGCGCGACTACCTCGAGCTCATCGCGCGCGAGAACTCGCGCCTGAGCCGGCTGATCGAGAACTTCCTCGAGTTCTCTCGGCTCGAGCGGCAGAAGCAGCAGTTCGAATTCTCGGCGGTCGAGCCCGGGCAGGTCGTCGATGCTGCCGCGGCCGCCGTGCGCGAGCGTTACGAGCAGGCCGGGTGCCGGCTCGAGCTGGCCGTCGAGCCCGGCCTGCCGTCGATCGATGCCGACCGCGACGCGCTGACGACCGTGCTCGTCAACCTGCTCGACAATGCGCTCAAGTACACGAAGGAGGACCGCCGGATCGTGCTGCGCGCCGGGCGTTCGGCGGGCGAAGTCGTGTTCGCCGTGGTCGACAACGGCATCGGCATCCACGCGCGGGACCAGAAGCGGATCTTCGGGCGTTTCTACCAGGTGGACCGGCGGCTCTCGCGCGAGACCGGCGGAGTGGGGCTGGGACTCAGCATCGTCGATCTCATCGTGCGCGCGCACCGCGGCAAGGTCGCGGTCGAGAGCCGGCCCGGGACGGGCAGCGTCTTCAGCGTGCGGCTGCCTTCGAGGACGGCGGCGTGACCGGCCGCGCGGGCAACGGTGCCGGCAACGGGGCGCGCGGCGGCGGCCGGCTACTCATTGTCGAGGACGATCTCGCGCTGCTCCGGGGCTTGCGCGACAACTTCGGCGAGCGCGGCTTCGAGGTGGCGACGGCCGCGGATGGCAGCGCGGGCTTGAAACTCGCGCTCGAGCACCCGCCCGACCTGATCCTGCTCGACATCATGCTGCCCAAGGTCAACGGCTACGAGATCTGCCGCGCGCTCCGCGAGCGCGGGCTCGAGATGCCGATCGTCATGCTGACGGCGCGGGGGCAGGAAGAGGACGTGGTGCTGGGCCTGAATCTCGGCGCCGACGACTACGTCGTGAAGCCTTTTCGCATCGGCGAGCTCGCTGCTCGCGTGAGCGCATTCCTGAGGCGGAGGCGCCGGACCTCGGAGCAGAAGATATCCTTCGGCGACTGCGAGCTCGATCTCCGCGCGCGCAAGCTGTTTCGCCAGGGGCGCGAAGTCCGGCTGACGGCAAAGGAGTACCGGCTGCTCGAGCATTTCGCCTCGCGGCCAGGCTGTGCAATGTCGCGCGACGGGATCCTCGATGCAGTGTGGGGAAGATCCGTGATCGTCACGCCGCGCAGCATCGATCGCTGCGTGGCGACCTTGAGGGCGAAGATCGAGCGCGACCGGCATCGGCCCGCGTTCATAAGGACGATTCGGGATATCGGCTATCGTTTCGAGCCGGAGGGCGGGGCGGCGTAAACGGGACTTTTGGCGCGGTTACACCCAGCCGAATGAGCGGGCGATCAGGCTCAGCAACGCGGCCGCCAGCGACAGGTAGAGGCCAATGGACCAGTTGCGCATCGAGTCGAATCGGGCGGTTGTTTCCGCGGACATCCTGTCGAACCGGGCGCTCACGTCATCGAACCGGCGGTTAGTTTCTGCTGCCGCCAGGTCGAACCGGGCGCTCATGTCATCGAATCGGCGGTTCGTCTCTGCCGCCATCTGGTCGAATCGTGCGTTCGTTTGCGATGCCATCTGATCGAATCTGGTGCTGACACTGGTGCCCAGGTTATCGATCTTCGAATCGAGGCGTGCGAACGAGCTGTCGATCTTCGCGTCGAGGCGCGTCACGGCGCTTTCGAGCCTGTCCCTGACCGTCCGCAAATCCACCTTGATATCCGCGACATCGCTGCTCAGGTGGCTGACGTCCGATTCCAGGTGTGCGATCCGGGCTTCCATGGCGCTCTCTTCGGGGGCTTTCTCGGCAACCATACTACGATTCCGGATTCCGCTGCACAGCCCATTCGAGCATGGTTGCAGCCCTCGGGGCCATGCCGAATTTGGCGCGAAACCACCAGAAACGATTAATGTGTGCGCATGAGTCCCGCCGACGTTTCGCTCCTTGCCCTGCTTGTCGTCATCGTCGTCAGCCTCACGTCGCGCATCAACATCGGCGTGCTCGCGATCGCGCTCGCGGCGGGCGTCGCGATCCTCGTTGCGGGCTGGACGCCGGGGCAGCTCGCGGCCGAGTTTCCGGCGGGGCTCTTCCTCACGCTGACCGGCGTCACGCTACTCTTCGGTGCGGCGCAGAAGAACGGCACGCTCGCGGCGATCACGGTCCGCATCGTCCGCCTCTGCGGCGGGCGGGCCGCGCTCCTCCCCCTGGCGTTCTTCCTGATTGCCGGCTTCGTGTCGTCGGTGGGACCGGGCGGCGTCGCCGCGACGGCACTCGTTGCACCGCTCGCGATGGCCGCCGGCGTGCGTGCCGGCGTGCCGGCGTTCCTGATCGCGCTCATGGTCGCGAACGGTGCGAATGCGGGAAATCTCTCGCCGGTGAGCTCGGTCGGCATCATCGTCCTCACGCAGATGGAAGGCGCGGGGCTCACGGGCTACGAGCTCAACGTGTTTCTCGCGAACTTCGTGGCGCATGTCGCGGTGGCCGTCGCGGCGTATGTGCTCTTCGGTGGGCGGAAGCTCGTCCAGGCGGGCAGAAGCGCTGCACCCGAACTCGAGGCGGAGCCGTTCACGCTGATCCACCGGCTGACGACGCTCGTGCTCGCGCTCTGGATCGTCGCCGTCGTTGCCTTCGACGTCGATCCGGGTGTCTCGGCATTCGCCGCGGCGGCAGTCCTCATCATCGGCCGCTGCTGCACCGACAGGGACGCCGTCGCGAGCGTGCCCTGGGACGCAATTCTCATGGTGTCGGGCGTGAGCGTCCTGATCGGCGTCATGGACGAGACGGGCGGGCTCGAGAGGTTCACCGACATCCTCGCGCGCATCGCGACGCCGGATTCCGTCAACGGCGTGATGGCTTTCGTGACCGGCGTGATCTCGACCTACAGCTCGACCTCGGGCGTCGTCTATCCCGCGTTCCTGCCGCTCGTGCCGGGGCTTGTCCAGGAGATCGGCGGCGGGGATCCCGTCGCGCTGGCGCTCAGCATCAACGTGGGCGCGGCGCTCGTCGACGTCTCGCCGCTGTCGACGATCGGGGCGCTCGCGCTCGCCGCGCTGCCGAAGAATGCCGGGGATCCGGCCGTGCTGTTCCGCCGGATGCTGATCTGGGGGTTCTCGATGACGGTCGTCGGGGCCTTGTTCTGTCAGCTCCTGATCGGCTGGTTCGTCTGGTAGGGCCGTGCGGTTGCCTTCACACCCGCTCTTCACCCTCGGTCATTCCACGCATTCCATCGGGCGCGTCATCGCGCTCCTGCAGCAGCACGGCGTGACGGCCGTGTGCGACGTTCGCTCGCGGCCGTACAGCCGGTGGAATCCGCAGTTCAATCGGGAGGCGTTCAGGGATTCGCTGGCGGAGGCGGGGATCGCGTATGTATTTCTCGGGAAGGAGCTCGGAGGGCGGCCTGAGGATCCGGAGTGCTATGTGGAGGGGCGCGTGCACTATGAGCGCGTGGCACGGACGGAGCTCTTTTCGGAAGGAATGCGGCGACTCGAGAACGAGGCCGGCAAGAACCGCGTGGCGCTGGTGTGCGCGGAGAAGGATCCCGCTCACTGTCATCGGGCGCTGCTGGTTGGACGGGAGGCGCAGCGGCGAGGGTGGACAGTGCATCACATCCTGGCCGAGGGGGACCTGGCGCCCCAGGACGATGTGGCAGGCGGTCTATTGAGCTGAGAAGATGCGATAGGCGATTCTGCGGAATCGTCGCCATATGACACGGAATACCTACGACGAATCCTTCTGGAACCAACGCTACTCGGGCGACCGTTTCGTCTATGGCACCGAGCCCAATTCCTTTCTGGCCGGGCACAGCGGGCTTCTCACGAGCCCCGTGCTGTCGCTCTCGGAAGGCGAAGGCCGCAATGCCGTGTTCCTCGCATCGCTCGGTCTCGACGTGCTCGGCGTCGATATCTCGAGCGTCGGTCTGGAAAAGGCCAGGCAGCTTGCGCAGTCGCGCGGCGTCAGAATCCGCACGCAGGTCGCGGATCTCGCCACCTACGAGCCAGAGGAGGGTTGCTTTGGCGCCGTTGTCTCGATCTTCGCGCATCTTCCGGGCGCGATCCGTCTGCGGCTCTATCCCTTGATCGCGCGGTCGCTGAGACCCGATGGCGTCATCGTTCTCGAGGCCTATGCCGAGAGCCAGCTATCGCGCGACACCGGCGGGCCGAAAGCTGCGGACATGCTGATGACGGTGGAGAAGATCCGGCGCGAGTTTCCTACGCTCGAGCCGATCGTCCTGCGCGAGGTGGAGCGCAACGTCGCCGAAGGGGAGGCGCATACCGGGATGGCCTCGGTCGTGCAGTTCGTCGGCCGCAACGTCGTCGGCAGCGGCGGATCGGCGCGACGGACGTCGCGCCCGGATGAGGCTACTCCTGCCCGGCCCCCTTGATCAGGGTCTTCACGCGCGCGGCCTCAGCTCCTTCCGCACCGCGTCGTCGATGCAGCGTCGCCTCGATGACCTCGAGCGCCTCCCGCGCCTCGGACAGCCGCGCGATCTCTGCCTCGAGCTCCCGGCACCGTGCGTCGGCGCGGGCCCGGCTTGTCTTTTCGTTCTCGAGACGGATCTCGAGCTCCAGGATCTCCGCGGCGCGGGCGTTCGCGAGGTTCCGCGCCTCGGCAAGCTCGCGGGCCGTCTCCTCCCGCTCGGCGTCGCGCTCGGCGAGCGCGGTTTCCACTTCCGTCAGCAGGCTCGTCTGGTCGCCCTCGAGGCGGCGGTGCTCCGCGAGCTCGCCCAGCACCTGGTCCCGCTCCGCGGCCAGGGCTTCCGCCTCCGCCACGGCATCGTCCGCGATGCGCCGCCGTTCTTCTGCCTGCGCCGCGAGACCCTCGCGCGTTCGCCGTTCCCGCGAGAGGTCGGCATTGGCCTGCGCGAGGGCCGTGCGGGCCGTCTCGAGCGCCGTGACGAGCTCGGAGCGCTCGCGGGCCGAGGCCTCGATGCGCTCGCGCATGCCGTCCACGATCTCGCGCACTGCGGCCGCCGTGCGCTGGGGCTCCGCGGCACCGGTGCGGGGATGTGCCGTGGCGGCAAGCCGTTCGCGGAGCTTCGCGATCTGCTCGCGGCTGCCGGCGACCGGGGATGGGGACACCGTCCTTCGCGACACGGTGGCCGCGGGCCTGGAGGGCGGCTCGGCGGATGTCGACGCGGCCGGTCGTGCGGGCTCGGGCACGTACGCAGGCATGGGCTCGGGCGTGTGCGCAGCCGCGGGCGCAGGCTCGCGGTCGGGAGCCGGACGAAACGCGCCGAATACACGCTCGACGACGGGTTCTTCGCGCGGCGGTTCGTACTCCGCACGCTGTTCCTGGGCTTCCGGCGGCCCGGCCGTCAGCTCCGAGATCACCCGGGCGATCCTGGTGCGGGGCTTGCGCATCGGAACGTTAGAGTCGAATCCGCCGGTCATGCTCTTTTCTCCTCCGCGGCCTCCATGGGCTCGCTGATGATCTCGTCGACGAGCGCGTCGATGTCCCTGGCCCCGCGGGATGTCGGGGCATAGGCGTTGATGGGTATTCCCTCGCTCGACGCCTGTGCGAATCGCGTGCACTGGCGGATGAGGGTCTTCGACAGGAACTCGGGATAGTGCGATTCGAGGGCGGCCTTCGCCTCCCGCGCGATATTCGTTGTCGGATTGTAGCTGTTGATGACGATCGCGATCCGCCGCAGCGTGTGATCGAGGTCGTCCTCGAGCTGACGCACGGTCTCGAACAGGAGCTTCAAGCCGTGGAACGACAGGAAATCCGGCAGCACGGGGACGATGAGGTCGTCCGCGGCGATGAGCGCGTTCAGGTTCAGCAGGCCGAAGGAGGGCGGGGCGTCCATGACGACGAACTCGTAGCGGCCGGCCACGCCTTCCAGCGCGCGCTTCAACTTGTGCTCGCGCGCCGCCATCGGCATGAGCGCGAGATCCACCGTCGTCATGCCGAGATTCGCCGGGAGCAGGTCGAGCTCCGCGAGCGGCGTGTGCAGGATGACGTCCGTGAGCGGCACGCGGTCCACGAGCGCGTCGTAGAGCGTGCGCTCGACCTTGTCGCTGCCGAAGCCGAGGCTGTGGCTCGCGTGTCCCTGCGAATCGAGGTCGATGAGCAGCACGCGGTGCCCCATCTCGGCAAGCCGATAGGCGTACGCCACCGACAGGCTCGTCTTGCCGGTTCCGCCCTTGAAGTTGAGGAAGAGCTGCTTCGAGAGCGGCAAGCGCCGGGGGCGACGATCAAGCGCCCGGCGATAGGCGGAGAGGTGGCGCACGCCGTAGCTGTCGGGTGCGCCGCCGAGCGTGGTCAGGTCGGGCCGACTGTCGGCCTCCCTGAGCTGCTTCTGGGACATTCCCAGCAATCTGGCGAACTGGCGCCTGTTGTAGTGGATCTCCACTACGACGCCTGCCTGCCGGCAACACGCACGGCCGGCACATCGGCGCTGTCCCGCGCCGGCGAGGCGCTGTCCCGGCCGGGCGACAGGCGGACAAGCACTTCCTTCACCAGCCGGCGCACCTGCGGATCCGGGTCGCGCTCGAGCGGCTCGAGCAGCGCCCGGCAGTCGAGCCCGCGCGCGGCGGCGGCGGCAAGGACGACACGGCGGCGGACGCGCGAATCGGAGTCCGCGACGCCCCGGCGGACGTGCGGTTCGAGCCGGGCCGGGTCGTGCTCGAGCAGCTGGCCGAGCGCCTGATAAGCGGCGGCGCGCAGGCGCGCCTCGGGAGCCTCGAGCGCAGAGCTGATCGTGTCGAAGGCCCTGGGCTCGCCGCTGCGGCCGAGGCGGAGCAGGGCATCGATCCGGGATTCGAGGCTGTCACCCTCGACTGTCCGGGCGGGTTCCGCTGTCTTCGCCGTCCCGGTTGCATCGCCTGCCCTGCCTGGCTCGACAGCGTCGGGCGCCTTGGCCGCCTCGGGTGCGTCGAATGCTTCGGTGGCCTCGGCGCCTTCGGCGGGATCTGCCTGGGCCTTCGGTTCAGCACCGGCGCCCGTCTCTGCGTATCCCTGCTCCCGCGCCCGCAACAGCTGCTCCTCGAGAGTGGCGCCGCGCTGCTCGGCCGTGACTCTGCGGTGCTCGAGCTCGAGGATGTCGCCGGTGAGCATGGCGATGAACTCCGCGAGGTCCACGGCGTCGGCATTGCCTTCCTGGACGGCGCACTGCCACTCGGTGACGCGGGACAGCAGCGTCTCGCGGCCCGCGACGAGGCCGCCGACGCGCTCTCGCAGGTCCGTCACGATTTTTTGCCGCGCCGCCGTCAGGTCCCGGTAGGCGGCGACCTCACCCCGGAGGCGCACCAGCTCCTCGGCGTCCTCGGGCGTATTGCCCTCGAAGAGACGCCCCTCCAGCCGGGCGCGGAGCGCCTCGGAATGCTCGAGGCGGCGGTGGAGCAAACCGATCTCCTCGCGGGCTGCGGCGAGCTCTTCGTGGAGAAGCTGGTGCTGCCGGCCCCGCTCGGCCTGGCGGGCGGTGGTTTCCGCGAGGCGTTCGCGGGCGCGGTGGGCTTCCGCCCGGGCCTCGTCGACGCTGGCCCGCATCTGCTCCAGCCGGCATTCGAGGGCGAAGACGCGATGACTCTCGGAGCCAGACCTGCCCTTGCCGGCCACCTCCGCAGACGGTCGAGTCAGCTCTTCTCTATCCCTCATGACCGGATGAAGGTCGACATCTGCTGTGTCTTGTCCGCCCCTCGGAGGCGAAGGAACCCGCCCGTTAATATACAGCAACTATCGCGGGCAAGCCGGGCGGCAGCACCACGACAAAGAGGAGCAGGTCTCATGACACGCGCGCTGGGTTTATTGGGACTCGTCGCCGGTTCGGCCCTGGCCCAGCCGGCTCCATCGATGCGCGGCGACGGCCCCGCGCCCGCATCGAGCCCCTTCAGCATCACGCGCAGCGATCCCGCGCTCGACGCCATCGTCGCGCCGGACGCGGAGCTCGAGCTCCTCGCCTCCGGTTTCGGCCTGAACGAAGGCCCGGTCTGGGTGCCGGAGGGCGATTCCGGCTACCTGCTCGTCAGCGGCCTGCTCGACAACGTGATCTACCGCATCTCCGCGGACAGGCAGGTCTCGGTCTTCATGGAGCGCGCGGGCTACACCGGCACCGACGTCAACAACGTCGGCGCGCAGACGCGCAGCGGCCGCTCGCACGTGCTCCTGATCGGCCCGAGTTGCACGGGCCTCGACTCGCAAGGCCGCGTGATCTGGTGCGCCGACAACGATCGCACGCTGATGCGCCTCGAAGCCGACGGCAGCCGCACCGTGCTCTCGGGCGGTGCGCCCGACGGCCGGCGCTTCAGCGGCCCGAACGACATCGCCGTGCGCCGCGACGACGGCGTCTATCTCACCGACAACGACTTCGGGCTCCGCGGCGCGGGCCAGAGCCCGGACAAGCAGATGGCGAACGGTATCTGGCTCATTCGCGATGGCGAGTCGCGGCTCGTGCTGTCCGCGGAGGCTCTCGGCGGTATCCCGAACGGCGTCGCGCTTTCACCGGACGAGCGCTGGCTATATCTCACCGCCTTGCAGCGGCTCATGCGCTACGAGGTGCTGGCCGACGGCTCGCTCGGCGAGGGCACGCTGTTCGCGCAGGGCGCCGGCATCGGCGACGGCCTCAAGACCGACTCGATCGGCAACGTCTACTCCACGAATGGCGCCGGGCCTGGCGTCGTGCGCATCTTCGGGCCGGACGGCACGACGCTCGGCTCCCTTAACCTGCCGATCGTCAGCGGCGAGCCGAAGCGGCAGATCTGCGCGACCAATGTCGCCTTCGGGGATCCGGATGGGAAAGGGCTCTACATCACGGCTTGCGATGACGTGTATCGCATCCGCCTTGCCGTCAGCGGCCGGGCACCCGCACGTGCTGCCAGGTAAGCATTACGCTGTCGAAGTCATTGCCGCGCCGCGTCGTTGCCCCTTCGCTGTACGTGAGCTTGAGCGAGTCATGTGCCCGAAACGGAATGGATAAGGTAACTCCCAGCCGGCTGTTTTCCTGATAGTCTGGATTCGAGACGCCGTTGACGCGCGTATCGCCACCCGCGAAGCGAGTGGCGTCGAGCGCGAGCCAGACCCGGCTCGGCCACGTGTAGCTCACGTGCGCTTGCGCGGCCAGCACCGGCTCCTGGCGCTTGTGCGCGGTGCCGGGGTAGCCCTCGGCATTGCGCGAAAACAACCACGCGCCGAAGGTACCTTCCACCGTCCACCGCCCGAAGGGCCGCAGCACGCCGATCTCGGGCTTCACTGCCCAGCGGTTGTAGCCGAGGTTCACGAGCTGCGTGGGTTCATAGTCGCCCCAGGGCGGCACGACGGTGATGCCCGCGCTCAGAATCGTTCCGCGCGGTGCGCTCGCGAACTCTTCCGGCGTGAGCGACGGCGCGCCGCGAATTCCAACGGCGAGCTTGAGGCGCGGATCGACGAGCCCGGAAAGCGGCGCCGCCTGCCGCGACAGACCCACGTCTCCGGCAATCGTGCCCTCGGCGTATGGGAACACCGCGAGCACGCGTGCCTGGTGCTGGCCCAACGCAAATACGCGGCCGAAGCCGGTCGTCACGACATCGAGATCCGCATGCACGTTCTCGATGTCGAGTGACGGGTCGAAGACGACCGCGCCTTCGCTGCTGCCCACGCCGCCGATGACAAACGTCGTGCCGATCGGCGCCGGCGAGAAGTGGCGCGCGTCGAGTTCCTGGGCGCCCGCCGCCGGAGCGACGGCGAGCGTGAGCCAGGAAATACCCGCTGCGACGACCGGGCGCACCGCGTTCATTCCGCGCCTCCCGCTAGATCTGCTGCGCGGGCTGCGCCGCCTGCGGCACGACGCCCGTCCACACCGGCTTCGGGCCCGCCTCGCGACCCGTCAGCGAGTCGCAGGCCGCGACAACGATGTCGATGCCGCGCTGATCGATGCCGCCGTCCTCCACGTGCTTGTTCATCACGTACGCCACCGTCATGCGCCGGTCGAGGTCGTTCATGCAGATCGAGCCTCCCGAGCCGCCCCAGAACGCGATCCGCCGGCCCGTGAGCCGCCCCCCGTAGACCGTATCGAAGATCGGGCCGTTGACCGCATAGCCCATGCCCCAGCGCAGCGGGAATCCGGTGAGGAGGTCAACGCCTTCACCCTGAAGCTCGAGCACGCGTTCGCACCCCTGCTTCGACAGCAGCCGCACGCCGCGCACTTCGCCGCCCGCCGAGAGCACCGACTGGATCGCGGCCACGCTGCGCGCATTGCCGTAGCCGTTGCTGCCGCCGAGCTCGCCGCGCCGCCAGGCGAGCGTGTACGCGTCCTGTGGCAGCACGAGCGGGTTGAAGAACACGCGGTCGTAGATGCTGCCGTCGCCGAGCGGCGCGATCGCGGGGCTCGACTGGATCAGCGGCGCCGAGCGCGCGTCGTGCTCCGGCAGCGTGCCGATGTGGTAGTCGCCGCCCAAGGGGCCCGCAACCTCCTCGCGGAAGAAGCGGCCCAGCGTCTTGCCCGTCACGCGGCGAATGATCTCGCCCAGCAACGGCCCGTACGTGATGGGTTGATAGCCAATCTGCGTGCCGGGCTCCCACCACGGCGCCTGCTTCGCGAGCAGCGCCACGGCCTTCTCGCGGTCCAGGATGTCCGCGAGCGTCACTTTCTCGGTCCATCCGGGCAGTCCGGACGTGTGACCGAGCACATGCCTTACGAGAACGCGCTCCTTGCCTGCGGCCGCGAACTCGGGCCAGTAATCCGCGACGGGCGCGTCGAGATCGAGAACGCCGCGATCGGCGAGGATCAGGGCGCAGAGCGCCGTCATTGTTTTCGTCGTCGAGAACGTGTTGACGATCGAGTCTCGCTGCCAGGGTTGCGTGCGCTCCCTGTCGAGATGGCCGCCCCAGATGTCGACGACAGGCTCGCCGTCGATGCAGACGGCGGCCGACGCGCCGATGTCGGCGCCGCTCGCGAGATTCGCGGCGAGCGCGTCGCGCACCCGCGCGAACCTGGCATCGAATGTTCCGTGAATGGTCATGACGACAACCTCCTTCAGATGTTGAGCGCGAACAGCGCGTTGATGACGGCCTGCACGCCGAGACCGGCCTGCAGCGCGGAGAAGACCCAGCCCGTGACTTGCAGGATGGGCACGCCGACGACGTGCATGATCGGCCGTGCGGCAAGCATCGCGACGAAGTTCATCGCCATGATCGCGACGAGCAGCAGGGCGAGATTCCATTGGAGTTCGGCGTTGCCGAGCGCGAGCGCGGCGAAGAACAGCACGACCATGATGCCGACGGGCGGCACGATGCCGGGCACGGCGAGCGGCGCGAGCACGGGCTTGCCGAGCCAGTCCGTGCTCTTCTTCGGTTCGAGCGCCGGCGGCGTGCCGGCCGAGGCATCGGCGAAGCTGGGGCTCGTGAGCGTCTTGACCGCGGCGAGCGCGAGCACGATGCCGCCCGCGATCTGTACGGCCTCGATCGAGACCTGCCAGCTCGCGAGCGTGCCGGTCGTGCCGAGCGCGACGAAGAGCACGATTGCTGTCGCGACGAGCGTGCTTTTCGCGGCGAGCGTGAGCACCGTGCGCCAGTCCGCGCCGCGTGTCAGCAGGTAGAAGACGGGTATGGTCTTCGTCGGCCCGAGCGTGGCCATGCAGAGGGTGAAGGCGTAGACGAGGTCCTTCATCGGCCGGCCCTCGCAATGACGGGCCGCTGGCCGGTGTGCTCGAGCGCCGCATACGCGGCAAGCACGAGGTTGCGGGCTCGCAGCAGCGAATTGGCATCCCCGGCCAGCCAGCGGTTCGGCACGTAGCCGACCGACATGCGCGCGTCGAGGTCGACGAAGGACATCGAGCCGCCATTGCCGCCCCACCAGGCGACACGTCGCGACTCGGGCAGGCCGAAGTACGACCGGTCGAGCGAGTAGCCCATGCCCCAGCGCATCGGCAGGCCGATGACGAGGTCGTTGCCATCGGACTGCTGCTCCAGCACGCGTACGCGGCCGGCGTCAGACATCACTCGCACCCCGTTCGCTCCGCCTGCGGCAAGGATCGACTGCACCGTAGCGAGTCCGCGGCCGTTGCCATGGCCGTTGATCGCACCGAGCTCGGCGCGGCGCCAAGGCAGTGCCCACGTGTCCTGTGGCGTTACTCGCGGGTTGTATAGCGCGCGGTCGAAGCGCTGGCCGAAAGGCACATCGAGCGGCTTGCCCTGAATCAGCAGCGAGACGCGCGCGTCCGCTTCGGCGGGAGTGCCGATGTACAGATCCCTGTCGGCGCCCACGGGACCCGCGACGTCCTCGGCGAGAAACTTGCCGACCGACTTGCCGGTGACGCGGCGTACCACTTCGCCGACGAGATGACCCTGGTTCATGCCGTGGTAGCCGCTCGTGCGCCCGGGCTCCCACCAGGGCGCCTGCTTCGCGAGCGCCGCGGTCGTCTTCTCGACATCGAGCATGTCCTGGATCGTCGTCGGCTCGGTCCAGCCCGCGACGCCCGAGGTGTGTCCGAGCAGCTGCTTCACGGCGATGCGGCTCTTGCCGTTCTGCGCGAACTCGGGCCAGTACTTCGCGACCGGTGCGTCGAGATCGAGCTCGCCGTGATCGGCGAGGACGAGCGCGCACAGTGCCGTTACCGTCTTCGTCGACGAGTACATCTGCGCGATCGTGTGGCGCTCCCAGGGTCGTGTGAACGTGCCGTCGAGGCTGCCGCCCCAGACGTCGACGACGAGCTGGCCGTCCACGAACACGGAGGCCGAGGCGCCGATGTCTTCGCCGCGATCCAGGTGAAGTTGAAACGCGTTCTTGACGCCCTCGAAATCCGTGTCCCAGGTGCCGTTGATCGCCGTCGAATGGCCTTGAATGTCGTCCACTGTGCCTCCGCCTGATCTCGTCCGGGGCGGCGCGGTCTGCGCCGTCGTCGGTGCGGAGAATGGGCGAAACGGGCCAGGCGCCAGAGTGATTTACGGTTATTTACTGAAGGCGACGAGGCGCTAAGCTATGGCGCAAATGAACGACGAAGCCGTGCGCACGCAGCTCGGCCGCATCCTGGCGAGCCCCCAGTTCGTGAACGCGGAGCGCTTGAGCCGCTTCCTCACGCTCGTCGTCGAGAGCGCGACGAAGGGTGACGCGCTCAAGGAATACCGGATCGGCGTCGAGGTCTTCGACCGCGGCCGCGATTTCGACCCGCGCACGGATCCGATCGTGCGCGTGCAGGCCGCGAAGCTGCGCTCGAAGCTGCTCGAGTACTACTCGACGTCGGGGGCCGCGGACCCGTTCGTGATCTCCGTACCCAAGGGCGGCTACGCGGCAGAAATCCGCGCTGCCGCGCCGCCGGCGCCCGCGGCTCCGCCGCCTGCCGCCGTGGCCGTTCTGGGCATCCGCTCGCGCGTGGCCGTGCTGCCGTTCGCATCCTTCAGCTCCGACCAGGACAACGAGCACTTCAGCGACGGCCTCACCGAGGAGCTCATCAACCGGCTCGCGCAGGTGCCGACGCTCCAGGTCGTCGCGCGTACCTCGGCCTTCCGCTTCAAGAATCGCGCCGAGGACATTCGCGAGGTAGGCACGCTGCTCAACGTCGGCGCGGTGGTCGAAGGCAGTGTGCGGCGCGCGGGGGAGCAGGTCCGCGTAACGGCGCAGCTCATCGACGTGGAGACGGGGTATCACCTGCTGTCGCGCACGTATCAACGTGAGTACCGCGACGTGTTCGCGCTCCAGGACGAGATCGCGCAGGCGGTCGTCGACGAGATCATGGGCAAGGGCGCCGCGACGCCGCGCGTGCGGAAGACGAAGGCGCCGGCGGACCTTGGCGCCTACGCGACGTGCCAGCGCGCGATGTTGGCGCTGCGCAGCGCCTTCGGCGGTTTCGGCCCCGCCGAGCAGCTCTTTCGCGAAGCGATCGCGCTCGATCCGAAATACGCGGCGGCCTGGGGCGGCCTCGCGCATGTCTACTGGCTCATGACCTGGTATCGGGAGATGCCGGCGGCAAGAGCCATGCCGCTCTGTCGGCAGGCGGCCGAGAAAACCCTCGAGCTCGATCCCGACACGGCCGAGGGACACTGCTCGCTCGGCATCGTCGCCAGCGGTTTCGAATGGCGCTGGCGCGAGGCGGAGACGCACTTCGAGCGGGCGATCGAGCTGCAGCCGAGTCTCGCGATGATCTATCCTTTCTACGCGGTCGTCTGCCTGATGCCGCAGAAGAAGCTCGAAAAGGCCTGCGAGATCGTCGAGCGCGGCCTTGCGCTCGATCCTTTCAATCCGCTCGCGCTCGCGATCGCCGCATTCGTCTACGCGCATGCGGGCCGTTTCGACGAGGTACATCGGCTCCATCGGCTCGGCCAGGACCTGAGTCCGACGCTGGCGCCGACGCTGCCGATCGAGGCCTTCGTGCAGGAGCTCGAGGGCCATGTCGACGCGGCGATCGCGAATTTTGCGCGTGTGATCGGGAACCGCCCGGAGCTCATCAGCTTCTACGGTCACGCGCTCGCAGCCGTGGGGCGGCGGGATGAGGCACGGCGTTGCATCGAGCAACTTGCCGCGCAGGCCGGGCCGCCGGCGCTCGAGATCGCGCGCGTGCACGTGGGCTTGCGCGAGGCCGATGAGGCCCTGAAATGGCTCGCGGCGGCCGTCGCCGCGCGCGCGGTGCACCTCATCGCCATGCCGACCGACCCGCGTTTCGACTGGCTGCGCCGGGATCCGCGCTACGCCGACGTCGTGCGGCCGATGGCGCTCGGCTGAGCGTCGTCCCGGCGCGCTCGCCCCCGGCCTTCCGCGTAAATAACCGTAAATCACTGCTGTGGCCCGGCCGCGCGGCGCATCGTTCGCTCCGACGGCGCGCATTCCGCGCGTCCCGGGCACCGAACGAGGAGGCTGCATGGGCACTTTCGAGGAAGGAATATTGACGATGCCGGATGGGCGGAGGGTCGGCTTCGCCGACTTTGGAGACGTCGGCGGAACGCCTGTCATCTGGTGCCACGGCGGCCCCGGCTGCCGGCTCGAAGGCGCACCTTTCGCCGCGGATGCCCGGCGTGCGGGTCTGCGGCTCGTCGGCATCGATCGTCCGGGCTACGGCCGTTCGACGCCGCAGCCGGGGCGCACGATTGCCGGCTGGGTCGACGATGCGCTGGCCGTCGCCGACGAGCTCGGACTCGACACGTTCGCCACTGTGGGCGCGTCGACCGGCGGCGCCTACGCGCTGGCGCTCGCGGCACGGTCGCCGCGGGTCATCGGCGCGGTCGCCTGCTGCGCGGTGACGGACATGCGCTGGGTCGAGGGCAGGGCAATCACGGCGGCGAACGATGGCATCTGGGATGCGCCGAGTCGCGAAGCCGCGCTCGGAATCGCGGAGGCGGTGCTCGGCCCCGACGGCGCAGCCGTCCGAAACGTGGGCGCAGCGCCGCTCGCGGCGGCGGATCGCGCCCTTCTGACCGATCCGACCTATGCGCGCTGCTGGGAAGCGATGGTTCCCGAGATGCTCGCGCACGGGGTTGCCGGCTACGCGGACGACCGCATCGCCGACGGTGGCGGTTGGACGACGTTCGATGTGCGTCGAATCAGATGCCCGGTCGTCGTGCTGCACGGTACCGCTGACACCATGGTTGCGGTCGCGCACGCGAGGCACACGCAGACTCTTGTGCCGCACGCGTCGCTCGACCTGCGCGATGGTCTCGGCCACATCAGCATCGCCACGGTCGTTGTGCCCGTTCTCGACCGGCTGCTCGCGAGGTAATCGTCGTGTCGCGTCATGCCGGATTCGCGGGGTTGCTGCTCGTTGTGACATCGGTCGCCGGTTGCGCCACCACGTCGGAACGTTCACCCCTGCCGCCCGAGCTCGCCCAGTCCGCCGCAATTCCTGGCATTCCCGGAGCGCGCTACTGGGGCGACGCCTCGCCCGTGCGCACGATGCAGGCGCTCGACGCGTACTCGGACGAGGAGCTCGCGGTCCTCTTCGAGGGCATCCACGGCAAGCCGCACGCTTATCTCGCGATCTCGGGCGGCGGATCGAATGGCGCCTACGGAGCCGGCTTCCTGGCCGGGTGGACAGCGGCCGGCACGCGGCCCGAGTTCACCATGGTCACGGGTGTGAGCACCGGCGCACTCATGGCGCCCTTCGCGTTCCTGGGCCCGGAGTACGACCACGTGATCGAAAACCTCTACACGACAGTCAGCACGGACGACATCGCAGATATGAAAGGGCTGCTCAGGCTCTTCTTCGGCGACGCTATCGCCGACACGTCGCCCTTGCGCGAGCTCCTCGAAGCCTGGGTGTCGGACGAGGTCATCGCGAGAATCGCCGCGGAACATCGGCGCGGTCGGCGGCTCTGGATCGGCACCGCGAATCTGGACGTGGGAAGGCCCGTGATCTGGGATCTGGGCGCGATCGCGGCGAGCGGTCATCCGGAAAGTGCGCGCCTCATCCACGATGTACTGATGGCCTCGGCCGCAATCCCCGTGGCATTTCCACCGGTCCTCATTCCCGTCGAGGCCGGCGGACAGGCGTATGACGAGATGCACGTCGACGGCGGCACGGCGCAGCAGGTATTCGTCTATCCGGCGGAAATGGACTGGCCGCGCATCGTCAAGCGGCTCGATGCGGTCGGACGTCCTGTTGTCTACGTGATCCGCAATGCGGTTCTCGAGCCCGAGTTCGACGGTGTGCCACGCAAGTTGCTGCCGATCGCCTCACGTTCCATCCAGGCGCTGATCCGCACGCAGGGCATGGGCGACATCTACCAGATATATGCGCTGTGCCTGCGTGACGGAAACGACTTCCGACTCACCTACATCCCTGCAGAATTCACCGAGGAGCCCGCCGAGGAGTTCGATCCCGTCTATATGGCAAAACTGTTTACGCTTGGATACGAAGCTGCCAGGAGCGGCTACGCGTGGCGCACGGAGCCGCCCGGCTTTGCCGCCAACGGGGCGTCAGCGAACTGAGGCGGGAGACGTCCGGCGGGGCGGGCACTCAGGGCAGCGCCACGCGCGAGCTGCCCTTGCCTTCCATCCACTGCAACCATTCGGAAGCCGACATCGGCTTCGCGAACAGATAGCCCTGGCCCATGTCGCAATTGAGGTCGAGCAGGATCTCGCGTTGCTCTTCCGTTTCGATACCTTCGGCCACGGTCCGAAGCCCGAGTCGCCGCGCGATGGCGACGATGGATTCGACGAGCGTGCGCGCCGCCGGAACCGAGGTGATCCGCTGCACGAACTCGCGATCGATCTTGATCTCGGAGAACGGCGTGAGCACGAGCTTCGCGAGCGACGAATGGCCCGTGCCGAAGTCGTCGATCGACAGATCGAAGCCGCGCATGCGCAGGCGGGCGAGATTCTCGAGCGCCGCGCCCTGGTTGCGTGCCGCGGCGCTCTCGGTGATTTCGAGCACGACCTCTTCGGGCCTGGCGCCGGCGCCGGTCAGCGCCTCTGCGAGCGCTCCCGCGAAATCCGGATCGTCGAGCAGCGTCGGGCAGATGTTGAGCGACAGCGTGAAGTCCCGGCCGCGCGGCCCGACTTGCCCCAGGTACTGCGCCGAGCGCTCCGCGACGGCCAGCGTCAACGAGCGCATCATGCCGTTTTCCGTGACTGTCGTCAGGAACCGGTCGGGCGGGAGCGGGTCGGCGTGCAGGCGGCACCAGCGCACGAGCACCTCCGCGCCCAGCACCCGGCCCGTGCGCAGATGCACCTTTGGCTGGAACCACGGCTCGAACTCGTGCTGGTGGAGGCCCCTCGAGATTTGTGTGCTGGTCGCGTCGGCGGGGAGCTGCCGCGGCGTTGTCGTCCGCTCGAGCGCGCGCTCGATGACCTTGGCGAGATCCTGCTCGGTCACCGGCTTCTCGAGCACGCCGATGAGCTCGACGCCATAGGCGGCGGCCATGACCTCGATCGATTTCAGCAGCGACCGGTCCAGCGCGCTGTGGATCGCGACCGCGGACCGGGGCGCCTCCTCGGCGAGCCGGCGCAGGAACTCGAGGCCGTCCATTTCCGGCATGTCCACGTCGGTGATGATCAGCATCAGCGGACTGCGGTGGGCGCGCAGGAGGGCGAGCGCGCTTGCGCCGTCCTCGGCTTCGAGGACGCTCGCAACGCCGACCGCCTTCAGCAAGCGCGTGAGTACGCTGCGCTGGAAACGATGATCGTCGATGACGAGAACGCTCGCGTTCCGGTCGATGCTGCTCATGCGCTGCGGCTCCGCCTGGACCATCCGGTGCGCGCGAACAGTCTTTCGGTCTCGCCGTCGACGCGGCGCGCCGCGATCTCGGTGGCTTGCCAGGCACCGCCGGTGCGTGCGGTGTCCTCGAGCCGGGCGGCCGCCTCCGCGAGAGCATCGTCGCCATACATTCGCGCTGCGCCCTTGATGCGGTGCGCCGCCCGTGCGACGGCTTCCTGCGCCTGTCCGCGCAGCGCGTCGTGGAGCAGGCCCATGTCCTCGTCGTGGGCCAGGCAGAACTCGGCCGTCAGGCTTCCGTCGGCCGCCTGCGGCTCATCGGCCTCTGCCCGCCGCGCCGCCGCGCCCGAGCTCGCGTCGAGCGGCGACCGCAGCGGCGACCAGTGCTCGAGCTTGGCCTTGAGGTCCCTGAGCTCGATCGGTTTCGTCAGAACGTCGTCCATGCCGGCCGCATGGCACTCGTCCGCGGCCTCGCGCAGGGTGTTCGCGGTGAAGGCGAGCACGATCGCGCGCCTCTCGCCGTCGACTTCGGCCGCGCGGATGCGCCGCGCGAGCTCGAAGCCGTCCATCTCCGGCATCTGGCAATCCGTGATCACGAGCGAGTGCGGCGTTCCGGCAGCGCGACGCTTCAGGAACTGTGCGAGCGCCTGCGTGCCGTCGGCAACGGCCTCTGCGGCGTAGCCGAGCCAGGCCAGCTGGCGCACGAGCAGCCGCCGGTTGGTCGGATGGTCGTCGACGACGAGAATGAGCTCGCCCGCGGCGGCCGCGGCCTCGACCGTGGGCGCGCGCGATGGCAGGGCGTCCGTGATGTCGGCATGGGTCTCGGTGGCGCCGGGCCGGGGCCTCGGCGCGTCCTGTGCGACCTCCTCGAGCGGCAGCAGGATCGAGACCGTGGATCCCAGGCGCGGCGTGCTTTCGATCCCGAGTCGCCCGCCCATGAGCTCGGCGAGCCGCCGGCAGATCGCGAGGCCGAGCCCGGTCCCGCCGTAGCGGCGCGACATGCGCGTGTCGCCCTGCACGAACGGCTCGCAGAGTCGCGCGATCGTCCGCGCGTCCATGCCGATGCCGTTGTCGGCGACCGAAAAGCAGAAAAGATTCGGCTGGCCGGGTTCCCGGGCGAGCTTCACTTGGACCTCGATGGCGCCGCGCTCCGTGAATTTCACGGCATTGCTCAGGAAGTTGTTGAGAACCTGCCGAAGCCGGAGCCCGTCCGCGAGCACGAACTCGGGCACCTCGTCGGCGACCTTGCCGTGCAGCGCGAGTCCCTTCGCGCTCGCGACGCCGGCAAACATCTGGACGACCTGCTCCACGAGGGCACGCAATTGCGTCGGCTCGTTGCGCACTTCGAGCTTGCCGGCCTCGATCTTCGAGAAATCGAGTATGTCGTCGATGAGGCGAAGCAGCGAGCCCGATGAGTCCCTGAGCAATCCGACCGTCTCGCGCTGCTCGTCGTCGAGCCGTGAGTAGCTATGAAGCTCGAGGAGGCCCATGAGCGCGTTCATCGGCGTGCGGATCTCGTGGCTGATTGTCGCGAGAAACGCGCTTTTCGCGCGGTTCGCCGCCTCGGCCGAGTCCTTGGCCGCGTGGAGGTCGGTGAGCAGCGCCGCGGTGCGCGCCTGCTCCTGCGTCAGATGCAAGGTTCGTTCGGCGACGCGCTGCTCGAGCTCCTCGTTGGCGCGCCGGAGCTCCTCGGCCGACTTCGCGATCGTCGACTGGAGCTGCGCGTCGATCACCGACAGCAGGAGCGTCGAGCCCAGGATGAGGAACGTGAACGCCGAGATCGTGATCGCGAGCCAGGTCGTGTCGATGCGTGGACCGCTCGCGAGCGACACGGCGTCGTTCGAGAAATTGGCGGCCGCCATGCCCGTGTAGTGCATGCCGACGATCGCCGCGCCCATCACCGACGCGGCCGCGAGCTTGTGCCAGAGGCGGTGCGGGTGTCCCTGCGGCAGGCTGAATGCGATCCAGAGCGCCGCCATCGCGGCGCCGAGCGCAATCACCACCGACGCCGCGAACAGCCAGGGATCGTAGTCGATGGCCGGCGACATCTGCATCGCGGCCATGCCGGTATAGTGCATCGCGCAGATGCCGATGCCGATGAAGAGGCCCGGGACGGCAATGCCGCGGATCGTCGGATCGTTGCGGCGGAAGATCACGAGCGCGAAACCGGAGAGCACGAGCGCGATCACATAGGACGCCGCGGTCAGCCCGAGGTCGTAGACCATCTCGACCGGCAGGTGAAACGCCAGCATGCCGATGAAGTGCATCGACCAGATGCCGGTACCCATCGAGAACGCGCCGCCGATGATCCAGGGCCAGTGCGACGTATGGGAGGGCGCTTGCCCGGCCGTCGGACGCAGCCGCTCGGCGAGGCTCAATGTGACGTTGGAGGCGAGAACCGCGACGACGTAGGACAGGATGACGAGCGGCAGCGAGTAGCTGCTGTGCATGTGTTCGACCATGCGTGGCCCGTCCCCCGGAACTCTGATTGAAGACTGGCAGGATGGAAGGGGAGCGCCCGCTTGAACAGGAAAGCGGTCACAGCTTCCGACGGTTGGTGAGGACTGCGGGTTTTACATCACGCGGGCGGTTCCGCCGGAAACTCCCGCCGAAACGCCTGCACTGCCTTGCGCATCGTGCTGTACCGCCGGATCGGCAGCCGGCTCGCTTCGGGGATGCGCTTGCTGGTTTGCAGCTCCATCATCTCGCCGAGCCTTCCTGCGGCCACGAGCTCGACGCCGCGGGTCTTGAGCTCCTCGTAGAGCTCGCGCGCCGCGATCATGCCGGTGATGTCATAGGACGTCAGCGGCAGCATGTCGACGACGAACCAGCGAACGCCGGGCTGGTGACGATCGAGCGCCTTGAGCGCCGAGCGCTTGAAGTAGCCGGCGCTGAAGAACACGAGGGGCCCGTTGAAGCGGAACAGCACGAGGCCGGGCGTCGCGCGGGCGTCGGGATGCCGGACCATCGAGTGGAATCCCGGATAGCCCGGCACCTCGCCGAGCACCTCGACCAGCGGGCGCGCGGTCACACGGACGAAGCGGAGAAGCGCCAATGCCACGGCGAGCAGGATCGCCTCGATCGCGCCGACCCAGACGACGCCCAGCGTGACGATCAAGGACAGCGCGAACTCGATCCGGTCGACGCGCCAGAACCGGGCGAGCGACGCGACATTCAGCAGGCCCACGGACGCGCGGATCAGCACGGCGCCGAGCGCGGCGATGGGGACGAGCGCCAGCGGCGCCGTCAGGAACAGGAGCACGAAGGCGATCGTGGCGGCGGCGACGAGCCCCGTGACCTGAGTGCGGCCGCCTGAGCTGTCGGCCATCGCCGTGCGCGAGTCCGCGCCGCTGATCGCGAAGCCCTGGGAGACCGCCGCCGCGATGTTCGCGGCGCCGAGCGCGGCGAATTCGCGGTCCACGTCGATCTCGTAACGGTTCTTCGCGGCAAAGCTCCGCGCCGTGAGCATCATGCTCGAGAAGCTGACGAGCGCGATGCCGGCGGCCGCGCCGAGGATCTCGCTCAGGAGCTCGGGCGGAAATGCGGGAACGTACAAGTCCGGCAGCCCGGCCGGCACGCTGCCGATGACGGCGACGCCGCGCTCGTCGAGCCCGAACGCGGCGACGCCAGCGGTGGCGAGCACGATGGCCACGAGTGCCGAGGGGAGCCTCGGCAGCCAGCGGTCGGCAAGGATCATGATCGCGAATGCCGCGAGCGCGACCGACAGAGTGAGCCAGTGCGTCCGGCCGATGTTGTCGACGAGCGCGACCGCATTCGGCAGGATGCCCGTCGCGTCGATCTCGAAGCCGACGACCTTGTCGATCTGCCCGAGGATGATATGGAGCGAGATGCCGTTCAGGAATCCGACCAGGATCGGCCGCGAGAGAAAATCCGCGAGCGCTCCGAGCTTCAGGAAGCTCGCGGCGATGCAGAAGATGCCCGCGGTGAATGCGAGCGTCATCGACAGCGAGAGGTAGAGGTCGGCATCGCCCGCCGCGAGCGGTGCGACGGCAGCCGCAACGAGCGCGCAGGTCGCGGCATCGGGTCCGACGACGAGCTGCCGCGAGGTGCCGAAGAGCGCATACGCGACGAGCGGCAGGATGCTCGCGTAGAGCCCGACGACGGGGCTGAAGCCCGCGAGCTGGGCATAGGCGACGCCGACGGGGAGGGCGACGGCGGCGACCGACAGGCCGGCGCGGATGTCGTACGGCAAATCGCCGCGGCGGTAGCGGAGCAACGCAGCGAGACCCGGGGCGATCTGCCGGAGTCTGCTGATTCCGGCACCGGGCGCGGGCTCGTTCATGCGAAGAGCCGCGGTCCGCTCAACCGCGGCGTTGCCGCCAGACGTACACCGGAATCCCGAACATCATCAGCATGAGCCCGTGGAGAACCGCTTCGGCGCCGCAGCCGTAGAGCACGAACAGCGAGAAGACGAAGCCGACGATCTCGATGATGCCGAGGCGGTGACGCGTGGCTTTGCCCTGGACCTTGTCGCGGACGGAAATCAGGGCGATTGCGAGCGCGCAGAAAGCGTACGGCACGACGGCCGTCATCGTCGCGAGACCGACGAGCGCGTTGTAGAAGGCGCTGAAGCCTTCGCCGCCCGACGCCTGGACGAGCACGAGCACCGTCGCGAAAATCGCGGACACGACGATGCCGGCGGCTGGCACGCCGCGGCTCGAGACGCGGCCGAAGACCGCCGGGAACAGCTTGTCCTGCGCCGCCGCCATCGGCACCTGGCCCATGAGCAGCGTCCAGCCGTTGAGCGCGCCGATCGCCGAGACGATGACGGCTGCCGTGATGATGCCGGCGCCGATCGGACCCCACATGATGCGCGCGGCATCCGTGAACGGCGCGGCCGAGGTCATGAGGTCCTCGCGCGGCACCACGCCCATGACGACGGCGGTGCCGAGCACGTAGAGAATCGCCGCCGTCGAGATGCCGAGCACCGTCGCACGCGGAATGGTCTTGTGCGGCTCGCGGACGTCGCCCGCCGGCACGGTCGCCGACTCGAGGCCGAGATAGGCAAACATCGTCAGCGGCGCGAGCGCGGCGGCCGAGACGAACAGGGGCTGCCCGCTCGGGTTGAACCCGCCGGAGAAGTTCGCGGGCTCTATATAGATGAGTCCGACGATCGCGATCGCCGCGAAAGGGATGAGCTTGGCGTAGGTCGTGACCGAGGCGAAGATGCCGGCCGCCTTGACCCCGCGCAGATTCACGAGAACGACGAGCCACATCGAACCGAGCGTGAGGCCGATCGCGATCGGCCGCGTCCGCCATTCGGGGAAGATGTCGATCATCGCGCCCGCGAAGGCGAGCGCGATCACGGGCAGCGAGGCCCAGATCGAGATCCAGTATCCCCAGCCGATCAGGAATCCGGCGAAGTCGCCGTAGGCCATGCGCGTGTACGCATACGGCCCGCCCGTCGCGGGCGCGATGCTCGCGAGCCGCGCGAAGCAGAGCCCGAGGCAGATCGCTCCGGCGCCCATGATGACCCACATCACGATGGCAAGCCCGCCGAAGGGCGAAACCGCCGCGGGCGAGAGGTAGAACCCCGAGCCGACCATGTTGCCGACGACGACCGCGGTACAGGCCGCGATACCGAGACTCTTCGCCGTGCCGGGTCCGTTGCTCATAGCCACTTCGCCTTTCTGAACCGGTAGAACAGATAGCCGTCGATCCCGACCATGATGCCGATCGCGAGCGGATAGCCGAGCCGCCAGTCGAGCTCCGGCATGTGCTCGAAGTTCATGCCGTAGACGCCGGCCACCATCGTCGGGACGGCGACGAGCGCCGCGTAGCCCGCGAGGCGCTTCGTGACCTCGTTCTCCTGGATCGTCAGCAGCGAGAGGTTGACGGTGATCGCGGTCGTCACCATTTCGCGCAGGCTGTCGGTCGACTGGTTGATGCGCACGAGATGGTCATAGACGTCGCGGAAATACTCCCCGAGGTGCGCGCACTGGTGAGGCACGCGGCCGCCGTAGAGCTTGCCCGAGGCTTCGAGCAGCGGCCCCGTCGCATGCTTGAGCGCGACGATCTTCTGCTTCAGGGTGTAGAGCGATTCGATGATGCCGCGATTGTTATGCGGCGAGAAAATCCGTTCCTCGATCTGCTCGAGCTCCGTTTCGATGACCTCGAGGATCGGGAAATAGCGGTCGACGATATTGTCGAGGATCGCGTAGAACACGTAGCCCGGCCCATAGCGCATGAGCTCGGGCTCGCGCTCCGAGCGCGAGCGCACGCCCGAGAAGCCCTGCTGCGTATTTCGCCGCACGGACAGCACGTAGTTCGGCCCGACGAAGACGATGACCTGGCCGAAATGGATCTCGGCGCCGGCCATCTCGGGAACGTGGATCACCGCGAGGAGCGAATCGCCGTATTCCTCGACCTTGGGCCGCTGGTCGCCCTTGGTTGCATCCTCGATCGCGAGCTCGTGGAGGTCGAACTCCTGGCGCATCGCCTCGAGCTCCTCGCCATCGGGCTCGAGCATCGCGACCCAGACGAAACAGCCAGGGCGGCTCAAGTAGTCGCGGATCTCGCGCGGCTCGATCTGGCCGAGCTTGAGGCCGTCCTGATAGGCGACACAGTTGACGAGCACGAAGAATCCTCCAGCGACAGATGCCCCGGCTCCCCGCGGGACGTGCACAAGCTACACCAAATCGTGTTGCAGCCCCTATACTCGCGCGATGGTCAAGTACTCGAGGCGCGCCGTCGAGATCTCCGGCCTGCGCGACATCATCGTCCGGCGTGTCCCGATCGTGACGCTCGACAGCGGCAAGCGCGGGCCGACGGTCTGCGTCACGGGCTGTATTCACGGCAACGAGCCCGGCGGCATCGCCATCATCCACGAGCTCGTGAAGTCGGTCCGCAAGCTCGGCATGAAGCAGGGAAAGATCATCGCGCTGCCGCTGATCAACTCCGTTGGCTTCGAGCACGGCTCCCGGTACATCAATACCGAGCGCGAGGACCTGAATCGCTGCTTTCCCGGCGACCCGGACGGCACATTGGGGCAGCGTTTCGCGAACCGGCTTTTTCTCGCCATCATGAAACAGAAGCCGGAGCTCGTGATCGACCTGCACAACGACTGGGTGCAGTCCGTGCCCTACGTCGTCCTCGAGGCCCCGAGCGTTTTTCGCAACGCGGCGGTGCGCAAGAAGGCCATCGCGGCCGCGGCCGCAACGGGTCTCCTGACGGTGCAGGAATCCGACGACGCGGAAGCCATGGCCAGCACGCTCACGGGCGCGCTCTCGACGGCGGGTATTCCCGCATTCGTGATCGAGGCCGGCGCCGCCGGGGCCATTGTCGAGAAGAGCGTCTTCGCCGGCCGCGATGCCGTGCTCGGCGCCATTGCCAGTCTCGGCATGCTCGAGGGCGTGCCGCGGACGACGAAGCACCCGGCCGCGGCGCAAGTGCTGGACTACACGAGCGCGCCGTTCTGCATGAGCAACGGGATCATCCGCTTCCTGATTTCGCCGGGCGACCGGATCCGCCCGAAACAGCCGCTGGCCCGCATCTACAGCGCCTTCGGCTCGACCGAGGAGACGCTGCACGCCACCTGTTCGGGCTTCGTGCTCGGCGTGACCGACGTCGCGCGCGCGACACCGGGTAGTGAAGTCGTCGCCATTGCAAAAGTGGAGACGTGACCAGGCACAGCGCGCGCTATGCGGCACCGCCCGCCGCAACGCGTTGCGATCGCTCGACGCGCCGCGCCTCGGCCTTCTGGCGCATCAGGGTCAGGAATTGCGCGAATTCCGCGGCGGGCATCGGCCGGCCGATCCTGAACCCCTGGCCGATGTCGACGCCTGCCTTGCGCAGATAGTGGAACTGACTGTCGGTCTCGATGCCCTCGGCCACGACGACCTTGCCGAGTGTATGGCACATCGCAAGCACCGCGCGGATGATCGCCTCGCTCTTGCGGTCGTCCGGCAGCTCGTGGATGAAGGACTGGTCGACCTTGACCGCGTCGAAGGTCAGATGCTTCAGGTAGCCGAGCGACGAATAGCCGGTGCCGAAATCGTCGATCGAGATATGCACGCCCGTCGACTTGAGCCGTTCGAGCGTGCGCCGCGTGTTCGCGAGGTCGTCGACGAAAACGGACTCCGTGAGCTCGATCTCGAGCGACTTTGCGTCCGCGAGCAGGTTGAGCAGGCAGCCCTCGACGACCTCGATGAAATCGTGATGCCGGAACTGGCGCGCCGAGACGTTGACCGAGACCCGCGGCAGATCGAGGCCCTGCTCGCGCCATGACGCGAGTTGCCCGCAGGCATTGTCGAGCACCCAGCGGCCGAGCGTGGGGATGTAGCCGGCCTCCTCGGCGATTGGAATGAACTTTTCCGGCAGCACCAGTCCGTCCGTGGGGTGCTGCCACCGGAGCAGCGCCTCGGCGGAAACGATGCGGCCGTTCCGCATATCCATCTGCGGCTGGTAATAGAGCACGAACTCGTTGTTGTCGATGGCGCGCCGCAGCTCCGATTCGACGCGCAGGCGCTCGTCGACCTTCACGCCCATCGTGTTCGAGTAGTCGACGCTGCGACCGCGTCCGGTTTCCTTGGCGCGATACATCGCCGTGTCGGCCTTGCGCAGAAGCTCCGCCCGCGTGTCGCCATCCTCGGGGAAGCGCGCGACGCCGATGCTGGCGCTGACGTGGATCACGGCGGAGCCGATGGCGAAGGGCTCGGCCAGCGCCTTGATCAGGCGCTTCGACATCTCGGCCGGCGTCGCCTTGTTGATCGGAAACGGCAACACGACGGCGAACTCGTCGCCGCCGAGCCGCCCGACCGTGCCGGATTCGCTGACGGAGTTCGCGAGCCGCAAGGCGGCCTGCCGAATCAGCTCGTCGCCGGCAATATGGCCGAGCGAGTCGTTGATGCCCTTGAAACCGTCGAGATCGATGAACATGACGGCGACTGCCGACCTGAGGTGCTTCGCCTGCTTGATCGCCTGATCGAGCCGCGCGAAGCAGAAGTCCCGGTTCGGCAGCCCGGTCAGATCGTCGAAATAGGCCTTGCGGCGCAGCCGCTCGGCGCGCGATACCGCTTCGAGCGCAACGGCGAGCCGGCCGGCGAGATCGCGGACGTGGCCGATCTGGCTCCCATCGAGCGCCTGCTCGTTCTGCGTCGCGATCGATACGGCGGCGGCGATCCGGCCGTCGGCCTTGATGGGCAAAACGATCGTGCTCGGGGCATCGGCCGCGACGAAAGGCTCGGCGACGCTGTTCGCGACGATCTCCCTGACCTCGACGATGTTGCCGTTGGCTGCGAGCCAGCGACGTTGCTCTTCGCGCACGGCGACTTCGCTCTTGCGCGCCACGGGATGACCTCGCGACATCGAGACAGTCTGGGATATGCCCGCCGGCTCGTCGCCGAGCAGCGTGATCATGGCGCGGCGGCAATTCACACTTTCGATGATGTGCCGCAGCACGATATCGACGATCAGCGACATGTCGGCGCCCGAGAGGATCACCTGGTCGATGCTCGACAGGGTCTTGCGTGCGTTGAACTGCTGCGAGAGATCGTCGGCCATGTACCTGAGGTGATTCGAGAGATTCCGGTATGTGCTCTGGCGCCTGACGTCGGCACGGCTCCAGCTGTCCCGGCCCGTCAGGGCCTGGGTCACGTTGAGCATCTTCGACAAGGGATTCAGGATCCTGTGTGCGAACAGCAGGGCGCCGAGCAGTGCGAACCCCAGGATCACGTACAGCGCCGGCAGGAATGCCTCGCGGATTTCCCCGAACTCCGCGTGGAAATGGACCGCGGCGACGACGGCACCGATCGGGACGACGGCGACGAGTGCCGCGAGCAGGTAAATCTCGAGGGCGAGATGAAGCAGGCGATAGGACTTTCGCCGGTCGCCCCGGGACCTGATTCCAGAACCTGCGGATTGCATGCAGACAGCCCAGCCGGGAGCGCTGCCCGGATGGATCATCCTAGATGCGGGAGGAGTGCGTCGCTGCGGCCTGGGACGCAGTTCTGCGCGGGTCGGGTGTGAACTCCGTCCGAGCTTAAGTCAAGGAGCGCCCGGGAGCCCGCAGCCGCTTCTCAGGCATCTCGACTCCAGTCATGGCGGAACTGCCTGTAAACGCTGGGCCAGACACCCCCGCGTCCCGGCGCGAGAATGCCGTTCGGATCCACGGCGTCCTTGATCGTCTCGTGAAAACGCCTGAGCGCGTTGTCGCCGAAGGAGTACATGTCCGAGACGTGATCCTGGTGGAACGGCGGCGAGCGGTAGTCGCCGAAGCCGTTCTCGGCGCCGACCTCGACGAGGCGGAGCAGGGCGCGATGCACGATCTCGTTGTCGTCGGGCAGCGGGAAGACCATCTGGTAGGCGAACATTGCCCAGACGAGCGGCGTCGAGAGTGCGGCGTTGAACGGCGGCAGGCCCATGTCGGCAATCGCGTCGCCGAAAACCTGTTGCGCGCGGAACACCCACTCGCCGCTGCGCGGGATGATCGGGAAGAAGCCGGCATGCGCGACGACCTGGCCGTCGGGTGCGGCGGCGCTGCGCGCGTCCACGAGCGACCACGCCGAGAGCGAGGGAATCCCCATGCTGACCTCGCGGTGCCAGAGTCCGTTGCGGAACCAGGGGCGCGGGTTCATGAGCTGCTCTTGCGTCAGCGGAATGTCGAGGCTCTCGCCTTCGAGGAAGGAGGCGCCCGGCACCTCGCTCTCGAAGCGGGACTTCGCATACTCCCAGTTCGCGAGACAGGTCGCGCGCGGGCCGTAGAACTGGAGCTCGACCTGCCAGGAATCGAGATTGTTGTCGGCGGCGTAGCGGTCCATCTCGGCCGGGTCGGCGCCGCCGCGACGATTCGCCGCCGCGCTGAAGCCGCTGTTGCCGAGCAGGGCGCGCAGCGGGCTCTCGTAGAACACTTCGCCCAGCATGCCGGAGTCCGACAGATAGTTGACGAGCTTGATTGCGGGGATCAGGTCGAGCCGCTTCGGCAGGCGGATTGCGCCCGAGCGGTAGTGCGGGGGCTCCGGCATCAGCCGGAAGCCCATCTTCGTGACGATGCCGAAGTTGCCCTGGAAGAAGAGGCCGGAGGGATCGGGCCCGAAGCCGTGCTTGTACTCCTGCCAGCTGTCGGCGGCGGGCAGTGCGCCCATGCCCGTGCGCATGACCTCGCCGTTCGCAAGCACGACCTCGACGCCGCAGACCGCGTTCGCGTGCTCGCGGAAGAAGGGCAGGGTGTAGCCCATGCCGCGGTCGAGCGCATTGCCCATCGGGCCGCCCCAGCCGACGTCGGCGCAGTCGATCCAGACCTTCAAGCCCCGCTCCTGGATGTAGCGGTGGAGATCGAAGTAGCTGACGCCGGGCTCGACGAGCGCGAAGTTCCGGTCGGCGTCGACGCGGAGCACCCGGTTCATGCGTTTCAGATCGACAATGACGCTGCCGCTCAGATTCGCCGACGCGCCGCCGTAGGCGAAGTTGCGGCCGGTCGAGATCGGGAAGAGCGGCGTCCTGTAGCGGTTCGCGATGCGGACGACAGCCTGCACCTGCTCGACCGACTGCGGCGCGACCGCGGCCGACGCCAGCGACTCGCGCTCCGTGTCGCGGAAGATCGAATACGGATCGCGATAGGCCGCGAGATCCGCATCGCTCGTGAACACCCACTCCGCGCCAACCGCCGCCTCGTACTCGCGGATCGCGCTCGCGAAACTGTCGGCCGTGACGTTGGGCGGCAGAACGGCCATCACACACCCTCGAAAAAGGTGTCAGCCCCCTTTTTCGAGTCTAATCTTCGGGGCTCCAGTCGCCATTCGACCGCAGTGCCAAGCTCTGCCCGCCGAACGGTTCGCAGCCCGCGATCCCAGCCGAGCCGCTCGAGCACGAACAGATGGTGAGCGGAGGTCAGGCCGGCGACGGTGAAACCGGCGGGGCGGAAGGCGAGGTCGAGCCGGGTGTAGACGGGCGTCACGTTGGCGTCGAGCCAGACGATCTCCGCGCCCCGGGCCTCCGCCTCTTGTGCCGCCAGTCGCGCCGCCGGCAGGTCTCTCTCTGCGACGAATATCCGGGGGACGCTTTGCGGCTTGCCTCGCGTCGCCATTCCCGCGGGGCCGGCCTCTGCCGGTGCGGCAGTTCTTGCCGCAGCGCCCGTCGCCGCCAGCGATAGGCCCACGGTGCTGGCGATGAGCTCACGTCGATTGATCATCGGTTCCCCCGGAGGATCGTTCGTATCCTAGCTCAATCCATCGCTGTCGGCCCGATGCCCGCCCGATTCACAGCGCGCTCGCGCCGTGCGACCATCGCCAGCCTGACGAAAGGCCGGGGAGGTCATATGGCTGGCAACAAGATGTCGGGTTCCTGTCTCTGCGGCGCGCTGCGTTACGAAACGACGGCGACCGCGCTGTTTCAGGGCTTCTGCCAGTGCTCGGATTGCCACAAGGTGGGCAGCGGACGCGAGGCCGCGATCGGCCTGCCGGCCGATGCCGTGAAGATCAGCGGCCAGTACACGACCTTCACCAAGAGCGGCGACAGCGGCCAGAAGATCCATCGCCATTTCTGCCCGACCTGCGGCGGCGTGGTCTTCGTCAAGGGCGACGCATTCCCCGGCGTCGCGATCGTCAACGGCGCCCTGCTCGACGATCCGTCGATGTTCAAGCCCGACCATGTGATCTTCGCGCGCAGCGCCCTGCATTGGGATTACGTCGATCCGAAGCTCATGAAGTTCGAGGCGATGCCGCCGCAGGCCTGAGTGTCGAGCCGAGCGGCATGACGTTGCGCGTGATCCGGCATGGCTGTTGCCGCCTGGCGCTGCTCGTCGTCTGCGTTGCCGTCAGCACAATCGCCGGCGCGCAGGCTGACCCGGCCTATCTCGCCGACATGCCGGACGTCGAGCGCGTGCGTGCCGACGTACAGGGGTCGGATCGGCTCGACACGCTCGCGCGGCAGAAGGCCGCATTCGAGCAGCTCTCACGCGCCGTCGAGATCGGCGCCGGTTCGCGGCTGGTCACGGGGCTGACGCCGGCCGAACAGCGCTGGCGCGACGCCTATCGCGGCGCCGCCGACGCGGTGCGCAGGGACGCCTACTCGGGGCTCTCGAATTCTCCGCCTGGCGGGTTGAACCCGTTCGCGAAGTCGCCGCTCCAGCGGTGGAATGATCTCACGGGTCGTTACGAGAGCGACGCTGAAGGCCGCGACGCCCTGCTGCGCCGGTACTTCCCTGACGACGCTTACGCGACCCTGGCCGCGGCCATCGACATCGATGCCGCCGAGCGCAGCGGCGGGAACGAATTCGCGGAGCGATACGGGATCGCCACCGGACCGGTGGGCTTGCTCGCACGCGTGCTCTACTGGCTCGGGGTTGCGATAACGATCCTCGCGATCACGCGCGAAGTTCTCCCGAAGGGGTTGTCGCCAAAGGATCCGCTGAAGCTGCGCACGGGGCTGTTTTCCTATCGGCTGCAATGGGCCACCGGCCGCGTCGCCAGCTACTTTTCGCGCGATGATCGGGGAGGCGTGCCGACGACGACCACTTTCGACGACCTGGCCGGCACGGTGACTCATTCGACCGGACCGACGCAGCGCGCGAATGTTTACGAGATGTTCGTGCTCGTCGGCGATGACGGCCGGCGACACGTGGTAGCCCTGGTCAACAGCGGTATCGCCATTCCCGAAGGGCGCGTCGCAACCGCCGTCTGGGCTGCAAGGAAGGCTGGCGCGGCTGGCGATTTCGTCCTGATGTTCGACCGTACCGCGGCGGTCACCTGGCCTGTCTACAAGGAGCTCGGCGGTAAGCTCGGCGTTGGCCGCGCGATGTATCTGCCGGCGCTGCTGCTGGCGGCCATCCTTGGCGCCGCTGTCACGAGTTTCGCGGGCGGTGCCAGCCAGACACTCGGTGTGCTCGTCGGTGTGTTCCTCGGCGGCATCGGATTTGCCGCACTCTTCATGTTCGTCAAGACGCGGCGTGTGCGCCGCTTCATGAAGCAGGACGCACCGCGCATCCTCTCGACGATCGAAGAGAGCGAGGCCGGTTCGGCTGCGAAACCCGGTCAGGCCGCGTCCCTGTCGTAGCGATTTCCCAGAGGATGCCTGGTTCGCTGGGTAGTCCGAAGGAGACACCTCGCTAGTCCGACAGCCGAGGAACCGAATAGCAGCGGGCGCGTCCGCGGCTCACGCTGCGCGCATGCAGATGCCCTGGGCGATGTTCGGGCTGTCCGGGTTGACGTCCACGGTGCCGTCGCGCGGATTCACGACGAGATCCATGTCCTCGAGCGGTATCGCGCCGAGCAACACCTGCTCGCCGAGAACCAGGGCGCCGACGCAGCCGGTGCGGTTCTTGAAACGGACTATGACGGGTCCGGCGTAGGGACAGGTGATCCGTGACCCGTCGGCAAGTTTGACCTCACGCTCCTCGAGAACCTCGAGCTTGAGCTGCAGGCGGACGTGCTCGGGGATGCAGAGGAAAACGGAGCCGGTGTCAGCGAGTGCTGCGGCTTCGACCGGCGCGAGAGACGGTTGGCGCGGATTGCTGAGCGAGAGTCTTGCGGTCACGAGCCCCATGCCTCCGAGTACAGCACTCGCCTGCCGACCGAGGATAGCTCAATAAATCGCACGATTCGCCGGATTCGCGGCGAAGTACGACTGCAAACGCACCTCCCCGGCATTCCTGCGAGAAATTCCAGAACTTGGAGGAAACGGTCGTCGCAGTGCCCGCGCCCGCCGATTTGCGCCATCGCGTCGACCGGGCCCGATTCTTGCACTGGACAGCGCAACTGCAAGCCGTGCTTGCAGCATGAACGAAAACACTCGGGCGCATCGACGCCATCCAGGGGAGAAATCACATGTTCAATCTGCTCGTTCGCGCGTCTTCGAAGGGCGGGGCTCATCCCTGCATCCATCTGCCGGCTGCCGTCGCGTTTCCTACCGACGCCAGGCTGCTCCAGCGCATCGAAAGCTCACGCAAGGCGTTGCCGGTGAATAGCGTCAAGTCGCTGCGCCGACCCGTGCTGGGGAACGCGCTCAGTCGACCGTGACGGTGGCATAGGCGCCCCGACCCGCGGCGCGAGCGCGCCCAGCCTGCAACGCGAGCTGGCGCGCCCGCTGCATCGCGGCTGCCTT
>Ga0315910_10000635_pt1 | contig 34319 bp, 30 predicted proteins | sample EdamamesoilMG_FD_204470 | JGI IMG/M metagenome (GOLD analysis project Ga0315910, IMG submission 204470) | Garden soil microbial communities collected in Santa Monica, California, United States - Edamame soil | ecosystem: Environmental > Terrestrial > Soil > Garden | place: USA: California...
TTGATACATAAGAAGTTCCTTGTGATAGAACATTAGCCTCCCCTAATATCACCTTCTCAGCATTGTTTAATTTCAGCACCTCATTTTTCAAGGTAGCACCGCTGAGTGTTACACCATATTTAAATTCATTAATGTTGTCTTTCCATCCTAGTGATAGTTCAATACCAGTATTTAGTACGTCACCTCCATTGATCCAAGGGGCAGCCGCTCCTGTAGTTCCAAGTACTGGAGCTTCCACTAACCAATCCTTGGTGACTTTACGATACCAATCGAATGTTAAAGACATGCGTGAATTCAGCAGCCCAGCATCCAATCCAATATCGATCTGCTCGGAAATTTCCCAACCGATGTCGGGGTTAGGAGCATTAACTGGCGCTGCTGTTGTAACCGGGGAAAGTTTATTATCACTAAAGAAATATCCCTGACTTATAAAGTTCACATTTGTTAAATAGCGGAATGAACCTACGTTTTGATTTCCGTTTTGTCCCCAACTGGCACGCAGTTTACCCATGTCAAGGAAGTCAAATGCACTCATAAAGGATTCCTGTGTGAAGTTCCATCCGGCTGAAACGGATTGGAAGTTACCGTACCGTTTGCCGCCTATGAAATTAGACGAACCATCGCGTCTAAACGTATAGTCCAGCATATACTTCTCATTGAAATTGTATGACAATCGGGCTATGTAGGACATAATGCCCCCCCCGTTAGCTGCCCAATCCGCCCCATAATTACCCCAGTCTGAAACTGTTTGGGGTGGCACTGTATTATTTAAGTAGGCATAGTCCGGATCCTGAAAGAGTGTATTCAGCCTGTTGCCGCCTACCTCGAAATTGAGGATGTCGTTTCTTATCTGTTCGTTACCTACCATCACCTGCACATTGTGCAGGCCAAAAGTGCGTTCATACGATGCTGTAGATGTCCAGGTAAAGGAAGCGCCTTGATACATATTTTGGCTTACTGCATCGGGTGGATTATTTCCAAACTGGTTACCCAATCTATACACCGGAGTATATGAACGGCCGTGACCAAACCATGAATTGATACCAAACGAAGACCTCAGTTTAAGATTCCTGATCGGCTCAAGTTCACCATAGACGTTACCATTGAGACTATTGCCTTTGCCCCAGTTAAAGTTGTGACGGTAGAATGTCTCTGCCACCGGGTTGTGACGGCCCAGTGAGATACCTTCGAGTGTTGGAGCAAATTTGTATTGGTCAGGTGACCCCTCCCAGTAAACTGGCATCATCGGGTTGGCAACCAAAGCATTATGCAATACGTTCCAATAAATACTACCAGTTCCTACAGCACGGTTTTGGCTATTTGTATAGGTGAGGTTTTCTCCCAACTTCAAAATTTTGCGCCCGCCAATCTCAAAAAGTTTGAACTCTGTATTTAAACGGGCTGTGATTCTCTTTAAACCAGCATCAATAATATCGCCTCCAACTATACCAGCCTGATTGAAATAGGAAAAACCCGCAGAGTAAATCATATCCTGTCCAGCACCTGTAACGTTGAGTGAATGGCTTTGAACGGGAGCATCTTCCTGCACCATGGCATCCACCCAATCTGTACCTTTCCAGCCATCCTGAAGCTTATTCCATATATCTGTACCATACTGCGTGCCCAAACCAGACTGCTGAGTTTCAAGCCAGCCATTGGATTTAAGCATGGTTTCCCAGTCAAAAGGCTCCAAACCATCGTTCACGCGGCCTTCATCCATGATATACATGTACTCCTGGGCGTTGAGGGCAGCAGGTTTTTTATAGATGTTTTGCATGCCATAGAACCCATTGTAACTAATCTGCGATCTCTGACCAGGCTTTCCTTTACGTGTTGTAACCAGGATAACTCCATTTGCACCACGTGAGCCATATATGGCTGCAGAGGCAGCATCTTTCAACACGTCAATGGACTCAATGTCTGCGGGAGCTAGGTAGTCGATATTACCTACTGGCAGTCCATCTACAATATAAAGCGGCATGGCGTTGTCTTGATTTCCATTACCAATTGTACCAATACCACGGATACGCACGCGCGTTCCTGATCCTGGCTGTCCGCTATTTCTCGTAATGCTCACACCAGGAGTAATACCCTGGAGTGATTCCATGGCTGTTGTGGTGTTCAGAGCTTGAAGCGTGGCCCCATCCTGGCGAATATTCGCACCCGTTACCAACGCCTTCTTCTTCTCACCGTATCCAATCACCACGATCTCCGAGAGCGAAGTGATGTCGGGTGTCATGGCTACGTCAATCGAGGTACGGCTACCAACAGCCTCTTCCATAGGCAGGTATCCAATAAAGCTGAATACCAGTGTGGAGTTATCGCTTACGCCTCCAATTTTGTACACACCATCTCCATCCGAAACCGTACCGCTGGAGGTTCCTTTCACCAGTACGTTTACACCAGGCAATGCCTGCCCGCTTTCATCGACTATTTTCCCGGACACCGTGCGGTCCTGGGCAAATGCCATCGATGAGCAAAACCACAGCACTGCGGCTGCGCAACTCAATTTTCTGTAGAGTTCTTTCATCATCTTCTTGGGTTAATTGTTTTGGTAATTTTCAATGAACAGAACATTATTATGTTCGTTCACAATCTGAAAAGTAAAAATTTTGAAAAGCTAATTGCAAAATTAGGCAATAAAACTTACAGAAAACGGTTTCACAATCGTTTGTTGTAAAGTTATGATACCGTTTGCGATTGCGATTTCTGAACCTTATCCTCCCCTAACGGCTGTTTCCTAACGGCTTGTAATTCTATTGGCGTTCGCGGCAACACAAAGACGGTGTAATTCTACAAGACCAATAAACAGCGATCAATCAAACACCACCACAAACCCATCGTTCCCGTTCATATTAACGGCAAGTTTTCCTGTGGTTAGTGTAACACCCGTTTGATTGAACACAGGTTCATCACCGGCTGATTTATTACTTGAGATCAGTCTACCCTTTGCATTCCGATTTACAAATGACAGATCGAGCGAGAGCGATTTCGTTACATTCTCTCCGTTGATACCCGCGATATACCACTTGTTCCCGGCCTTCCGGGCCACCACCATTAATTTTCCCGGGTATCCATCTATAAACTTAACATCGTCCCAGCGTTCAGGTAGGTTTCTTAAAAAATCTTTTACTTCCCCCGGAACATGGGCCATTCCTTCAGGGCTTTCTGCATAGTGTTGTATCCCGGATAAGAATAATACGGAAGTGGCTAACTCAAAGCCTGGCGTAGTAATCCGTTTGATATTCGGGATCTTGTACAAATTCATGGGTGTAAAATCCATCGGATCGAAAGCATTGCGTACGAGCCCAGCCATAACGGAGTGCTCGGGTGCAACATCAGCGTTACGCTGATCGAACGTGATCATCTCATACCCAAACACGGCTTCGGTTGTCATCAGGTTTGGATAGGTTCGGTGCAACCCTCTTGGCAATGTGGCCCCATGAAAATTGATAAGGAGATGATGAGTTGCTGCATCATCCAGAATATCCTGGTAGTAGTTAATCATGGATTGGCCATCGCCCGAAAAGAAATCAATCTTCATTCCTGCAATTCCCATTTCGCGCAACCGTGCAAATTCTTTCATGCGATCTTCATGCGTAAGAAGTTTATCTTTCGGTGTGTACTTTACGGTGTTCCAATCGCCTGCCGAGTTATACCAAAGGAGCAGTCCTACATTCTTTTGCCTGGCATACTCACACAGCATCTTTACAGAATCATACCCCATCAGTCTATCCCACGTGGCATCGAGTAAGCAATACTGCCACTTCATATCAGCAGCAAAGTCAACATACCGCTTTTGTACTTTATACACGGTGGAGTCGTCTTTCTTCAATATCCAACTCCACGATGCTTTCCCGGGCTTGATGAATGACTCATCCATTTTCACTGCGGGTAATGCCAGGTCTGTACCGAGTGTTGATTCCACAATAGTTTTCAAATCGCCAATCGCTATAATTCTCCAAGGTGTTCTCCAAGGCAATGTCGACTCCGGATTCAACGCGCGTGCTGTAAATACTTCAGGTATCTGGGGAAAATTAATTCGGTATTCACTGTCGGGGGATTCCTGTTGCAAGGCTGTTCCACAGTACGTTCTTCCCAACGCTGCTTCAGTGATCAACATCCATACTTCGTTGTACTTAAACAGTGCAGGATAAACCCAACCATTCTTACCCGGGGCAGCCGTTCCTGTTGGGATATCCATACTATAGTGCGCTTCATACGATGGGTTAGTGTGCTCCCAACCACTTTGTGCTTCAGTTTTCGGTTGAAGCCAGGCGCGTGTGCCTTCGAAAAAATGAAAGGTCGTTTCTTCAGATGTTATCTTCTTTACATCAGTCGATTGCTCCGGAAACTCGTATCGAAAAGCCACACCATCATTCGATACCCGAAAAACAATACTCATTCGCTTACCTGATCCTGTGCGTGTTTGCAATACTCTTTCCGTAGCCGTGTAGGTAATGTTCTTCTTTTTTGCCGTGGCCATCGTATAGTTGTCCTTTACTATTTTCGGTTTAGATACGTTGATCAGCGTAAGGTTCTTAGAAAAATCTTCATCCTCTCGCACCACGCCCAATTTCGAATCTCGCAAAACTGCTTTTCCCTTAACGGAAATACTGTACACAAGGCTGGCAACATCGCACGTCACTACAATAGTCTTATCAGGACTGGTAATAGTAGTCGAAATCGATTTCTGCTGTTGACCAAAAGAAAGGTGTACAACCAATAGCATAACCATCAATACGAGATTAATTCCAACCCGATTCATTGCTTTACTATACATAGTCTTTTATAATTTTTCTTCAATGTGGAAAAAATCAAAATCAGCTATGCCGCCAATTTCTTTTGTTGCATAATTGAACAATCCAAACCGGTAGCCCATGAAATGCGGAAGGGTGTACGACATTTTCAACGTTGTACCTATCGAAGTCCACACCTTGCCATCCAAGCTGTAATAAAACTGTGCTGTATCTTTCATCTCGCGAAAATCGCAGGATGCCTTCAGGTAAACTATCCGTTGTGAAAGTGGAACACGACCAACCTCCACCGGCTTACCGGATTCTGCATTTATCATCACAATATATTTCTTACCTGACTCCTGCTTCACCCCTACTTGCCCATACTTTTTCTGAAAGAGGGTAAGACCCGCAAAATCTCCTTCTTTTATGCTGGATACATCCACACGGGTAGTGCCCGAACAAACCGGACCGATGGTGCGCTGGGTTAACATATTCTTCACCAGATAAAATGAAGTATCAATTCGTCCAGTGGTTATGCGAAGGTATCCTTTTCGATCGGTGACTGACCACTTCGTATTATCCGGATTATGATTCCATTGCCAGGCAAGTGGCAATATCCGATCGCTTTTCTTTCTTGTGAACTCATCCGACTGAACTATGCCGGGCTTCAAACTTTTATTAACAGCAAGGTTGAGCATCGCGGGCACCTTTCCATCAACACCCAGTATTGGCCAATCATCTTCCCACGTCACCGGCACGAGATAAGGTATCCGGCCGACAGCACCATAGTCGCGAAACAAGTAAGCAAACCATCGTCCATCAGGTGTATCAATAAGGCCTCCCTGGGCTACGCCAAGATCTTGAAGCGCGAGCCGTCCTTCCCATGGACCGGTGATCTTATCCGCTCTGTGAATAACAACGGTACGCATACCATCTCTTGGCCAGGTAATGTTAAAGAGGTAGTACTTCTCCTTTACTTTAAATAGCTGTGAACCCTCTGCCCCCAGCATAATGTTGCTTCCCGCTGGCGCACTGGCATTTTCAATAAGTACTTCTTCTTTAGCTCCCTCCTTTACACTAAGCCCATCAACATTTAGTTCAACGAATTTCAGTTTGCCTGCCCCGTAGATCAGGTACACGCGACCGTCATCGTCAAAGAAAATAGTATGATCGTGATAGGCCGGTTTAAAGGAAGAAAGTTTCCACGGACCATTCTCAATATCCCGTGTGGTATAAATATGGGTGCGCCCGGAAGTTTGCGCAAAGGTGGATACATAAAACAATCCGTTATGAAAGCGAATACAACTCGCCCATGAGCCGCTGCCGTAGGTACTTCTGCCGTTATTCAGATTCATGGCATCATTGTCCACCAGGGTGTCATACACGTAGCTAACCAGTTTCCAATTAACCAGGTCAGTCGATTTCATAATCGGTACCCCCGGACTCATGTGCATGGTTGTGCTACTCATATAATATACATCGCCAACCCGTATCATCGACATATCCGGAACATCCGCGAAAATAATCGGGTTAGTTGCTTTTAGCTGGGATACACCTTCGTGAATAAAAAAGAAACACAACACCATGCCAGCAAGCGTATGCATGATCTCTTTCTTAAAACGGAGATTACTGTGGGCGCCCATAAGCCTGACTAACTATATAATAGATGTATAATTAAGTGTACAATCTACAATTATAACCACAAAAACAAAAGATTTAAATCGAATGCACTAGGAAAGTCGGTCCTGCACGAACAGTCTGCAGATCAAAATAACAATAGCGATCAACACAAGTATGGAGTATATCAGTTTGTTATACTTCGCCAGCCAATTGGGCAGGTAGATATCAAAGTTATCCTGCGCTGACTGTGAATATTTCCTGGCGATAACAGTAATGGGGCAAACATTCTTAAAAACAACAAGCACCAACCCTTCCAGGGCTATCAACCCCAGACAAATCCAAACCCACCTATCAATCTGATTAACGATGACTGCATACAGTAAATAGAAAATCACGCCATTAAAAAAAATCCATATCAACGTATGGATAATTTTTATGGTTCTTAGTGCATTCATAACTAATGCGAAGGAACTTCCTCGTCTACTTCTTCGGGTACAATGGTAAACGGAACTTTAGAAGTTGTGATTAACGCCTGAAGCGTCAGTTGATTTACTTCGTTCATCTGGTTTGCCTGACGCTCGCCAATAACAATAGCATCTGCTTTGTTGCGCCTGAGAAACGACCCCACACGATCGGCTGTAAACCCGATCTCGGTCTGAAAGTCAAAACTCACGTGATCCAATAAGGGCACCAGGCGCTTCACGTGGTCAAAACGTTCTTTCGCCTCCAGTTCAAGCTTTGTTTTAAGTTTTGCTACGTCAACACTTAAGCCATTATTGATCAGGCGATAGGGAAAGAGTATCGTCAACTGCAACTTGTAGGCATGCGCCATTCTGGCCGCCACTTCCAAAACCTTGGCGGACGATTGTGAGAGATCAATTACACATAATATTGGTCGCATACGATAAATTATGACACGAACATAAGAAGAGTCAATCCCTCAAATTCAGGATTTGAATCAACTTAAGGGCTGACTTTTATCAGTCCTTTTATAACTTAGGCCAAATACTTTAGTGCCATGCCATTTGCCTCGAACGAAACCTTTCAGCAGATTTTTCAAAGTTCAGTTGAAGCGATTATCATGGTGGATCATCATGGGGTGATCCTGCTGGCCAATCCTGTGTCTGAGCAAATGTTTGGGTACGAAAAAAATAGTCTGATCGGCCTTTCGGTTGAAGACTTATTGCCCGAGCAAATGCGGTCGCGCCACGTTGACTATCGAAAGGGTTTTACAGCCCACCCTGAACCGCGACCCATGGGAATGGGGCGCGATCTTACAGCCAAGCGTAAAGACGGATCACAATTTCCGGTGGCCGTAAGCCTAAGCTATACGATGGTTAACGATGAGGTACTGGTAATGGCCTTTATCAGCGACATCACCGAACGCAAGAAAGCTGAAGAAGCCTTGAAACACAGCGAAGAACAACTGCTGGTCTACGCCTCCGAACTGGAAAGGAAAGTGCAATCCAGAACCGAAGATTTAAACTCCACTATTACAGCACTTGAAAAAGAAATTCACGTTCGCAAGAAAGCCGAGGAAGAAGCCCGAAAGGCGCTTGACCGCGAACGCGAACTCAACGAATTGAAATCCAAGTTTGTTTCAATTGCATCGCACGAGTTTCGTACCCCGCTAAGCACTGTAAAAAGTTCTGCTTCGCTCATCGCCCAATATGCTGAGCGCAACGACCTGGATAAAGTCGGTAAACACGTGTTGCGAATAAAATCATCAGTTGATCACCTGACGTCTATTTTGAACGACCTGCTTTCGCTCGGCAAACTCGAAGAAGGAAAAGTTGAAGTCCACAAAGAGCTGGTCAATCTCACCGATTTCCTGAAGGAGGTCAAAGAAGAAATCACACCGATGTTCAAGCCGGGACAAACCCTCACCATTACATGCGACAGCCATTCTTCCGGTCATTTCATTCAAACAGACACACGCATTTTACGCAACATACTCTTCAACCTGCTGTCTAACGCCAGCAAGTACTCAGACGAAAATAAAACCGTTTCCATTGAATGCTTCACGGATAAAAGTACAGCCGGATTTGCCATTCGCGATGAAGGTATTGGCATTCCGATAGAAGATCAGAAGCACATGTTCGACCGGTTCTTCCGTGCCAGCAATGCCGGCAACATTCAAGGCACCGGGCTGGGATTAAACATTGTTAAACGCTATGTTGAACTCCTTGACGGAACAATCTCATTCAACAGTGATTTTGGCAAGGGTAGTATTTTTACAGTTATCATTCCAATTCAATAAGCCGTATGAAAAAAATCCTTTTAATCGAAGACAATCCGGAAGTACGTGATAACACCAGTGAAATTCTGGCCCTGGCAAACTACACCGTAGTAACTGCAGAAAACGGAAAGATTGGTGTCGAGCTTGCGCAAAAAGAAAAACCAGATCTGATCATCTGCGACATTATGATGCCCGAACTGGACGGATATGGGGTGCTGCACATCGTTAGCAAAAACGAAGACACTTCTAATATTCCTTTTATTTTTCTAACCGCCAAAACAGAAAAGACCGATATCCGGAAAGGAATGAACCTAGGGGCCGATGATTACTTGACCAAACCCTTTGACGACACCGATCTGCTCAATGCCATTGAAGCACGCTTGAAGAAAAATGAAATGTTGCAAAAACAATATGAAGATTCTGCCGAGGGATTGGATCATTTCATGCAGGATGCCAAACAGTTTCTCAACATTCAGGAACTGGGAAAAGATAAAAAGGTAAAGACCTACAAGAAGAAAGCTGAAGTGTACAGCGAAGGCGACATGCCGTTGAATGTCTACTTCGTAAAATCCGGTAATGTAAAAACATTCAAGTCGCACCCCGATGGTAAGGAGTTGATTATGAATCTCCACAAAAGCAATGATTTTTTCGGATTTGAACCCATTCTGGAAAACGAAAATTATCACGAGTCGGCCGTAGCCATGCAGGATTCAGAATTGATTGCCATTCCCCGGCATGATTTCCTCATGATGATCCAGGGCCACCCCGATGTTTCAAAAAGTTTCATCAGCCTGCTCTGCAAAAAAGTTGCCGAGCGCGAAGCACAACTGATCAATCTTGCTTACAACTCAGTACGCCAACGCACAGCCGATGCGCTGCTGAAGTCTGACATGCTGAAAGATTCCAAATCCGTTATTGCCATATCGCGCGATGATCTGGCCAAAATGGTAGGAACAGCATCTGAATCTGTAATCCGCGTTCTTTCTGATTTTAAGGACGAAGGGTTGATTGAAATTGAAAGCGGTAAAATCAAAATACTACAACCTGGAAAATTAGAAAAGGTAGTACGGTGGAGTGTTGCCCGTTAATGACAGATAACAATTTCCGGATGAATATCCTGCGCCTCGGGCACGTGGATCATCAGAACACGCACAATTAAAAGTACGCCTGATAATGCCATCAAGCCGGCCGATATGTACCTGGTATTCCAGTTTGATTTCATTGAAATGAAACCCATCAGGGCTGGTAGTCCCAGCATGGCTGGAAGCGTACCCATTCCAAACACAACCATAAAGACGAAACCTTGCAGGGGTGTTGTTAGCGTAATACAAAACGTCAATGCCAGGAAAGTAAGGCCGCAGGGCAGCAAACCGTTTATGGCTCCGAGAAAGAGTATCGTAAAAGGTGTTCTTCGCTTCAACACGTTCGAAAATACATTCTTAAGACGCAACGAAATCTTTGAAAATGCTTTTTCAAGAAATGACATTCTGAAAACAGAAATTCCGGATACCGCTCCAACAATCAGCACAACCCCTAAGACAAGGGAGAGTGGAAGTTGAAATTCAGCAAGCGGCAGAAAAAATCCAACAGCCGAAACAACAGCTCCAAGCATTCCATACGTTACTACCCTACCCAGGTTGTAGAGCAGCCTGTTCTTCAAAGCCGGATTGCTCAGCCTGGTAACGGCCATGGCCAACGGGCTGCACATGCCTGCGCAATGAAGACTTCCGGCTATTCCAACAACAAAGGCAGTCCAGAGCATACTACAGATTAAGTATCGTTTCAATAAAAAACTCGTCACCCTCCATCACCCATCGCATGCGTGCCCGGTACATTCCTTTTTCAAGGTTGTCGATGGCAAATGACTGAACATTTTCCGATGATGAGGTGAGTTCAAATCGTTTATCCATATCCGAATCCGAGGGCCGGAACAATAGCAGCTCTCCTTCCTCTACTTCTGTAAACCGGTTAAACACGATGGTTACATAATTACCCTCCTTGCGAATAACTGGTTTTATAGCAAGCTTCGCTGCATTGTTCAGTCGCGTGATCTGATCGGAGTAGGCCAGTTCCTCCTTGTAATAATTCCCGGAAACCAGGCTCACATCTTCACGCATACAAACAGTAACCAGTGTTGCTATAAATACAGCAAATAAGACAAAGGCTACGATAATCCATTTTCCCCAGTTCATACGATATGCTTTAATTTCGTTTTGCATCGGCTGCCGTTGTTACCGGGCCAATAAATTTTACTTTCACCGTTTCCAGTTTCTCTCCATTCGAATAAACACCCAACCGCACAACGGTTCGGGCATTTGCAATCTGCCTATCGGGTATCTTAATAAAGTATACACTCTTTACAAATCCTTCAGCCGGTACTATAATTTTCTTACCATCCACCCGCACAACGGCAGCCGATGCTGGCGACTCTACTTTAATCTCAAGTTCAAGCTCTTTAAATGTTTTGTTGATAAACTCAACGTTATACAAATTTGTAATCAAGCCTGGTTCCCGTTGATAAAGTGTGCCCGGTACTTTCAGCACCGTGGTTTCCACATCCGAACGGGTGATCACAGCAACACCCAGCACCGCCAGTAACGCCACCAACACAAACGAGTAGCCCAGTACACGCGGTGTAATAATTTTTTGAATGCGGTTGGTAATGGAATTGATTGACGCAAAGCGGATGAGCCCCTTCGGTTTCCCGATCTTGATCATCACATCATCGCAGGCGTCAATACAGGCCGTGCAGTTTACACATTCCATTTGTGTTCCGTTTCGAATGTCAATGCCTGTAGGACACACCTGCACGCAAAGTGAACAATCAATGCAATCGCCCTGCGTTGAATCAGGCACTGCATTTTTCTTCAGGTGTCCGCGAGGTTCTCCGCGCAGCCAATCATAAGCCACCACAATCGACTCTTTTGTTAACAGCACGCCTTGCAAACGACCGTAGGGACAAACTGCAATGCAGGCTTGCTCGCGGAACCGGGCAAACACAAAGTAAAAGACAGCCGTAAAGCCAACGATGGCGATGAAGCCGGCTATATTTTCTTTCGGATGTTGTTGAACAATAGCCACGGTATTATCGATGCCAATGATGTACGCCAATGCCGTATGGCCTATCAACAACGAGATTGTTATAAAAATACTTTGCTTCAGTACCTTCTTGCCTATCTTGTTCAGGCTCCAGGGCTCTTGATTAAGTCGCTTCTGCGCAGCTGCATCACCTTCAATGAAGTATTCAATTTTTCTGAACACCATTTCCATAAAGAGTGTCTGCGGACAAAGCCAGCCGCACCATATCCGTCCGAATACTACGGTGAAGAGAATAACAAAAACAAAAAAAGCCAGTAAGGTAATGGCCAGCAATACAAAGTCCTGCGGCCAGAATGCCTGACCAAGAATCACAAATTTCCGATCGAACACATTCATCAACAGCAGCGGCTGCCCATTGATCTTAAGGAAAGGTCCGACAAAAAAGATCGAGAGCAGCAGTACGGTTACGACAATTCGCCATTGATGCAACCTGCCGGAAGGTTTTTTTGGATAAATCCATAGTCGCTTTCCTTTCGCATCAACCGTAGCGATCGTATCCCGAAAAGCATCTGCCGAATCATGGCCAATACTTTTTGCAAGTCGTTCACTTCTGATATCGTATCGGGTTACTTCGTTCATTATACCTTACAGCGAAGCTTGACTTTTTACACTGGTACTATCTGATTGCATTGGTGATGCGGGCTTATACAACTCCCCTTGTGGCGCTTTTGGATTTGGCGGATTACTACCCTGCAGGCTGATGATGTAAAATGTTAAGTCGCGAACATCCTGCACGCTCATCACTTTTCCCCAGGCCGGCATACCTTTATCGACCGCACCGTTTTTAATCGTATTGAAAATACTGGTGATGTCACCACCGTGAATCCAGTATTGATCCGTCAGATTCGGACCGATGGTGTTTCCACCGCCTTCACTACCGTGACAGGAGCCGCATGGATTTTCCGCAAAAACATTTTTACCGTTTTCCAGAATGGCAGCATCGGCTGAATAGACCAGCTTGCTTTCGTCAATTTCTGCTGCCGCTGGCTGACTGGCCTTGCGCAGTTTCGCTTGCGTTTCAGCAACTGCCAGTTCGGTTTGATATTCCTCCTGCGACAAGGGCAATGTGTTGGCGATATGAAAAACAATGATATAGATAGCAGCCCATGCAATGGTTCCATAAAACAACCATTTCCACCAGGGTGGCAAGTGATTATCCAACTCCTTGATTCCATCATAATTATGCTCCAGCTCTATTTCTTTTTCCTGTGCAACCGGAACAGAGGCGTTCACTGCTTGTGTGAAGCGTGACCACCAGCCTGGTGAGGGCACATACGCTACACCCTGCCTGCTGGCTCTTTGTTTTTCCAGTTGTTCGTTCAGCAAGCGAACGATTTTGAAAACATAAATACAAACTACAGCCACCAGCAAAATAACAATCATCAGCAACGCCACCGTTGCGTAGTACGGAAACATTGGGTGGTGTAGCGGATCTGCGGCAAACGAGCTTTCTGCTGGCGCACTATCCTGGGCAAACGAGGCGATTGACATCAGCAATCCAGCCATCAGTATAAGAATCTTCTTCATAGGTTTCTTGAATTTGAATCATGCTCCCGTGTGTTGTCTTCCAACGGCATACTTTTCATTTTATCAATGAACGTTTTGTTGGTTGTAAAAACCCACCACAAGAGGCCGATGAAAAAGAGAAAGAATATAACAAACGAGATAACCGGCCATATCGCAATGTTATCGATGCTTTGCAAAACATTTTTGTACATACTAGTCGTGCGTTAGTGAGTGGTTACTTATTTTCAATTGCCGCTGTTTTTTCACCTTTTATATCGGTACCCAATCGTTGTAGGTAAGCGATCAGTGCAACGATCTCGGCCTCGGGCTGCACCTCAATGCCATCGCCCTTCAGCGAGGTTGCAATTTGTTGTGCCTGTTTCTCCAGGTCTGCCACCGCTTCATCCTCATAGCCGACTTCATAGGGAACACCCACGGTTCGCATGGCGCTTATCTTACCACCGGTTGCCGCTTTGTTGATTACCTGTTCAAAGAGCCAGGGATAAGCCGGCATGATTGATCCGGTAGACACTGCATCGGGTGCCAGCATGTGATTGTAGTGCCAGCTGTTGGAATATTTTCCGCCTACGCGATGCAGATCCGGCCCGGTACGTTTCGAACCCCACAGAAACGGATGATCATACACGAACTCGCCAGCTTTTGAATACTCACCGTAGCGTTCTGTTTCCGAACGGAAAGGGCGTATCATTTGGGTGTGGCAGTTCACGCAACCTTCGCGCACATAAATATCACGACCATGAAGTTCGAGTGGCGTGTAGGGCTTCACCGCTGCAATAGTCGGAACGTTCGACTTAATCAGGAAGGTTGGCACCATCTCGATAAAACCACCAATCAAAATGGCGATCAGGGTAAGTACGGTGAAGATGACGGGTTTGTGTTCCAGCACACGGTGGTGCCAGCCGGCATTTCTAGCCGCAACATAATTGTTCGTGAGCGGTGCTGCTTCGGTGTCTTCATCCGCAATGAAGGTTCCTGCATGGGCCGTCTTGATCAGGTTGTACGTCATGATGATCGCCCCGGTCAGATACAGGGCTCCTCCTATTGCCCGCAGCCCGTGAAGTGGAAGAATCTGAACGGTGGTTTCCAGAAAGTTTTTATACACCAGAAATCCTTCGGGATTGAATTCCTTCCACATCAGACTTTGCACCACGCCCGATACATACATGGGCAGTGCATAGAAGATGATCCCTAACGTGCCAAGCCAGAAATGTACGTTGGCTAGTTTTATTGAAAAGAGTGATGTTCCCCACATGCGTGGCACCAGCCAGTACAACACCGCGAAGATCATGAACCCATTCCAGCCCAAGCCACCTACGTGTACGTGGGCTACAATCCAATCGGTAAAGTGCGCGATGGCATTTACATTCTTGAGCGACAGCAACGGACCTTCCAATGTCGCCATACCGTAAGCGGTGACGGCCACGACCATAAATTTCAAAACCGGATCTTCGCGAACGCGATCCCATGCACCCCGCAAGGTCATTAAACCATTGAGCATACCTCCCCAGGATGGCGCAATGAGCATGATTGAAAACACAACCCCTAAAGATTGCGCCCAATCCGGTAATGAAGTATAGAGTAAGTGGTGCGGTCCGGCCCAGATGTAAATAAAGATCAGCGACCAGAAGTGAATGATAGAAAGTCTGTAAGAATATACCGGGCGGTTAGCCGCTTTCGGCAGGAAGTAGTACATCATCCCCAGGAAAGGTGTGGTGAGGAAGAACGCCACCGCATTGTGACCATACCACCACTGCACCAGTGCATCCTGAACACCGGCATACCAGGAGTAACTCTTGAAAAGGGTTACCGGCATTTCGAATGAGTTAACCACGTGCAGTACCGCCACCGTGACAAACGTGGCAATGTAAAACCAGATGGCCACGTACATGTGCCGCTCTCTTCGCTTGATGATGGTGCCGATCATGTTCCAGCCAAACACCACCCAGATGATGGTAATCGCGATGTCGATGGGCCACTCCAGTTCAGCGTACTCTTTGGAGGTAGTCATTCCCAGCGGCAATGTTATCGCTGCCGCCACAATGATCAACTGCCAGCCCCAGAAGTGAATCCAGCTAAGCTTGTCGCTGAACATTCTGGTTTTCAGCAACCGCTGCATCGAGTAATAAACACCGGCAAACATGGCGTTACCCACAAACGCGAAGATGATCGCATTGGTGTGCAACGGTCGGATACGCCCGAATGTGGTGTAGGCGGTGTCAAAATTAAAAATAGGATAAACCAATTGAATGGCTGCCGTAAGGCCAACAAGCATGCCTACCAATCCAAAAATGACGGTGGCAATCATAAAGGCCTTCACAATCCTGTTGTCGTAGCTAAATTTTTCGATTTCCATAGGCAATAATGTGGTTCAAATACTATGCACGGATAAAAGTAGCGTGCGGTGAAAACCTAAAAACTGACTGACATCGTATCAAAACATGATTTTCATCAGGCTTGCATTAGCCGTATTGATGGATTCCTTCACCAGCGTAAGCCTGTTATGAAAACAACGCGTAGATGATCTTCCAGAACCGCGCTCCAGGATTTTTTCTCCGTACAAACGCAGGTGGAAAAAGTGTTTACGCTGTAGGTTGATCACGTGATCAAAATCATACACAGAATATGCCGTACCTCATAGGATACAATCGCTTTGTTGCCGACACTTGTTACAGATTGATATTCAATCCAACAAAACATCACATACTATGTCACTCATTAAACGATCTGAATGGCCGTTGCTAGGCAACGGGTCATGGATGTCAGAATTTCTCAACAACGAGAATTTCTTCGACTCTGATTGGCTGAAAAACAGAACTTTTCCAGCCGTGAATGTGAACGAAACAGAGAAAACGTACGAGATCGAAGTTGCTGCTCCGGGTAGAAGCAAAAAAGATTTCACCATCTCTGCCGAGAACGGTATCCTCACCATTTCTTCTGAACAACGTGAAGAAAAAGAGCAAAACGAAAAGGAATATACTCGCAAGGAATTTAGCTACAGCTCATTTGCGCGCTCATTCACACTGCCTGAAAATGCCAATGAGGATGAGATCAAGGCAAACTATGCAGACGGTATTCTGAAGCTGGAAGTTTCCAAGAAAGTAATCGGTCAACCCAAGGTAAGAAGAGCCATTGAGGTGAAGTAGTCCGGCCGCTGTTGCGTTAAGTATTGAGCCCCTGATTAATCATCAGGGGCTTTTTTCAAGAAGTAACAAAAAGCACAATCAACCATTCGTATATGTTTCGATTCGTGATTTCTGCACTGATGGCCATCCATGCCGTTATTCACCTGATAGGCTTTGTAAAAAAACAGGAGCCTGCATCCGATGAGACATCTGGCCCAAAACAAATCGCACGCTTTTCCGAAAGAAGAATACACCACATGCGGGCACTGTGGCTTATGGCCTGCATCCTGTTATTGACAGCCACCTATTTCTACTTTCAACACCACGCATGGTTTTGGTTACCCGCCACGGTGGGTATGGTGCTTTCGCAACTGCTTATCGTCTTGCACTGGTCGGAAGCCAAATGGGGAACATGGCTAAACCTGATCGTGCTGCTTGCAGTTATTTTCAGCCTCGCCAACCTTCGGTTTCAATCCATGATCGACCAGGAGATCGATCAACTCCATCACTCCGCAGCACCGGTTGTTCATCATATCTCAGCCGAACAACTTTCGGCTTTACCACCAGTAGTACAAAAATGGTTAACCCAAACGCAAGTACCGGGGCGTGATTTTTCCAACACAACCCATGTTGTTCAACATGGCATTATGAGAACCTCCCAACAAGGACAGTGGATGCCCTTTGAGGCCGAACAATACTTCACCCTCGATCCCCCCGCGTTTGTGTGGTCTGCCAACATTCAGGCTAACGCCTTCGTTGACATTGCCGGCCGCGACAAATGGCAAGACTGTAACGGCAGTATGCGGATCAAAGCAGCATCCCTGCTTCCCATCGCCAACAGCAGCGGAACGGAGATCGATCAAGGTTCGATGATCCGCTACATGGCCGAACTAATCTGGTTTCCGCATGGCGCTGCAAGTCCGCTGTTTACCTGGGAACAAACAGACACCGACAAAGCCAGGATTACCATGACTTGCCATGCTAAAGTAGCATCCGGACTTTACACCTTCAACGCTGATGGATTACCCATCCGGTTTGAAGCCCAACGCTGGGGTGAATTTGAAGGAGCCTTTCGCAAGGAGACGTGGTCGGTTGCCATCACCCACTACAAACACTTCAATGGAATTTCGATGCCCGACAAAAGCGAAGTGACGTGGAAACTTAAAGAAGGAGATTTTACCTGGCTGAAGCTGGAGGTTGTGGAGATCACGAACTAAACGATTTGAGTTTGATGAACTTCTCCGGGCAATGGAACTCGGCAGAGGGGCGCTGAGACTAAGTTCCCTCACGCTCCTGCCTCCGCAAAAACTTGAACCAGTTATTCGTTCTCTTTAGAAAACTTAGACCAGACCGGGCTGGTGTGATTGAACGTAGTAGCGCAGTACTTCGATATCCTCATAGTCCTGTAAACCGTGACTATGAGGGAGAGGAAAATTATAATGATACTCGCACGGAAGCAACCTGTCTGCCAACAGGCAGACTTTCGCGCCAGGATAGAAAGGAAAAAATATTTGTAAAAAACTCAGTCGATTAGGTAGCGGAGGCGGCTTTGGATATCCGCACTGCGTTAAGTCCGCGGGGCCCTGTTTCTGTTTCAAACAACACGTTGTCGTTTTGGGCAATGGCAAAATCAGCGGAACTGAAATGAAAGAAGAATTCCTCGGAGGTCTTCAGGTCCTTTATAAACCCATATCCTTTGGCCTGATCAAAGTGTTTTACGATGCCTTCGTGCTGGTGGGGTGGCAGCACTCCTCCCTTGTTTCTGGAGGTCAGGTCGATCTCTGCCTCGCTAATAATTCTTTTCTTTGACTGGTCGGGTGGTGTAGAGGTGAGGTTTCCATTCTCGTCAACATAGGCCAGCATATCTTCGAAAGACTTTGTTTCTTTGCCCTCCTTTCGATCTTCTCTCCGTTGTTCTTTGTCTTTTCTTTTCTGAATTCTTTTCTTTTCGTTTTCTCGTTTACTGAATGTCGAGGAGGACTTAGCCATAGTATAGTATTTCGTTTCTTCAATTTTTCATTACACCCCTGCTGCACTTACCTGTTCGATGCGAAGGATAAAATGTTTATCCATCACCAGCTCGTACGAGTTGAGTTGCATTAACTCCGATCCCTTGCGCGAAAGCTGCAACATGTTCAACAGATCTTGTGCTGCTTCCGAATCTTTAATATTGTTGACAGCGCGCTGATTGGCAACTGTAAGGCTAAAGCCAAAGCTGCTTTTCTTCTTCCCGTCCATTGCCTTGAATTCATGCTCGGTTAATTTATACTCCTGGGGTTCAAGGGCTGCTGCCAACATCATCTTGAGTATGGCTGGTCGATACTTGCTCCAAAGCGGTGCATACTTACGCTGTTCTATGTACATAAACATTTTGCTATCAACTGACTATAGGCATATGCGAAATGCAATCAGCGTTGATAGCGTTAAGCTGTATTGCGATCTCCTTATTAAGGCTCAGAGAAATGCAGACTGGTACGCAGAAGGTAACAGTGGCAGTGATCGGATGCTGAATAAGTGCTCAAAGGTACCCAAATCAATTATTTATCGCTAACGAATTAAAACTTAGTTACCCGCTGGTTCATGGCGAATGTGACTTAATTCGATGTTTTCTTCTAGCGAGGCGTCAGCTTAAACACGATGTGGTGTTTTAATACTAGGATAGCACGTAAATCCAACGTACCTTTGACGCATCAATTGCGGAAATTTTATTCACTGCCTTTTTTCCGATTCGCGGTTTTTATTCTCTCCTCAGTTTTTCCACGGAACACGTACTTCTTTTTTGTCCTGCAACTTGATTGATTGACCACCTTGTTGGTTTCAGATTTAATTGTTGACGTCAGAATTCCTGGGTTTTCTTATCGAACAGTTCGATAGGCTCGTCTCATTTTAAAAATTTAGTCAACATGTCGTTTCAGAAACTGCACGTTAGCGCTCCCATCGTGGAGGCGCTGCAGGCAAAGGGATATAATTATCCAACGCCCATTCAACAACAAGCCATACCCGCAATACTTTCCGGCAGCGATGTACTCGCCTCCGCGCAAACTGGCACAGGCAAAACAGCGTCATTCGCAATTCCATTACTTCAGCGACTCTCTGAACAAAAGGGTATTCGTGGTGTTCGCGGTCTTGTACTGACACCTACACGCGAGCTGGCCATCCAGGTTGCGGATAATCTTACGCAGTATGGCGAAAATCTCGCTCTTCGAAGTGTCCTCGTTTATGGTGGTGTGTCGCAGGTTAATCAGGTGCGCATGATCCGGCAAGGTGCTGATATTATTATTGCCACTCCGGGTCGATTGCTGGACTTGATTCAGCAACGAATCGTACAGCTGTCGCAACTGAGCATGCTGGTGCTTGACGAAGCTGACCGTATGTTAGATATGGGATTCATCCACGATGTAAAAAAAATACTAGCGTTAGCGCCTCCTGCCTGTCAAAAAGTATTCTTGTCGGCTACCATGCCCGAACCGATTCAACAACTGGTAGCATCCATGCTTACTAACCCGGTTCGCATTAAGGTTGTGGCGGAGAAAACTGCTAGTCGCATTGAACAAGGCGTATACTACGTATCGCGCGGAAACAAGAAGGCACTACTCAAGCACGTCATTGCCGAGCAGCAGATGCGAAATGTATTGGTTTTCGCCAGAACCAAAAGGGGCGCAGACAACATTGCGCGCGATCTTTCCCATGCCGGTATCGCAGCAGAAGCCTTTCATGGCAACAAATCGCAGGGAGCACGGCAGCGAAGCCTCACCAATTTCAAAAAAAATACAACCCGGGTACTGGTGGCAACTGACATCGCGGCCCGCGGTATCGATATCAACGATCTGCCATTCGTTATTAATTACGAGATGCCGGATACAGCGGAGACGTACACACACCGGATTGGTCGAACCGGAAGAGCGGGTAACACGGGTACAGCCCTCTCCTTCTGTGCTCACGAAGAGAAAGATATATGGAAAAATCTTAACCGCATTACACCGGGACAAATCCGGACGCTTACCCACCCGTTTGTCAACCACTAATGCGATTGCCTCAATGGAAAAAGAAAAAGCACTGACATTCGCCAACACGCACCGCGACTTTGTTATCACCCTTAACAAGCGCGTTAGCGAATACTTCAAATCAAATAACCTTCGCAAGCAGGGTAACCGCGAGATGTACGTGAAGACAACCTTTATGTTTGCACTCTACTTTACGCCCTATGTGCTGATGATCACCGGAGTGATCACGGGCATACTGCCACTCCTGGTTTCGGTGCTGGTGATGGGGCTGGGACTGGCGGGCATTGGTTTGTCAGTAATGCACGATGCCAACCACGGGGCATATTCCGGAAAAAAATGGATCAACACCATGATGGGGTACTCCCTCAACCTGGTAGGAGCAAATGCATTCAATTGGAAAATCCAGCACAACGTACTGCATCATTCCTTCACAAATGTTCACGATCATGACGAAGACATCAGCCCCAGAGGTGTCTTGCGATTGTCGCCCACCTCACCCTGGAAAAAAGCACACCGCTATCAATTTATATACGCCTGGTTTCTCTATGGTATGATGACTATTGCGTGGCTGGGGTATAAGGACTTTGCCAGGATCGTGCGTTATCACCGCTCGGGGCTGGCTGGCAAGCAACAGGCCAGTATGGTGCGCGAGTGGTTTATTCTCATGGTTACAAAAGTGAGTTATGTTGGCTACATCTTCGTGCTACCCTTACTCACTACCGCATTGGTCTGGTGGCAAATACTTCTTGGGATAATCATCATGCACTATGTAGCGGGGTTTGTACTGGCTATTATTTTCCAGCCAGCCCACGTAGTGGAAGGCACGGAATTTCCACTTCCGGATCAACACAATGTGCTGGAGACAAACTGGGCGGTTCATCAATTGATGACGACCACAAACTTCGGGAACCGAAGCCGTTGGTTCTCATGGTATGTTGGGGGTCTCAACTTTCAAATTGAGCATCACTTGTTTCCGAACATTTGTCATGTCCACTATAGAAACCTGTCTGGTATCGTCCGCTCGACAGCGCTTGAATTTGGATTACCCTACAAAACATTTAACACCTTTGCGGATGCCCTTCGCGGACATGCACGATTGCTGAAGAAACTGGGCAAACAGCCCTTATACAATCACGCTTAATTTCAATTAACGAATCAAGTAACTAAAACTAAAAAAAAAACACATGCAAGGCACAGTAAAATTCTTTAATGAATCCAAAGGTTTTGGATTCATTCGTCCCAATGATTCATCAGAAGACATCTTTGTTCATTCCTCCGGTCTAATTGATAACATCCGTGAAAGTGACAAGGTTGAATTTGAACAGGAACGTGGCAAAAAAGGAATGAACGCGGTAAAGGTGAGAACGATACGCTAATCGCATCGCGAACCGTACTGCTTAATCCGTAAACCAAGGTGGTTTGAACCTCTTTTGCAGGAATAGAAGTAAGGAGGTGAAGGATGATGGTAGCAAGCATTGGTTGTGTTGGTCGGTCAGGTAACATGGGTTAAAATCCAGACCAGCCAACACACAGGCTTGCCCACCTTACACGGCTCTGCTAAACATCTGCTCACCCGATGCAACGTCCTGTCGTTTATCAAACACGCGACAAATATTTCGCAAAAACGGCTCACCTGCCGAGGTCACCTGTATACCGCCATCGTAGAAGTACAGAATTCCTTCCTTCTCCATCTCCAAAAACTTTTCCTGCATCACACCATCCATTACCTTGCGTAACAAGTTGCCTGTGATTTCACCACAACAACTGACCTGCAGGATGCATTCGCGTATCAGCATATCTTCATCGGTCATCAGATGGCCTTTGAAAAGGGCCAACCCCTCCACCGTGGTGGCCGTCAAATAGTCTTCCACCTTTTTCAGATTTTGTGCATACCCATATTTGGAGTCGCTGATGGCGGATGCACCCAGTCCGATCAGCAAGTCGGTGTTGGTGGTGGTGTAGCCCATGAAATTACGATGCAGGTTTCCCTCGATATGCGCCCGGAACAACGCGTCACTACGCAAAGCAAAATGATCCATGCCGATATCGCTGTACCCGGCTTTACGCAGTTTATAGCGGCCAATCTCATATAGGTGTCGCTTCAATGCACCAGACGGAAGGTCGGTATCTTCATACCCGCGTTGCCCCGGTCGCAACCACGGCACATGCGCGTAACTGTAAAACGCCAGCCGATCGGGTTTAAGGGTTAAAATTTTATCAAGGGTATCCGAAACCGTAAAGGGTGTTTGAAACGGTAATCCGTAGATCAGATCAAAGCTGACAGACGTATACCCTATTGCGCGGGCCGCATCCGTTGCCGCTTTCAAATTTTCATACGGTTGAATCCGGTTAATGGTTCGCTGCACTTTTTCATCCAGATCCTGAACGCCAAAACTCACGCGGCTGAAGCCAAGATCAAACAACTGCTGTAAGTGCTCATGTGTGGTGTTGTTCGGATGCCCTTCGAAGCTGAAGGTAATATCATCGTGAACATGCACCCCATCCAGCAAATAGGTAATAAGCCAATGGAGATTTTGCGGACTAAAAAATGTGGGCGTGCCACCGCCCAGGTGCAGTTCGCGTATTACCGGAGTACGCCCAAAGAGCTGCCGGTATTGCTCCCACTCTTTTAACAAGGCCCGGATGTAGGGTACTTCAATGGCGTGGTTTCGGGTGATGCGTGTAGTACAGGCACAATAGGTACAGAGGCTTTCGCAAAATGGAAGATGCACATACAGGCTGATGCCGTTCGACTCATTCGACTCATCAAAACTCTTCTTGACGATTGTATTCCATTGATCGGATGAAAAATTGGTCTGATCCCAGCAGGGCACGGTAGGATAACTCGTATACCGTGGTACCGGTACATCATACTTTTTGAGAAGGCTTGATTGCATTGCGATTGTTTCCATGAACTACTTTTTTATGGTTAGGCTCCATCTTGTCTTCAAACAGCATCCGTACAGAAGGTGAATAGGTATCATCATACTGGCCGGACTTCAAATTCCACAAAAAGACAACTAGAAAAATTACGGCAATACCGAGACTAACCGCAATAAGACCTATGATTATTTCCATTGATTATGATTTAAATTTTAAGCGGGCTACCATATTCACGGCAAGCGTAGAAAACCCAACAACACTGATGCTGCTCACAGGCATCAATATGGCTGCAATCAAGGGGGTTAGATTTCCGGATATGGCAACCGTTAATGCTATGGCGTTATAAAAAAACGAAATAACAAACCCGATCTTCAAAATACGGGATGATGCTTTTGCCAGGTCTATAAAGCGGTCAAGGTCGGGCAACCGGTTGCCTTTTAAAATTCCATCACACGCAGGTGTAAACACTCCTGTGTCGTCTGTAACGGCAATGCCGACATCGCTTTGAAGCAGTGCGCCTGAATCGTTCAGTCCATCGCCCACCATCATAACATGCTTGCCTTGCCGCTGCAAGTGCTTCATAAAATCAAGCTTATCATACGGGGTCTGATTAAACAGCAATTGAACAGAGGAGTGAAAAAATTGCGCCATTCTACTACGATCCGCTTCATTATCTCCGGAAAGCAGGGCTACACATTTCCGCCCCAATCGGTTGAGCATATCCTGGATATGTTCACGCATCTTAATCCGTACAGTGAAGTATCCACGAACATCACCGTTGATGGCAACAAAAACCAGCGAGGCATTCGGATCAATTTTTTCCTGAAAGCCAACAAACGCGGCCGACCCAACTTGTATGAGGTTTCCTTCTATGATGGCCTGAACACCTTTGCCCGGAATTTCTTTAAACGCTGTCATCTCCCCTTCACCCTTAGTCCGTATGAATTTTGTGACCACCGAACTAAGCGGGTGGGTGGAAGCAGCCGACAGTAATTTTATTTTTGCCAGATCAGTTGAAGACAGATCACCGATAAATTCAATATCCGGCACAGAGCCGTAGGTAACCGTTCCTGTTTTATCAAACACAACAGCATCAATCGCGGCAAGCCGTTCAATAACATCGGCATTCTTTACGTAGAGATCATTTTTTCCAAACACACGCAACATGCTGCCGTAGGTAAAGGGTGCGGCTAATGCAAGCGCACACGGACAGGCAACCATCAACACCGAAGTCAACACCAGCCACATGCGGTCAGGTTGATGGACATACCAATAGCCGGCCGTAAGCATGGCGAGTCCAAGAACGATCCAGGTAAAATAGCGTGCTGCTTTGTCGATCATTTTCTGATAGCCATTTTTCAGCACTTTTGTCGAAGTATAATTATTCCAAAGGCTGGTGAGATGGCTCTGGGAAGTCTTCCGGTCAACCACCAGTTCAACGGGTTTGCCCACCAGCCTGCCACCGGCATAAACCGTTTCGCCCTGCATTACCTTGACCGGCTTTGCTTCACCGGTAACAAAGCTGAAATCAAAATAAGCCTGGCTACTCAGCAAAACAGAATCGGCAGGAACGATTTCGAGGTTTCGCAATTGAATCTGGTCACCCCGCTTAAGTTCATAGATCACCACGGGATTCCACACATCGTTTTCAAGGCGGTGAATGGCCAGCGGAAAGTAAGATTTAAAATCTCTGTCGAAAGAAAGGCTCTCATACGTTTTACTTTGAAACCACCGGCCGATCAGAAGAAAGAATACAAGTCCTGCAAAAGAGTCAAGGTATCCGGGGCCTGAGGCCGAAAGGATGTCGTAGCCACTGCGTGCAAACAAGGCAACTAAGCCCGCAGCAATCGGAACATCAATGTTGATCTGCTTTTGCCGGAAGCTTGCCCAGGCTGAGGTAAAGTATTCAGAAGCGCTAAACAGAAACACAGGAATGGAAAGCGCCAGGTTAAGCCACGAGAACAGGCGTATCAAAAACGGATCGCTGCTATCCAAACCGAGGTATTCAGGAAAACTGAACAGCATGATGTTTCCAAAACTAAAACCAGCTATCACCAGCTTAATCAGCAGCGTATGATTGGGTGCAGTCTTCGTTTCTTCGGCAGCCTCCAGGTTGATGGATGGCGGGTAGCCTAGCGAAGCCAGGAGTGTAGCCACCGCACTAAGCTTTGTCTTACCTGGATTAAAGGCTATGTCCAGTGTCTTCTTACCGAACGTAACCTCTGCCTTTACAATAGCCGGATTCAGCTTGCGCAAGTTTTCCAATAACCAGATGCAAGACACACAGTGAATGGCAGGTATCTGAAAAGTAACTTTCGAGAGTGTGTCTGATTCGAATGTGAGCAGCTTTTTTCGAACACCGGGCTCATCCAGATAATCGAATACCTGGGTAGAAACAGCATGCTGTGATACACCCGAAGGCGCATCGTCACGATAGTATGCGCATAGGTTATTATCCTGCAGTATCTCGAAAACAGATTGGCAGCCAACACAACAAAATGCTTTATCGTCTACGATAATCACTTCATCGCAGGGCTGCCCGCAATGAAAGCACTTTACCGTTTCCAGTATTGCTGATTCCATAAGCCCTTTACAACCCCGTTATGCTTCAACCAACTCGTTGGTGAGCGAGTAGGTCCAGACCAGGCTCTTTCCGTGGTTAACGATGTCTTCTGCCAGACTTCCATTCACCAGGTGAGCCATTCCTTTTCTTCCGTGTGTTCCAATCGCAATCAGATCGCCTTTCACTTCGGCTGCAAATTCGAGAATACCCTTTTCTTCATCGGTGCTGTTGAACACGCTGGTTGTAAAATCTTTGAGCATAAAACGTTTGGTAAACGCTTCCAGGCGTTGGTGAGTCACCGAGTCGGACGTGAAGTTGAGCGGAGTATTGATCCACACCAGATGAAGGTGCGCTTTGAAGAAATGCTGCAACGCTTTTACCTTCATCACCAGATCTTCCTGGTGCTCGGTTTCAAGCGTATTCGGGAAGACAATGTTTTTTATTGCCCCTTTATAATAATCCTTCATCACCAGCACGGGCACCGGAGAATGGCGCACCATTCGTTCAGCGTTCGAGCCGAGGAACAGTTCACGGAAGCCACTCGCTCCATGCGATCCCATTAACACCAGATCAATTTCTTCTTTAACAATATAATCCTGAATCATGCGCGACACCGCTCCAAATTGGACAGACGTTGTTACGTTAACCCGTTCAGCTTCGTACTTAGTGATCAATTTTTTAAACCGAACTTCCGAATTCTCCCGGAGTTCCGTCAACAACTGCTCTTCAAAATTCAACACAGGCATGAGCAGCGTGTCGTGCATAACGGGCAGTTCGATTACATGAAGCAAATGCACAACACCTTTTGACTGTTGTGCCACCGTAAGGGCAAACCGGTACGCATTGATAGACGGTTTCGAAAAATCGCAGGGAACTAAGATTTTTTTCATGACTATACTTGTTTTGCTGTTGACCAAAAGTACAATAGCCCGCATGCCATCGCGTTGAGAATGGTCATTTCGAAGACTGATTTTTGTCATGCACCGGAATTTTCTGATCAAGATCAGTACACGGATTGATCGTCATCATACGGCAGGCCTTGGTTCTGTTTTACCTTCACAGGGCTGGTTAAGCAACAAGCTCTTGGATTTAATCCAGGGAAAGCGCATATACTTTTTAAGGGAGTCATACCGCATAATTGAAAGCACTATGATAGGCATCATGACCACTGAACAAAATGAACACATGCTGCAAACCGGACTGATCGGACGGATTGGATGCACGGATGGAAAGCGCGTTTACATTGTACCCGTAACGTATGTTTTTGATGGTGAGGCCATCTATGCGCACTCGCGTGATGGACTCAAAATTGAGATTATGCGAAAAAATCCCCATGTCTGTTTTGAAGTAGAAAGCATTGAAAGCATGACGAACTGGCGAACGGTTATTGTTACCGGCAAGTACCACGAACTAAAATCCGGAAACGAGCAAACACAAGCCTTAGCGCTTCTTAAAGACCGGCTGATGCCCTACCTGCTTAGTGAAACCATGCGGCCGCAAAGTCCGGATCTTGATCAACTGAAAACCGAGAAAGTACGCAAACCCGTGATCTACCGGATTGAGATCATCGAAATGTCGGGCCGCTTTGAAAAGAACGCTTTCCATGGGAAACTTCCTTCGTAAAGGAACACGCGATTTTCTCTTTCAACATCGTTCTCACACGAACTGATTTTCACTATTTCGTTGATTCCACCCCGAGGATCATCGATGCTGTTTTCCATGCTGGATTATGATCGGCAATCAGTTTTGCAATGCCAACAAAAGGAACAAACAATATCATTCCTGCAACTCCCCACAACGTACCACCCGCGAAAATCGCCAGCAGCATAACCAATGTATTTACATTCAGCCGATGACTTACTGCAATAGGAAAAATAATGTTGGCTTCCAGATATTGAACAAACGTAAACACACCGATTACGCCCAACGGATACCAGACTGAGTCAAAGGTGATCCAAGCCATGGTAATGGGAAGCATTGAGCCAACGATGATGCCTACATACGGTACAAAAGTTAATACCGAAGCTACAAAGCCAAACAAAATGGAGTGGGGCACTCCAAGCAATAAAAGTCCTACGCTGTTCAGACTTCCCACAATTAAATAAACCAATCCCATTCCCTTGATAAAATTGTAGTAGGCCGTAATGGTGAGTGAAATGATTTCGTAAAGGCTTTCCCTGCGCTCCGTTGGAAACAACCGCACGATTATCTTCATCCAATACGCGCGATAGTAGAGTATCAGAAAAGCGTAAACCGGTACCAGCACTAGCATAACGAGTGAAAATACAGAGGCAGCAATCGTGCTTCGGATAATCGCCAAAACATTGCTGGCGGGCAAGCCAGCCATTTTTGACAACAGCTCTTGCTGCTGGGTCTCTGAAATTCCGATGAACGTTATCACTTCGTGTAATTCCTGTATCGATGCCTGCCACTTCCGTTGAATGGCAGGCCATTCTTCCACCAGGCCTACAAACTGATAGATGAGCAAGGCCACCAGTAATAATCCAACAACCAGAAGAATAGTCATGGCCAGGCTAATGGCTAGTGCGCGGCCAAGCCCTGTCCGTTCGAGCCTTGCACACAAGGGATATAGAACAAAACTGATCAGTAAAGCAAAGCTTAGCGGAATAAAGATCTGCCGGCCAACATACAGAATAGCCGAACCCAAAACTGCATACTGCAACCAGCGGAGCAGTCGAACATCTGAACTTACTTGATTCAATGAAAAACGCATAGTACAGTCAGGTATTGAAACTGACGTATTGCGAACATACCCCTCACACCATTCAACTAAGGTGACGAATATTATCGTTGTATCCTGATTATCATCATAACGTTTCCCGGAATTCAGCGATACATTGAATACAAATTAAAACGCCATGATTTCTGTAACCGCTGTCACCGATAAGTATATTCTGCAACCCACGCTGCTGGATAAACATAGAAAATCACTTGAATGGCTATCAGCCATCGTACTGTGGAAGCGTGAACTCGTGTTCTTTCAAAAGCTGCTGGATCAGCACGCCTCCAGGTTCACCTCCGTTGAGCATAAGAAACAAATCGGTCACTTTCAAAGCATCATCACCTACTATAAGGGAGAACTGCTCGATTCATTGGCCACGCGACTTCGCCTTCATGAAAAAAAAATAGCCGAAATGTTTGAGTTCCAGGACGAAACAAATACAGTATACTTTACAGAGCATGACGGACTGATGCTTGAACTTCAGGCTGTTAACGACCAGTTGCTTCGATACAAAGAGGAATTATTTAAGTTTATTGAACAGGTGATCTGACGGGTAGTTCGTCTTTAAACGACTATGCTTCACTTTGTGGTCGTCTGCTTTACCCGTTGAATTGTTCCGTCCTTATTGTAGCCAGTCGTGATTTGAAAGCGTGCTGTTGTGGTAGAACGAATACCATTTCCCCCTATACTCCACAATCGATCCATGATTGGTATAGCTGTCGTTAGGTGCCGTGTAAATTTCCTGATACTTCCAGGGGACCTAACGGATTGTTGCTGGTAGCATAACGCATCCGGTTATCGCCTCCCCAGGCTGGCGCAAGTGTTGTGTGCCGGCATTGTGGGCTGTTCACTTGTGCCTATTTTATTTGTAGTCTTCAGACTGCCGAATATACTGCTTATTTAAAATTGGTTTGAAACTGCAAGTCTGAAGACCTAAAGCATGAGAGGCACAAGTAATGGGCAACCTTACACACTTCCTCAAGACTTGCGCCAGCAACCGTTATTTTTTTGAGTTTGGAAGACTTGGGAACAGTGGGGTTTACAGGCAAAGAAGGGAAGTACTTACACCTTAATTTTTGCTGATTTATATTTTTGAACACCCACTGCCGCGACCAATGGCTTCACTAGCATCATTGTTTATAAACAAAAAAGCGTGAATGCTATTCGCATTCACGCTGGTGGAGGTCTCGAGCGGATTCGAACCGCTGTAGAAGCTTTTGCAGAGCTCTGCCTAGCCACTCGGCCACGAGACCTTAGATATACTTTAGTCGTGAGACGTTAGTCTTGAGTTGTGTGAGATTGGGCGTGTGTGTGTGTTGTGTAAAACACAAAACTAAAAAAATCAATTGTGATTACAACGCAGTAAAAAAGAAAAGGTGACTGACGACAGCCACCTTTCTTTTACGTAAACAAAAATTACTCAGCTTTCGGCTCTGCGCCTCCAGACATCTTCTCTCTCAATGCGGCAAGCGCATCAAGATCGCCCAACGTTGACTTCTCAGCCTGTTGGTTGATTGATTGGATTGATGCACCGGCACCTTTAGCCGGAGCTTTCTTCTTAGCACCTGCAGCGGCCGCTGGTTTCTCTTCTTCAGCTGACCAGATAGCCTTGTGCGACAACACAATTCTTCTGTCTTCTTTCGAGAACTCCAGCACTTTGAAATCAAGTGCCTCGCCTACTTCAGTCTTCGAGTTGTCTTCCTTGGCAAGGTTCTTCGCTGCACAGAAACCTTCGATACCATACGGTAACTCAAGTACGGCACCTTTATCATTCTTGCTGGTGATGGTACCCTTATGAACAGACCCAATGGTGAACACTGTTTCAAATGTATCCCAAGGATTTTCTTCCAGGTGTTTATGGCTCAACGCCAGTCTGCGGTTAGCCGCATCCAGTTCAAGAACCTGAACTTCCATAGTCTCGCCTACCTTCACAAATTCAGAAGGATGCTTGATCTTCTTAGTCCAGCTCAAATCTGATACGTGTACCAAACCATCGATACCTTCTTCCAACTCGATGAAGAGCCCGAAGTTGGTGAGGTTGCGCACAATACCTTTATGCTTGGTTCCTACGGCATACTTGGTAAGAACATCCTGTCTTGTCCAAGGATCTTCAGTGAGTTGCTTAATGCCCAAGGACATTTTGCGCTCATCGCGATCCAGTGTCAATACAACGGCTTCAACCTCATCGCTCACTTTCATGAAATCTTGAGGATTGCGCAGGTGTTGTGACCAGCTCATTTCACTTACGTGGATAAGACCTTCAACACCCGGTTGAAGTTCAAGGAACGCACCGTAATCCGCTACGTTCACAATCTTACCTTTTACTTTAGAACCGATTTGGATATCGGCCGGTAGGGCATCCCAAGGATGAGGCGTAAGTTGCTTCATACCCAATGAGATTCTCTTCTTGTCGCCATCAAAATCAAGCACAACAACCTTAACGGTCTGGTCAAGTTTGAGTACTTCTTCCGGATGGTTGATACGACCCCATGAAATATCGGTGATGTGCAACAGACCATCTACACCACCCAAGTCGATGAATACACCGAAGTTGGTCATGTTCTTGATCACACCTTCCAACACCTGACCTTTTTCGAGGTTGGTGAGGATTACGGCTTTCTGTTGTTCCAGATCTTTCTCGATCAATACTTTGTGCGAAACCACCACGTTGTCGTTGGTGTAGTTGATCTTCACAACTTTTACTTCGATCGACTTATTTACATAAACATCGAAGTCGCGGATTGGCTTCACATCAATTTGTGAACCTGGCAAGAACGCCTCGATTCCAAATACATCCACGATAAGACCACCTTTGGTTCTGCGCTTAACAAAACCTTCGATAACCTCATCTTTATCCAACGCAGTTTGAACGTATTCCCAACCTTTTACAAGCTTCGCTTTTCTGCGGCTTAGTACAAGCTGACCCATTGCGTCTTCGCGCTCTTCAATGAAGAGGTCAACGATATCGCCAATTTTCAGGTTAGTCATTTCCTTGAATTCAGCAAGCGGCACCAGGCCGTCTGACTTGAATCCGATATTGAGAATAACATCGCGTTCGTTAATCCCTACTACAGTACCTTTTACTACTTCGCCACTGTTTACTGAAGTAACGGTGCCCGAGTAAAGCTTCTCCATTTCGGCACGCTTGTCTTTGGAGTAACCTTCACCAAAACCTTTGGTATCGAAGGCTTCAAAGTCGAACTCACCGGGGATTTGCTTTTCGTACTTTACTTTTTTCAATTCAGAAACCGGAATGGCTTCCGAATCGATTTCTTCTTTCTGGAGTGATTTGATCTCGGCTAACGGATCATCCTCATCAATGTCCAGTTTGGTCTGTGCTGACTTCGCTTTTTTAGCGCTTTTCGCTTCTTCAGACTCTTCGGCAGCTTTTCTTGGTTTTTCTGCCGGTTTTTGTGCTTTTGCCATAAAATCGCCCTTTTTACATGCAAGAGACGGGCTTTCTCCCTGCAATTTTGTTCATGATTGCTCTTCTGATGCCAATCAAAAAAGCCCCGACACCTATCGGGGCTGCAAATTTAGAAAAAGTAATGAGAATACCGTTAGTTGGAAGTAAAGCTTTCCTCGCGAATAATACCCAGTGCATACTCCAAAAGCACCTTTTGGAAGAGTAAGGTTACTTCGGCTTGAGCTTTGGAGGATGCCGCCAACACAAACACCTGGTTGGACTGGGCTAAAGCAGCCTGATCCGTGATACCCAGCAGGTAGCTTTCCTGTTGCGTTTGCAACGCCAGTTCGCCCGACTGGAACTGAATCAAACTTGAATTATAGCCTTCAATGGCATTGACATAATTGTTGTACGCCCGTTGCACATCCAGTTTCACAGTCTTCTCGATATTCTGATTGTTCAACACACTGTTCTCGTACAAAATCCGTGTCTGCGTTTTTTGAAACTTATTTTGGAACTGACTAAAAATCGGAATGGTGAAATTAACACCATAGGTTGTGGATGGGTTTCTTGTTCGCATCTGGTTTTGAAAATCGCCCTCAAGAAGGGAATAGTAGAACGAACCATAATTGGCAAATAGCGACACCGATGGCATAAATCGTCCTGTGGCGCTTCGCATAGAAAACTTATTGGCCTCAACCTGATGTTGCATTTGCTGCAAGTCAGGACGATTCTGTAAAGCAATCTGGATGAGGCTGTCCAACGAAACACTTTTATACTCCTCATAATGTTGTGTGAATGTTGGATAGACCGCTTCAAAAGATTGACTGGGATCTAACTGTAGTATTTGAGCCAGAATTGATTTGTCATTTTCCAGCGTATTCCGGGCACGGATAGCCGTAACATCCAATCCTCTTACAATCGCGTCTTGTGCGTAGACATCGGTAACTGCCCGGGCCCCTACTTCATACGAGGCTTTAATTTTTTCGAGCAAGGCATTTTGTGCGTTGTAATTCTCAAGCGCAATGCGAAGTAGCTGTTGATCCAGCAGTACCTGCAAGTATTGAGTCGCTACGTTGAAGATAACATCTTGCGAACTTCGCTTAACCTGATAGGTTTGTGCCGAAACCAACTTGTCGGCAGACCGCAAACTATTATAGCGCGATAGTCCATTAAAAATTGTGTAACTCCCATTGATCTGATACCCCGCATAATCGGTATCCAAGTCTTCCAGTTCTCCGGTACCTTGATTTTGCTGCTGACCGGATTGATGGTTAAGATTACCCGTTACATTAAACCCTGGAAGATAACCACCTACCGTACTAAGCTTCTGTGCCTGCGTAACCTCCAGTTGATTTTTCTGTGTATTTAAGGTTACGTTTTTTTCAAGGCCGATTTTTACAGCCTCTTCGAACGTGAGTTTGGTAATTACCGGTTCTTGTGCAAGTACACCAAGGGTAAAACTACTGGCCAGTATTGAAAAAATAATTCCTCTCATGCTATCCATCTTCTGATTAAATCCTAAACATTAACCGCCACGGCTTCATCGGCCACTACGGCACCATCGCCCACGCGGATGATACGTTTTCCATAGCGTGCATTTTCCTCCGAGTGTGTTACCTGGATGATGGTGATACCTTCATCATTTAGCTTCTTGAAAATTTCCATGATCTGTTTGCCTTGATCGGAATGTAAATTTCCGGTAGGCTCATCGGCCAGCAGCAGCTTGGGTTCGCCAACAATCGCGCGGGCAATACCCACCAATTGTTGCTGACCACCACTCAACTGCTCGGGGAACAAATCCTTCTTCGCCACCATGTTGAAGCGATCCAGCATTTCGGCCACCATACTCTTGCGCTGGGCACTGTTTACACCTTTATACAAAAGTGGTGTTTCAATGTTTTCATATACTGTTAACTCATCAATAAGGTGGTAGGCCTGAAAGATGAAGCCGATGTAATTCTTGTGCATCTCGGACTTGGCTTTCTCCTTCATTCTATGAACGGGCTCATCAAAGAAGTAGTACTCCCCTGCTGAGGGTTCATCGAGCATACCGATGATGTTCATCAACGTAGATTTACCTGCCCCACTGGGGCCCATTATAGTAAGGAATTCGCCTTGTTGAACATCCAGATTTACACCTTTCAAAATGAAGGTGCGTTGAAAACGTGAGTCCACGTACTTGTCGATATCGCGCAGTTTGATCATAGCTTGATTTTAATGGTTGACCTCCCGAAAGCTTCATTATGGAAAGTACCCGATGCGCTTTGCCAACAATGATGCCAATGGAAATTACTGGTTAAGACGGGCAAAAACGTGAATTCGTTACAAATTATGCGTCCGCTTGTGCAAAATGGTGTCCGGAAACGCACGA